>Ga0207674_10009320_pt1 | contig 11240 bp, 10 predicted proteins | sample KBSCornC72_FD_184303 | JGI IMG/M metagenome (GOLD analysis project Ga0207674, IMG submission 184303) | Corn rhizosphere microbial communities from Kellogg Biological Station, Michigan, USA - KBS Corn C7-2 (SPAdes) (version 2) | ecosystem: Host-associated > Plants > Roots > Rhizosphere > Soil ...
ACGGACTGGAGGACCTGCCCAGCCTTGACGCGAACCAGTTCGAGGCTGCCGCCGCCAAGATCGCCCATGATGCCGTCCGCGTCGGGCATAGCGGAGAATAGACCGGCGGCGGAGGCGTGGCCCTCCTCCTCGCCGGACAGGATGCGGACATTCAGCCCGATGTCGCGGACGCGGGCCACGAAGTCGGCGCCATTGCCCGCTTCGCGCACCGCGGCGGTCGCGACGCAGCGGATGTCGGTCACCTCCATATCCTCGCACAGGCGGCGGAAGCGGACGAGCGCGCGCAGCCCCCGGCGCATCGCCGGCTCGCCGATCAGCCCCGTCGTCCCGATGTCCGCGCCGAGACCGGCCAGCACCTTCTCGTTGAACAGGGTGAAGGGCAGGCGGCGCGGACCGTCATAGACGACCAGACGCACGCTGTTGGACCCGATGTCGATGATGGCGACGCGGTGGAAGCCGGCGTCTTCTGCGGATGCGTGCAAAGCCGTGCGGGTGATGCGGTCGAGCAGGGTCATGGGATCAGTCCGCCGTCCTGCGGCGACGGCGCAGGGTCAGTTTCGGCACCGCCTCGGCGCGCAGCGCGGCGCCCCGGCCCGACAGCGACGGGTTGGTCATGAAATAGGTGTGGAGGTTGAACGGGCGGCCGTCGCGCGTCATGCGGTGGTAGGTGCCATCGGCGTCAAGCTCCCAACTCTGTTCATTGTCGATGAGATTGGCGACCAGCACCTGGTCGAGAATCTGGTCGTGGACGGTCGGGTTCTCGATGGGCAGCATATATTCGACGCGCCGGTCGAAATTGCGCGGCATCCAGTCCGCCGAGCTGATGAAGAGCTTCGCCCGATCGTTCGGCAGCGTGCCGCCATTGCCGAAGGCGACGATGCGGCTATGTTCCAGAAAACGGCCGATCACGGACTTCACCCGGATAGTGTCCGAGAGGCCGGGCACGCCGGGACGCAGGCAGCAGATGCCGCGCACGATTAACTCCACCTCCACGCCCGCCTGGCTGGCGGCATAGAGCTTCTCGATGATAGCCGGATCGACGAGGCTGTTCATCTTGGCCCAGATGGCCGCCGGCTTGCCGTCGCGCGCGAACGCGATCTCGGCGTCGATCAGGTCGGTCAGCCGGTCGCGCAGCTGGAACGGCGACATGGCGATCAGCTGGAGGTTGGTCGGCTCCACATAGCCCGTGATATAGTTGAAGATCGCCGCTGCATCCTGCCCCGCGCGCGGATCGGCGGTGAAGAAGCTGATGTCGGTGTAGATGCGCGCCGTGACGGGATGATAGTTTCCCGTGCCGAAATGGCAGTAGGTGCGAAAGGCGTCGCCCTCGCGCCGGACCACCATGCTGATCTTGGCGTGCGTCTTCCAGTCGATGAAACCATAGACGACCTGCACGCCGGCGCGTTCCAGCGCGCTGGCCCATAGCAGATTCTGTTCCTCGTCGAAGCGCGCCTTCAATTCGACCACGGCGGTGACGGACTTGCCCGCCTCCGCCGCGTCGATCAGCGCGCGGATGACGGCGGATTGTTTGCCCGCGCGATAGAGCGTCTGCTTGATCGCCACCACGTCCGGATCGGCCGCCGCCTGGTTGAGGAAGGCGACGACGACGTCGAAGCTCTCATACGGGTGATGGACAACGATGTCCTTCGCCTTGATCGCGGCGAAACAATCCCCGCCATATTCGCGGATACGCTCCGGGAAACGCGGCGAGAAGGCGACGAATTTCAGGTCCGGCCTGTCCTCCTCGACCAGCAGCGCGAGGTCGCTCATGCCGATGAAACCGTCGATCTCCACGGTCATCGCGTCGTCGCCCTGAAGCATCGTCTGGAGCAGATCCTCAACCGCCTCCGCCACGCCCCTGTCGATTTCGAGCCGGATGACGCGGCCGCGCCTGCGCCGCTTGATGGCGGTGCGATAGTAGCGGACGAGATCCTCCGCTTCTTCCTCAAGCTCGATGTCGCTGTCGCGCAGGATGCGGAACAGGACGCTGTTGTTCACCGTGAAACCGGGGAAGAGCAGGCCGGAGAAACGCCGGATCATGGCCTCCAGCGCGATATAGCGCACGGATTCGCCGGGCAGCCGCGTGAAGCGGGGCAGGGTGTGGGGCAGGATCACCAGTTCCTGCACCGGCTGTCCGTCCGATATGCGGTTGAGGTCGAAGAACAGGCACAGCCCGCGATTGGGAATGAAGGGAAAGGGGTGTGCGGGGTCGAGCGCCTGCGGCGTCAGCACCGGAAAAATCTGGCTTTCGAAATAGGACCGCAGCCAGACTTCGGACTCGCCGTCAATCTCGTCGCCGTTCAGCACAGCGATGCCTGACTGGACGAGTTCCGCGCTCAGCCGGTGCCAAACGCGCTGCTGGTCCGCCATCAGCATGTCGGTCTGCGAGTCGATCGCGGCCAGTTGCTGCATCACGGTCAGTCCGTCGACCGAGCGCAGGTCGACATCTTCCTTCAGCTGGCCCTTGAGGCCGGCGACGCGGACCATGAAGAATTCGTCGAGGTTGGTGCCCGAGATCGACAGGAACCGCAGCCGCTCCAGTAGCGGGTGGGCGGCATTGGATGCTTCCTCCAGCACGCGCTCGTTGAACTTCAGCCAGGACAGCTCCCGGTTGAAATAGCGATGGCCCGACACGGAATAGGGCAGGTTCGGATCGGCCTCAGCCACGGTTTGTCCCTTTCATGTCCCGATATGGATCAAGTGCCGGGCGAGAGATGATGGTTCCCCTCCAGCACCTCCTTGGCCCGTTGCAGCGACATCCTGCGCCCGGAGGAGAGGGACTCGGCAATGAGCGCGGTCACGGCGGTTTCGACCTGTTGATAGCATCGTGCCAGGCGGGGAGCCAGATAGCGGGGGACGTCCGCGCCAAAGGCGGTGCCGGCCTGGCCCAGCCCTTGCGCGATCATCGCCTCGATCATCGGTTCGTCGGGCGGGCCGATCCGCGCGATCCCGGCGGCGGACAGGCGCGAGCGCAGGTCGGGGAGCGCGATGGCCCAGACGGGTGGCGCTTCGCCGGCGACGAGCAGGAGCGTGCGGCCATTTTCCCGCGCGCTGTTCCAGCGATGAAAGAGCGCCGCCTCATCCTCCCGGTCGGCGTCGTCGATCACCTCCGCCAGACCGCGCCGCGCGATATCGGCGGCGATGGTCGAGCGACCGGACCGGGGCGGGCCGACGAGAAGCATGCAGTGAGAGGGCCAGAAGGCAGGGCGGTCCAGCAGCGCCAGCGCATCGCGATTGCCATCGCCGATGACGATCGCGCCCCGACCCTCGCCATCCCGCCGTCCGCTGCTTCGCCAGTCGATGGGAAGCGGCAATTGGGTCACTGGGGTTCCCCGGTCGTGGGCGCTCCACCAGTCCCTCGCCGGACGATCCGCAGCGTGGTGCCGGAACCCTGCACGGTATAGCCGCGCGCCGAGAGCGCGGTGCGCAATTCGTCCAGCGATGCACCGAACGTCACCTGCACCACGGACGTGCCGCCTAGCGCCAGGCTGGTGGTCGATGCGCTGCGCACGCCGGGAATCGAACGCACGACTGATTCGCCCTGGCCGACCGACCCGACATTGGGCGTATCATATTGAATGAGGTAGGTGACGTCGGTCGCGCCCGCGGACGCTCCTGCGTCGGCGGGCACATATTCGGTGATGTCCGTGTCGCCGGCCGGGTCGAGCGCGGCGTTGTCCACCGACTCCTCGATGATGAGCGAGGGGTCGGGGCGCAGTACGCCGGTGAACAGCGCCTGCGTATAGAGTTCGTCCATGCGCTTGACCGCCTGATCCATCATGGCGGGCACGTCCGAAACCTTCGCCACGCGCAGCGCGAAGCCGCCGATATAGCGATTGTCAGGGCCGTACCGCGCCGAGAAATGGCCGATGATGGGGCCGGTCGGCGACGTCTGCTCGATCCGGGCGAGCGGCATGATGACGTCCGCCGCGCCATAGAGGTCGAGAAGGACGCGCCACCAGTTGCGCCCGCGCCGCGTCACCTGCCCAGCGTTAAGCAACATCGGGTCGGCGCCCGCGCCGGATGTGCGGACATAGTCGATCGCGCTGTCGGCGGTGCGAAAGACCGCCCAGGCGCGCTGCCATTCGGTGGGATGCTCGAACACCGCGCTCGCGCCCCCCTCGGTGAGCACCGGAAGGACGAGGAGCGGCGGCGAACGCATCGCCTGCCCCGAAACGCCCAGCGCCTGTCCGGCACGGGCGCGGTCGAACAGCACGGTCAGGCGGGCGATATAGCGGGTGGGGCCGATCTGCTCGCGCTGCACCTCGATGGCGGACACCATCGAATCCAGCAGCGAATCGGGGAGTTGCGAACCGGCGCCGCCATTGGTCTGCGCCGTCAGTTTCTTCCACGCGAGCCGCTGCGCCAGTTTCCAGCCGGCGACACGGGCGCCGTCCGCATCCGATCCGGCGACATCCACGTCGATGTCCCGCACCTCGAAATCGGCGCTGCTGGCGATGGGCGCGATGCCGCGTTCGCCCTCGATCTGCGCGATCAGGATGGCTCCGGCGGCAGCCAGCATCAGCGCGGCGACGATGGGAACGGGACGGATGGCGGGGAGGCTGCGTATCACGGGCGTCCTTTTGGCGGCATTGGGCCGGAAAACCAAGCTGGAAAACCAGGCCCGATTTGGTAAGGCGCGGGGATGGACCCCAAGCAGACCGATACGCCCGCCGAATCCGGCTCCTACACCTACGCGCAGGCGGGAGTGGACATTGCCGCCGGCAATGCGCTGGTGCGTGCCATCGCGCCACTCGCCAAGATGACCCGGCGACCGGGCGCGGCGGCGGATCTGGGCGGTTTCGGTGGTTTTTTCGATCTGCGCGCGGCGGGCTATGCCGATCCGCTGCTGGTCGCCGCGAACGACGGGGTGGGCACCAAGTTGAAGCTCGCCATCGACACGAATCGGCATGACACGGTCGGCGTCGACCTCGTCGCCATGTGCGCCAACGACCTGATCGTGCAGGGCGCCGAGCCGCTTTTCTTCCTCGATTATTTCGCGACCGGTAAACTGGACAATGGCGTTGCGGAGCGGGTGATCGCCGGGATCGCGCAGGGGTGCCTTCAGGCGGGCTGCGCGCTGATCGGTGGCGAGACGGCGGAGATGCCCGGCATGTATGCGCCGGGCGACTATGACCTCGCCGGCTTCTGCGTCGGCGCGGTGGAGCGCGACCAGGTGTTGACGGCGGACAAGGTGGCGGCGGGTGACGTGATCCTCGGCCTTGCCTCGTCGGGCGTGCATTCCAACGGCTATTCACTGGTCCGGCGGCTGGCGCAGGACAAGGGGTGGAAGCTCAACCGGCCGGCGCTGTTCGATCAGGAAGTCCTCCTCATCGACGCGCTGATGGCGCCGACGCGCATCTATGTGAAGCCGTTGCTGCCGCTGGTGCGGTCGGGCCATGTCCATGCGATGGCGCATATCACCGGCGGTGGTCTACTGGAGAATATCCCGCGCATATTGCCCGAGGGCCTGCATGCGGAGGTGAACGCGGACCTGTGGGAGCAGCCCCGCCTGATGGCCTTCCTGCAGGCGCAGGGGCAGATCGAGCCGGGCGAGATGGCGCGCACCTTCAATTGCGGTATCGGCATGGCGGTGGTGGTGGCCGGGGACGATGTGGCGCATGTCACCGCCGCGCTGGAAGCGGCCGGCGAGGTCGTTCATCGCATCGGTCGCATAGTCACGGGGACCAAGGGCTGCACGGTGCGCGGCGCGGACGAGACGTGGAGCGGACGCGGGGCGTGGGAAGCCGTGCATAATGGCTGAATGGGCGGCGGGCCTTGCGGGGCTCGCCCTTGCCCTGCTGTCCGCCGGGCCACTCCATGCCGAACGCCTGCCGCCCAAGAATGAATGCGCCAGCGATGCGCCGCTCGCCGCCTTCATCGGTCGGCTGCGGGCTATCGTCGCGCGCAAGGAGGGGACAGCCCTGCTCGCCCTGATCGCGCCTGATGCGATCAACAGTTTTGGCGACATCCCTGCCGGGCCGAAGGGATTCGGTGAAGTCTGGAAACTGGGCCGGCCGGCGGTCTCGCCCGTTTGGACAGAGTTACGCGATGCCATGGCGATCGGTTGCGCGCTGGAGGGCAGGCGCGCGACCCTTCCCCGTCTTTCACGGCGCATCGGTGAAGAGCATGATCTCTTCGACACCTATGTGGCGCTGGGAACGGCCGTGGCCGTTCGGGCGGGGCCGGACGAATCCTCTGCGCGCGTCGCGACGCTGGATTGGGATGTCGTGACGGACAGCGGGGCGCCCGGTCAGACAGACGATTGGGTGCGCATAACGGCTCCGGAAGGCTTTGTCCGCAGGATCGACCTACGCAGTCCGATCGACTATCGCCTGATCCTCGAACAGCGTCGGGGGCGGTGGATGATCGCGGCATTTGTGGCGGGGGACTGAGCATGGCGAAAGTGAAGGTTGCGGTGCTGATTTCCGGCACGGGCACCAACATGGCGGCGCTCCTGTACGCGGCCAAGGCCGATGACTGCCCCTATGAGATCGTGCTGGTCGGCTCCAACAACCCGGAGGCGGAGGGCCTGCGATTGGCGCAAGCAGAGGGGGTTCCAACCTACGCCCTGCCCCACAAGGGGATGACGCGCGCCGATCATGACGCCGCGATGCACGCGGCGATCGTCAAGGCGGGCGCGCTCTATGTGGCGCTGGCAGGATATATGCGGATACTGACCCCGGAGTTCGTCGGCCAGTGGGAAGGGCGGATGCTGAACATCCATCCCTCGCTGCTGCCCGCGTACAAGGGGCTGCACACGCACCGCCGCGCGCTGGAGGCGGGCGACAAGGAGGGGGGATGCAGCGTCCATCTCGTCACCGCCGATCTGGATGACGGTCCGGTTCTGGGGCAGACGCGCGTCGCGATCCTGCCCGGCGATACGGAGGCGGCGCTGGCGGCGCGGGTGCTGATCGCCGAGCATCAACTCTACGGCCGGGTACTCGCGCGCTATGTGACGCGTCAGGGCGATCCCACCTGGATTGAGGCAGAGGTCGCGCGGCGGGCGCTTGCCCTGCCGGAAACCAGTTTCCGCACCTCCCACGGTTCGCCCGCGTGGCGGGTGGGCGGGGACAAGTCGGGTAAATTCTTCGCCATCTTCTTCGACCGCCATCATGGCGAGGACGCCATCGGCGTACTGGTCAAGACCAGCGGCGAGGAAGAGATGGCGGTGCTGACCGAGCGGGAGCCCGAGGTATATTTCCGCCCGGCCTATTATGGCGCAGCCGGGTGGGTCGGGATCAAGCTCGATCGGACCGATGTCGACTGGGACCATCTGGGCGAATGGCTCCAGCGCAGCTGGCGGACCTGTGCGCCCAAGAAGCTTACGCGGCTGATGGATCTTGCGGACGAGTTTTGAGGCGGGATCTCAAGAAACCCGGTTCAGTGTGCCACCGTCCCGATGACCGCGCCCGCGCCGCCGCCGACAGCAGCGCCCGTGCCGATATTGCCCCCGGTCGCCGCCGCGACGCCCGCGCCGGCAGCACCGCCGATGGCCGCCCCGCGAAGCGTCGAGCAGCCTGAAAGCGTTATGGCGGAGGATAGCAACGCCGCCATGAAAACAGTGCGTTTCATGAGAAAATCTCCTGCATTCCCCTCACTAGGATAAATCCCGGACATGCGGAGAGTTCCCGCGCGATCAACGACCGATCGCGCGGGACAGGATGGTCAGCCGACGATTTCTTCCGGTTTGAAGAAATAGGCGATTTCGATCTCGGCATTCTCGTCGCTGTCCGAGCCATGCACCGTGTTGGCCTCGATCGATTCGGCGAAGAGTTTGCGGATCGTGCCTTCATCGGCATTGGCGGGGTTGGTCGCGCCCATGATGTCGCGGTTACGCTGCATGGCGTTCTCGCCCTCCAGCACCTGAACGACGACGGGGCCGGAGATCATGAAGGACACGAGGTCGCCGAAGAAGGGGCGCTCCTTGTGGACCGCATAAAAGCCCTCGGCCTGCTCCTTCGACATGTGGATTCGCTTGGACGCGACGACACGCAGGCCGGCCTCCTCCAGCACCTTGGTGACGGCGCCGGTCAGGTTGCGTCGCGTCGCGTCGGGCTTGATGATCGAAAAGGTGCGGGTGCCGGCCATGGGGAAACTCCGATAAGCTGAATGGGGAAAGTCGCGCGCCCTCTAGCCGCAGCAGGCAGGGCGATCAACCCTGTGTGGTTTGATCCGGAACAGCGAAGGGTAGGTTACGGCCCCTGACGCCAGCGTCCGCCCTCCTGCCGCCAGAAATGGGTGGCGATGTCCTCGCGCTTCGTCAGCGCGCGCCAGCATGTTCGCGCGGCATCGATCGTCTCGGAGTCAAAGAAATAGAAGGTACGCTCAAAACTCAGCGCCTCGTCGCGAAACCGGCCGTCGGCGAGCGCGATGCGACTGGCATTGTTGGCGGCTTCGCACCCGGAGGAAAGGAGGATCGGCTGCACTTCCGGCAAGGGCGCATCTGCGCGGTCGTGGGCGAGGAAACTCTCGGGGCCGGCGTCCCACAGCCGCGCGGAGATGCGCGTCAACTGCTTGGCATCGGCGGAAACGATAAGGAGCCGCTGCCCTTCGTCGAGGATGCGCGCCGCGATCAGGGGCAGGACCGCCTCCACCGGATCGCGGCTGAGCTGATAGAAATCGACGCGCATGAAAACGTCCCTACCCGTTCGCCCTGAGCTTGTCGAAGGGCCGTTCTTTCTTCAGCGCGAGGGAGAAAAGAAGTGCAGTCCTTCGACAGGCTCAGGACGAACGGGTGGAGAAGTTGGGGAGGGAAGCTTATCCCTCCGCCAGTTCCGTTACCAGCCGGTCGAGCAGGCGCACGCCATATCCGGTCGCGCCTTTTTCGAAGACGGTCCCCGCCTTGTCCGACCACACCATGCCGGCGATGTCGAGATGCGCCCAGGCCACGCCGTCGAGGATATAGCGTTTCAGGAACTGCGCGGCAGTGATGGATCCAGCGTAGCGCGCGCCGGTGTTCTTCATGTCGGCGATCGGGCTGTCGATCATCTTGTCGTAGACATCGCCCATCGGGAAGCGCCACAGCCGCTCGCCCGTCTCCTCGCCCGCCTTCGTCAACTTCGCGGCAAGGGCATCGTCATTGGAGAACAGACCGCCATATTGGTCGGCCAGCGCCGCGATGATCGCGCCGGTCAGGGTGGCGAGGTTGACGACGGTCTTGGGCGCGAACGTCTTTTGCGTCCACCACAGCGCGTCGGCAAGGACGAGGCGGCCCTCGGCGTCGGTGTTGATCACCTCGATGGTCTGGCCCGACATGGAGGTGACGACGTCGCCCGGACGCTGCGCATTGCCGTCCGGCATATTTTCGACGAGGCCGCAGACGCCGACGACATGTGCCTTCGCCTTGCGCAGGGCCAGCGCCTTCATCAGGCCGACGACAGCGCCCGCGCCGCCCATGTCCCACTTCATATCCTCCATGCCCGCGGCGCCCTTGATAGAGATGCCGCCGCTGTCGAAGGTCACGCCCTTGCCGACGAAGGCGAGCGGTTCGGCCTGCGCGCCCGCGCTGCCGTCCCAGCGCAGCGCGATCATGCGCGGCTTGCGCGCGGAACCCTGCGCCACGCCGAGCAGCGCGCCCATGCCCAGCTTCGCCATGTCGTCCTCGTCCAGCACGCTGATCTCGATACCGAGGTCGGCGAGCGGGCGGCACCGCTCCACGAAGCTCTCGGGATAGATGATGTTGCCCGGCTCGGCGACGAGTTCGCGGGTGAAGGAGACACCGGCGACGAGCGCGTCGGCGTGGACGAAGGCGGCTTCGGACGCATCGACGCCGGAGACGAAGGCGATGCTCTCGATGCTCGGCTTCTGAGTCTCGGCCTGCTTGGTGCGATAGGTGTCGAAGCGCCAGCCGCGCAGGCGGACGGCGAGCGAGAGGGATGCGAGCGACTCCGCGGACAGATCACCCGCCACCAGCGCGACATGCTTCACGCCGGAGGTCAGGAGCCGCGCGGCGATGGTGCCGCCGGCTTTCTCGAGATCCGCCGTCTTGCCTTCCCCCGTGCCGAGCAGGGCGACGCGGACCGACCGGCCGCCCTCGCTCACGAACATCTCGAACCAGCCGCCCGCTTCGCCGGAGAAGCGCGACGCCTTGGCCGCCTCGGCGATCAGCACGGATGCTTCGAGGGGAAGCGCGATGCCTGCATCCTTCGTGATGGGATAGATGCGGCAATCCGTGTCGGCCGGAAGGGTGGCGGTCAGGGTGACGTTCAGCGTGGGGGCGGGCATGATGCGGTCTTGTCCTCGATTTTCTTGTCGGAAGTTTATGGACAGGGAGATAATCACCCGCGCCGGCCATTGCCATCGCATATTGCCCCTTTTCGTGTCGAAGGGCGGGTGTGTGTCGTCTCATGGCCGTTGCAGCCGCCCTCAACCAGTGCGATAGGCGGCGCTTCCCGTCACTATATATGGCCGTTACGATCCGAATGTCCTTCGTCCACAGTCGAGATTTCGGAAGAGGGCTGGCGCTGCTCGCCGCGCTGACCGGCGGTGTGGCGCTGGCGCCACTCGCGCAGGCGCAGGAACTGGGCCGGCCCAATGAGGACAAGGCGCGCGAAGCCGTCGTCGACGCGCCAAAGGCGGCCGCCGACGAACTCGGCTTCACCGCCGACCAGTTGCTCTACGATCAGGATCGCGACGTCGTGACGGCACAGGGCAATGTGCTCGCCACGCGCGAGGGGCATGTGCTGCGCGCCGATCTGGTCACCTGGGACCGTGCATCCGGCAAGGTCGTGGCGAAGGGCGATGTGTCGATCACCGACCCCAACGGCAATATCGCTTATGGCGACGTGGTCGAGGTGACGGACACGCTGAAGGACGGCATCATCCAGGGCTTGCTGATGGTCTCCGACGAAGGGGACCGTATCGCGGCGGTCCGGGGCGAGCGGCGCGGCGCGGTCTTCATCCTGCATCAGGCCGCCTACTCACCCTGCCGCGTGGTCGACAGCAAGGGGTGCCCGAAGGAACCGAGCTGGCAGGTCAAGGCGGCGCGCGTGGTCTATGACAGCGACAAGGAGATCGTGCGCTATTCGGGCGCGCGGCTGGAGATGTTCGGCGTGCCCCTGTTGCCGCTCCCCGGTCTGGCGCATCCGGTCGGCGGCCGCTCCGGACCGGGCTTGCTGGTGCCCAATGTCGGCCTGCTCTATGGCGGCCTCGAAGTCGCGGTGCCCTATTATTTTCGGCTGGCGCCCAATCGCGACCTGACCATCACGCCGCACCTCTACAGCAATGTCTGGCCGATG
>Ga0207674_10009322_pt1 | contig 11238 bp, 9 predicted proteins | sample KBSCornC72_FD_184303 | JGI IMG/M metagenome (GOLD analysis project Ga0207674, IMG submission 184303) | Corn rhizosphere microbial communities from Kellogg Biological Station, Michigan, USA - KBS Corn C7-2 (SPAdes) (version 2) | ecosystem: Host-associated > Plants > Roots > Rhizosphere > Soil ...
CGCCGGATGCTGCAGGTCCGCGTCCATCAGCAGCACCACGTCGCCTTCGGCGCGGTCGATGCCGGCGGTCAGCGCCGCTTCCTTGCCGAAGTTGCGCGACAGGCGCACATAGCGCACGCCCGGATCGACCAGCCAGGGCACGATCGCCAGCGGCGTCTCGTCGCGGCTGCCGTCGTCGACGACGATGATCTCCCAGCGCTCGGTCAGCTCGGCCAGCTGGGCCGTCAAGCCGCTGAGCAACGGCCCGAGGTTGGCCGCTTCATTGAAAGCGGGCACGACGCAGCTGATGGCCGGACGGGTGGAACGGGGCGTGGTGAGCATCGGATCTTGGGCGAATGCCGCAGCGGCAACGCCTGATTGTTCCTCATGGCTGCGCACCGCCGGTCCACAGGGGCAAGCCGCCGGCGCGCGGGCCGCGCCGGGGAACTTGGCTCATGCCTGCCGCACGCGCGTCGCGAGACGCGCCGCCCATTCACAGGCGTTCGCCCGTGCGCAGGCACGGTCGCACGTCCGGTTCATGCCTGCCGCACGCGCGTCGCGAGACGCGCCGCCCATTCACAGGCGTTCGCCCGTGCGCAGGCACGGTCGCACGTCCGGTTCATGCCCACACGATGCGCTGGCGTGCGCCGACCCAGCGCTCGAACATCGCGCCGTAGGCTTCGTCGATGCGGTTGCGCCTGACCTTGAAGGTCGGCGTGATGAAGCCGTTGTCGACCGTCCACGGCTCGCTGACGACGACCAGGCAGTCGAGCTGCTCGTGCGGGTCGAGCCCGGCGTTGACCGCATCGAGGTGCGCGGCCAGCGCGGCACCGAGCGCGTCACGGCCGCCGTCGGCGCCGGCGCGCTGCGCGGCGTCGGCATTGAGCATCACGATGCCCAGCGGCTGGCCGAGGTTGGCGCCGGTGACGACACAGGCCTCGACCGCGCCGTTCGCCACCAGCCGGTCCTCAATCGGCGCCGGCGCTACATACTTGCCTTTGCTCGTCTTGAACAGGTCCTTCAGCCGGCCGGTGATGCGCAGGTTGCCTTCAGCATCGAGCGCGCCCTTGTCGCCGGTGCGCAGCCAGCCGTCGGGCGTGAAGGCCTCGCGCGTCAGTGCCGGCTCCCGGTAGTAGCCCAGCATCAGGCCCGGGCTCTTCATCTGGATCTCTCCGCTGTGAGGGTCGAGCCGGCTCTGCACGCCGTCGTAGGGCAGGCCGACGGTGCCGGGGCGCTGCACGCCGGGCAGGGTGGCGTGCGAGACGCCGCAGTTCTCGGTCATGCCGTAGACCTCGACGATCGGCAGGCCCAGGCGCGCATACCAGTCGAGCAGCGCAGGCGGCATCGGCGCCGCGCCGCCGGCGGCCAGCGTGCAGCGATCGAGGCCGAGCGCGCCCAGCACCTTCTTCGCGACGATGCGGCGCACGATCGGGATCTTCAGCAGGCGCGCGAGCTTCGCGGCCGGCATCTTCGCGTGCACGCCCTGCTGGAACTTGACCCACAGCCGCGGCACCGAGAAGAACGCGGTCGGCCGCGCGCGCTGCAGGTCGGCGCCGAAGGTCTCGAGGCTTTCGGCGAAGAACACATGCATCGAGGTGGCCAGCAGCCCGTGCTCCACCAGCGTGCGCTCGGCCACGTGCGCGAGCGGCAGGTAGCTCAGCATGCGCGCCTGCAGCCCCAGCGGCACGCGCCGCAGCGCAGCGTCGATCGACCAGGCGAAGGTCGCGAAGCTGTGCATCACGCCCTTTGGGCTGCCGGTCGTGCCCGAGGTGTACATGATGGTCGCGAGCTCGGCGCCGTCGCGCAACGGGTGCCCGGGCATCGGCGTGGTCGCACCGACGATGTCGTCCCAGCGGGCGAACTCGGTCGGCGGCGCCAGCGGCAGCGCGATGCAGGGCAGCCCGGCCGGCACGCCGGCGCGCATGCTGGCCCAGCCGTCGAGCTTGCCAACGAACAGCAGCCGCGCTTCGCTGTGCGACAGGATCTGGCGGATCGTGTCGGCCGCCAGGGTCGGGTACAGCGGCACCGAGACGTGGCCGGCCATCCAGATCGCGAAGTCGCACATCAGCCAGTGCGCGCAGTTCTTCGACAGGATCGCGATGCGGCTGCCCGCCGGCAGCCCGAGGCCTTGGAGGTGCGCGGCGATGCGGCGGGTTTCGTCCAGCAGCTGCGCCCAGGTGTATTCGCGCAGCGCGCCGCCGACCAGCGGCTGGGTCAGCACGATACGGTCGGGTGCGCTCGCTTCCCATTGGTACAGGCGCTGCAACGCCAGGAGCTCGGGCGCGGTGCGGTCGGTACTGCTCATCGGGCGCTCCTCACGGGGGACGGTCGTGCCGCCCACGGTAGGCCAACGCACGCGCGCCGCCAAGGCCGGATCAACCCCGACGGCCGGACGGCCGTGGCGCCGTGGCGTCCGGTCTCTTGCTGCCTTGCCTGAACGCCCGCCGCGGGCTGGACGCAGCCGGCGCTGGCGACGCTCTCAGGCGGCCGCGGCCTGCTTGCGCGCGACCGCGGCCTCGATCTGCTCCTGGACCTTGCGCGTGCCGCGCAGCACCAGGATCGGGTCGAGATTGGCCTGCGGTGCCACCGCCTCCGCGACCGCATCGAGCGTGTCGGGGTCGGTCATCAGCGCATGGGCCAGCGCCGACAGTGCGCAGATCGCGCGCCGCGGCAACTGCATCGGCAGCTCGCGCGTCGCGTTGACGATCACGTGGAAGCGCACGCTGGCGACCGCGGCCGGATTCAGCCCCCAGGTCTCGCACAGTGCCGCGCCGAGGGCGTCATGGCTGACGCCGAATTCTGAATGCTCGAGCATCAGCAGCTCTTCGTCGTTGGCGGCCTGCGCCAGCAATGCACGGTAGCGCGCGCTCGAATGGCGGAACAGCACCGCCTTGCCGCACTCCTCGAACAGCCCGGCCGAGTGGGCCGCCCACGGATCGACGTCGAGTGCCTGGCCGATGCGGCCCATCAGCAGCGCGCGCACGCTGGCGCGTTCCCACAGCGGCAGCAGCTCCGGCGCCGGCGGGAACACCGCCCGCAGGCCCATCTCGAAGGTCACCGAGGCGACCTCGCGCGTGCCCAGGTGGGTGATCGCCTGCTGCACCGACTGGACGCGCCCGCGCAGCCCGTACAGCGACGAGTTCACCGCCTTCAACACTGCCGAGGCCAGCGCCATGTCGGCCGAGATCAGCGCGCTGACGGCCTGCAGGTTGACGTTGTCGTCGGCCAGCAGCAGCGACAGCTTGACGAGCGAATCCGGCTGGGCCGGGATGTCGATGTTGAGGGAGCGCAGTTGCGGGTCGACGGGCATGGCGGTTCCTTTGAGCCCCCGTGCCGGCCCGGGACGCCATCGCGTCGAGGCAACGGCGACAACGCGAATGCCGCAGGGGGTGGATCCGATCGTAGGGCGCGCCGGTGCGCGGCTGTCGTGCGAAAAGGCGGGCGAAACCAGGCCAGAAGCACGCACGGCCTCTGGGAAACCGGGGAGACCGGGCCGCCGGATGATGCCCAATGGAAAAGGGCGTCAGGTCAGCCCTGACGCCCTTCGGATTTTGCATCGGCCCCAACTGCAGCCTGCGTGCCGTACGCGGCCGTCAGCACATGCCGGGGCGCGTTTGCCTCTGTCTCCTCAGCCCCGTCCTGCGAGGCACCATGACAGTGCCTGCTGCGAGGATTGCGACTGTAGGCGTGGGCCGCATGCGCCGCACTTGGGGGTTTCCCGGTTCGAGATGCCGGCAAATCGTGCCCGGGCGACCCTCACAGCGCGGCCGCCGGGACGGTGAGCACCACCTGCGTGCCCTGACCGACGCCGCTGGTCACGCTGACCGCACCCGCATGGAGCTCGACGATGCGCTTGACGATCGCCAGCCCGAGGCCCTTGCCGCCCTCGCCGGTGGCCGGCGCGACGCTCTGGCGGCTCTGGTAGAAGCGGTCGAACAGGTGCGGCAGGTCGCCCGCGGCGATGCCCGGCCCGGTGTCGACGATGCTGACCCGCACCTGCGCGTCGACGCGCTGGGCCGCCAAGGTGATGCGGGCGCCGCGCGGGCAGAACTTGAGCGCGTTGTCGACTACATTGGCGACCGCGCGCTCGAACAGCTCGATGTCGAGCGCCGCGAACGGCGGCGCCGGCCCGGCCGCGTGCTGCGCGCCGAGCGCGACGCCCTGCTGCGCCGCGCGCTCGGCGAAGCGGATGCAGATGTCGTCGAGCAGCTCGCCGGCGTCGACGACCTCGGTGTGCAGCCTGAACTCGGGCTCGTCGAGCTTGGCCAGGTCGCCGAGCGACTGCACCAGGCGCGCCGCGTTGCGGGTGTTGCGCAGCGCGATCTCGACCAGCCGGTGGTCGTCCGCGCGCGCTGCATCGGGCGCGCCGGCCCAGCGCGCATCGAGCGTCTCCAGGCAGGCGACGGTCGCGGTCAGCGGCGAGCGCAGGTCGTGCGACAGGTTGCTGACGCCCTCGCGGCGGAAGCGGTCGAGCTGGCGCAGCTCGTTCCATTGCGCGCGGCAGATGTCGATCAACATCACGAACGCGCGTGTCAGCTGGCCGAACTCGTCGGGCGTGGCCGGCGGCAGCTCGACCTGCGCCGCGCCGGGCGGCGCGTCGGCGAGGCCGCGCTGCGACAGCGTCGCGACCGCATCGGTCAGGCGCCGCAGCGGCCGCGTGACCGAGACGATGATCAGGACCGCGACCAAGGTCGTGAACGCGACCACCGCCGCGATCAGCCCGAGCGCCGGGCGCGCGAAGCTCATCCGCAGCGCGGCCCAGCGGCCCGCATCGTCGCTCGCACCGGGGCGCAGCTGGTCGGCGTGCAGCACCAGGTACAGGTAGCCGGCGACCGGCCCGGGCGGCGCGCTCGCGGTGCGGCCGACCGGCTGCACCGCGACGACCGCGTTCGCATCCATGCGCTCCGGGTCGTCGCCCATCACGTAGGCGGCGTCGCTCTTGCCGACCGCCTGCAGCACCGGCGCGAGCGCGACCTTGAACCCGGGCGGCAGCTTGACGCTGCCGCTCGACGCCAGCACCGTGCCCTGCGGGTCGAGCAGGTACAGCTGGGTGTCGGGCTCGAACAGCACCATGCTGCGCAGCCAGCCGCGGAACTCCGCCGGCTGGCGCTCGTGCATCTCGAACAGGTTGTCGTGGTTGGCGACGACGCGGCCGAGGAACGCGGTGCCGCGGCGGTACGCGGTCTCGTGCTCGAAGCGCTGGAACGCATACAGCACGGTCGCGATCACCAGCAGCGCGGTGACGAGGCCGGTCGCGAAGATCGTCAGCGCGAGCTTCAGGCGGACGGTCATATGACGGGCCGCTCCCGAGCCGGCCCGCATCCATGGGCCACGAAGGGGCCCCTGCGTGGCCCTTGGGGATCGGCCGATGGATCCATCGGACGAGGGGCGGTCATTCCACGTCGCGCATCTTGTAGCCGGCGCCGCGCGCGGTCAGGATCAGCTCGGGCCGCATCGGGTCGGCCTCGAGCTTGGCGCGCAGGCGGTTGATGTGCGTCGTGACGGTGTGCTCGTAGCCGTCGTGCGTGTAGCCCCAGACCGCGTCGAGCAGTTGCGAGCGCGAGAACACATGGCCCGGGTGCGATGCGAAGTGCAGCAGCAGGTCGAACTCGAGCGCGGTGAACTCGATCGCCACGCCGCGGTACTTCACCTGGCGCTTCGCCGGCATGATCTCGAGCGCACCGTTGCGGATCATGCCGGCGTTCTTCTGGCCGGGCGCCTGGGCATTCGCCTGCGCCGCGGCGAGCAGGTCGGCGCGCCGCAGCAGCGCCTTGACGCGCGCCAGCAGCTCGGCCAGCGAGAACGGCTTGGTGAGGTAGTCGTCGGCGCCGAGCTCGAGCCCGAGCACGCGGTCGAGCTCGGTCGACTTCGCGGTCAGCATCAGGATCGGCGTCGCGCTGCCCTTCGCGCGCAGCGCCTTGCAGACCTCAATGCCATCCATGCGCGGCATCATCAGGTCGAGGATCAGCAGGTCGCTCGGGGCCTCGCTCTGCTGCGCCAGCGCCCGCTCGCCGTCGCCGACCGCGGCAACTTCGTAGCCGGCCGTGCGCAGGTTCATCACCAGCAGATCGCGGATGTCGGTCTGGTCTTCGGCGACGAGGATGCGGGCGGCCATGCACGATTGTCGGCCCGGCCGCAGCGATTCTTACGCGACGGTTCTGATGCAAATGTGATCTTCGCGTGAGCTTCGTTGAGGCTGGCGCGAGCTGTGCCGACCAGAGTCGATGCATCCGCAACACCAGGCCCGACCATGACGCCGACCGCCACCCCGACCCGCCTCGCTGCCGACTTCGCACCCACGGTGTCGTGGCGCGAGATGGTCTCGCACCGCAGCTACCTGGTGCGCTTCGCGCAGCGCAAGCTGCGCGACCCGCTGCTGGCCGAAGACGCGGTGCACGACGTGTTCGAGGCGGTGCTGTCGGGCCGCGCGGTGTTCGCCGGCCGCGCCGCGCTGCGCTCATGGTTGACCGCGGTGCTGAAGCACAAGATCGTCGATGCGGTGCGGCGGAGTGCCGGCACCGAGTCGCTCAACGACGCTGGCGGCGAGCATGGCGACAGCGGCGCGCTGGCGGTGGCCTGCCCGCAGCCGCGCCCCGACGAGATCGCCGAGCAGCAGCAGCTGCTGATGCTCGCGCTGCGCCGCATCGAGGCGCTGCCGCCGGGGCTGCGCGACGTGATGCGGCTGCGCGTGCTCGAGGAGCGCAGCACGGACGACGTCTGCCGCGCGCTCGGCATCAGCGAGGACAACCTGTTCGTGCGGCTGCACCGCGCGCGCAAGCAGCTGCTGTCCTGAGGCCAGGCAGTCGGCCCTCGCACGGCCGGCCGCTGGAGCGCAAGCGCCTGTGCTAGCGTGCAGCCCATGCGCCTGCCCGACCTGCTCGCGACCCGCACCGGCCGGCTGGCGGCGTTCTTCCTGCTCTATGTGACCGAGGGCATCCCGCTCGGGTTCACCGCGGTCGCGATCGCGACCCAGATGCGCCGCCAGGATCTCGGGCCGGCGGCGATCGGCGCGTTCGTCGCGTCGCTGTACCTGCCGTGGGCGTTCAAGTGGGCGATGGGCCCGTTCGTCGACACCTTCTCGTCGGATCGCTTCGGCCGCCGCCGGCTGTGGATCCTGCTGACGCAGCTCGGCATGGTCGGCACCTTGCTGATCGCGATGCCGATCGACTTCGTCGGCCAGCTCGGCCTGTTCACGCTCGTCATCCTGCTGCACAACGCGTTCGCCGCGACCCAGGACGTCGCGATCGACGCGCTCGCGGTCAACGTGCTGCCCGAATCGGAACGCGGCACCGCGAACGGCTTCATGTTTGCCGGTGCCGCGGTCGGCCAGGCGATCGGCGGTTCGGGCGTGCTGTTCCTGTCGGCCGTCGTGCCGTTCCGCAGCACTTACGTGCTGGTGATCGGCGCGATCCTGTGCGTCACGGTGTTCGTCGTGCTGCCGCTGCGTGAACCCGCGGGCGCGCCGCGGGCCAAGCCCGCAGGCAGTGCCGCGGCGGCCGTCGCGCGCCAGCTGCAAGGCTTCGTGCGCGACGCGTGGCGCGCGTTCACCGGTTCGCGCGCCGCGCTCGTCGGCGTCGTCGTCTCGCTGCTGCCAGCGGGCGCCTACGCGCTGAGCCTGGCGCTGCAGTCGAATCTCGCGGTCGAGCTCGGCCTGAACGACCACCAGGTCGCCCAGCTGAATCTCGGGTCGACCGTGATCTTCGCGCTCTCCTGCGTCGCCGGTGGTTGGCTGTCCGACCGCTTCGGCCGGCGCCGCATGCTCGCGTTGTTCGTCTTCCTGACCGTGGTCCCGACCCTGTGGCTGGCCTGGACGATGTGGCAGGCGCACTGGATCATGCCGGCCGAGACGACGCAGGGCGGGCGGCCGCAGCCGTCCGGCGCACTGGTCGCGATCTTCTGGGCCGCGACCCTGTCGTACAACGTGTTCCAGGGCCTGTACTACGGCGTGCGCTCCGCGCTGTTCATGGACGTGACGACCAAGGCGGTCGCGGCGACGCAGTTCACCGCCTACATGGCGATGTCGAACCTCGTGATCAGCTACAGCGCATGGTGGCAGGGCGAGGCGGTGGTGCGCTGGGGCTACCCCACGACGCTCGCCGCCGACGCCGCGTTCGGCCTCGTGATGCTGGTCCTGCTGCCCTTGATGGGGCCGCGCCGGGTGCGCGCCGCGGCACCGGCGTAGGCCGCCTGCCCAGACGGCCGGCGAAGCCCCGCGTCGGCACGGCCGGCGCGGCCACGGCACACTCCGCCCATGGACGACAAGTTGCATGTGGTGTGCCTGTGCGCGGCGTGGTGCGGCGTGTGCCGCGACTACCGCGCGGTGCTGGACGAGATGGCGACCCGCTTCGTCGGGCGCGCCGCGTTCCGCTGGATCGACATCGAGGACGAGGCCGAGCTGCTCGGCGACATCGACGTCGACAACTTTCCGACGCTGCTGATCGCACGCGACGGTCGGGGGCTGTTCTTCGGCACGATCACGCCGCAGCCCGGCACGCTCGAGCGGCTGGTGCAGGGCGCGCTCGGCGGCGAGCTCGCACCGGTGGCCGCCGGGCCCGAGCTGGACGCACTGCTGCGGCGCCTGCGCGACGACGCGTAGCGATCCGATCGATCGGAGAGGTCTGCGCGCACCGGCGGCGATGCCGGCCTGGGCCGCGACTTGCTAGGTCACCATCAGTTCGTCGTTTGCACCCCTCGGCCGATGCGCGGCCGCGTCGAGGCAGCGGCGGACTGGCCGTAACATCGTCGTCCCCATTTGCCCACCGCCCGACCGAGAGACCGCCATGCCCACCCCCATTCCCGCCACACTGATTCCCGGTGACGGCATCGGCCCCGAAATCGTCGACGCCACGCTCGCGGCCCTGAGTGCGCTCGGCGCGCCGTTCGAGTGGGACCGCCAGATCGCCGGCCTCGAAGGCGTGACGATCGCCGGCGACCCGCTGCCGCCGGCAACGCTGGCCAGCATCCGCCGCACGCGGCTGGCGCTGAAGGGCCCGCTGGAGACGCCGTCCGGCGGCGGCTACCGCTCGTCGAACGTGCGGCTGCGCGAGGAGTTCCAGCTCTACGCCAACCTTCGCCCGGCGTTGACGATCACGCCCGGCGGGCGCTTCGACAACATCGACCTGGTGGTCGTGCGCGAGAACCTCGAAGGCCTGTACATCGGCCACGAGCACTATGTGCAGATCGACGGCGACCCGCATGCGGTCGCGATGGCCACCGGTATCAACACCCGCGCCGGCAGCCGCCGGCTGCTCGAATTCGCGTTCGAGCACGCGGTCGCGACCGGGCGCAAGAAGGTCACGATCGTGCACAAGGCCAACATCATGAAGGCGCTGACCGGCATCTTCCTGGAGACCGGCCTCGAGCTGTACGAGCGCAAGTACAAGGGCAAATTCGAGCTCGACACCGTGATCATCGACGCCTGCGCGATGAAGCTGGTGCTCAACCCGTGGCAGTTCGACATGCTGGTCACGACCAACTTGTTCGGCGACATCCTGTCGGATCTGGTCGCCGGGCTGGTCGGCGGCCTGGGCATGGCACCGGGCGCCAACATCGGCGCCGACGCGGCGATCTTCGAAGCAGTGCATGGCTCGGCGCCCGACATCGCCGGCCAGGACAAGGCGAACCCGACCGCGCTGCTGCTCGCGGCGGCGATGATGCTCGACCACGTCAAGCTGACCGAGATGGCGACCCGGCTGCGCCAGGCGATCGACGCCACGCTCAATGTCGACAAGGTGCGCACCGGCGACCTGGGCGGCAGCGCCGGCACGAAGGCGTTCACCGCGGCGCTGCTGAGCCGCATCCGCAACGGCTGAGCGCCTGACCCGGTTGCGCCGGGATCAGCCCGACGCAGCCGGCACGGGCTGCGCCGCACCGCGGACCAGGCGCACCGGCGCTTCGGCGGAGCGCGCGCGCAGCTGGCCGCAGCCGCCCTCGACGTCCTGCCCGGCCGATTGGCGCAACTTCGTCAGCACGCCGCGCTGGTGCAGCGTGCGCGCGATGCGCTCGGCGCGCTCGGTCGACGGGCGGCGAAAGTCCAGCCCGGCGACGGTGTTGTACGGGATCATGTTGAGCAGCGCGTACTTGCCGCGCAGCAGCCGCACGATGCCGTCGAGCTCGTCGGCGCCGTCGTTGATGCCGTCGAGCAGGGTCCACTGGTACTGGATCGGGTAGCCGCTGGCGCGGGCATAGCGCTCGCCGAGCTCGACCAGTTCGTCGGGCGCGATCGCCGGCGCGCGCGGCATCAGCGCAGCGCGCCGGGCCGCGTCGGTCGAATGCAGCGACAGCGCCAGCGCCGGCTTCACCGCGCCCTGCGGCAGCCGCTCGAACACGCGCCGGTCGCCGACCGTCGAGAACACCAGGTTCTTGTGCGCGATGCCGCCTTCGGTGCCGAGCAGCTGGATCGCCTCGATCACGTTGTCGAGGTTGTGCGCCGGCTCGCCCATGCCCATGAAGACGACCTTGCGCACCGCACGCCGGGCGCGCGCGAGCACGACCTGCGCGACGATCTCGGCGCTGCCGAGCTGGCGCAGCAGCCCGCCCTGGCCGGTCATGCAGAACACGCAGCCGACCGCGCAGCCGAGCTGCGTCGAGACGCACAGCCCGTCGCGCGGCAGCAGCACGCTCTCGACCGCCTGGCCGTCGGCGAGCCCGACCAGCCAGCGCGCCGAGCCGTCGGCGGCCGGGTGTTCGGAGCGCAGCTGCGCCAGGCCGCGCAGCTCGGCCTCGAGCGCGGGCAGGGCCCGGCGCACGCTCAGCGGCAGGAAGTCCTCGGGCTTGCGCTTGCCGCTGGCCTGCGGCAGCGCGTTGGCCCACAGGCGCAGCACGCGGTGCTCGTGGGCCGGCAATGCGCCATGGGCGCGCAGGCTTTTGCGGATGTCGTGGATGCGCATGAAGAGGCCTTGCTCAAGCGTCGCCGCCCAAGATCCAGCCGGCGGCGCGCTCCGCGATCATCAGCGTCGGTGAGTTGGTGTTGCCGCTGGTGATGCACGGCATCACGCTGGCGTCGACCACGCGCAGGCCCGCGACCCCGCGCACGCGCAGGCGCGAGTCCAGCACGGCGTCGGGCTCGTCGTCGCGGCCCATGCGGCAGGTGCCCACGGGATGGAAGATGGCGGTACCGATGTCGCCGGCCAGGCGGGCGAGCTCGTCGTCCGTCTCGTACTGCGCGCCCGGCTTGACCTCGCGCGGGTGGAACGGGGCCAGCGCCGGCTGCGACGCGATGCGGCGCGTGAGGCGCAGCGAATCGGCGGCGACGCGGCG
>Ga0207674_10009323_pt1 | contig 11238 bp, 8 predicted proteins | sample KBSCornC72_FD_184303 | JGI IMG/M metagenome (GOLD analysis project Ga0207674, IMG submission 184303) | Corn rhizosphere microbial communities from Kellogg Biological Station, Michigan, USA - KBS Corn C7-2 (SPAdes) (version 2) | ecosystem: Host-associated > Plants > Roots > Rhizosphere > Soil ...
GATTCCTCATCGATGAAAGTTGCTATTGTTTCAGACTTATTATAGTATAGTTGACTTATATGAGCATATTTTTGATGCTGTTTTAATTCGGTTAGCCTGTTAAGTAAATTACCATCAGCTACTAGAAGGAATTTTTTAGTCTCTATAGGTTTCGTAAAATTATCATTAGGAAGATCAGTATCTCTAAAAGTAACGTCATAATTGAAAACATATTTTGGTATCCAAAATAAAGCTCTAATACGATGGCTTCCAATCAATGTTGTTCCATAATCATGTTCGTTTCCATCTCCTTGGTGATTATCCTTCACTTGATTTTGCTTCAACTCCTGGGTAACAAACAAATATACTTCACTATAGGATGCGTTCAGATCTGTTGCAGTAAGCATAGCTATGCTGAAAAATCCAAATATTGCAATACCTGACAGCATAGCGTACGGTAGTATCCCGATAAATTTGTGAGTGACATACCTTTTTCTTAGATCTTCAACAAGTATACCTGACCCGATGCAGAGTATAGGCACAAGTATACTCCAATGAAAATAAACAACCCAGCCGATTAAATACAAAAATACCAAGTATGGAACAGTCCAAAGAATAACGAAATAGTCTTTTTTTATGGCACAGTAAATTACACTTGAAAGTCCTAGAACTACCAGAAATGGATCTATCTGTGTTACCAGTACTAGAGAATAAGCTAGATCTCTCCCTCCTTGTCTGCCTGCCTGATATATCACGCCATCTAACCAATCTCCAAATTGCCCTACGGACAAAGCATAAGCAGGCCAAATTATGGGAATCAAAACAACTGGAACAAACCATAGAGCTAGTGTTTTAAGCCTATAGCCTCTATTAGCGTTCCAATACATACCTTTTTTATTACTTTGCAATATGATGAGAGTCAATAAGGGAATCAAAGTAAATACAGGAACCTTCGTAAAGATTGCAAGTCCTAGGAATATACCTGAAATTAGGACTAGTAGAAATTTTTTATTATTGTTGCTAGCGCCATTTTGACTCTCATATTTTGCGTAGTAAATTGCAAACAATATAGATAGTAGAATAAATGGTAACTCGATAGAATCAAGAAGTATTCCTCTCAATATACTGCTCAGAGGCATTACTGCAAATAATGTCGCAGAAATAAAGGCTATCTTTCTATTATATCTTGTTTCAGCAATTTTATAAACAAGAAATGTATCAACTACTGCAATAACTCCCATCAGTATCCTTGGTACGAGATAGAGCATCTCAATAGAATGTAAATTGACAGTTGGATGAAGAGAATCTGGAAAATTTATCAATGTCAGGGAGGCTGCTAGAAATATTTGTCCAAAATAGGGATGGTCATAGCCATAGTCGTATGTTAGTTTGGATTCCTGAGCGCCCAGCCCGTCGATAACTTGCATGGCCCTACGCATATAATGTCCCTCATCTACATGGAATGATGGAAATCCAATTGGATTCCAAATATGAGTAATAGCGGATAATAATAATGGAATTGCTATTGATACAACAATTGCGGTACTTTTTGAATTAAAGATGTGCGATTGTATTGGCAGTTGATTCGACTCCTGTCGTACTTGTATTTGCACGCCCATTTATTCTTTGAAAATCAGGTTTATATCGATTAATCGATTAATCAGTAATGCGGTTTATTCAAACTCGAATATTGTAGCAGTCAAAAAACGTGACTGTCAACCGTATGGACTCATGTTGAAATTTGTCAACACCATATTGATTTAGATGAGAAAATGATGTTACTTTGAATCATATCAAAATTGATTAAAGCTTTCAAATATTCATTCTTCTATGTTTTTGAAAATAGCTGTTAAAAATAACGACCTAATTGATTTTAGATTTAGTCTCAATGATAATTAACACAACATATATTATGATATGAACTGATTCTTAATTTAATGTTTAAGGACGGCAATATTGTCAATGCATGTCTTACTAAGAACCAAAATATAATATTTTTCTTACTATTTGCTTTACTTATTAGCATAGTAGTCTCTTTATTTATATTGGCAGAAATGGTCCCTCTTACATTTGCTTCGAATGCTGGAAATTCATCATTTTGGACCAAAGGTGAAAAGATGCCCACTGCCAGAACCGAACCTATGGGAGTTTTGGTAGATGATAAAATATACGTTATGGGAGGTATTGACTACTCAAAAAATTATCAATTTAGAAAAGTGGAGATTTATGATACCAAAACTAATCAATGGAATACAGCTGTAAAACCTATGCCACAATCCTTAGACCACGGTGCCGCACTCGCATATAACGGTAAGATATATGTCCCGGGAGGATTTGCCAGGGGGAAGGTTCCAACAGACAAGTTGTTTATTTATGACTTGAAAACAAAGCAATGGTATGGAGGTAATCCGTTGCTATCACCCAGAGGTGCATTAACTGCTCAAATTATCAATGGAACATTATACGTAATTGGAGGGGTAAACGCATCACAAGTACCAGTAAACACAATGGAAGCCTATGATCTGGAAACAGGAACATGGACAACTAAAAAGTCAATGCCAACTGCAAGGCACCACCTTGAATCTGCTGTAGTAGACGGAAAATTGTATGTTTTAGGTGGAAGAATATTAGGTGACGGAGTTGCCTCAGAGGACATGGAGGAATCACTAACCAATTTCAACAGAGTTGAAGTGTACGATCCTCAAACAGATACCTGGACAACTAAAAAACCTATGCTTGAAAAGCGAAGTGGATTTGCTGCCACATCTGTTAACGGCCAAATTTATGTTGTTGGAGGAGAAGGCCTCGAGGATACTTTAGCAAGTGTTGAAAAATATGATCCTAAAATAGATAAATGGTCATATGAACCGTCTATGCCAACCGGGCGAGTTGGACTCGAAGCCATAAGCTTAGGCGACAAAATATATGTAATAGGTGGTCAGATTTCTGGTCCTAAATCAGGACTTATTTCATTAGACTCTAATGAAATATTTAATTTAAAGAATGAGCAAGGTAGTGACACGGCGCAAACAAATAATCAGTAACAAAGAAATGAATACTTTCATTTTGTCAAATCACATTCTCTATAATTAATCACTCATCTATTGTTACGATATAAAACGCCAAGGTTTAAGTACTAAGCAATGATGAGTATTAGACGTTTACGGTTGATAAAATATCTTTGCAAATTAACCAATTCAAAGTTTATATTATTTACAACCTTAATTTCAACGGCAGTACTAGGTTTTTATTTTGCAAATTCATATGCTGTAATTTCTATTAAAGACCCTAATTTAAGTACAGAAATAGTAACCCAAGGTCTTAACTATCCGACTGCTATGGCATTTTTGAACCCAGATGAAATTCTAGTAACAGAAAAAGATCTTGGTAAAGTCATACGGATAGTAAATAACAATAATTCAAATATCACAGTCTTAACCGTTAATACAGAAAATATTGATGAAAGAGGACTAAAGGGAATGGTCCTTGACAAAGAACTTGCTGAAATTAGAGAAAATGAAACAAATGAAACAGAATATGTGTTCTTGTTTTATTACGAACGAACCACTGAAAAAAACACTACTAAAAGCGCTTCCAATAATATTACTGAGTGTAAGGAGCATACTTGTCTTGAGAGTCAGTACAGTAACCGGCTTTACAGATACGAGTATAAAGATGGCAAGTTAGTAAATCCGAAACTTTTACTCGATATACCGATTTACTGGAATAATCGTGTTTATCCTACTGCATATGCTGCGATCCTTAAAGGAGGATCCAACTGGCTTCACTATCCATTGAGGGAAGGAATTCATCAAGGAGGTAAATTAGCTATTGGGCCTGACAAAAACATCTATCTTGTTACAGGTGATGGTGGCGGATGTCTCAACAAAGACGGTTGTTATAGGAGTATCAAGAATGGATTTCTAAGCATGAAAAGCGCTAATAAAATTAATGGAACCGATCCCGTCGGAATGGGAGGAATTTTGCGCATAACTGGTGATGGAAAAATTGTCGGCGATAAAGGCATTCTGGGAGATAAAATTCCTATCGTCTATTACTATGCTTACGGTATACGGAATAGCTTTGGTCTTGATTTTGATCCTGTCACAGGTAAGCTATGGGATACTGAAAATGGTCCTGCATTTGGGGATGAAATAAATCTTGTTGAGGATGGTTTTAACAGTGGTTGGGCCAAGATTCAGGGCATTTGGCCAGTTGTCAATTATACATATTTGCACTTTAATTCCACAGAAAGGGCAATTCATTATCCCTCAGACCAACAAGTGAATAATAAAAAATTAGAAAATTTTGATGGAAAAGGAACGTACAGCGATCCTGAATTTACGTGGAACGCAAGCGTAGGTGTTACTTCGATAAAGTTCCTAGATACCGACAAATACGGAAGTCAATATAAGAATGATATTCTCGTTGGAGATGCTTACGGCAGGATTTACCATTTTGATCTCAATGAAAACAGAACAGGTCTAAACCTTACTGGATCTTTAAAAGATAAAGTTGCTAATAGCACATCAGAAGTCAGTGATTTGATTTTTGGTGAGGGATTTGACACAATTACAGATATGCAAATTGGACCCGACGGGTATCTTTATGTTCTATCATACACTGGAAAGATTACTAAGGTAATCCCAAAAAATACCTTGGAATAGCAAAAATCTCAAACAGGTATTGTGGTGCATTGCGTAAATGGATAAATTGGACTGCTTAAGGAACCAAAGATTGAGCTGGGGTAGTTGTCCTAAAATATCAGAGGAAGACCGCCAGTGTTCTTGTAAATTTATGAAGTCCTATTTCCAGTGGAAAATACGATAATCCTGTCAAGACCTGACTCTGCGCCCCATACTTGACCCGGACGTCCGTTCATTTGACGTATATCTGAGTGGTCTGAAGGCAATGGGAAAACCTCAAATTTTTCACTATCTGGATCAAAGCGCAGCATAGATTGGGTACCGTTTTGAATACCAAAATCACTGATCCACACCTTATCCTTCTCGTCAACATATACAGAATATGGTTGCGGTTTTTCGCCAGGTAACTTCCATTCCTGCCATTTTTTAGTCTCTGGATTGTACTGGGCCAGCTTTCCTGTAGCCCACTCGGTTATCCAAAGATGACCCTTAGAATCAGACCATATTCTACGTGGCTGGGAATCTTTGGTTGGAGGCTCCAAAATAGTGAGATTTCCTGTTTTCAAATCAATTTTAGCCGTATAATTTCCCGTCCACGAATTAAAGTACACTGAACCATCAGGTGTTGTTACAATACCATACGGACCTTGACCGCGAGGTGCAGCCCAGACATGAACCTTCCCCTCAGATGGGTCCAATTTACCATAATAGCCACTCCTGTCCGTAAACCACAATACTCCATTCTTATCAAAGGTGGCAGTATTTAGCTTGTTATTTGTAATATTCGCGGGAATTGGAAATAACTTTATTTCTTCCGTCTTTGGGTCAACACGTACGATGGCTTTCAGGAATTCATCTGTAATCCACAGTCCGTCATCAGGTCCTATTATAATACCGTGTGGTGCCGAACCGTTCATTGGAGATCCGGGAGCATTTCCTAATTTAATGAAGGTTTTGTTACCCGTTTTTGGATCCAATTTGCCAAGTTCACCCGTCCCCTGAGCCGTAAACCAGACAGGTCCGTCCTTTGTTGGGTCCACTGCAACATCATGTGGATGCGTTCCCTGTGGTGCCTGGAATTGGCGGAATGGTTTTGATTCTTGGGCGAAAATAGAATGATGCTGTGATGAATACATCAGGGTGAAGAATAATAGTGGAATGGTTATCGAATAAACAATTATTAGATTTTTGCTCAAAAAGGAAGATTTTTTTCGAGCCAAAATTATTCAAGGAGGTATGTACTCACGAGTTTATAAACAATACTGAAAAACAACTAAAGGTATTGAGTTCTTTCATATTGCCGTCATAGTCAATTTCAACGAGACAAAGCATCAGAAGCAGAAGTTGGGCGAGAAGCAATACCGTAACAAGGGGCGTCATCATCCCCTGAAGATACCAATCGACCATCTGGATTATTGCCTTGATAAACATCTACATTGAATAAAATGCTTTTTTCGCCGTTGGGTATCTTAGCAATTACCCAGAAAATGCCATCATAATCAGTTTCTGTGGTAACGCTTGTTGGCGGATTGTGGTCTGGAATGACTTTAGCTGTGTAAGTGTTATTTGGTTGTAGTCCCATGACAAGTATGCGAACATCCACATTGTTACCATTTACATCATCGCTGTGCTCATACACAGTACATTTAACATCCATCTCAATAGCCTGCGCCAGAGGATTCGCAATACTGCAGGTCACAAGTAACACCGCAAATATCGCAGAACCGAAAATCAATGTTAAGGTCAAGGTCAGAGTCAAATTAACTCTTCATGCAATGCAACTACTTTTAATCTTATTGACAATTGAAAATGGAAATCAATGCTAGAGATTCAACGTGAGAGAGTCACTTTAACTTTGTGTACCGGAAATAAAATGTGGTTTTTCCAGTCGTAATTAATTAATTGGATATCATGTAGAGTAAATTAAGGATTTGGTTTTGTTTCCACAACTGGTAATTTTCAGGCACTTTTCTGAGTGTCATTCAATCCCAATTCTTTAAATATTCTGAATCCAAGAACACAAAGTCCTACAATTCCAACAATAATAAATGTTGAAGCCAAGATGATGATTCCTTTGGGCACCTGCATTTGCGAGACATAAATGTGAGGCTTCATCATGATAAAAATTCCTAGAACAAGCAGAATCAATAACACAGTAAATGCAATAACCTCTCTACCCATTATATCGATGAAGTATTTGTTGGGACTATTATTCTAAGCGAATTTGGTGGATTCACCAGCATGAATTAATCATTACAGATCAAACCGGTGTGCATTTACAGTTCTGCAAATCGGCCCCTTGAATCAACGGCAATACAATTGATTTAGAATATTTCAAGGAGTAGTATTGTTGCCAGGTTGATATATTTCATTTACACCACCCACAATTAAACCAGGTTCTGGTCCGCCTCCGATTACATAGATTTTGTCACTCACTGTCACAGCTGCTAAACCATGCCTAGCTGTAGGCATTGGTGATTTTAGTTCCCATTTGTCGGTATCTGGATCGTATTTTTCATTATTGTTAAAAGTGCCTGCATTTTCCTCGCCTCCAAAAACATAGATATCGCCGCTGCTCGATGCTGCCGCAGAAAGGCCACTTCTATTAGACGGCATGGGCTCTAATTTTGTCCAGGAATCGTTGGAAGGGTTGTATACCTCATTTGTATTCAGATTGTGCTCTAAATTGACAACTCTTCCGCCCACAACGTATAGCTTTCCCCCCACTAACGCAGACGCTGCATGCTCTCTTGCAGTTGGCATTGGCTTTTTAGTTGTCCAGGTATCTGTATCCGGGTCATAAGCTGTATTGCTATTGGATACTCCTGATTTGTCCACACCCCCTATTGCGTACAAAATTCCATCGACAAAATTAGCAGTTAATGCGCCTCTGGATTTCGGCAAAGATTTACCTTCAGTCCATTTGTCGGCCAATGGACTGTAGATGAATAGCCTTATGCTGGGATTTGAAGCGGGGATCTGACTGCTTGTATAACCACCAACTACATAAATACTGCCATTATAAGCCGCCGCCGCAGTGTGGTCTAGTGGTATAGGAAGGGGAGACGCGCTACTCCAAACGTTTGTTTTTGTATCATAAAATTCCACTGTATCGGATGTTTTACCTTTGTTGTTAAATCCTCCTATGATGTAAATTTTTTCATTTATTGATGTACCGGCAAATTCTGATCTAGGAGTTGGCAGATTAGCTCCAATTGTCCATGCATTTGAAGATGTAGTAGCGGATGAATTATTCAATGAAAAGGCCGGTGATGTGATGCTGCTAGTTACGTTGTATTCGATAATGATGAATATTGCAGTTACTACTGTCAAGAAACCTACTTTACCAGCCAAATTGCTTCTTTTGGATTTCACAATTTACTTATAGAAACATATCTTAATAAAAATTCCAGTAAATATAATATAGAAAGGAATTATACACTTATGATTTGGCCTTGAATGTCGTTAAATGCTTAATGGTTCTAGCGTTATGGGTATTAATTTTCATTTTAAGTTGTAATCTCAATGTCTTGTATGCAGCAAAATTTAAGGACTCTGAATTTAAGGCTCAGTTAGTGGTTAAAGGGCTTACCAGGCCGACCGGTATGGCATTTGTGGATGAAAACGACATACTGGTTACTGAAAAACGAGGAGTAGTGCAGAGAATCGTTGAAGGCAAAATCTCACCTCACCCAGTTTTAGACATTAGAGCAATAGTAAACAGTACTGGTGAAAGAGGACTTTTGTCCATTGGTATTTCTAATCCTAGTGATGTTGAAAAAGATTACAACAATGACAATGCTGCTGCTGTTTACCTATTATTTACAAACTATCCTGGCAAAAACATCTCTGGTAATTCTGACGCCGTCGTTCAGAAATCTGAAACACTACAAAATGCGGCCAACAGCATATATCGATACAAATTACAAGAAGGTAAACTGACTAATCCTAAACTTCTAGCGAACGTACCTCTTTACAGTAATGAAAGCATTCAGCACATTGGTGGAGCACTCAAGGTCAGCGCGGATGATAAAATATATTTCACAGCTGGTGATGGAAGAGGATGCGAGTACTTTGAAGATTGCGATACAAAAACCTCTTATTTTAGCGACGATACACAATCTAAATTAACTGGAGGAATATATTACTTCACAAACAATTCTGAAACAGGTGATTTCAATGAAACGTCTTCACCTGAATATTACCAGTATGCCAATGGTATCCGTAATAGCTTTGGACTTGATTTTGATCCTGTAACGGGGAACTTATGGGATACAGAAAATGGTCCAGCGTTTGGTGATGAAATTAACCTAGTTAAACCTGGATTTAACAGCGGATGGGCCAAATTCCAGGGCATATGGTCCGTTACAAATTACACCCAGATATTTAACAACCCACCGCCTGGTTTACCAAAGGGGTATTACTTTACAGAAACACCTCAATTACCTCTACACTTTAATGGTACAGGAAATTACAGCAATCCTGAATTTACTTGGAATCAGACAGTCGGTGTTACTTCGATTAAATTTTTTGATTCCAATAAATATGGCAAGCAGTACCAAAACGATATATTTGTAAGCACATACAAAGGCGGCCTAATATATCATTTTGATCTTGACAAGGATAGAAACCAACTTTTACTAAAGGGTCCACTTAAAGATAAAGTTGCTAACAGCAGCAAGGAAATGGATGGTGTCATTTTCGCGCAAGGCTTAGCCCCAGGCGGTATTTCTGATTTAGAAGTCGGGCCTGACGGTTATCTTTATGTACTAACGTACGGTTCTAAAGGCGCAATTTACAAAATAGTTCCAAGGTAGATTGAATGTTACGTAGATTTATTAAAAACAATATACTGGCAAGCTTAGGGACCTTGTCAAGTGAACTACGCCCAAGGGGATAAATAAAACAAGATATCATTTTTGATTGATATCTATTGTACATATAGAATGCAAAATTGACTTTGATTAGCAGAATATCTTCAAACATATCAAACTTATTCGTTGTCATTTTACGAATAGCAAGCAACTGAAAGAATATTAGTTAATTACTCAATTTCTGAAAGATATAAGTTCAGGGCTGACATGCTCAATAACATGGTGCTGTCCAAGTGTGATTTGATATATGCACCTGTCGCCATCTTTCTTCCCACTATCTTGATTTTATCCGTAGCACCGAACCTGATGATTTCAGCGCAAACCTCAGATTACACATTATTGCGAATATGGGGTTCCAAGGGATCGGAAAATGGTCAATTCAATGTACCACATTCTTTAGCGTTTGACAGATTTGGAAATGCATATGTTTCAGATACCAATAATCAGCGTATACAGAAATTCACCGCTGATGGTATATTTATTACTAAATGGGGATCAAAAGGAAATGCTACAGGCCAATTCCATTCACCAGAGGGAATTGATGTTGATTCACAAGGTAATGTTTATGTTGCTGACACCGGCAATTCACGAATTCAGAAATTTACAGGTGATGGAAAATTTATTACTAAATGGGGATCCAGGGGGTCGGCTGATGGACAGTTCTCAAGACACGCCCATGGTATTGAAATTGATTCGTCCAATTATGTCTACGTAACTGACAGGTTTCATCACGACATTAACAAATTTACAGGTGATGGAAAATTTATTACTAAATGGGGATCTGAGGGAAGTGATGATGGACAATTCAACCAACCACACAGTAGTGTTGTGGATTCAGAAGGAAACATCTACGTGTCTGATATCAATAATCATCGAGTTCAGAAATTTACAGGTGATGGAAAATTTATTACTAAATGGGGATCTGAAGGTAGTAGAGATGGGCAATTCCTACTTCCTCTAGGGATAGGAATCGACAGTTTGGATAATTTGTACATAGTAGACCAGAAAAGATCCAGCGTAGAAAAGTTTGCAAGTGACGGCAAATTCATACAAAGGATTTTAATTCAATCTGCTGCTAATGACAGCTCATCAAATTTAGAGGATATTGAATTAGATAAAAATGACATCATTTATGTCACTGATAGAGGAGAGCATAATATCAAAATATATGCTCCAGTAAAATAGGGTGAACAATTGGTAAAGATAACTATTATCAAGTCCATCATATATCAAAATCCTCTGAATCTTGCAATTTTTATTTTTATATTTGTTTTGTTACTTTTTTTTATACATCAATGGAATATAACTCATCAAGTCTATGGATTGTATTTTGGAAACAATATAGTAATTAATAGTGGGAACGTCTCGTCATCTTTTACCAAAGGACAGATGTCGTCTGTAGAAAGAGGGTATGCGTATGTTGTTTGGGTAGATAAAAATAACACCATTTACTTTAGCGCCAGTCATGAGAACGGCACCAAATTTAGTAGTCCGATTGCTCTCAGCTCTAATAATACACTAGCAATTTCACCTCAGATAGTTGCAACTGAGAAGGGTGGTGTGTATGTTGTGTGGGTTGACAAAAATAATGCAACAGGAGACAGCAATATAGTATTTAGGGGTAGCAATGACAGTGGAAAAAGTTTTGATCGGAGTGTACGCCTAAACAGGAACGTAAGTCCAAATCAAACATCTGTAGCATCATATCCACAGATAGATGCAACTGAGAAGAGCGGTGT
>Ga0207674_10009324_pt1 | contig 11236 bp, 14 predicted proteins | sample KBSCornC72_FD_184303 | JGI IMG/M metagenome (GOLD analysis project Ga0207674, IMG submission 184303) | Corn rhizosphere microbial communities from Kellogg Biological Station, Michigan, USA - KBS Corn C7-2 (SPAdes) (version 2) | ecosystem: Host-associated > Plants > Roots > Rhizosphere > Soil ...
TTCCCAACCGCCCCGTAGTCTACCCGGTTCCGGCAGTCCGGGCTGCTCGGTAATAGGCAGGCCGACGCTACGCCCGGGGGTGGGCCTGGCGGTAGGCGGCGGTCAGCCGCTCGACCGATACGTGGGTGTAGATCTGCGTGCTCGCCAGCGAGGCGTGGCCCAGGATCTCCTGCACGCTTCTCAGGTCGGCGCCGCCCTCCAGGAGGTGGGTGGCGGCCGCGTGCCGGAGCCCGTGCGGCCCGGAGTCGGGCACGCCGGCCACCGCGGCCAGGCGGGCGTGCACGACCCGGCGCGCGGTCCGTGGATCGAGCCGCCCGCCCCGTGCCCCGAGGAACAGGGCGGGGCCGCTGCCCGGCCGGGCGAGCGACGGGCGGCCCGCGCGCTTCCAGGCCGCCACCGCCCGGACCGCGGGCAGCCCGGCGGGCACCGTGCGTTCCCGGCCGCCCTTGCCGAGCGGGTCCTGCAAGCTTTGCTCAGGGCCCGCGCCATAGCCGTCGAGCGAAAGCGAAAAACCGGCGACACGAACCTTGCTCATCACAGCCTCCAAAACCGTATCAATTTTGCAACCAGTTGCGCGGTATCGAAACCAGTTTTATATTGCAAGCGGTAATGACAGACATTCGATCCGGCTGCCCGATCAACCTGACGCTCGAAGTGGTCGGCGATCGCTGGAGCCTGATCCTGATCCGCGACATCATGTTCGGCAACCGGCGTCATTTCCGCGAATTGCTGGCCCGGTCGAACGAGGGGATCGCGACGAACATCCTGGCCGATCGCCTCAAGCGACTCGTCGCGCATGGCATCCTCTCCAAGCGCGACGATCCCACGCACAAGCAGAAGGCCGTCTACAGCCTGACCGAAAAGGGCATCGAGCTGCTGCCCTTGCTGGTGCAGATGGGCACCTGGGGCCGGCGCTATCTGCCGACCACCCCCGAACTGGCGATCCGGCAGGAGCTGATGGAACAAGGCGGGCCGGCCTTGCTGGAGGACTTCATGGCGGAGCTGCGCCATCTCCATCTCGGCACGCCACTGCCGGAAGGGCATGAGAGCGTGCTGAAGCGGCTGCGGGCGGCGTTCGAGCGCGTGGCGGGCGAACAAGCCAAGCAAAGCTGAGTGTCACCCCGGGCTTGTCCCGGGGTCCACTGGCCTCACCGGAATCCCCCGCGGCGCTGTGGATGCCGGGACGAGCCCGGCATGACGGTGTCAGGCGGTAACGTGCGCCAGGCGCCGGTAGCGCCAATTCACCAGATGCGCCGCGGCGATGCACAGGCTGCCCAGAACGGTCACCGGGGTTTCGAGCGGAGTCGCTTCCCAATGCGTCGCGCCGAGCGTGAGCAGCAGCAGACCCGTCGTGCCCGCGAACAAAGGGGCGGCGACGCGATGACGGCGGTAGCCCGCGAACAGGGCGCCGCCCGTCGCCGGAATGGCCAGCCCAAGCGCGATCGCATGGAAATGTTCGGGGATCGGCAGCACCGCCGGGATGACCGGGATGACCGCGATCAGCAAGGGCAAGGCAAGGCAATGGACCAGGCAGGCGATCGTCGCCCCCACCGCAACTCCTTCGATCAGGTCGTCCTTGCGTGCCATGATGTGCGCCATTTGGGCGCTCGGCTCGAAAATGGCAATGATATATTGTCACACAATCGTTACGATGGCGTTCAGACGTGTCCGTGTTAGGCTGACCCGAAATGGCAACGCCCGAGTCTCGACCGCCGGTCTACCGGCATCGGCTGCCGACGCGGCTGTGGCACTGGCTGAACGCGCTCACGATCTTCATCCTGCTGATGAGCGGCCTGATGATCTTCAACGCGCATCCCCATCTCTATTGGGGGCGCTATGGTGCCAATTTTGACGCAAGCTGGCTCGGCATCGGCCCGACGCCGCAGGGCGGCGGCGAGCTGCGCATCTATCAGACGCATATCCCGACCACCGGCGTGCTCGGCCACTGGAAGGACCAGCAGGGCCATGTCCAGACCCGCGCCTTTCCCTATTGGGCGACGATCCCCGCGCATTACAGCCTGGCCGGTGCGCGGCGCTGGCATTTCCTGTTTGCCTGGGTGCTGATCCTGGGCGGCACGGCCTATTTCGTGACCAGCCTGGTCAACCGCCATTTCGCACGCGACATCGCACCGACCCGCGAGGAATTGAAGCCGCGCCATTTATGGGCCGACATCAAGGATCATGCGCGGCTGCGCCTCCCGACGGGCGACGCAGCCGGCCGCTACAATCCGCTGCAGAAACTGGCCTATATTTCGGTGATCTTCGTCCTGATCCCGCTGATGATCCTGACCGGCCTCACCATGTCGCCGTCCTTCAACGCCACCTTCCCGCAGCTTTTGACCTTGTTCGGTGGCCGCCAGTCGGCACGCTCGATCCATTTCATCTGCGCGATGGCCTTGCTGGCCTTCATCGTCATCCATCTGCTGATGGTGATCCTCGCCGGCCCCATTAACGAGATCCGGTCGATGATCACCGGCTGGTTCCGCATCCCGCCGGAGAAGCAGCGCCATGGCTGACGCTTTCTCCCGCCGCACGGCGCTCACGGTAGGCGGCGGGCTGCTGCTCGGCGGCTGCGACAAGGTCGCCTCCACGCGTCCCGCGCAACGTGCCTTCCTTGGCGCGGAATCGCTCACCTATCGCGTCAACCGCCTGATCACGCCGCGCGACGCGCTCGCGCCCGAATTCACCGGCGCGGACGTGTCCCCCATCTTCCGCTCGAACGGCACGTCGCGCCCCGGCTCGCCGGATTATGCGCAATTGCTTGGCAACAATTTTGCGGATTGGCGGCTGCATGTCGGCGGGCTGGTGCATCGCCCGCTCGCCATCTCGCTCGACCAATTGAAGGCGCTGCCGCAGCGCACGCAGATCACGCGCCACGATTGCGTCGAGGGCTGGAGCGCGATCGGGCGCTGGACCGGCCCGGTGCTGGCTCCGATCCTGCGATTTGCCGGCCTGAGCGATGCGGCGCGCTACATCGTCTTCCATTGCTATGACGATTTCGGCGGCACCTCTTATTATGAGAGCATCGATCTGGTCGATGCCTTCCATCCGCAGACCATCCTCGCCTGGGCCTTGAACGGCCAGGCCCTTCCCGTACAGAATGGCGCGCCGCTTCGGCTGCGGGTCGAGCGGCAGCTCGGCTACAAGCAGGCCAAATATCTGCGCGGCATCGAAGCGGTCGCCAGCCTCGACCAGGTCGGCGGCGGCAAAGGGGGCTATTGGGAGGATGTTGCGGATTATGCCTGGTTTGCAGGGATTTAGGACCGGTCTTCTCGCTTTTTCCCTGCTCGGCTGCACCGCCCAGGCGGTTCCCCCTCTTCCCGTCCATGTCGGCGGCCGCGTCATCCGCAATGCCGACGGCAGCCTGAGCTTCGGCTGGCCGGCCGTCTATATCGAGGGCCGCTTTCGCGGCACCGGCGTCTCGGTCGCCGTCGAGACCGGCACCGACCGGCTGCGATTGCTGATCGACGGCGTGCAGCGAGGCATGCTGGAGCCCGGCTCGACCAGCCTCACCGTGTCGGGCCTGCCCTCGGGCAATCATCTCATCCGGCTCGAGAAATTGAGCGAAAGCCAGGCGGGCGGCACGCGCTTCATCGGTTTCTACCCGTCCGACAGCAGCAAGCCGCTTCCCGCGCCTCCCGAATCCAGGCTGGAGATCGAATATATCGGCGACAGTCACAGCGTCGGCTATGGCGACCTGTCGACCAGCCGCGACTGCACCGGCCAGCAGGTCCACGATACGACGGATAGCCAACAGGCCTTCGGACCATTGTTGGCCCGCCGCTTTGGCGCGGATTATCGCGTCATTGCTTATTCGGGCCGCGGCATCGTGCGGAATTATAATGGCGGCCCGGGAGAGAGCTTGCCGTCCCTCTATCCGCGGATGAAGCCGGACGACGGTACCGACCTGGAACGCGAGCCCGGAAGCTGGCACCCGCAGCTGATCGTGATCAACCTTGGCACCAACGATTTCTCCACCCCGGTTCACCCCGGTGAGGCATGGCCGAACGATGCGGCGCTGCGGGCGGACTATCGCGACAAATATGCCGCCTTCGCGCGCATGCTGATGGCGAAGCAACCACAGGCGCATCTGGTGCTGATGGGAGGCGATGGTTTCCAGGCTGAGGTCGAGCAGATTGCCACGACGCTCAACGGGGAGCGGCCCGGCCGCGTCCTGACGCTCCCGGTCGGGCCGATGGAGCATACGGGCTGCCATTATCACCCGTCGCTCAAGGACCAGAAGATGATGGCCGACGGCCTGCAGTCATTGCTCGGGCGGCACCCGGAGATCTGGGCCCGGGCGAAATAGCAAAGGTCGCTCGCATCGATCGGCGATAGACCGAACTGGACCGCTTCTCCCCCTTCCGATAGGCCTTGCGCCAAAGCAGCCGCCCGAGCTGCGCCATATGGGAGAATGAAATGGATCAGCGCCGCGTTGGGTTTGCCGCCTTGCTTCTCGCGATGAGCGGCAGCACGCCGGGCTGGTCCGCCACCCTCGCCGCCGGAGACCTGCGGCCGGCGCAAAGCCTCGACGGCAGCTGGCATTATTCGGTCGACCCTTATCGCGACGGCGAGGCCGGCTTCCACGGCGCGGAGCCCGGGCCATCGAGCCGCCGCTATGCCGACCTCGACGTCGAAGCGGCGATGAAGGCCAATCCGACCGCGCTCTACGAATATGACATGGACCAGTCGCCGACCGCGACTTTGCCCTCATCCTGGCTGAGCCATGCGCCCGAAATGCGTTATTATCAGGGACTGGTCTGGTATGAGCGCAAGTTCACCGCCCAGCCCAAGCCCGGCATGCGCCAGTTCCTGCGCTTCGGCGCGGTCAATTATCGCGCGACCGTGTGGCTCAACGGCAAGAAGGTTGGCGCGCACGAAGGCGGCTTCACGCCCTTCGCGATCGAGGTGACGGGCGCGATCAGGCCCGGCGAGAACCGGATCGTCGTCGCCGCGGATTCGCAATCGAGCGCGACCAGCGTCCCGCCCGCGGTGACCGATTGGGAGAATTATGGCGGCATCACGCGCAGCGTGCGCCTGATCGAGCTGCCCCAGACCTTCGTCGACCAGGCCTGGGTGCGACTGACCCCTGACGGCAAACGCATTGCGATCGATGTACAGCTTGATGGTCCCGGCAAGGCCAGCATGCCTATTAACTTCTCCATTTCCCATGCGTGGCATTTTGGTGGGCTAGCCGATAGCAGCGGCCATTTCTCGACAGTCATACCACTGCCTAAGGGCATCCAGTTGTGGTCACCGGAACATCCCAATCTATATTCTGTGAACGTGTTTGCCGGACAGAATGGCAATGTTCTGCCCGGAGAAAAGGCTCAGATTGATGAGTTTCACGATCAGGTCGGCTTCCGCACCATAGCGGTCAAGGGCAGCAAGATCCTGCTCAACGGCAAGCCGATCTACCTGCGCGGCATCAGCGTGCATGAGGAAGAGATTGGCGCGAACCCGGCGCGCAACATCACGCCCGAGGCGGCACATGAGCTGTTGAGCCTGGTCAAGGACGGGCTGCACGGCAATTATGTCCGCCTGGCCCATTATCCCCATTCGGAGGTGATGACGCGCGAGACTGACCGGATCGGCCTGCTCGTGTGGAGCGAGATTCCGATCTATTGGCGGGTCGCCTTCGACGACCCGCAGGTGCTCGCCAAGGCCCGCAATATGCTGGCGGAAGAGATCGAGCGCGACCGCAACCGGGCCTCGATCATCATCTGGTCGATCGCCAACGAGACGCCGGTCAGCGATGCGCGCAATGCCTTCCTGTTTACGCTCGCCGACGATGCGCACCGGCTCGATCCCAGCCGCCTGGTTTCCGCCGCTTTGCTCAATGGGCGCACGATGGTCGACGGCCATGCCGAGATGGTGATGGACGACCCGCTCGTCAGCCATGTCGATATGCTCGCGATCAACACCTACAATGGCTGGTACACCGACGATAAGCTTGCCGACGTGCCGCGCATCACCTGGCGTGTGCCCGCCGACAAGCCCTTGCTCTTCTCGGAACTCGGCGCCGACGCCAAGGCGGGCTTCCACGATCCGCAGACCATGCGGAAGGAATCGGAGGAATATCAGGCGGAATATTTCCGCCAGACGCTCAAGATGGCGGACAAGATTCCGACGCTCGTCGGCATGAGCCCCTGGGTGCTCAAGGATTTCCGCGCGCCGCGCCGCCAGCATCCGGTGTTCGAGGCGGGCTGGAACCGGAAGGGCATGATCTCCGAAACAGGCGAGCGCAAGCAGGCCTTCGCGGTGCTGGCGGACTATTATGCGCGCAAGGCGGCGGAGGCCCCATCGGCAAAATGAGCGGCACGCACATTTCGCCTTTCTTCCGCCGGTGAGGCGAATATGGAAGGCTCCTAGAGAAAATCATGCGGTCTCCGCTGCTTGCGGCGATCGACTCTGGTTGGGAGGATCAAGCGCGGTGAGGTTCGTCATCATGGCCGCGGCGGCGGCTTGCCTGTGCGCCCCGGCAAATGCCGCGCCGCGCGGCATCATCAACCGGATCGCCGGCGGGTCGGTAAGCTTCGGCACGACCAAGGACGGCCGCACCGCCCGCCTCTACACGCTCACCAACAAGAACGGCATGCGCGTCAGGTTCACCGATTATGGCGGCCTGATCACCGAGATCAGCGTGCCCGACCGCATGGGCAAGTTCGAGAATGTCGAACTGGGTTTCGCCAATGTCGCACAATATGAGGCGCGCAATGGCGGCTATGGCTTCGGATCGCCGATCGGGCGCTTCGCCAACCGGATCGGCAATGCCCGCTTCACGCTCGACGGCCAGACCTACACGTTCAAGCCCAATGCCGGGCCCAACCTGCTGCATGGCGGCCCTCCCGGCTACAATATGCGCTATTGGAGCGTGTCGATGCGGCCGCTCGGCATCAACCATGGCGCGGTGCTGACCCTGATCAGCCCGGACGGCGACCAGGGCTTCCCCGGCAAGCTCGTCGTCAAGATGCGCTACACGCTGACCGAGCATGATGAGCTCAGGATCGATTATCGCGCGACCACGACCAAGCCGACCGTGCTCAACCTCACCAACCACAGCTATTTCAATCTCGCCGGCGAGGGGAATGGCGACGTGCGCGGGCAATTGATCATGATCCGGGCGAACAGCATTGCGGAGACCGATCGCTCGGCCTTGCCCACGGGCAAGATCGTCGAAGTGTCAGGCCCCTATGATCTGCGCGACCCGCATATGATCGGCGACGGCATCGATGCGCTGCGCGCGATGGGCCAGGGCGGCTACGACACGCCGTATGTACTCGCCGACGCGCCACGCAAGAAGCCGGTCCTCGCCGCGCGCGTGACCGATCCCAGATCAGGCCGAATGATGGAGGTCTATACGACCGAGCCGGGTCTCCAATTCTTCACCGCCAATCATCTGCGCGGCTTCGACAAAGGCCCGAGCGGCAAGCCCTATATCCAATATGGCGCGGTCGCGCTGGAGACCCAGCATCTGCCCGACAGCCCCAATCATCCCGAATGGCCGACCACGGTGCTGCGGCCGGGGCAGGTGTTCCGGTCGACCACGATCTACAAGTTCGTGACCCCGGTCGACCGGATCCACAATTAGGCGCCTGCGACACGGCCGATGGAGACGCCGACATGATGCTGTGGTCGTGGATCGGCTTGGCCGTCGGGCTCTTCTGCCTCGCGCGTGGCGGACTCGATCTCCGCGAGCGTCGCTATGTCTGGGGCGGGCTTGGCGTCATTGCTGGACTATCCCTCCTGCTGGTGCCGATCCCGACCCATGCCGTTAAGTTCGACCTGCCTGCCGTTTCCGCTCGCTAGCTGTCAAAATCCATAATCGCCACTGAAGAGGAGCGGCTTTCCTCAGCTTAAAGCGGCATCAGCCTTGGCAGGTGCCGCAGCAGGTCGCCCGCGAGAAAACCGATCGGTCCCACCTCTTCGGCCGCCGCACTTCCCACGGCGCCATGCAGCCAGACGCCCCAGCCGGCCGCGACCAAAGGCGGCGCTCCCCGCGCGAGCAGTCCTGCGATGATACCGCTCAGCACATCGCCCGATCCGCCGGTGGCAAGGCCCGGCGTGTCACTGTCGTGGACCAGCGCTTCGCCGTGGGGCGTCGCAATGATCGTGCGGGCATGTTTGAGCACGACCACTGCGCCGAACCGGGCCGACGCGTCACGCGCGGCTTTTTCCGGGTTTGCCGCAATTGCCTCTTCGGACTGGTCGGTGAGATCAGCCAGTTCGCCATGATGCGGGGTCAGCACAGCCCTTCCGCCATGCGCACGAATCAGCCCCTCCAGTCCGCCGGCACAGGCAAGCGGGGCCGCATCGAGCAGGATCGACAGGCCCGTGCGTGGCCGATCGATCACGCGGCGCGTGAGCGCCCCCACGCCTGATCGACCACCCATGCCGGGACCGAACAGCAAAACCTCGCATGTCTCGACCTGCTCGGCGATGGCAGGCGCAGCAGCAGGGCCGATCTCGCCATCCTCCCCTTCGGGCAAGGCGATCACCCCGCACTCGGGCATGGCGATGCCGATCGGGATGGCGGCGGCGTCGATCGTACCGATCCGCACCTTGCCCGCGCCGACGCGCAATGCCGCTTGGGCGGTGAGTTGGAGCGCGCCGGGCACCTTGCGACTGCCTCCGACCGCGAACACCCTGCCCCGACTGTTCTTGTCGGCACCGCCGTCGATCGAAGGCAGTGGATTGGCCTTGCGCCAGGCGAAGTCGATCGGTGTCATCCGCGCGCCGCCATCACCGGATCGGGTTCGTCGGTCCGCGCCTCGCCCTCCTGCGCAAGCGGGGTCTCGTCATTGTAGCGGATGAGCGCGAGCCCGCCCGAAGCGCCCAGGCCGGGATCGAAGCGATATTCGGTCAGGCTGCAATTGCCGACACGCGCCTCGGCATCGATCTTCAATATCTCCGCCTCGTCGAGATGTTCGATGATGTAGCGCAGGCACAGCACCACCACCTGATGGCAGACGATCATCACGCGCCGGCCCGCATAATGAAGCGAGACCGTGTCGAGCACCGAGCGCAGCCGCAGGATCACGTCGCACCAGCTCTCGCCGCCCGGCGGCCGATGATAGAATTTTCCGAGCAGACGGCGATATTCGGCCTGGTCGGGGAAGGCCTGCGCGATTCCGGCAGCGGTGAGCCCGTCGAGAATGCCGAACTCCTTTTCGCGCAACCGCTCGTCGGCGCAGATGGGCTCGTCGCCCGCCGCGCCGCCCGCCGCGCGGAACAGCTGCGCTGTCTGGAACGCGCGACGATAAGGCGAGCAGAGCAGGGCGTCCGGCCGTTCCGTCTCCGGCTGGCGTGAGAACCAATCGCCAAGCGCACAAGCCTGACGCTGCCCAAGCGGACTCAAGGGCACGTCCATGTCGCGCCCATCAAGCGCGATGCGGTGAAGCGCGTCGCGCAAGGCGGCGTCGCGCGCGACATTGCCTGCGCTTTGCCCGTGCCGCACCAGCCATAGGCGCTCGGGCCATCGACCTGCCATCCAGACCTCCGCTTTGCCCAACACAGCGACCGCCGTCCCGGTTTCCTGCGGACACGATCGCGCTGCCCCGCGTTGGGCAGGCGAAGGAGACATCCGAATGGCGAGCCAGCCCCCAACGCCCGAAATCCCCAGCGACGTGCCGGTCGACGATCCGATCCCGACGCCGAGCGATCCGGTGCCACCGGGCCCTTCCGATCCGGTGACCAACCAGACTCCCGCACCCGCGGGCGATCCCCTGATCGAAGGGCCCTGATTTACCGCTTCTAAACCGCGCTTGTGCCACAGACGGCGGGATGATCCCGCTCCGATACATCTTCCGCAGCCGCTGGGCGGCGCTGGCCTGGGCGGCGGGCATTTGCTTGAGCGCGGCGCAATTTGCCGGCGGCGACAAGAGCAGGCTGGCGGTCGACGCGGCCAACAGCGCCGACGGCAATATGGCGCAACAGAGCGCGCTTCTCGCGGAGATTCAGTGACGCCTGCGACGAACCGACTACAATTGTAATTGAAGGTTCAGATTCGGCCTGCCATGAGGATGCTCGACGTTGCCTGAGGGGGTAATGCCGATGCTTCCGACCAGCCGTTCCCTGCTCCATCGCACCGCCTCCGTGATTGGCTGGTGGTCGTCTTCGGATTGGCAAGCGGGTGAGCCCGCGCCCTTGCCGCACACGCTCGAGGCTCTTGCCGAAACCGCGGTCGCAGGCGGCTATAGCGCGGCTATCGCGCTGGGATTCAGCCTGCCGATCAAGTCTCCCTCCACCCTCGCCTCCGGCCAGGCCAATCTCGAAACGAGCACGCCGGCCGACGAGGACAGCCTGTTCCGGATCGGCGCCTGCACGCGCCAGATGACCGCCGCCGCGATCCTGTTTCTGGCGGAGCAGAGCAGGCTGCGCCTGGCCGATCGGCTCGATGCCTTCGTGCCGGGCGAAGCGGGCGCGGACCAGCTCACGATCGGCGACCTGCTGCTCGGTGACAACGAGGCCTATAGGCTGCTGGGCCACATCATCGAGCGGGTCACGGGGCAGATCTTCGCCGATTTCGTGACGGATACGCTGCTGCTGCCGGCAGGCATGACCGCGAGCCGCTTCGCGCACCCCAGCCTGATCATGCCGCACCGCGCCGCCGGTTACCGACTGGCGACGGAGCGGGTGCACGATTTTCGCCATGCCGGGCCCGGCCATGTCACACCTGCGGCGGACGGGCTTTATGCGAGCGCGGGCGACCTTCTGCTCTGGAACCGCGCGCTCTACAGCGGCCGCATGCTGGCGCGCGACACGATCGAGCTGATCGTCGGCGCGCATGCCGAAGCCAGTCCCTGCCCGATCCTTTCGCCGTTTCTCGATCGCCACCGGCGCGGTTTTGGGATCGAGCTTGGCCGATTGTTCGGCCGCCGCGCCTTCTGGCAGCACGGACAAGCGCCCGGTTTCGACGCCTGGCTGTTCCATTTTCCCGACGACCGGGCCGATCTGGTCCTGCTCGCCAACACCGAACAGGGGGCGACGACAGTGCTGGAGCCGATATTGCGCGCCATCCTCCGCGTGTAATCCCTGGCGCGTCCTCGACTATTTGAACACGGTTTAGAGCGATTTGGAGCCAGATGGAATCATCTGGCGGCTCGAAAATCGCGGTAAAACAAAGCGCTAGAGTGCCCGCTCCGATGCAATCGGAGCGCAGAGCGCTCTAGCGTTCGAACAGCAGCATCTGCAGCCAGGGGCCGGCCAATATCTTTTCGCGGGTCGTGGGGACGAC
>Ga0207674_10009325_pt1 | contig 11236 bp, 6 predicted proteins | sample KBSCornC72_FD_184303 | JGI IMG/M metagenome (GOLD analysis project Ga0207674, IMG submission 184303) | Corn rhizosphere microbial communities from Kellogg Biological Station, Michigan, USA - KBS Corn C7-2 (SPAdes) (version 2) | ecosystem: Host-associated > Plants > Roots > Rhizosphere > Soil ...
CGTGGAGGTCACAAGTTCGAGTCTTGTACCGCCCATCGGACCCTTAGCTCAATTGGATAGAGCATCTGACTACGGATCAGAAGGTTGGGGGTTCGAGTCCCTCAGGGCCCGCTGACGGGGCGTAGCGCAGTCCGGTTAGCGCGCCTGCTTCGGGAGCAGGAGGTCCCCGGTTCAAATCCGGGCGCCCCGATTGGTCAATGAAGTGCCAGTTTCCTCTCGGAGACTGGCACTTTGTCTTTCAGCTCCTCGTGCCGGGCGCCACTCATAGGCTTTGATCGGTCGCACGAGGCTCGACGCTGGCCGCCGATGCGTCAGGAACGACGAGGTCCTCGAGAAAGAAGGCAGCGAGTTCGGCACGGCCCTGGAGGCCGGACTTCTGGTACACCGCGACGGCGTGTTGCCGCACCGTGCGTTCACTCCGACCGGTGGCTGCTGCGATCTGTTTGTGTCCGTGGCCCTTGAGCAACAGCACCGCCACTTCCCGCTCGCTCGGTGTCAACCTCCAGACGCGGAACTGCTCGTCCACCGCGCTCCCAAACCCCTGCAGTGCCCGTTCGGCACGTGCCCGCCAGGCATCACGCTCAGCCTGTTGGGCGGCGAGAGTCCGGCGCAGTGCGCCAGCGGAGGCTTCGGCACGCCACCAACCCAGCCAGAGCCACGCCGTCAGACCAAGTGCGGCCCCGATGAGCCCCAGCTCGTAGAGAACATGAAAGGACCGCCAATCCGCCGGTGCATCGAGAATCAGGTCAACGACACCCCCCGCCACAATGGCGAGCAGCAGAATGGTGAGCGGGAGGCGAAGCCGACCTGGCGGGTCTTCGGTCACTGGAACTCCGTCATTTGCCGGATGTGCTGGAAAATACGGCGTGGACGCCATTCTACGTCGAATATCGGATGGCGCGAGCGCGGCTCAACGAGCACCATGGGGACAACCTCAAACTGGAGCAAATGATGTTGCCCGATCCGCTGCACCCCGCGGTCGTTCATTTCCCGATCGTGCTGGCCTTTCTGCTGCCCATCGTCGCCCTCGCTGCACTTTGGCGCATTCGTCGAGGTGGGGCCACTCGCCCTGCCTGGGGCATCGCCGTTGCGACCGCCGCCGCCCTGAGTGGCAGCTCTTGGTTAGCCCTCGAGACGGGAGAAGCCGACGAGGAGCGCGTCGAACGCACGGTGGGAGAGGCGCCACTCGAGAGCCACGAGGAGGCGGCGGAACGGTTTCTCGCTCTTTCCGGTGGTGTTCTGCTCCTCGCCGGGGCGGGCCTGCTCCCAGGCCGGCTCGGCGCGGCAGCCCGGCTTGCCACGTCCGCTGGCGCCCTCGGGCTCCTCGTCGCTGTGACTCTGGTGGGCCACTCGGGTGGCCAACTCGTGTATCGCCATGGGGCCGCGGAGGCGCAGGCGCAGATCGGGAGCGGAGCAGGCACACCAGTCGAAGTCACTCCGCGTGACCAGGAGGACTCGGACGACTGAACTGCGCCTGCTTCGGGAGCAGGAGGTCCCCGGTTCAAATCCGGGCGCCCCGATTGAGTAAGTGAAGGCTCGGCCAAAAGATCGGCCGGGCCTCTCCGTTTTTGGCCACTCGCTTGTCGTGCTTGCGGGGCCATCTTTCGGGCTCCATGATAGGAGATGCCCGCAAAGGGCAGGCCCTCGTGAAAGACGACCAGTTTGAGGCATTTAGGGCCGCCATCTCTCACCGCTACCGAATCGAACGCGAGCTCGGACGGGGCGGGATGGCAACGGTGTATCTGGCCCACGAACTCAAGCACGGCCGCCCCGTCGCACTCAAAGTGCTCCGGCATGAGATCGCCTCGGTCATAGGCTCCGAGCGGTTTCTGCGGGAGATCGAAGTCACCGCGCATTTCACCCACCCCAACATCCTGCCGCTCTACGATTCCGACGAGGCAGTCGGGAGGCTGTTTTATGTGATGCCGTTCGTCGAGGGTGGAACCTTGAAGGACCGGCTCGCCCGCCCTCCGATTCCCAGCATTGCCGAGGCACTGAGTCTCACCCGTCAAGTGGCGGCGGGACTGACCTACGCGCACCAGCATGGCGTCGTCCATCGCGACATCAAGCCAGCCAATATCCTGCTCTCGAGCGGTCACGCGTTCATCGCCGACTTCGGCATCGCGCGGGCAGTGCGGCAGAGGCTGACCGAGGACCAGCTCACCGCCACCGGTCTGGCAGTCGGCACCCCAGCCTACATGGCTCCGGAACAGAACGTCACCTCCACGGTAGACGGCAGGGCCGATGAGTACGCTCTCGCCTGCGTGCTTCATGAGATGTTGCTCGGCTCCCCGCCGTCCCACCACGGCGGGCCCATTTCGGTTCGTCGCGCGCTCCGAGCCAGTCGTTCCGACGTACCTGCTCGGATTGAGGAAGCGCTGGAGCGAGCCTTGTCGCTGGACCCTTCGAAGCGGTTCACCGATGTCGCGGAGTTTGCGGCGGCACTCGAAGGACCCGTCGCCGCTCCAAGACCCGGCGGCGTCTCACCCCGAAAGAAGGTCATTCGCATCGCCTCGGCGGCGGCGCTGACCTTGATCGCTGTCATCCTGATCCTGGTGAATTGGAAGCCAGGGCCACCAACCCCTAAGGTCACGCTTCCGGACACGACGCGGTACGCGATTCTGCCAATGGAGTACCAGAGCGGTATTACCCAGTCCATCAACGAAGAGCAGTTGTTGCATGATGCGCTCGCGCGCTGGAGTGGGCTCAGCGTGGTGGATCATTTCCAGGTGCGCGATGCGCTGGAGCGGCACGGTCCGGGCCCCCTGACGAGCCAGGCGGCGCTCGCAATCGCCAGGGAGTTAGGCGCAGGCCGCTTTGTCCGAGGCGAAGTGTCGATGGTCGGCGACTCGCTTCGGGTGCACGCTACCCTGTATGACGTACCGGCAGGAGGGAAACAGCTCAGTGACGGCACGATCAAAATCGAATCTTCCCTCGCCGGCGCGGATGCCTTGTTCACATCGCTCGGCCGGCGCCTGCTCCTGCGAGGAGCCTCGTCCGAAAATGAACGTGACTACTCCGGGTCACTTTCGCTGCCGGCTCGGCAGGCCTACGGCCGGGGGGATGAGGCCATCCAGGCCTGGAATCTCGCGAGTGCGGATTCCGCTTATTCCGCCGCGGGCCGCATCGATCCTTCCTATGCCGAAGCACACCTGTGGCTGGCACTAGTGCGAGCCTGGAGCGGCGAAGATCCCGCGACCTGGCGCTACGCGGTGGAGCAGGCCTTGGTAGGGCGGGCACGCCTTTCGAGTCGCGATCAGGCCATCGCCGAGGCCCTGAGGAGCCAGAGCAGTGGGGAGATGAGCCGGGCGTGCGACCAGTGGACTGGTCTGACCAAAGCCTTCCCCGCCGATTTTGTCGGATGGTTCGGCGCAGCCTACTGCAAGGGCTCCGACGACATCGTGATCCGAGACTCGAAGAGCCCGTCCGGCTATCGCTTTCGCTCGAGTTACCACGAGGCGATCAGGGATTATCGCCATGCATTTCAACTCCTGCCCTCCATTCTGGTCACTTTCCGAGGCGGAGCGTATGAGACCGTGCGAAGGCTCCTGCGCACCGAGTTTACCGATCTCCGAGCCGGGCGCTCGATCCTTCCGGATACGACCACGTTTCTCGCCTACCCGTCATGGCTCGGGGATACCTTGGCACTCATTCCATATCCCGCGGAGCGGATCCGACGGCTTGACGAGTCGCCAAGTCTTGACCTGGCAGTTCGCCACCAGCGAGAACTCTTCCATGACATCGCGTTGACCTGGAGGTCTACCGCCCCGCAAAGCCCCTATGCTGTGGAAGCGCTTGCCATTGCGCTCGAGCTGCTCGGAGATCGGACCGCCCTGGACACCATCAGGCTCGCGCGTCGTCTAGCGACAGATCCCGAGGATGCTCACCGCATAGCCTGCGCGGAGGTGCGGATGCGACTCAAATTCGCACTGCCCGATGACGAGAGAGGGATGCGGGTGGCAACCGCCCTGGCTGATTCGCTGCTTCGGGCACATGACCCCGAGGCTGCACCCGAGGCGGATGCCCTGCTCGGTCTCGCTGTGATCACGGGCCGAGCCAATACTGCTGCAATTCTCAGTCGTCGCGCCGCGCAAATCGAGCATTGGACTCTTCCTGGACCGATCGCGGGTTTCGCACCGGCGCTGCTGACGTTCGCGGCCCTCGGCGGCCCGATAGATAGTATCCGTCTCCTCTCAGCTGCCCTCAGTGAGGGGATCGATCAGATTCCGTCGCCCTCATTACGAGAGCGCCTCAGGTCCGAATGGATCGGCCGAGCGGGCACGCTCGCGTTTCCCAATCTTCGTCTGAACGAACTACAGAGCCTGGCTGGGACCGGCGACTATCTGGTTGAAGCTCAGCTTGCGTTCGCGCGAGGAGACGCCGATTCCGTGCGCCGGATCTTGAACCGGGTACGGCTTGCCCGCATCGGGAAAGCACCTTCGGATCTCGCGCTGGACGCCCTGTATCCGGAGGCCTGGTTGTTAACGAGTATTGGCGACGATAGCGCAGCCGCCGCCTGGCTCGACCCTACGCTTCGAGCGCTTGCGCTCGCCGCGCCACGGGTATCCACAGATCCCGCGTCCCCGGGTGCCTTGGTGCGAGCGATGGCTCTTCGCGCCGAGCTTGCGCGCCGACTGGATCAACCGGAGCAAGCAAAGCGCTGGGCAAGTGCTGTCAAAGTGTTGTGGAAGGACGCCGATCCATTTCTGCAGCCGGTTGTGTTGCGGATGTCCAGGATTAGTGCTGGGCAAGTGGTTCCGGATGGACCCGGACTTGGAGCTACACCTTAGCCTAGGGAGGACACGATGGATCGACATCGCATAAAACGGTGGGCCATTCTGCCGGGGACATTCACATGCGCCTAGCGACAACGGTTACCGGGAGGTATTAGGAGGAGAGAGGAGAGGCTTTTCCGGCACCAAACCCCGGCGAATCAGGAGGCGTGTATGCACGCGAAGTCTTTGGCACGGTGGGGTGGCTGCGCGGTGGCGATCGTCACGCTGGGGGTCGCGCTCGGATGCGGCCGCCAGAGGAAAGCGGGACCAATCACGCTCGGTCGCCCGGAGTGTCCAGCAGGCCGCCTGGATATCGAACTCGTAGATACGGTGGAAGGGGTGCCCCAGGTTCGGCACGTCAACAATATCCCCATCGCCGGACCCATCACCAACATCCCCGAATTCCACGATTGCCAGCGGTTCGTGAACCCGGCTGGGGGAGAGCTGAAGTACGGGCCGATGGTGGCAATCTTCGCGCACTATCGGCTCGACAGCCTGTATTCCACTCGGCAGGACTCCGCCGCGGGAGAAATCGGGGAGGCCGCCGCCGAGATTTACAGCTATGACGGGGCCTACGAAAGGCTGTTCATCAACCAGGGCTTCAACTGTCTCTACCTCGTACAGCTGGCGGGCGGATGGCAAGCATATATGACGTCGGTCGGGAATGACGAAAAGGGCTGCCAGAAGCCACTGCAGCGCGGCAACTCTCTCACCGTGGTGGCGAAACGTCTGGTGCACGACGACAAGGACATCCCGCCCGTTGCCCGGTGGGACTACGATACGGCCAACCATCAGCAGTACATCGGACTCCGATGCGGCGGAGAGTGGTGCGAGGTGGGACACTCCGGATTTGAAACATCCGGCATGTACTCCGCCGCGAGACTGCCGGATGACCCTGTCCCGGGCTTCGGAACCATCGGTGGGAGTGAGAAGGCCCGCATCGTGAGAGTCAAAGGCTGGTATGACGAGCAGTACCTCGCGGAAGGGAGTACCGGCAGCCTTAAACCGACGCGGGTACGAGGCACCGCATTCCCCCATCCCTTGTTGGACCGCATGAATACTGAAGCCCATTTCGTGGGAGGCTGGAAACCAGTCGCCTACCTTCTGATGGATGGAGATCCGGGGGAAACATACAAGAGCAAACTCAATCTCGAGCAGGGAATCAACAAGGTTTTCTACTGCCACGGGACCTTCTTATCTTGCGGGGAGACGACGACCGAACCACCTTGCGGGGTCGACGCTGATCACCAGTGGTGGGCCAAGATTGAATCCGCAGTAACTCACGAGGCAAAGTATTACTGTGTAACCCGCAGGACCCATCCGGGCCTGGAAATACCCGGGGTGGTGCGCTGGCGCTGGAGGGAGGATGACGAAACACTCTGGGTCAGATGCCCCGAGGGATGCTGTGCCGTGCACTGAGCCGTAGCGCCAGACTCGTTGGGGTCCCATAACGTCACCCCTGTGGCTGTCAAAACCACAGGGGTGTTCGTTTTTCGCCGCCGCATTTTCGCAACACAATTCCCCGCCACACTTCCGCGCCACACTCGCCTTCGCTCGCGCAAACTGCCAGTCTGGCGCGGGCTCTTGAACCTCCCTACGATGGAAACTCCCGCCGGCGATCCACCGGCACTCTCGAGTCGCGCGCGCGCATCAATCGAGGAGCAAAGCCTGATGGCCACCTTTCTCCGTAATCTCCGCAGGAACGGTTCAACCGATGAGCTTCCCGAACTGCGCCAGCTCGTTGAGCGGCTCGAGTCGCAGCAAACCAACCTCGAGCGACTGGTTCAGCATGCCGACCGGTCGATCGCGCAGTTGCAGCGACTCGGCACCCTGGGAGAACGGGTCAGCACGCTGGAGAAGCAACTGAACGGGCTGGAACACCTGGCGCCCAAGATCAGCGCGGCCGAACTCCAGGTGAGCAAGCTCACCGGAACCCACGATCGCCTCGCCTCCGGGCTCGCCGAGACCGCCGAGGGGATCGAGGAGGTCAGTACCCAGGCCGAGTCCATCGAGGAGACCGTAGCCGCGACCTTGCGGCTTAAGGAGGAGCTGTCCGGCTTCCTCGCCATGCAGCAGCCCTTCCGCGACATGCGCCGCGAAATGGATGAACTTCAGACCCAGAGCCAGAACTTCAGGAACGAAATGGCGAAGGTCCGGAGCGAGCACGAGACCACGGCAGGCGGCTACCGGACGGCGGCGTCGAGGCTGGAGAGCTTCGAGGGAGACTGGCAGCGGATCACCCGCACGATCACGGAGACCGAGCATCGCATCGCGGGCCTGGAACAACTCCTCGGCGATCTTGCACCGGTTACCGAGACCATGGCGCAGACCCGGCGTCAGCTCGCCGCCGCCAAGGTGACCAGCGACACGATCTCCCAGAAGGTGCAGCTCCTGGAACAGCAGCGGGAGCAGATCGATCGCGCCACCGGCAAGCTCGAGCACCTGACCGACCTGATGCAGCGGGCCGATACCGGACTGGAACAACAGGCCGAGATGCTCCGGACCGCGGCGGCGCTGCGGACTCAGCTCGAAGGGCTGAGCGAGGGACACCGGACCCTCCACGATCAGAGCAGTGCCGCGGTGGATCGGATGGGCCGGGTAGAGTCCGGAGTGGCGACGGCAGAGCGGACCCTTTCGGCGCTGCGCCAGACGCTCGACCAGCACGTGGAGCGGATGTCATACGAGTCGCGGACCGTGGACGGTGTGACCGACCGGGTCGCCGAAATCCGGCGTGCGTTGGCGGACAACGAGAAGCGGCTGACCGACCTGACCGCGGGAACGGAGGCCATCTCTGGAGCGGCATCCCGAGCCGACAGTCTCGCCGCGCAAGTGAGCCAGTTGGGCACTGAGCTGGCCCGTCTCTCGGAGCTGGGGACCAGAGTGAATAGCGGCCTCAACGATCTCGTGACTCTCGAGGCGGCCATCAACGGCCTGACCGAGCGGACCTGCCGGGTGGAGGAAGCGCGACCTGCATTGGAACGGGCCATGAAAGACCTCGGCTCAATGAGCGCCACCCAGGAAGCGATCCGTGAGGCGCTGGAGCAACTGCGCGAGGCGCGCGAGGAGTTGACCGAGACGCGAGGCAGGCTCGACAACACCCGAAGCTGGCTCGCCGAGACCGAACGCAGCGTCGGCGGATTGCGTAACGAGGTGGCCGGGCTCGACAAGATGCGTTCGACGGTGGACACCTTCCGCCAGGAGGTGGAGCAGCTCACCGCGAGCATGAACGCCATCGAGTCCCGCCGTGGCCTGGTCGAGGATGTCCAGCGGCGGCTCGGCGAAGCGGCCGGGGTGAGTGCTGCCATGGAGGAACGCGCTCGCGGCCTGACCGAGCGGCTCGACACCGCCGAGAATCATCTGGGGACCATCATCCCGCGCCTGGATGAGGTGGGCCGTGCCGGGAGCCAGCTCCTGGGCCTCAGCGCCGACCTGCGGGAGGTGGAACAGCGGGTTGACGGGATGAAGGAATCGGTCGGTGAGCTGGAGGGAGAGGTAAAAGACCTGGGGGAGCTATCCGAGCGGATGCGCGAACTGTCCCGCGACATGGATCAGCGACAGAACGCCCTCCGCAAAGCGACTGAGCACCTTGACCGTGCCACCTCGTTGCGGCAGGACGCCGCCGCCGCCGCGGCCACCCTAGGCGAGCGGGCGCGGGAGATCGATCAGTCACTGGTACAGGCCGATGAGCGCCTCGCCGCGCTCAGTGCCCTGTCCCGCGAGCTGGAGAGTCGCACCAGCGTGCTGCAGATCGTGCCGGAAAAAATCGCGGGATTCGAGGCTCGCCTCGCGGAGTGGCGCGGAGTCGAGCAGCAGCTGGCACACGCAATGGAGCAGGCTGCGGCGCGCCAATTAACCGTCACCGCGCTCCAGTCGGAGATCCGCGCGCTTTACGAGAAGATCGAAGGGGTTCAGCAGGATGCGCGTGCCGTGGCGGAGGCTCAGCCTCAGATCGCGACGACTCGGATCGCACTGGATGATATTCTCGCCAAGCTCGACGATAGCGATGGGGTCATGAAGACTCTGGTTGACCGGCGTCGCCAGCTGGACCGGGCCGAAGAGCGCCTGGCTCACGCCGACACCCTGATGACCGATCTGCGCGGAGCGCTGGAGATACTGCTGTCTCAGAAGGCGCAGGTGGACTACTTCCTCGAGCAGGCCAACTCGCTGTCGCTGGAAGCGAAGCAGGCCGAATCGCTTCTCACGACATTGAGAGAGGAACGCCGGATGGCCGACCGGATTCGCGGTGCGCTCTCTGAGTTGAAGCGGCAGGACGAGGCCATGGACCGGTCGTGACCCGAGGTTCCAGCCATCGTGAATGACAAAAGGGCCGTCCCGTCGGACGGCCCTTGGTCATTGGTCTGGCTGATACGGCATTTTCAGTTCTACACAAGAAACACAGAGGGACGGAGGGCTCCGATCCCGGTTGATCTCATCGCATCGATGACCATGATTCTGAGGACAAGTCTCGCGACCAAGTCTCCGGACGATTACTTTCTGCACACGATCGGATGGTCCCCGACCGAGCGAATCCTGTGCGGCTGTTCGCATTCAATACAGCGCAGCTGTTCACATTCAATACAACAAGGACAAGGGCGTGAACCGAGGCGTTCTTCTGCTGGTAGACGGGCTGCGTCCCGATCTGGCTGAATCCATGCTGGCGGCGGGAGAACTCCCTGCCCTGCGCGCCATGCTTGCCTCGGGATCCTCGGCCCGCGCGATCACCGCCTTTCCTTCCACCACGAGCGTTGCCTATCTGCCGTTCCTGACCGGGTGCACTCCCGGCCAGTGCAACGTCCCGTCAATCCGCTGGCTCGACCGCAGTCGCTACCAGGGTCGCTGGTGGAAAGACCGTGAGGCGGTACGCAGCTATTGCGGCTACCAGGCGCCGAGGCTCGATCAGGACATTGCCCCGCAGGTTCGCTCCATCTTCGAGCTGGTCCCCGAGAGTCTGGGCATCTTCACGCCGGTGGCGAAGGGACTGACCGAAGAGCGCGACCCTTCCCGCGGAGAGCGGAAGTTCTGGGGTGCCGTCGCCCATTACGCGCTGTGGCATCAGCCATCGGACGACGCGGTAACTCGGCACCTGCTGCGGGGGATCGACCACGGCTGGCGTTTCATCTTCGCCCAGTTCCCCGCGGTGGACGGGTATAGCCACCAGACCACTCCGGACAGCGACAAGGTGCGTCGTTCACTCCGGTTGGTGGATCAGACGGTGGGACGGGTGCGCGAGCGGCTCCGCGCACGCGGGGAGCTGGACGACACCCTCATTCTCGTGGTGAGTGACCACGGCGCTTCGGTGGTGCACACCCATCTCGACCTGCCTGATTGGTTCCGGGCCCAGGGGGTGCGCACGATGTCGCATCCCATCATCTGGGAGCGTGACCCGCTGGCTGCGGTGATGGTGGCGGGCAACGGTTCGGCGATGGTCTACGCGCGACCCAACGAGAGCAGGGCCGACCGCTGGCCGCTCTCCCGACTGCGTGATCCGAAGACGTTCGAGACGAGCTTTGACATTGTTGCTCGGCTCGCAGCGGAACCCGCGGTGGCGTTCGTGGCGGGAGAAGTCGAGGGTGGATTGCGAGTGGTCGGTGCCGATGGAGAGGCCGATCTCACCCGGGAAGAAGACGGACAGATCGGCTATCGTCGGCTGACCGGAGATCCCCTGGCATTAGGCTTCGATCGAGTGGCCGATGAACGGGAATGGCTCGAGGTGTCTTGGGACGCACCGTTCCCGGACGCTCCCTTCCATTTGTTCGACCAGTTCCGCGCCTCCCGTACCGGTGATCTGCTGGTGGTGGCCAACGAGGGCTACGACTTCCGCAAGCGCTACGAAGTGCCGGAGCACAAGTCGGGGCACGGGAGCATGTTCCGGGCGCACATGCAGACGCCCGCCTGGTCCAGCCATCCCGGACTGGTCACTCCGCTCCGGACCGTGGATCTCTTCCCCGCGATGCTCGAGTGGCTGGACCCGGTGTTCGTCGGCGGCCACTGGGTCCCGCAGCTGATCGAGTACGCGGGCGGCATCGATGTGCTCGGCCTCCCGGGGGAGAGCTCCGAGGTGCGCTCGTGGGAGGAGGTCGCCGCGGCGCGGCCCGAGGTCGTCGTCGTCATGCCGTGCGGCTACGACGCGGAGCGGGCGCTGGCCGAGGCCGAGGACCACGCCGGCGAGCTCGCCGCGGTCAAGGCGGCCCGCATCGTCGCCGTCGACGCCGCGGGCTTCTTCTCCCGCCCGGGGCCGCGCCTGATCGACGGGCTCGAGCTGCTCGCGCACATCCTCCATCCCGACCGCGTGCCCGAGGCGCCCGGCGAGGCGCTCGAGCTCACGCCGGACCCGGCGGGTTAGTCGGCGCGGCTCTCGCGCCAGCGCTTGCGCGCGCGCTCGATCGACTCGAGCGCATCCTCCCGCGGGTACCAGCCGTCGACCTTGACGACCTTCCACTCCGGCGTCTTGTAGATGGAGA
>Ga0207674_10009326_pt1 | contig 11235 bp, 9 predicted proteins | sample KBSCornC72_FD_184303 | JGI IMG/M metagenome (GOLD analysis project Ga0207674, IMG submission 184303) | Corn rhizosphere microbial communities from Kellogg Biological Station, Michigan, USA - KBS Corn C7-2 (SPAdes) (version 2) | ecosystem: Host-associated > Plants > Roots > Rhizosphere > Soil ...
AGATCGCGGTCCTTGAACCCGCCTTGGCCCTTGTTGAACATATCGAGGGCTTTTGTTTCGCCCTCCTTGACCGCTGCAACTGCCCTATCGAGCATGGCCTTGGCTTCATCCGCGGTGCCGAATTTAGCTGCCGGGATAGAGGCGGAAGGAAAAAGGATTATAACCACGGCAAAAACGACGATGGCGAGACTGCGTAGCATCACTGCCTCCATAGAACGGACAAAACGCTGCGTTGCGTCGGGGAACCTCAGTGATCGGGGAGTGCCGCGGGGTTTAAGATGCCGTGCCTAGTGCCTTGGCGATGTCGCGAAGCGTCGCCGTCTCAGCATCGCTTACTCGGACACCCCCAAAGCCAAAAAAAGAACCCTCGACGGAAGCTTCTGCAACCTTCTGGCTGATATCGCGGAGCCAAGTCTTGAACGCCGCTGCATTGTCAGGGGCTTTGGCGTCGACGATCGCGGAAACCTCCCGCAGGCTGGCTAACGAACGCTGCACACATTCCGCGGGCGCCGCCTGAGCAAAGCGTTCGCGCATTGCATTCTGAATGTTCGACCTTCCCTCGGATGTTTCGAAATCAGCAATAACTGCCTTGATGAGTTCGCTAGAATTGGGATCGCGCTTCGCTGCAGCGAGCGACGAGCTGGTTGCAGCCGCTTCCTTAACCGTTCCCCACAAACCGCTTGGATCGGCAGCCGAAACGGCGATGACGGCGACCATGATGCTCTCTAACACCTTGGTCCACTCTTCCGGTGTGAAGTCAATTTTACTAGCCATGGCTGCATCCAGTGGGAGCGAGTCTCCTCGCTGGTTATCCCCGCTGCTTAAAAGAGCGGCTTATGCCGAAGGCGAGCACTAGAAGTGAGGCGATGAATGTCTATTCGACCGCCGTTTGTTTGTAAGTGCCGCAAATAGGACCCCGATCATAGAAAGAAAGGCCCAGGCTCTTGCGGAGACCCGTGACCAAGTTGATCTCATGCGCCTACCCCATGTTCGATCAAAGGGAACAGACTCGAAGTCCGAAGTATATCCGAAGCGATACGAGCACGCCATGCGCCTTAGTGCCGACGTATGCGGAATCCGACTTGTGATGAGGAAACGTTCTCCTCGCTGCGAATTCGGTAAGAGAATGCCGCCAGCATGGGCTTCGCGCTGCAAAACTTAACCAAGTTCATTGACGACGGGATGTTGGTTGCAGAGTGAAGGCTTTTCTTATTAGTCTTTAGCGCTGCTTATGGCAGTTAGCGTTCCGCTCGACTTCACATCGGCCAGACATCGTTGCCAAATGAGCGACTGGTTGCTCAATCTTCCTGTCCTGTGGATCGCCGTCGTTGTCTTTGCGGCCACTTATCTCCTTGCCGCGATTGTTTATTTGGTTGTCACCAGCCTTGCAGTGGATGATCGAGCGCGCGCCTTTAAGGCGGTCTCGCCCGGAATGCTGCCCCCATTGGGCATCCTTTTCGCTCTGCTTGTTGGCTTCATCGCGGTGGAAGTCTGGAACAATTTCGATAAAGCAAAGCTGGCGGTAGCGTCGGAGGCGAGCGCACTTCGTGCTGTCGTTCTCCTAGCCGGAACTTTTCCCGACGAACAGAAGATACGAATTTACGCGCTGATTGATCGCCACATCGATGAGGCCATGAACAAGGAATGGCCAGCGATGGCGCAACAGCAAGCGACGCTCTCGACCTTGCGAGCAAACGCCCTGATCGAGGCGCTGCATGAAGTGCTGACCCTGAAGCCTGCCGATGACAGGCAGCGAATCGCACAGCCTGAGATGGTGAAGGCGCTGGAATCGGCGCTGGATGCGAGGCGCCAGCGTATTATCGTCAGCCAATCTGCTGTCGGAAAGGTTAAATGGGCAGGGATCCTGCTTCAGGGACTCTGCACGTTGATTGCCATCGCCATGGTTCATAGCGACAACCGGCTTACCTCCGCTATAGCATTGACACTCTTTGCGACAGGCATCGCTCTATCACTGTTATTGATCGCCGCTTATAGTCGGCCATTCACCGGTGAAATTTCGGTCAAGCCGGACCTGCTAAAACAAGTCATTACAAATGGGGCCGCGCCATGAAAACCAGCCCGCCGTTCATTCGAGGACGGGAATCCACCAAGCTCACGCAGATCTCATGAGCAGAGCTAATTGGTGAAGTTCGTGTTCCTGGAAAGCGGGGATCTACCCGCTTGCCTAAGCTCTATTTATTCGCGATCTGTTCCCAACAAAGCGGCAAACCAGAACGCGCTGCCGAACTCGCGCGTCACCAAGAAGATCGCCGGACCCTACAAGGGCACGGCGCAGGACTATGCCCCGTCGACAATGCCAACCGTGCAGATCAAGCCTTCGGAGCAGTTGGATACCGGCACAACGGTCAGCACTCGCCGCCGCCCATCGAGGCGCCGTGGTTGAAGGAAACACCCGGGCAATAGCCGTCAACTTATTCACGGGGATTGCGGGGCCGCGACCGTCCGCTCGTCGAGGGCCACGGCCTTGACCAGCGCGAATACCCGGTCGCCTTTTTTAAGGCCGAGAGTATCAATCGCTTTGCGGGTTGCGAGCGCGAAGAGCTGACCGTGCCCGTCGAGCGCGATCGACACCCCGGCGATCGGACCATCGTCCATTTCGACGTCGGCGATATTGCCGGAGAGCGTGGTCTGCACACTCAAGCCCTCGCCGCGCGTTTCAGCGAGCGTAATGTCCGTCGCCTTGACGATCACCCGCGCCTCGCGCCCGACAGGGCCTGCGCGCCCAGTGAGCCAGATCGTCCCCGCGGGATGAGAAATCTCGGTGAGGCCATAACTATCGGTGCCCGCAAGCCGCCCGGTGATCACCGAGGAACGTTCGAAGCGGCTTATGCCAGCATCGCGCAGGCCACGTCCGAGGACGTCCTCGACCGCGCCGATCGTCACCACGCGGCCTTGCTCCATCACCACCACGCGTGAAGCGAGCCGCGCCACCTCATCGACGGAATGCGAGACATAGACGATGGGGATATGGAAGTCGTCGCGCAGCTTTTCGATCAAAGGCAGAATCTCAAGCTTGCGCTCCATATCAAGGGACGCGAGTGGCTCGTCCATCAGGAGGAGCCTTGGCGAAGCGAGCAGTGCCCGGCCGAGCGCGACGCGTTGCTTCTCGCCGCCCGAGAGTCCGCCGGGCTTACGCTTCAAGAGATGCGAGATGCCAAGCGTCTCGACCACCGAGCCGAAGGAGACGCTCTCATTATTGCGCGAGGCGAACCATCGCCCGAACAGAAGATTCTGTCGCACGGTGAGGTGTGGGAAGAGCTGGGCGTCTTGAAACACGAGTCCGAGGTGTCGCTGATATGGCGGCACGAAAATGTCGCGCTCGGTATCAACGAGAATCGTCTCGTCCAGTGCAATGCGCCCGCGATCTGGCCGAACAAGGCCTGCGATCAGATTGATGGTGGTCGATTTGCCGGCGCCTGAGCGGCCGAACAGCGCCGTTATTCCCTCATCGTTCTCGAAGGCGACATCGAGATGGAAACTGCCGAGAGCGAGCGCCACGTCCACGCTGATCATGCGAGGCCTGTATCTTCTGGTTCGGGCCAGAGTCGATATAGCACGGGCCCGCGCCAATAGCGGCGTGCGGTTCCCCCGTTTGGCTGATGGTTTGCACCGAGCGGCACTTATGGGCTAGGCAAGACTCGCCGCTAGACACCTTGGACTAGACGACAATGCTGTTGAACACGCGCCGCAGGGCGCTCGGCCTTCTGCTTGCCACCGCCGCAGGCCTGCGGCTTCTTCCGCCAGTGCCGCGCGCGTTGGCGGCCAAGGGCGATTGTTACGACTCGAAGGACTTCGGTCCCTGGAAGGCGCAGGCGACCGACGCCCAAGCCGGCGCGCGAATGACCGAAGTCAAATTCGTCGACGGGCAAAATTGCGACCTCCGCATCGATCTCCAGGTCGCGGCAAGCTTTGATGCCAAGGTCGTGGTCTACGGCAGCCCAGACAAGACGAAGCTGCCCAAGAAATTCCTGGTCGCGTCTGAGAACCGGTTCATCGCGCGCAACGCTGACGGAAAAGAAGTCGCGAACGAGCCGCTATGCGGCAATTGCACGGACATCTTCGACAACAAAGTGAGCATCGTGCTTCCACTTGCCACAGCGCCGCTGTTCCGCGACGACAAGGCTTGCGAGCTCGCCGTCAAGCTCGGCGACAAAGAAGAATGCAGATTCAAGGTCGAGTGCAAGAGCTTGCGCGCCGGGCTTGATTGGGCATCAGAGCGCCAGAAGGCGCTCGCCGAGCTCGCAGCCGATGACAAATGCAATCCGCCCGAAGGCTGCTTCATTACCTCCGCCTGCTGCGACATGCTTGGTCTCGATGATGATTGCTTCGAGCTCCGCACGCTACGCCATTATCGCGACCATGTGCTGGCAAAGCGTCCTGGCGGTCTCACAGCAATCGCGCGCTATTATGAACTCGCGCCGTTGATTCTCGCGCAGCTTCCAGAAGAAGAGCGGTCAAGGCGCCTGCTCTCCATCTATGCCCGCTACGTTCTCCCGAGTGCGCTCGCTGCGTCTCTGAGGCTCAACGCGCTGGCCTATCGGCTCTATGCGCGCATGATGGACGAGGTTTCTAAAGACGTGGCGCCGGAGCTCCGCCCCATTGGCGCCCTAGTCCGCGACTAGCGTTACAGCCATAATAAAAGCCTTCCGCCCCTGGTCGGGCGCGCACGCAAGCACACGAACGCAAACAGCGAGGAACTTCGGTTCCCGTTTCGAGTTGGGGCTCGTCGAGAATCGGCGGGCTGCGCTTACAAACACTATGCGGGGCGTGCGGGGTGTCGTGTTGCGTACAAGCTCACTTATCGTCGGACTTGTTTTGATCGTGTTCGGCGCAGGTGCTGCGTCAAGGGCGGAGGCAGAAACCGCTTGGCTCGGCCTCGTCGCCGGTCCACCCGCTAGCTCTGAGACTGTGCAAGCAGCCGATATGGCTCGCCTGTTCGAGAAGGACGGGGCTTTCCGCGTGGTGCCCATGCTCGGCGATGCGGGTGCGGGCAATATCGCTCTCCTGCTGAATGACCCGAGCGTCGATGTCGCCTTCGTCTCGATCGACGCTCTATCGGCAGCCGCAGCAACCGACCCGACGCTCTCCGATCGCCTAGAGCTCGTGGTGAGGCTCGCGCCGCAGGAGATTCATGTTCTGGCGCGCACAGATATCGACAGCGTCGCCGACCTTGCCGGCAGAAAGGTGAGCTTCGGGCCTGTGGGGAGCAGCTCTGCTGCCACCGTCGCTGCCTTATTCAAAGCCCTCAGCATTAGCGTTGAGGCCGAAAGCCTCGATGCGAGCGCTGCGATCGAACGGCTGAAGCAAGGAACGATCGATGCTGCAGTGATCGTTGGTGGAAAGCCGTACCCTCTCATCGGCGCCGTTCCGGCAAATTCCGGCGTCCACCTCCTGCCGATTCCCTTCGGCGCCCCCCTCGAAACGGCCTACCTGCCAACCCGCATCGACCAGCGCGACTATCCCAATCTCATTCAAACTGGCGGCGAGGTGCCGACCGTTGCGACCCGTATGGTGCTGCTAGCGGCAAAGGGCGATCCGCGATCGGCGGAGCGCGTCGCACACTTCGTCGAAGTGCTTTTCTTTCGTTTTGCCGAGCTACAGGTCCCGGAGCGACACCCAAAATGGCGTGAGCTCAACCTTGCTGCGAGCCTGCCTGGATTCCGCCGCACGGAAGCCGCCGCGGCATGGCTCAATGCACGCACGGCAGAAACTGGGACAAAGCCGATTGTCGCAAGCCCCGGTGCGATACACCCCGCGTCAGTACCTGAAGCAGCGACGACAAGGGACGATCAAGGGACGTTGTTCAGCCGGTTCATCGAGTGGCGACGCTCGAAGGACATTAGCGCGCGAAAGTAAGAGGGAAGAGGGAACGAAGGAGGAGTTTCGACGTTCGTTGAAGTTAAGCGCGCTTAAAGGGCACCGAGTGCGTTTGGCGAGTGGGGAACGGGGGCGTAACCGCACGAAAAGGCACTCGTGCGGGCGAAAGAGGGAGCAAGTTCATGTTCAGTTCCAGTACGCCTCCGGCCGATCAGCCCGATCGGCACCCGGTACATCGCGCCAATGCCTTGCTGCACTTGGCGCTTCGCGGTGCGCCATTGGCTGCGCCGTCTGAGGAACTCAAAAGAATAAAACTCGACGCGCCTTGGGGCGGCCTGGCGGTGAAGCCTGCGGAAATCCCCTATGCCCGTTCGCTCACCGAACGGCCCAATGCGCTCTCCCGCAGCGAAGAGAGCATCGCGGCATCAAGACTAGAGATGGGTGCGCTACCGGAGCCAAAGCCCGAGGCCACCGACATACGTCTGCACAATCTTGCTACCGGCGTGTTGGAGAATGGCGTCTGGGAGGATGCCGATGGGGATGACGACACTCGACCTTTGAATGCCGAAACGCAGCTCGATCAAGCCTTCCGGATGGTCGCTCCGCAGGCCCAGATCGAGGCGCTCGTGCATGAATTTTACCGCCGGCAGCGCCGAGCGACTTTGCTCGTTGCAGGTTCACTCGTTACGGCGGTAGTGCTCACCTTCGGTGGTTTCTTGCTGATCGGCAGTCTCGTTGCCCATGGCACGAGGACCGGCGCCAATTGGTCAACGCACGCGACCTCTGCTGCCTGGAAAGGACCGGTCGGCTTTGCGCCGGCCCGGCTACAGCTCGCAGCCGTGGGTGCAAACCGCGCGGCCAAGGGCGAGCCGTTGCTCATCCCTGCCGTGGCACACGTAAGCGGACCCTCTTTCGGCGAGATGACACCGGGCACCCAGGTCATTCTTGCTTCGACCGAGCATCCGCTCGTGCTCGGGCCGCTCCTGCCGCCGAGCCACGCCCGCTATCTTTTCATCCGTGGGCTTCCCGCGGAGGCTGCGCTTTCCGCCGGACGGCGGAGCAGCAGCGGCGCCTGGTTCGTGAAGGACGAGGAAGTCCAAGATCTCGCTGTCTCCGTAGGCGAGGCGGCCAAGGGCGACTATCCCGTCGATATCTACACGCTTGAATCGGGCGATGCGCCGCAGGCGCGGCGAAGTCTTGTGCTGCGTGTCGAAGCAGAACAGGAGCAGAGCTATCAGCCGGCACCGACCATGGATTGGGCTTCAGCTCTCCTCGAGCAGATGCCGAACCCTGGCGCCGCGGTCGATCCCGTCGTGCCGGCGGATTCGATGGTGTTGCTGAGGCGGACGAAGAGCATCCTCGCTGAAGGCGACATCGCCGGGGCGCGGCTGATCCTTGAGCATCTTGCCGAGCGCGGACAAGGCGATGCCGCCTACGAGCTTGCGCGCACCTACGACAAAGACGTGCTGACCGCGCTTGGCGCGCGCGGCGTGAATGCCGACCAGACGATCGCGCATCGCTGGTACGAGCAGGCTTCGCAACAAGGCAACGCAAAGGCCGCCCAGCGTCTGAAGATCCTCGCTAGTCCTTCGGTTTCAGACCCGTCGGACTAGCGCGAGGGGCCGCAGCCGCTAATCCGACGGAGCAATCGGGGGGAAATCGGCGGCTGCGGCCGACGTTTTCAAGGGGAGCTTCCGGACGTGCATGCCCGCCGCATCGTTCTTAGATGACGTGCCGGTTCCTGAGCTCCTTGAGCACCGCCTCGGCCAGCGTCTCAGGCGTTGTCTTGCTCGTGTCGAGCTTGAGCTCGGCGTTCTCAGGCGGCTCGTAGAGTGAATCGATGCCGGTGAAATTGGTGATGAGGCCGGCCCGCGCCTTGCGATAGAGGCCCTTCGGGTCGCGCTCCTCGCACACTTCGAGCGGCGTATCGATATAGACCTCGATGAACTCGCCCTCCTGGAACAGGTCGCGCGCCATGCGCCGCTCCGAGCGGAACGGCGAGATGAACGAGACCATGACGATCAGGCCGGCATCGACGAACAGCCGCGCCGCTTCCGCCACGCGGCGTATGTTCTCCACCCGGTCGGCATCGGTGAAGCCGAGATCCTTGTTGAGGCCGTGGCGGATATTGTCGCCGTCGAGCATGTAGGTGTGGCGCCCCATGGCGTGCAGCCGTTTCTCGAGCGTGTTGGCGATGGTCGACTTACCGGCGCCCGAAAGGCCTGTGAACCAGAGCACGCAAGGCCTCTGCTCTTTCAGACCGGCGCGCGCCGCCTTGTCGATGAACAGCTCTTGCCATTGGATATTGGTGGCGCGCCTGAGGCCAAACTCGATCATGCCTGCCGCAACCGTCGCGTTGGTGAAGCGGTCGATCAGGATGAACGAGCCGGTATCGACATTTTCCGCGTAAGGGTCGAACACTAGCGCCCTCGCGGTGCTGATATTGCAAGAGCCCACCTCGTTGAGCTCGAGAGTCTTGCCGGCGACGTGATCGAGATTGTCGACGTTGAGCTTGTGCTTCAGGTTCGAGACGGTTGCGGTAGTGGTTTGTGGGCCGCATTTCAGCGTATAGACGCGGCCAGGCAGCATCGGCTCGTCGTCGAACCAGATAAGCTTCGCCGCGATCTGGTCGGCGATCGAAGGCGCCGAGCCTGGAAGCGCGATGAGATCACCGCGGCTCACATCGACCTCCTCGGCAAACGTGAGCGTCACCGCATCGCCTTCCTGTGCTGCCTCGAGGTCGCCATCGGCGGTGACAATGCGGGCCACATGGGCGCGCTTCCCCGAAGGACTGATCAGCACCTCGTCGCCGCGCCGCACGATGCCGCTCGCCACCGTTCCGGCATAACCGCGGAAGTCGAGATGTGGCCGGTTAACCCACTGCACTGGAAAGCGGAATGGCTGCTCCCCCGGCGTCCTGCCGATATCGACAGTCTCAAGATGTCCGAGCAGGGTGGGCCCGTGATACCAGTGCATATGCGCGCTTGGGCTGATCACGTTATCGCCTTTAAGCGCGGAGACCGGGATGGCGGTGATCAACTCGAAGCCGAGCGACGCGGCGAAGTTTGCAAAGTCGTCCGCGATCGCCTCAAAACGCGCCGGATCGAAGTCGACGAGATCCATTTTGTTGACGGCAAGCGCGACCTTCTTGATGCCAAGCAGCGAGAGAATGCAGGCGTGCCGGCGGGTCTGAGTCAGCACGCCACTGCGCGCATCGACGAGGAGCGCGGCGAAATCGCAATTCGATGCGCCGGTTGCCATGTTGCGCGTGTACTGCACGTGACCTGGCGTGTCGGCGACGATGAACTTACGCCGGGGCGTGGAGAAATAGCGGTAAGCGACGTCGATGGTGATCTTCTGTTCACGCTCGGCCTGCAGGCCGTCGATCAGGAGCGAAAGATCGAGCGCCCCTCCCCGCGCCGCTCCGGGTCGCCGGGAGTCATGCTCGACGGTGTGTATTTGATCCTCGTAGACCAGTGATGAGTCGTAGAGCAGTCGGCCGATCAGCGTGGACTTGCCGTCATCGACGCTACCGCAGGTGAGGAAGCGCAGGAGCCCGCGATCCTCTTCAGCCGCAATCCGGGCAGCGACCCGCTCGGCAGCTGTTTGCGGCTCGGTCTCGACAACGCTGAGACGCGCCATTAGAAGTATCCCTCCTGCTTCTTCTTTTCCATCGAGCCCGACTGATCGTGGTCGATGACACGCCCCTGCCGCTCGGAGTAGCGGGTCTCGACAAGCTCTTCGATGATCTCGGGCACAGTAGCAGCATCCGACTTGATGGCGCCGGTGAGCGGATAGCAGCCGAGTGTGCGGAAGCGGACGCGCATCATTTCCGGCTTCTCGCCGGGATCGATCGGCAGCCGGGCATCATCGACCATGATCAGCATGCCGCCGCGCTCGATGACCGGTCGGTCTGCCGCGAAATAAAGCGGCACGACGGGGATATCTTCGAGATGGATATAGGTCCAAACGTCAAGCTCGGTCCAATTCGATAGCGGGAACACGCGCATGCTCTCGCCCGGCCTGATCTTGGTGTTGGCGAGATGCCAGAGCTCGGGCCGCTGTCGTTTCGGATCCCAGTTGTGGGAGACATTGCGGAACGAGAACACGCGCTCTTTGGCGCGCGATTTTTCCTCATCGCGCCGCGCCCCGCCGAAGGCCGCATCAAAGCCGTGGCTCGCGAGGGCCTGCTTCAGCGCCTCCGTCTTCATAATGTCGGTGTAGAGCGCGCTGCCATGAGTGATGGGTGAGATGCCGTCCTTTACCCCCTGCTCGTTGGTGTGGACAATCAGGTCGAGCCCAAGCCGGCGCGCTTCCTTGTCGCGGAACGCGATCATCTCGCGAAACTTCCAGGTGGTGTCTACGTGCAGCAACGGGAACGGCGGCTTGGCGGGATAGAAGGCCTTGAGCGCGAGATGCAACATCACCGAGGAGTCTTTTCCGATGGAATAGAGCATCACCGGGTTGCGGAACTCGGCCGCGACCTCGCGCATGATGTGGATGCTCTCGGCTTCGAGCTGCCGAAGATAGCCTGAAAGGCGCTGTTTCATGGTTTGGTTCTGATGCTCATCTCCTCGGTGGCGCGCGCCTGTTCCTGAATTGGCTCTTCACGGCCCTTGCCGTTCTTGGCCTTGGCGGCCTGCGCGGTTTTTCGTTCCTCGGCGAGATAGCGATAGGCCGAGACTGGGATCAGCGCGAGATAGGTCAGGGAGCCCACCGCAAGGGTTAGCGACGGATAGGTGAGAAGCAGGGCCATGAAGAGAGCCGCCGCCACGAAGACCGGTGGCACATATTCGCGCGCGATCTTCTGGCCGATCAGCTTGCCCGAGAAGGTTGGAACGTTGCTCACCATGAGAAGCGCGATGCCGAGCGTATAGAAGAAAACAAGCGGCGTGAGGCGCGGCAGATGCAGCCCGAGATCCTGCGCGTAGATCGGGAGCAGCAGGAGGATGGCCCCCGCCGGCGCCGGCACGCCGACGAAGTAGTTGCTTTTCCAGGCCGGAAGATCGGTCCTGTCGAGAGACACGTTGAAGCGCGCGAGCCGCAGCGCCGAGCACACCGCAAACACGAGCACGGCGATCCAGCCGAGGCTATGCAGATCCTCGAGCGCCCAATTGAACATGATGATGGCAGGCGCCACGCCGAAATTCACAAAGTCGGCAAGGCTGTCGAGCTCGGCGCCAAAGCGCGAGGACGCTTTGAGCAGACGAGCGACACGCCCATCGACTCCGTCGAGAAAAGCTGCGAACACGAGGGCCGCCACCGCGAGATCCCAGCGCGACTCGATGCCCATGCGGATGGCGGTGAGGCCAGCACACAATCCAACCAGAGTGAAGATATTGGGGATCAGGACCCTAACCGGCACCTGGCCGCGGGCGAAGACGAGCTGCCGCCGTC
>Ga0207674_10009328_pt1 | contig 11234 bp, 9 predicted proteins | sample KBSCornC72_FD_184303 | JGI IMG/M metagenome (GOLD analysis project Ga0207674, IMG submission 184303) | Corn rhizosphere microbial communities from Kellogg Biological Station, Michigan, USA - KBS Corn C7-2 (SPAdes) (version 2) | ecosystem: Host-associated > Plants > Roots > Rhizosphere > Soil ...
GCGGTGGTTGCTGACTTCTACGGCCGCTGAAAGGTCAATGGATTCCGTCATTCAACCGACTGGCATGCCGATGTTCATCAACAATGACGCCGCGTTTCGCATGGGCGCTCTGTCCTCCGCGTTGGTTCCGATCTTCCGCGGCAGGTTCTGCGACTACCTGTTGTCGAATCGGGCCGCAAGGACGTTTGATGAAGACGAAGTTATCTACGAGCTCGGTGGTAAAGAACGGACGTTGTTCTTCATTCGGCGAGGTGTCGTTAAGACTGGAACAACCACCAGTCGTGGACGTGAAATCATCTATGATCTTCGTAAGGATGGGGATGTAGTGGGTGAGCTCGCCGCCATGGAATCTGTGCGCCGGGATCGTGCCGTTGCGGTGGAACCGACAGAAGCAGTCCCGGTCGCGTTCAATGAAGTAGTGGACGCTTTGGCACTGCATCCGACGCTGCTTCCTGATTTTATCGGCATATTCTGCGGTGCTCTTTCCGAGGCCTACGATCAAGTGAACAGAATGGCAGCAGACAACGTCATGGATGGGCTGGTCAATGTTTTGAGAGGCCTTGCAAGCAAGCTCGGTCGTTCCTCGGGGGAACTGATTGAGATCTCTGCCTACTTGACGCAGGAAGAGATCTCGCAAATGGTGGTTGCACGGCGGGAGAGAGTATCGACAGCACTCAACTCCCTACGACGTCGCGGCATCGTGCGATATTCGGCGCGAGGCCATCTGCTCCTCGATGTGCGTGCACTCGAGAGACATAGTTCATAGCAAGACATGCTTTCTCGGCTATTTGCAGAGAATGTTACCGCGGTAACTGACATGCAGCGAAAGTTGTGGCTGTATTCGTTTTGGTCAGAATCTAAAGACCGGCTGCACAACGATTCCTTTGATCCCAAACCGCAAGCTCCTCGCTCGGAAAGGTAGATCACGATGAAGCTCGATCGGCAACACATCCTCGCCGTTCCAGTATTGGTGGCCTTGGCCGTTGGCGGCTATGACAGCGCCAGGTCGGATGATGACCAGGAGGACTATTGGTCGCGGGCGCCGAAGCTCGATCGGGAAATCGACCAGCATGCACAGCGAGCGCTGACCGAGGGAAGGCAGATCTTCCGGTTCGATACGTTTGGTGATGAAGCGTTCTGGGGCGACACGATTAAGCTGCATCAGACGATCCAGGGAAAGCGCTTCGGCGGAGTAGGTCCAGGCGTGAGTCCGAGAACCGCATTAGCGGTCGGACTTAAGGTAGACGTAGATGCACTGCCCGATGCCTTGATTGAGAGTCTGAGGAAGGGGCGGGTCAACTTGGACGATCCGGCGATCACACTCGCGTTGCTGAAGCTGAACGCCGTCGTCGGCGTAACCGGTTTTTTCGAGTCCAGCGGCAGGCTGCGTTCCATCGGAACCCAGTGCGCGTTGTGCCATAGCACCGTGGACGATTCGCTCGCACCGGGTATCGGCCATCGGCTGGATGGCTGGGCAAACCGGGACCTCAACGTCGGCGCCATTATCAACCTTGCGCCCGATCTCAGCAGCGTGGCCGCGCTGCTTGAAGTTGAGGAGTCGACCGTACGCAAAGTCCTCGCCGCCTGGGGGCCGGGCAAGTTCGATGCCGAGCTTTTGCTCGACGGCAAAGGCTTCCGCCCCGACGGCAAAACCGCGGCGACGCTTCTTCCGCCGGCATTCGGGCTAGCCGGCGTGAACCTGCATACCTGGACCGGATGGGGTTCGGTAACGCACTGGAATGCCTTTGTCGCTAATCTGGAGATGCACGGCAAAGGAATATTCTTCGACCCGCGACTGAACGACCCCGTGCAGTTTCCGGTGGCTGCACGCGCCGGCTTCGGCAACGTGCGCAACGATCCCGACCTCATCAGTGCCAAGCTGCCTGCGTTGCATTTCTATCAACTCGCGATTCCCGCGCCGAAAGCGCCAAAGCGCAGTTTCGACAAGGATGCGGCGGCGCGCGGCAAGCAGATCTTCGAGAGCAAGCAGTGCGTCACCTGTCATGTGCCGCCGACTTATACCGAGCCCGGTTGGAACATGCATACCGCGCAAGAGATCGGCATCGACGATTTTCAGGCGAATCGAGCACCTGACAAACGCTACCGCACCGCACCGCTGAAGGGATTGTGGACCCACACCAAAGGCGGCTTCTATCATGACGGGCGCTTCGCTACGCTGCGCGATGTCGTGAACCACTACGACGCCCACTTCGGGCTGCTTCTCACCGAGCGGGAAAAAGGTGACTTGGTCGAATACCTGAAGTCTCTGTAACGTCCAGCCACCGTCTGCGAAGTGACACGCGCGCTGTGCGAGGAGATCGCATAGAGCAGCAAGCTCGCGCTGGTTCACCATTGCAATGCTCGCGGAGCCTCTCCTCGCAACCGACCTAGGACGCCCCTACCTCCCCGCTGCGCGAAGATCGTTGTACACTCCAAGATCTTTGTTGCTGATCCCGCTCGCGCGCTGAATGGCGTGGCTCAGCGCGGCATCTGCTGATCCTGCATTGCATCTGCATTTGGCGTCTCGGTCGCGCACGGCAAACTAGCCAACCAGGTATACCGCCGGCACTGCCACGTGTCGAAGTGGGCGGATGGGCCTGTCGTGCACCCATTTGTTAGACTCGCCTCTCGCAAGCGGGAGCACCGGCGAGGCGTCGCGTGTTTTGGTAGCGCCAGACAATGGCGGGTACGACGTGCGGAGGTTGGTGGCCCAGGAACGCACTCCCTTTCGAACCATCTCGGAGCGTGGGTATGACTTTGAGATCCTTGCTGGTAGCAACCGACTTCTCCGACGATGCGGGACATGCCGCGCACCGTGCGGCCGTTCTCGCCGCGGAGAAGGGGGGACAATTGGAACTGTTGCACGTGATAAGCCGGCCGTCTCTCGACGCGCTACGCGATATGTTCCGCTCGCACCCCGGCGCCGAGGCGACCCTGATGGACGATGTGCGCGTCACGCTCAGCAAAATGGCCGAAGACATCACCCGTGAGACCGGCGCCGCGGCCAATTCGCGCGTTGCGGTCGGGTACGTGCTGGACGAAATCCTGTCAGCGTCTGAGCACGCGGACATGCTGATCCTGGGGGCTCACGGCTTGAACCCGCTTCGCGATCTGATCCTTGGCACGACCGCAGAGCGCTTGCTAAGAAGGTGCAAGCGCCCGGTGCTCGTGGTCAAGCGGCCGCCACAGGGCCGCTATAGCAACGTGCTGGTCCCGGTGGACTTCTCGCCGCATTCTGCGACCGCGCTGCAGCTGGCTACGCGCGTAACGTCGCACGCCAACATCACCGTGGCCCATGCCTTCGACGTCCCATTCGAGGGGAAGCTTCGGCTGGCTGACGTGTCGGTTGAAGAGATCGAGCATTACCGCGCTCAGATTCAGCAACAGGCGCTGGGCAAGATCCGCAGCCTGATTCAGAGCGTCCATGACGATATGCACAGCTTCAAGGACGTGGTAGAGAGAGGCGACCCACGCCGACTGATCCTCGCGAAGGAAACGCAGCTTGGAGCGGACCTGATCGTGATCGGCAAGCACGGATCGATGATCGAAGACCTGCTGATCGGCAGCGTGACTCGTCATATCCTTTCCGATTCGAAATGCGATGTATTGGTCGATACGTCGAGGGCGAAGTGAGTTCTCTCCCAACCGGAGCAGAATGAGGCTATCGATCCATTGACAGCCATGGCCCTGGCTTTGCTCATTGTGCTGCCTTTCATCGGCAGTGTCGTGGCGTCCATGCTGCCGGCGAATGCGCGCAACGCCGAGTCCACCTGGGCGGGGCTGGTGGTGCTGACCTGTCTCTTGCTGGTCGCGCTGCTGTTTCCTTCCGTCAACAATGGCGGCGTGATTCAACAGGAGATTCTCTGGCTGCCCGGCGCCGGGCTCAATCTCACGATCCGCATGGATGGCCTGGCATGGATGCTCGCCATGTTGGTGACGGGGATCGGCGCGCTGGTCGTGCTATATGCGCGGTACTACATGTCGCCGGCCGATCCGGTGCCGCGCTTCTTTTCATTCCTGCTCGCTTTCATGGGCGCCATGATGGGCCTGGTGCTGTCGGGCAATCTGATCCAACTGGTGTTCTTCTGGGAGCTCACCAGTCTGTTCTCCTTTCTCCTGATCGGCTACTGGCATCACCGCGCCGATGCGCGACGCGGTGCGCGCATGGCGCTCATCGTCACCGGCAGCGGCGGTTTGTGCCTGCTCGCCGGCGTGCTGCTGCTCGGACACATCGTCGGCAGCTACGAGCTCGACCTTGTGCTCGCCTCTGGAGATGCGGTGCGAGCGCATCCGCTATACGTCGTCATGCTGGTGCTGGTGCTGATCGGCGCCTTCACCAAAAGCGCGCAATTTCCGTTTCAGTTCTGGCTGCCGCAGGCGATGGCCGCGCCGACACCAGTTTCGGCGTATCTGCATTCGGCCACGATGGTCAAGGCGGGCGTGTTTCTGTTGGCGCGGCTGTGGCCGGTGCTGGCCGGCACCGACGAGTGGTTTTGGATCGTGGGCAGCGTCGGGTTGTGTACCTTACTGCTGGGCGCCTACCTGGCGATGTTCCAGAACGACCTCAAAGCTCTGCTGGCTTATTCGACAATCAGTCATCTCGGCTTGATCACGCTGCTGCTGGGGCTCAACAGCCCCCTGGCGGCCGTGGCCGCCGTCTTCCACATCATGAACCACGCGACGTTCAAAGCCTCGCTGTTCATGGCCGCGGGCAACATCGATCATGAAACGGGCACGCGCGATATTCGCCGCCTCAACGGGTTGTTCAAGGTGATGCCGATCACAAGCACGCTGGCGATGGTAGCGAGCGCGGCGATGGCCGGCGTGCCGCTGCTGAACGGATTTTTGTCCAAGGAAATGTTCTTCGCAGAAACGGTGTACATCTCCTCGCTGCCCTGGGTGGAATTCGGGCTTCCGCTGGCCGCAACGCTGGCGGGAATATTCGCCGTGGTCTACGCGCTGCGCTTCAGCTACGACATCTTTTTCGGTCCGCTGTCGACCGATCTGCCGCGCGAGCCGCACGAACCGCCAATTTGGATGCGTGTGCCGGTCGCTCTGCTGGTGCTCGCGTGTCTGGTGGTCGGCATCTTCCCTGAGATCTCGATCGGCTGGGCGTTGAGGGCCGCCGCCACGCCGGTGGTCGGCGGCGTGCTACCCGAATACAGCCTGGCTGTTTGGCATGGTTTCAACACGCCGATGATCATGAGCTTGATCGCTATCGGCGGCGGCACGTTCGGCTATCGATTGCTGCGTACGCAACTCAAGCGCCGCCGCTTCGAGCGCGCGCCGTTGATCGGCCGCTTCGATGGCAAGCGGTTGTTCGAGCGCACGCTCGCCGGCTCGAGCAGCTTCGCTCGCCGCGCGCTCAAGCTGTTCGGCACACAGCGGCTGCAGACGCAGTTGTTCCTGGTGGTGAGCGCCGGTGTGCTGGCCGCGCTGACGGCACTGTGGGGACGCGGCCTGCTTTGGGGAGAGCGTCCGCTGATTCCCGTTTCGCCGATATTTGCGGCACTGTGGCTGGTCGGAATGGCCGGCGCCGTGGGTGCCGCATTGCAGGCGAAATATCACCGCCTCGCAGCGCTGATGATGATGGCGATGGCCGGTCTCGCCACCTGCCTCACTTTCGTGTGGTTCTCCGCGCCTGACCTCGCGTTGACCCAGCTCGCTGTAGAAGTCATCACCACTGTGCTGTTCCTGCTGGGCCTGCGCTGGCTGCCCAAGCGTATCCCGGTCGATCTGCCGCTTACAGGCGCGACGCTGGCGCGACGCTCGCGTGACCTGGCGCTTGCGCTACTCAGCGGCACGGGGATGGCGGTGCTTGCGTATGCGATGCTCACGCGACCGTTCCCTCAAAGCATCTCGCCTTATTTTCTGACACGCACACTGCCCGAGGGCGGTGGCACCAACGTGGTCAACGTGATCCTGGTCGACTTCCGCAGCTTCGACACGCTGGGCGAGATTACCGTGCTGGCTGCGGCGGCGTTGACCGTGTACGCCTTGCTGCGACGTTTCCGGCCGCCCCGCGAAAGCATCGAGTTGCCTGCCCAACAGCGAGCGCTGCCCCCCGATCTGGTTACCGACCTGATCCATCCGCGCACCGCGCCTGATACCGCCGTCGGCTTCATGCTGGTGCCGGCAGTCTTGATGCGGCTGGTGCTGCCGATCGCCAGCGTGGTCGCAGTTTATCTGTTCATGCGCGGGCACAACGAATCGGGCGGCGGCTTCGTGGCCGGCCTCGTCGCATCCGTGGCACTGATTCTTCAATACATCGCTGCCGGCACGCAATGGGTCGAGTCACACATGAGCCTGCGGCGCTCGCGCTGGCTCGCCGTCGGTTTGCTGCTGGCTGCGATCACAGGTCTCGGCGCGCTCGCATTCGGCTATCCGTTTTTGACCACGCATACGGCGCAGTTGCATTTGCCGTTGGTCGGCGAGATGCACGTACCGAGCGCTCTGTTCTTCGATATGGGTGTGTTCGCAGTCGTCGTCGGTGCCACTCTGCTGATCTTGACCGCGCTGGCGCATCAATCCGTGCGCAGCCATCGCGAGTCGGTCCATTCGGGAGCGCCGTGATGGAACTCGTCGTCGCCCTTGCCATCGGCGTGCTCACCGCTTCCGGCGTATGGCTGCTGCTCCGGCCGCGCACTTTTCAAGTGATCGCAGGCTTGTCTCTGCTCTCGTACGCGGTCAATCTGTTCATTTTCAGCATGGGGCGCCTGGCGATCGACAAGGAGCCCGTGGTCGAACCGGGCATCCCGCAGGATCTGCTGCACTACACCGATCCGCTGCCTCAGGCCCTGGTGCTGACCGCGATCGTCATCAGCTTCGCCATGACCGGGCTGTTCCTGGTGATGCTGCTCGCATCGCGCGGGCTGAGCGGCACCGACCACGTCGACGGCGATAAGGGCGACGCATGATCGGCTGGCTGCAGAGCGCTGTCCCGCACCTCATCGTCGCGCCTATCCTGCTGCCGTTGCTCACCGCGGCACTGATGCTGCTGCTCGGCGAGCGGCGGCGCTGGAAAGCGCTCCTCAATGTGGCATCGAGCGTGCTCGGCCTGCTCATCGCGATCGTGCTGTTGAGATGGGTCGATTCGGATGCTGTCCCGGCAGTGATCGGCGTCTACGTGCCGTCGAACTGGGAGGTACCCTTCGGCATCGTGCTGGTGGTCGACCGATTGTCAGCCTTGATGCTGGTGCTGAGTGGGATCGTCGGCCTGTGCTCCGCGCTGTTCTCGATCGCGCGCTGGGATCGCGCCGGCGTACATTTTCACCCGCTGCTCCAGATTCAGCTGATGGGCCTCAACGGGGCGTTTCTCACCGGCGACTTGTTCAATCTCTTCGTATTCTTCGAGGTATTGCTGGCGGCGTCCTACGGACTGCTGCTGCACGGATCCGGACGAGCGCGCGTGCAGGCTGGCCTGCACTACATTGCGATCAATCTGCTGGCGTCTTTCCTGTTCCTGATCGGCGTGTCGATGCTATATGGCGTCACCGGCACCCTGAACATGGCCGATCTGGCGCAGAAGATCCCGCAAGTTGCGGCGGCCGATCGCGGGTTGCTGCATGCGGCTGCAGGCGTTCTTGCGATTGCATTTTTGACCAAGGCGGCAATGTGGCCGCTGAACTTCTGGCTCGCGCCCGCCTACGTTGCAGCCAGTGCTCCAGTAGCGGCGTTGTTCGCGATCATGACCAAGGTCGGCGTCTACACAGTGCTGCGTTTGTGGACGTTGCTTTTTTCCGCGCAGGCTGGCGACTCGGCATTGTTCGGTGCCGAGGTATTGACCTATGGCGGGCTCGCCACACTTGCATTCGGTGCGCTCGGGATGCTCGCTTCGCAACAACTCGGCCGGTTGGCAAGCTTCAGCGCTATCGTCTCGGCTGGGACGCTGCTGGCTGCCGTCGGCTTCGGGCAGGCGAAGCTGACGGCCGGCGCACTGTTTTATTTGCTGAGCTCGACGCTGGCGATCAGCGCATTGTTTCTGCTGATCGAGCTCATCGATCGTTCCCGCCAGACGCAAGCGGTGCTTCTGGCAGACGAAGCCGACGAGCTGCCCTTGCCGCCCGAGCTGTTGCAACCAGCGCACGACGCGAACCTGGACGACGAGCAGCATGCTCTGATCGGCAAAGCGATTCCGGGCGCCGTATCTTTCCTGGGCTTGAGCTTCATCGCTTGTGCATTGCTGATCGCCGGTCTGCCGCCATTGTCCGGCTTCCTGGCTAAGTTCGCCATGCTGTCGGCATTGCTCAATCCGCTTGGCCTGGGCATCGCGTCTGCGGCGGAACGGATCACGGTCGCCGGCTGGACGCTCTTGGGGCTGATCATCGGCTCGGGTCTGCTGTCGATGATCGCGTTGTCGCGCTCGGGCGTCCGCTACCTCTGGGCGCCGCAGGATCGGCCGGTACCGCATCTGCGCGTCGCCGAATGTGTGCCGATCGTCGTACTACTCGGAGCTTGCGTCATGCTCACCGTGCGCGCCGATCCGGTGATGCGCTATGCGCAGGCCACGGCGGATGCTTTGCATGATCCGGCGCGGTACATCGAAGCGGTGATGTCGGCTAAGCCGGTACCCTCGCGCGCGGCGGTTATCGGACGAGGCGGTTGAGCGATGAAGCGTCTGTTGCCCGCACCGCTGCTTTCCGCCAGCCTGTTCGCGCTATGGCTGACGCTCAACCAATCTGTGAGCCCCGGCCATCTGCTGCTCGCGGCTGTGCTGAGTATCCTCGTGCCGCGGCTCACGGCGCGACTGCGGCCCGGCCGGCCGCGCGTCCGCCGACCGCGCGTGCTCCTGCGCTTGATCCTTACAGTCGGCATCGATGTGTTGGCTTCGGGCTGCGAGGTCGCCTGGGGCGTGTTGCGCTCACCCTGGCGTACGCCAAACGGCGCATTCGTGAGAATACCGCTCGAGCTGCGCGACCCCGCGGCGCTCGCCTCGCTCGCCATCATCACCACCGTAGTGCCGGGCACAGTGTGGTCGGAACTGGCGCTGGATCGCAGCGCCTTGTTGCTGCACGTGTTCGACCTCGAGGACGAGGCCGCTTTCGTCGTGCGCTACAAGTCGCGCTATGAACAACCCCTGAAGGAGATTTTCCAATGAGCGCGGTGCTGTCTGGGGCGATCTTGCTGGCGCTGTCGTGCTACGCGACCGCGATAGTCCTGACTGCGGCCCGGCTGTTCATGGGTCCGTCGGCTCAAGATCGCGTACTGGCGCTGGACTCCCTGTACACCAACGGCCTCTTGATCACGTTGACCCTCGGAATTCGCTACGCCAGCAACATGTATTTCGAGGTGGCGTTGCTCATCGCCCTGTTCGGTTTCGTCAGCTCCACGGCGATGGCCAAGTTCCTGTTGCGAGGTGAGGTGATCGAATGAATCCATCTGCCGTCTCGTTCTGGATCGAAACGCTGGTGGCCGTGCTGCTCGTCTTCAGCGGGGCGTTTGCATTGGTCGGCGCGGTCGGGCTGCTGCGCATGCGGAGTTTTTTCCTGCGCTTGCACGCCAGCGCTCTCACCAACACGATTGGCGCCTGGGGCGTCACCTTGGCGTCGATCGTCTATTTTTCCGTGCTCGAAGCGCGGCTCGCCATCCATGTCTGGGCGATCATCATCCTGCTTGCGCTCACGGTGCCGATTGCTACGGTCCTGATAGCGCGCACGGCGCTTTTCCGCCAGCGTCGTCAAGCCGGGAACGATGTACCGTCGCCGCTTGGAGGCAATAGACCGTCATCGCTATAGATAAACAGCCGGGGGAGATGAAGCTCGCGCTGTTGACCCGCCGGCGGCTCGATTGCGACGATCGTCAGTATGATCGGTCACGAGCAGCTGACGTGTCGTCATGCGGATGCGGGCCGCATGAGGCGCATCAGCGCCGCGGTACGATTTTCCATACCTCGCCGTCGGCTTCGTCGGTAACGACGTAAAGCTCACCTTGTTGACCTTGACGCACGTCGCGGACGCGCTGTCCGCGATCGGCGAGCAAATGCTCTTCGCCGGTCACGCGATTGTTTTCCAACGTCAAGCGCACGAGCCGCTTCTCCTTCAGCGCACCGACGAACAGGCTGCCGCGCCATGCAGGGAAAGCGGCACCGGTATAGAACTGTGCGCCTGACGGAGCAACCACAGGATCCCAATAGTAGACGGGCTGCTCGAAGCCGGCGCGCGCGGTGACCGCGCCCGCGATCGGCGCGCCGGAATATTCCCGACCGTAAGCCACCAGCGGCCAGCCGTAATTCTTGCTCTTCTCGACCAGATTCAGCTCATCGCCGCCTCGCGTGCCGTGCTCGACCTCCCACAGCCGCCCCTGCTCGTCGAACGCGAGCGCCTGTACGTTCCGGTGGCCGAGCGTCCAGATCTCCGGCCGGGCCTTCGGCTTCCCGACGAACGGATTGTCCTGCGGGATTGAGCCGTCGGCTGCGATGCGCACGATCTTGCCCATGTCGGTATCGAGCTGTTGCGCTTGCGGCCGCATCGGCGTGTCCGAACGCTCGCCCAGCGTGATGTAGAGCATGCCGTCCGGCCCGAATGCGAGGCGCGAGCCGAAGTGCAAGGTGCCGTTGTAAGTCGGCATCGCGCGAAAGATGACGCGGACCTGTTCGACGCTGTGCCGGTCGCTGGACAACACACCGCGCGCAACGCTGGTAGCGTTGCCGCCCTGACGCGGCTCGGAGTAGCTCCAGTAGATCGTGCGATCGGATTGAAACCCCGGGCTCAGCGCGACATCGAGCAGCCCACCTTGTCCGCGTGCATCCACCGCCGGCAAGCCGGCAATCGGTTCACCGAGCTTGCCCATTGCGGTGACCATACGAAGACGCCCCGGCCTTTCGGTGACCAGCAGGCCGCCGTCCGGTAGAGGCTCGACGGCCCATGGATGCTCGAGTCCCTTCGCGAGCACGACAACGTCGAAGGCTACATTCGAGGTGACCGAACAGGTGCGCGTCTGACCGGCAAACGCCGGGCGTTGCTCGGACGCATTCGGCGCGCGCGTCTCGAGAGGCGTGCAAGCAGCAGACGCGATGTGCGCAGCGCCGGCAAACACGATGCTGGCAAGAAAAAGCGCCGAGCGCTGCACATAGGACGCGCTCTTTTGGTGGCGGACGACCGCGCTACAATTGTGCGTCATGTTGCCTTCACTCCTGATCTAGTTGGGCTCAGCGCTGCCCCATGCCTTCGGCTGGCTTTGGCGCATTACCGGAGCGCACCTTGTCGTCGATTCGACGCCCCGTTTCGGCATCGATG
>Ga0207674_10009329_pt1 | contig 11234 bp, 9 predicted proteins | sample KBSCornC72_FD_184303 | JGI IMG/M metagenome (GOLD analysis project Ga0207674, IMG submission 184303) | Corn rhizosphere microbial communities from Kellogg Biological Station, Michigan, USA - KBS Corn C7-2 (SPAdes) (version 2) | ecosystem: Host-associated > Plants > Roots > Rhizosphere > Soil ...
GATGTCGCCCGCTACTGCTCCGCGATCACGCGGACGTTCGCATCGGTGGCGACCGTGCGCGTGCGCAATCAGGCGACGATCGGCGGCAATCTCGCGCACGCCGATCCGGCGCAGGATCCGCCGCCGATGCTCATCGCGCTCGGTGCCGAGGTGGTGGCGGTGTCCAAGGCGGGGGAGCGTGCGATTCCCGTCGAAGATCTCTTCGTCGATGTCTTCACGACGTCGCTGCGCCCCGGCGAGATCATCAGCTCCGTTCGGTTCCCCGCGCTGGCCGCGGGCACGCGCGCGACCTATCTGAAGTTCCTGCCGCAGACGGCCGACGATTACGCGACTGTCTCGGTGGCCGCGGCGCTGCGGCTCGCGACCGACGGCACCGTAGCGGACGTTCGCGTCGCGCTCGGAGCGGCCGGGCCCACGCCGAGACGCGCTCGCTCGGTGGAGGAGGCACTTCGCGGCGCGAGGCCCGATGCGAAACGCATCGCCGACGCAGCGGCGCTCGTGGACGGTGACATCGATCCGTTCGACGACGTGCGCGGATCCGCCGCGTACAAGCGCGAGATGGCGCGTCTCTGGACCGAGCGCGCGCTCACGTCGCTCGTGTCAGCGCCATGAAGCTGACGCACACCGCGCTCGTCCGCGCCCCGCGCGCAAAGGTGTGGAAACTCGTCACTGACGTCCCGGCCGCGGCGCGGTGCGTGCCAGGCGTCGCCGCTGTCACGCCGTCCGGCTCCGGCAAGTACAAGGGCTCCCTGCTCGTCCAGCTCGGGCCGGTCCGGCTCGTGCTCGACGGCGACATCGCACTCACGTCGACCGACGAGGCGGCGGGCAAAGCATCGCTCCGAGCCGACGCGAAGGACACGCGCCTCGGCGGTACGGTCCGCGCGACGATGGATCTCGCGCTCGCCGACAAGGGCGACGACACCGAGCTGCGCATCACGAGCGACGTGCAGATCGCCGGGCGCATTGGCGAGTTCGGGCAGCCGGTCATCCAGCGCAAGGCTGATCAGCTGATGACGCAGTTCGCCGACTGCCTCGCCCGCACGCTCGCGTGACCATGCTGACGAAGACCTCAGCGCCCGACATCTTCGAAACGCCCGAGTGGCGGATCGAGGGACGCGACAAGGTCACCGGCGCTGCGAAATACGCGGCGGACATCACGCGGCCGGGGATGCTGCATGCGGCGTTCGTCGGAAGCATGTACGCGCACGCGCGCGTCGTGTCGGTCAACGTCGACGCCGCGCGCAAGAGTCCCGGCGTGCGCGCGGTGATCACCGGCGCGGACGTGCGACCCGCCCGTTTCGGTCGCCGTCTCCAGGACTGGCCGGTCCTCGCGTGGGATCGCGTGCGCTTCATCGGTGACCGCATCGCAGCGGTCGCCGCGGACTCGCTCGAGGCCGCGGAGCAAGCGGCCGCGCTTGTCGAGGTCGAGTACGAGGAGCTGCCGGCCGTGTTCGATCCGGAGGCGGCGCTCGCCGCCGACGCGCCGGTCCTGCACCCAGATGCGGCCCAGTACAAGTACTTCGGCGGCGCCCGGCCAGAACGGCCGCACCCGAACGCGCAGGGACACGTCGTGCACGAGCACGGCGACGTTGCCTCCGGGTTCGAGAATGCCGCGGCCGTCTTCGAGCATGAGTTCACCGTTCCACGCATCCATCCCGCGTACATCGAGCCGCACGCGAGCGTGGTCTGGATCGAGGGCGAGATCGTCCACGTCGTCACAACGAACAAGGCTCCGTTCTCGCTGCGCGATCAGATGGCCGTCACGATCGGCGTTCCCGCGGAACGCATCGTCGTCGACACGCCACACGTCGGCGGTGACTTCGGTGGGAAGGGCCTGTCGCTCGACGAATTCGCGTTGTATTTCCTCGCGCGCGCGGCGGGCCGGCCAGTCCGCTCCGTGCTCCGCTACACGGACGAGCTGCAGCTCTCGAACACGCGGCATTCCGCGCGCATCCGTCTGCGCACCGGAGTCGATCGCGAGGGCCGCATCACCGCGCATCAAGCCCGCGTCGTGTTCGACGGAGGTGCGTACGCGGCGGGGAAACCGGTCGCCGGCGTGCTCCCGGGCGGCCCGACTCTGACGCTCGCCGGATACCACGTACCTGCCGCGCGCGTCGAGGCGGTTGCGGTGTACACGAACACCCTGCCCGCGGGCCACGCGCGCGCGCCGAGCCAGCCTCAGCACACGTTCGCGGCTGAGTCACACCTCGACCTCATAGCGCGTGCGATGGAGATCGACCCGGTCGAGCTTCGAGCCCGCAACGCGATCCGCGAGGGCCAGACGGACGTGGAGGGCGCGGTGTGGCACGACTCGCAGGCGCCGCGTGTCCTCGCGATGCTTCGCGCGTCGTCGCAGTGGGGCGGCGCGGTCGGGAAGGATCACGGACGCGGGGTGGCCTTCTCCGCGCGGCACGTCGGTCGCGGAAAGACCTCGCTGACGCTGACACTGCGCGCGGACGCAGCGGTCCAGGTCCTCACCGGCGTGGCGGATCAGGGCGGCGGCGCGCACACCATGATCCAGCGGGTCGTCGCGCGTGAGCTCGCCATCGATGCGTCACGCGTCCGCGTGGCGCAGGGCGACACGGGTCACGCGAACGTCGACCCCGGCGTCGGAGGCAGCCGCGTCACGCCGGTCGCCGGCAACGCCGCGCTAGACGGAGCTCGAAAGCTCAAGGCGCGACTCGCCGAGCTCGGTCTGACGCTCGACCAGGCGGCGCGTACCGTGGCGCCGCTCGTCGTGACGGGTGAGGGCGAGCAGAACGAGCACCTCTACGGCGTGTATGCCTACTCGATCGAGGTGTCGGTCGATCGTCAGACGGGCTGCTTCCGCGTCGTCGATGCCGTGCTCGTGGCGGACGTTGGCACCGTGATCAACCCGGTCGCGGTGCGCGGGCAGCTCGAGGGCGGCTTCGCCTTCGGCCTGGGCCAAGCCGTGATGGAGGAGCTGCGCGTCGAGGACGGTCGCGTGACGACGACGAATCTCGGCGACTACAAGATCCCCACGATCGCCGATGTGCCACCGCTGCGCCTCGTTCTCATCACCGACGCGCCCGGACCCGGGCCGTTCGGCGCGAAGTCCGCCGGTGAGCTTGCTAACCCGGCCGTCGGCGCGGCGATCGCGAACGCGATCGACGCCGCGGTCGGCGCGCGCGTGATGTCGCTGCCGATCACGGCGGAGAAGGTGCGTACGGCGCTCAGAACGGCGGACCGTCGCTAGTATTCGGTCCGATCTTCGCGGGGAGGCGGCATGTCGCATTTCAACGACAAGGTCACGCCCAAGGACTTCGTGAAGATGGCGCCCGAGTACAAGGATCTCCTGATCCGTCTGCTCACCATCCAGGCGGACTGCGAGATCGGCGGACCGCACATCTACGTCGACCACTGGACCCTTCGCGCTCCGACGGTCGACGACCAATGGCGTGTCGCGCGCATCGCGTCAGAGGAGATCGACCACTGCCGGAAGATCCTGCGCCTGCTCAACCTCATCGATGTCGACCGCTCCGACATCCTCGAGCGTCCGCGCAGCAAGCGCGAGGTCGACGCCTTCAAGGAGGACATGCCGACCTGGGCGGACTTCGCCGCGTTCGGCTTCCTCATCGACAAGGTGGGTGAGTACCAGCTCGAGGAGATGGTCGGCTCGACGTTCGCGCCGATAGACGACACGCTGCCGGTCATCCTCCGTGAGGAGAAAGGACACGTCGCGTACGGCGAGCAGCAGCTTGAGAAGCTCGTGAAGTCCGGCGCCGACGGAAAGGCGCAGGCACAGGCGGCGATCGATAAGTGGTTCGTCGTCGGGCTGGACATGTTCGGAAAGTCCGGGTCGTCGCGCACGGAGCGCTACCTCGAGTGGGGCCTGAAGCGCCGCACCAACGAGGAGGCGCGGAGGCAGTACCTGGCGGAGATGGAGCCGAAGATCGCCGCGCTCGGGCTTGTCGTGCCGGATCGTCTGCTGGGCAGGAAGTACCTCTAGCGGACCTCGGCGCGTGACGGACTTTTTCAACCTTTCGACCGTCCTGCTCGACGAGCACCTCACCGCGGGTCACGGCGATCGCCCGGCGCTTCGCTATGAGGGCGCGACTCTCAACTACAGCGACGTTTCGCGGCTGGTCGCGCGCGCGGGCAATGCGCTCCGCGCGCTCGGCGTCGAGATCGAGGACCGCGTTGCGCTGCTGCTCCCTGATTCACCGGAGTTCGTCGCGACGTTCCTCGGCGCGATCCGCATCGGCGCGGTGCCGGTGACGATCTCGACCCACCTCATGAGCGAGGACTACGCCGAGCTGCTCGCCGACTGCCGCGCTCGCGTGCTCGTCGCGCACGCGAGCGTGATGCCGCGCATCGCGCCGATCCGACGCGGCCTGCCGCATCTGCGACGCGTTGTGATCGCAGGCGGCGACCAGGGCGACGACGTCGGGTTCGACGAGCTCACCCGCGCGCAGCCGTACGAGCTCGCGCCCGAGGCGACGACCGCCGACGACATGGCGTTCTGGCAGTACTCGAGCGGCACGACCGGACGTCCGAAGGCCGTGGTGCACCTGCACGGACCATCCGTCGCGCCCGCGGACCTGCACGGCGCGCTCGTCGTGGAGATGCAGCCGGAGGACCGCGTGTTCAGCGTGGCGAAGCTGTTCTTCTCATACGGCCTCTGCGCGTCGCTGCTCATACCGTTCCGGCACGGCGCGTCGTCGATCCTGCTCCCGGGCCGGCCCGAGCCGCGCCTCGTGTTCGAGACGATCGCGCGAGAGCGGCCGACGCTCCTCTATTCGGTCCCGACGTCCTACGCCGCGCTCCTCGCACTGCTTGATAGCGAACGTCACGACATTTCGTCACTGCGACGCTGCATCTCCGCGGGTGAGTCCCTTCCCGCGCCGACCTTCGAGCGCTGGCGCGCGCGCTTCGGTCTCGAGATCCTGGACGGCATCGGGTCGACGGAGATCGGCTACATCGCGATCTCGAACTTCCCCGGTCGAGTCCGTCCCGGCACGTCGGGCGAGGTCATACCCGGGTACGAGGCATGCGTGCAGCGTGCGGACGGCGAGCCCGCCGCGATGGACGAGGTGGGCGATCTCCTCGTGCGCGGGCCGTCGACCGCGGCTTTCTACTGGCGCCGTCGCGCCGCGACCAAGCACACGTTCCGCGGCGAGTGGGTGTTCACGGGAGATCGCTACTCGGTCGATGCGGACGGGTACTACACGAACCACGGTCGCTCGGATGACCTCCTTCGCGTGAGCGGCCACTGGGTCTCGCCGCTCGAGGTCGAGTCGGTCCTACTCCGGCATGCGGCCGTGCGCGAATGCGCGGTCGTTGCTCGGGCCGATGGCGACGGCCTCATCAAACCGTGCGCGTATGTCGTCTGCACGGAGGGCTCGACCGGCGAGCCCGCGCTCGCGGACGAGCTCAAGGCGTTCGTGAGGGATTCGCTCGCGCCGTACAAGTACCCGCGCTGGGTCGAGTTCATTCCCGAGCTTCCGAAAACGTCGACCGGCAAGATCCAGCGGTTCAAGCTGCGGCAAGCCGCGTCCTAGAAGCGCCGGCGCCGCCTCGGTCGTGTGGTACGCGGCCTGCAAGGGAAGCCGCCGCCTGTCAAAAGGAGGTGCTCGCATGGAGCGAAGTGGTTCGTCAGGAGTGATGGCCGTCATGGTGGTCGCGCTCGTCGCGATCGTCGTCGTCTTCCTGCTCGTGAGCGGCGCCTTCGCGCCGCAGAACGGCGGCATCGACATCCACCTCTAGCCGCCTGATCGCGCTAGCGGAAACGCGAGGACTGCCGGCGCCGGACGATCGTGTCGACCAGCGCCGGCAGCCTTTTCTCCTTCACGTACGCGAGCGCGCGCTTGATCGCGGGACCGGCTTCATCCGGATCCGCGATCGGACCCTCAGCGAACCAGCCGAAGCTCCTCGCGAGCATCGCGAAGTCCGGCGCCGGATCGTCCAGCTCCTGACCGACGCGCGCGTTCTCGACCGGAGTGCCCCGGTGATGCGCGACGCGGATCTGGTGCTCGAGGTCGTTGTAGTACGCGCGGTTGTTGTACATGACCACCAGCAGCGGGATGCGGCTGTTCGCCGCGGTCCAGAGGGCGCCCGGGTCGTACATGAGGTCGCCATCCGGCTGGATGTCGACGACGACCGTGTCGGTGCCGCGATAGGCGAGTCCGACCCCGAGCGAGACGCCGATCTGCGTCGCCGTCCCGAACGAGCGTCCCGGGTGCCGCTTTGGTGAGTCGACGTCCCAGAGCTTCAGCGTCCAGTCCTCGAGCGTGTTCGCGGTCAGCACCCAGTCCTCGTTCTTGATGACGTTCCAGATCTCCGACGCGAGGCGCGCCGCCGTCATCGGCGACGCATCCCAGTCCGTCTTCGCGTCGCGTTCCCACTTCTGACGAAGCGCGTCATGAGCTGCGCCGATCTCCTTGCGCCGCGCTGCGCGGTCGCCCGCACCTGCCTGCGGGCCGACGAGCGCGCGAAGTGCGGGGAGCGCGAGGCGCGTGTCCGCGACGACCGACAGCGACACCGGCTGGAAGTCTCCGAGGTCCTCGGCCCACTTGCTCTGCCGCAGCTCGGAAAGCCCGATGTCGACGATCGGCGTGCCGGCGGGAACGCGGGAACGCTTTGCCCGGTCGGCGCTGTCACGGTCGAGCTCGCTGAGCGCGCGGTGTAGGTCGCCGACGTCGAGCGCGATCACGAGGTCGGCGTCCTTGAGTGCCTCGCCGCCCGACAGGTTGAGCGGATGCCGGTTCGGGATGTTCACGCGGCCGTGGAGGTCGATGACCGCTGCCGCGATCTCCTCCGCGAGGCCGACGAGCTCGGCGACCGCTTCAGGATGCCGGCCGGTGAATTCCGTCACGATGACCGGCCGCTTCGCGCGCGCGATGAGCTCGGCGACCCGCGCGAGCGCCGCCGGGTCGGCCTGCACCGGCGTCGGGCGCGCCGCGCCAACAACGTCGCCCATCGCGACCGCGTGATCCAGCGCATCCTCCTGAAGCCCGGCGTCGTAACAGAGGTAGACCGGACCAGCGGGCTCCGTCGTCGCGATGCGATACCCGCGCGCGAACGAGTTCGGGAAGTCGTCCACGGTCGCCGGCTGGTCGTCCCACTTCGTGAAGTTGCGGACAGCCTCTGCCTGCACCTGCGCGGTGTGGATCCAATCGATCGCCGGCCTGCGCCGGCGCCGATCGAGCGGGCCCGTCGCGCCCAGAAGCATGAGGGGCACACGATCGAGGTGCGCGTAGTACACGCCCATCGTCGAATGGAGCAGGCCGACGACGTCGTGGACGATCGCGCCCATCGGCCGTCCGGTCGTCTTCGCGTATCCGTGCGCGACGTTCACGGCGACCTTCTCGTGCGTGCACAGGATGATCTCGGGCTTGCCCTCGCCGTAGTTCACCAGGGAGTCGTGCAGTCCGCGGTATGTAGCGCCGGGGTTGAGCGCGACGTACTCGATGCCGAAGGCCTGCAGGAGATCGACGATGACGTCCGAACCGAAGCGGGGCGAGCGCGTCACAGCGCCCGCCCCGCCCTAGTCGCGATTATTTGCCGACGCCGCGCTTCTCGGCGTCCGCGACGTACTTGTCCTCGATCACCTTACTGACATCGAGGTCCTTTACCTTCGCGTTCGTCGCCACGAGCGTGTCGCGCGTCGCGTTGAACGACGCGACGGTCGGATGTGGGTACGACGGGAAGATCGTGCCAACGTAGAAGTCGTAGGTCTGCGAGAGGGCCGCGGCGTCTTCGGCCTTGGACGTATCGAGCTTCAGCAGCTTCGCGAGGATCGGGATCGTCTTCGCCTTGTCCTTCTTAGCGATGCCGATGGCCTCGATCTCCGCGTCGACATACGACTGCACCGCCTGCGGGTTCTTGTCGGCCCACGACTTCAGGACGATGGTGCAGTTGTCGGTGGCGGCGATCTTCTCGGCGCCGAGGTCATAGATGACCTTGAAGCCGGAGGCCAGCAGCTTGACGGTGTCGGGTGGGTGACCAGGACCCGCGTACGCGGCGCCGCCGATCATGCCGGTCGCGAGATTCGCCGTCGATCCGAACGCCTGAATCGTCACGTCCTTCGCCGGATCGAGGCCCAGCCGCTTGAGCGACTCGACCGCGGCGACGTACGCGGAGCCGCCGACGGTCGCCACGCCGACGGTCTTGCCCTTCAGGTCGGCGGGCGTCTTGTAGTCGGCCTTCGCGAGGAACTGCCACGGCGTGACCGGTACGAAGAGAGCGACGACCTGCATGTCGGATCCGCCGACGAATCCGCTCATCGCTTCCGTGCCACCGAAGTTGCCGATCTGCGTCTGGTTGGACACGAGCGCTGCGGCGGACGGCGCGCCTCCGTCGATGAGGCTCAGCTCGACGTCGAGGCCGCGCTTCTCGAAGAGGCCGAGCTCCTTCGCCATGAAGGGCGCGAGGTTCGCCGGAGTGACGTTGCCGTACGACGATTTGATCTTGATCGGCGTCGGCGATGCGGTCGGTGCGACCGATGCCGCGACGGTCGGAGCCGAGCTCGCTGCCGGAGTGCTGCCCCCGCACGCGCCGGCGATGAACAGTGCGGTGATCCCAAGAGCCAGGACACGGCCGATGCGCATCCCACACCTCCGAGGTTGCCGGTCCGCCCTGCGGGCGACCGGAGCGCGAATGGTTATACCATTCGGCCGCCCCTGAGGCTCGCGCTTAGGCGGCGCGCTCCTCGAACATGGTTCGCAGCTCGGTCAGGCGGGTCCGTGTCGCCCGAAGAAGCGCCCCATCGAGGTAGGACGGCTGCAGACCAGACGCCCAATAGAGGACCGCTCGGTGATTCGGCTGCTCTGACTCACGACGCGTGCGCAGCGTGACGTCGCGGCCGAGGCCACGGAACTCCAGCCATGTCTCCCATATCCCGTCGATCCGTTCGCCCGCGTGCACGGAGGCGACATATGCGCGCCCCTCTGGGTCGCGCACGACCTCTGAGAACGTATGGACGAGATCGTTCACGGATCGCATTCATGCATACGCAGTGCCGTTACGAATTCGTGATACGCACTAACTGCGCGCTTTCGGTCGCTCTCCCTTTCCTACCAGCCAGCCCCATCGGTCGAGGGCCTTCTGCTTCGTCGCCGGCGTGGGGAGCTGAGACCGCGGGAACTTGTCGCGCCATTCCCACGGCCGCGTCGCGTCGATCACGGCGCGTGACGAGAAGCCCTTCTTGTCGGGGTGGATCCGCGGGTCGAGCGGTCCGCTCCACGCGCGGGGAATGATGTCGATCGACTCGGCGGGCTCGGAGCGCGTGCACATCGCCCAGAGCACCTGCTCGAGATCCATGACGTCGATGTCGTCGTCCACGACGACGACGTAGCGGCCGAGGTACGCGCCGGTGTGCACGCTCGCCGCGGCGTGACCGACCTGGCGCGCGTGACCCGCATAGCGCTGGTTGATCGAGATCGCGTTGAAGAGGCGAGAGCCGCCGACCTCGTGGCACCACACTCCGACGATGCCGGGGATGCTGGCCGCTTCGAGGTCGCCGCGAAGCCGTGCCGATCGCATGAACGCGCGGTAGAACGACTGCTCGTCCGGCGGGACGTTCGGCGGCGACGCGAGGATGATCGGGTCGTTGCGGTGGTAGATGGCGTGCACGCGGAGCACGGGCTCTTCGCGCTCACCCGAGGCGTAGTACCCGGTCCATTCGCCGAAGGGACCCTCGACCGCCTTGTCGTTCGCGTCGGCGAAACCTTCGATGACGATCTCCGCATCGGCCGGGATCGGCAGGCCGGTGACGGGGCCTTTCACGACGCGGTACGGCGTGCCGCGAACGCCGCCGGCCCAGTCGAACTCGGTGATGCCGTACGGGATCTCGGTGCAGGCCGCGAGGAACAGCAGCGGGTCGCCGCCCGGCACGAAGGCCACGGGCATCTTCTCGCCGCGCGCGAACCACTTGTCTCGGTGCTGGCGACCGTGCTTGCCTGGTGAGATGTAGAAGCCGAGGCGCGTCTTGTCGTGGACCATCACGCGGTACGTGCCGAGGTTCACCCAGTGCTCGTCCGGATCGATCGTGATGTCGAAGCTCCCGGTGCCGAGGTAGCGGCCGCCGTCGAACTCGTGCCACTTCGGGGTGGGGAAGATCGTGCAGTCGATCTGATCGCCGCGGAGGACATTCTCGAAGACCGGACCGTCCTTCACGACCTCGGCCGCGATCGTCGGGATGCCCTTCCGCACACGCTCCTGCCACTGCTTCACCAGCTCATGCGGCGACGCATCGATCGGGAGGCCCAGCGTGATCGCGATGCGCGCGAACGAGCCGAGGCCGTTCGACAGCACGCGGAAGCCCTTCTTGTAGCCGGGGATCTCGTCGAAGATCGTGGCCTTCGACGGACGCGTCCGGCCGAGGAGCTCGGTCGCCATTCCGATGTCCTCTTCGGCGTTCGCGCCGGTGACGACCTGCAGCTCGCCGATGTCCTCGACCTTCTTCAGCCAGTCGCGGAGATCGGTCGGGGTCTTGGTCTCGGTGCGGATCGTGGTGGCCATTTGGCTGCCTCCTACGTCTCGTCGTCTTCGAATGTACGCGCCAGGGCTCGTGGTCTCCAACCGTCATCGGGGATCGCTGTGCAGTGTTCGACCGGGAACTCCACCCAGACCTTCTGGTCGCGGCGGAGCTGCGTCGTCGGATGCGCCCGTGCGCGGACGAGCAGGTCGCCGATCTCCACGACGCAGTCCAGGCGATCGCCAAGGAACGCGGCGACACGGAGCGTGCCCGCGAATTCGTTCGGTTGCCCGGCCGGCTGCGCGCGCACCACGATGTTCTCCGGCCGAAGCACCAGCAGGCCGTTCTCTCCGGGTTTGAGCCCGTCCGCCAGCGTGCACGTGACCGTGCCACCGAGCGCACGGATGCCACCGGTCGTCACAACTCCGGGGAGGAAGGTCGCTTCACCGACGAAGTCGGCGACGAATCCTGATGCCGGCGCGCGGTAAAGGTCGCGTGGCGCGCCCTCCTGCACGATCTTGCCCGCCTGCATCACCGCGATGCGATGCGAGAGGAACAGCGCCTCGCCCTGGTCGTGCGTGACATAGATCGTCGTGATCGCGAGGCGCCGCTGCAGCTGCCGCAGCTCGATGCGCATTCGCTCGCGCAGCTTCGCGTCGAGATTCGACAGCGGCTCGTCGAGGAGGAGCACCTTCGGGCGGCGCACCAGCGCGCGCGCGAGCGCGAGCCGCTGCTGCTGACCACCGGACAGCTGTGGTGCCGGGCGCTCCTCGAGGCCTTCGAGACCGACGAGCGC
>Ga0207674_10009331_pt1 | contig 11232 bp, 9 predicted proteins | sample KBSCornC72_FD_184303 | JGI IMG/M metagenome (GOLD analysis project Ga0207674, IMG submission 184303) | Corn rhizosphere microbial communities from Kellogg Biological Station, Michigan, USA - KBS Corn C7-2 (SPAdes) (version 2) | ecosystem: Host-associated > Plants > Roots > Rhizosphere > Soil ...
TCGCCAGTCGCCAGTCGCCAGTCGCCAGTCGCCAGTCGCCAGTCGCCAGTCGCCAGTCGCCAGTCGCCAGTCGCCAGTCGCCAGTCGCCAGTCGCCAGCCTACAGCGAGAAGACGAACAACATCCCGCCCCAGCTCGTCCAGCGTCCGAGATCCGGCAGCGTCGAGCCCCTTTCACGCACGTCGTACGGCAGGTTCGCGGCCACGTCGCCGGCGATCAGCAGGCCCATGTCACCACCAATCCCCGAGTACACGGCGATGTACTGTTTCCCGTCCGGCCCGAGGTAGCTGATGGGATTGCCGACCACGCCGGAGCCGACCTTGAACTTCCACAGCTCCTTGCCTGACGATGCATCCACTGCCTTGAACCATCCATCGAGCGTCCCGTAGAACACCACGCCGCCCGCCGTGGCGAGCGCGCCGCCCCACACCGGGAACGGCTCTTCGATGCCCCACACTTTCTTTCCGGTGGTCGCGTCCCAGGCGATGAACTCGCCCCCGTGGCCGCCCGGCCCCTTCTTCTCGGGGGCGTTCGCGCCGATGTACGGCGTCCCCGGGATGTAGCTGACCGGGCGCACCTCGAAGTCCATGCACAGGTTGTTCGTGGGGACGTAGAAGAGGCCCGTGCGTGGCGAGAACGCCGCGGGCTGCTGGTTCTTCCCGCCCTCGAGACTCGGGCAGATGTCCTTCACGATCTTGCCCTCGACCGTCATCTTCTCCGGCACCACGTTAGGCCGACCCGTCTTCAGGTCCACGCCCGTGGACCAGTTCATCTGCACGAACGGCTGGGCGACGAGGACCTCGCCGGTCGCGCGGTCGATCGTGTAGCCGAAGCCATTGCGGTCGAAGTGCACGAGGGTCTTGCGTGTCGTGCCGCCTAACGGGAGGTCGACGAGAATGTTCTCGTTGACCGTGTCGTAGTCCCACATGTCGTGCGGCGTGACCTGAAACGCCCAACGCAGCTCGCCGGTGTCGGCGTCGCGGGCCATGATGGCGCACGACCACTTGTTGTCGCCCTTGCGGACGCCTTCGTTCCACGGGCCGGGATTGCTCGTGCCATAGTACACGAGGTTGAGCTCCGGGTCGTACGACAGCCATCCCCAGACCGCTGCGCCGCCCTGCTTCCACGTGTCGCCCGGCCAGCTCGTTAGGCCGAGGTCGGTGCCGGCGCCCGAGGGGTAGAAAGACGTGAAGCGGGGGCCGACCTTCACGTCGCGATCGCTGCCCGTGTTGTAGCCGCGCCAGAGCTCCTTGCCGGAATTCGCGTCGACGGCCGCGAGCCACCCGCGAACGCCCATCTCCCCGCCGCTCGAGCCGACGAGCACTTTGCCCTTCACGACGATGGGCGCCATGGTCATCGTCTCGCCGCGCGTGAGATCCGCCATCTTCGTCCGCCACAGCTGCTTTCCCGTGTTGGCGTCGATCGCGACGGTATGTCCGTCCAGCAGGTTGTAGAAGATCTTGCCATCCGCGTACGCGGCGCCGCGGTTGACGACGTCGCAGCACGCCTGGCCGGCCGCTGCCTGGGCGTTCTCCGGGCGGAACTTCCACTTGAGCGGCTGCCCGGCCTGCGTGAGGTCGAGCGCGTACGACACGTTCGGGTACGGCGTCACGAGGTACATCGTGTTGTTCACGACGAGCGGTTGGCCCTCGTGACCGCGCAGCACGCCGGTCGAGAACGTCCACGACGCCCGCAGGTTTGCCGCGTTCGCGGGCGTGATCTGCGACAGGTCGCTGAACCTCGAGCTCGAATAATCGCCTGCCGGCATCTGCCACTCGCCGGCCGCCGTCGTCCTCGGCGCCGCGATCCGCGTTCCGGTGACCGAGGTCGCGGCGCCCGTCGCTTTGGCGGTGCCGGTGCTATCGGTGCGTGCGGTGGTCTGGTTGCTTCCCCCGCACGCGGCGACGACGGCCGCGACGGCGCAGAGGACGATAAGCGTTAGGCGATGGGTCATTTGCGACCAGCGGGCACGAGGTAGTCCTGCGCGGCGATGATCTGCCATTGGCCATTCCGCTTGAGCCACGTGTCGGTAAACCGATATCGTCGGTTGAACGGCTTTCCTCCGCTCCGTCCCTGCATGATGAGCCAGCCGGTCACGACCATCGCGTTGTCGAAGGCGCGCGTCTGCATCTGCTCGTTGCGCGCGTCGGTGACGGTGTCCGTGCCCGCGGTGATGTCGCGGGTGAGCTGGTCGCCAGTCTGCACGCGGTCATCTTCCGTGTAGACGAAGCCGGGCGCGAGCAGTCGCTTGAACGTGGCAGCATCTCGTTTCACGACACCCTTGGCCCACGCCTCCTCGAGGTCGAGGACTGCGCGCTCGTCGGGCGAGCGAGCCGTCGCCCCGTTTGGCTGCTGGGCATAAGCGACTGAGGCGACACACGCGAGGAGGCAGCTTGCGACGATCACGCGGCTGGGACTCATACGGCCTCGATTTCCGGTTTGGTCGCAATGACCATGCAACGTCCGGGCTCGACCGTCCAGATTCGGGAATAGGGAATAGGGAATAGGGAATAGGGAATAGGGAATCGGGAATCGAGTAAAGGCGGCTGCCGATTCAGGCATCCAGAACCCAGTGCTGGGAAACGGATCGAACGGAAACGACGGATCCGACCGATCATTTCCGGCGAGGTCCGGGCGGTTCAAACGGAGTCAGACGGTCAGACGCCATTCACAGCCGTTCTCCAATGATCTGAGGGTCTCGAATCCTTTGAGCTTCGGCCGGGACACATCCACGACGTCGCCGGAAGCAATCCGTTCTGATCCGGAGTTTCCGTTGAATCCGTTTCCCTTGGTTCTGGATGCCGAATCGGCGGCGAGGATCAGTTTTCGCGCGAGCCTTTTGCAAGCAGCCGATTGAACTGCAACAGCTGGATTGTCGTCGCGTGGCCGGACGAGTCGTCGCTGAACTCGAGCTGACCCTCCGTCTCCATGCCGAGCAACTTTCCGCTGCGGTAGAAGCTCAGCCTGAACTCGCCGTCGTGCCCGATCGGAACGAGATCGAACGTCGCGTCGTAGCCCCACAACGCGGGTGTCGCGCGACCGTGGAGCTGCCCGCCGGCGTCCGTCACCTCGAGCGTCGTCTCCGGCACGTTCGCGTCGGTCCCGTTAGGCATCAAGCGATATCGCCCGAGATACGTCGCGCGCTCCCGGGCCGAGACGTCCGGTGGACGCGATGGGGACACGGTGACCCGCAAGGGGATGACTGTCGTCCCCCAGTGCATGTCGAGCGTCGCGCCATCGCGCGTGACGACGGGGAAGTAGAACGTCAGCGTCTCCATGGGCGCGCCGGTCGTCGGCTTCACCGTTAGGCGCAGCTCCTCGTCGCTCGACGCCGGTGGTTGCGTGTGAAAACGCCTCGCGTCGCGGTTCAGGATAACGGTCCACTCGTCCTGCTGTGGAATCATCCAGACCGAATACCTGCCCTTCGGGACCGGGTTGCCATTCAGGCGAATCGGCTGGTCGACTTCGAGGGTGGTCGCCCAGTTGGCGCCCGGCGTCCACATCCGGCCCCAGTGGACGACATCGGGAAACGGGGTCCGGCCTCGTGCGACCGGGCGATAGTACTCGACGGTGATCGTCGTGGCGTCCACGGTCTGGGTGACCGTGCCTTTCTCGGACGCCATTACTTGCGCGCCCCCGGGCTTGGGCGTCGTAAGAAGGACGGCGAGCCCCAGCAGAGCAGGGAATCGGGAATAGGGCGATCCCACGCTTCGCTCGGGACAGGTCGGGAATCGAGGAAACGGCGCGATTCCCGACGGGCGCCGTGTCATCCGAACTTCGCGTCGATCGCCGCGCGGATGTCGTCGAGCGTCTTCCCCTGCTTGTGCAGCCGGTAGGCGAGGCGTCCTTCGCCCTGGCAGATCTGACAGTGAGCCGCCATGCCGTCCGCTTCGTAGCACGAGAGCAGGGAATACTTCCCCTCGAGGGCAGAGCAGCCGCACTGACAGCGGATGCCGTCGACGACTTCGGGAATCTCGCGCACCATGTCGAACGCCGGGGCGGCGTCCTTGTGCTCCCCCAACTGGTCCTTGGTCAGCACCTTGACCGACGTGATGCCGGGCCGAGGCGTGGGGTGGTCGGAGGTGCGAGCTGTATGCGGAAACCCACGCCGGGCGTTGCCGATGCCGGCGATCAGCGTCGCGGGCAGCAGCGCGACGAATTGGCGGCGAGTGGTCATGGCTTCCATTCTGGGTTCGAGGCCGGTCCCCGACAAGACAGTCTCACTGTTTTGATGCAACACGCTTGCAAGTGGTTGGCCCGGGCTGCAATCAGCGACGCCTTGAGCCCCCGACACGGCCAGACAACAGCAAGACCTCACGCGGATGAACGACGATCACCACGATCTCGCGGATTGTTCCCGGGACATCCAACCATGGAGGCGCCGGAGCCTCTTTTCTGTGTTTTTGACAACACAAACCGAGCGCCAGCCGGGCGAGGGGAAGCGTCACTGCCCGCGGCGCCAATCCGCGTCATCGTCGTGATCGTCGTTCATCCGCGTGAGGCCTTCCTGCTCTTCTTGAAGACGTTTCCGTCCACCGACGTCAGTCGCCCGGTGCTGGAACGGGCTCACCACCATGTGTCACGGGCTTGAACCCGAGTCTCCGCCCGAGCGCCTCCCTCCAGCCCGCCAGGATGTCGTACACCGTCGGGATCACGAACAGCGTCAGCAGCGTCGACGTGATCGTGCCCCCGATCACCGCCCGCCCCAGCGGCGCGCGGAAATCCCCACCCTCGCCGTGGCCTAACGCCACCGGGACCATGCCGGCGATCAGCGCCAGCGTCGTCATGAGAATCGGCCGCAACCGGATCCGCCCCGCCTCCACCAGTGCCTCGTGGCGACCCATGCCGCGCTCCGTGCCCCACTTCGCGAAGTCGATGAGCAGGATCGCGTTCTTCGCCACGATGCCCATGAGCAGGATCACGCCGATCAGGCTCATGATGTTGAGCGAATCCCCGGTCAGGATGAGCGCCAGCACGACCCCGATGAGCGACAGGGGCAGCGACACGAGAATGGCCAGCGGATCGAGGAACGACCCGAACTGCACCACCAGGATCAGGTACATCAGCATCACGGCGATGCCTAACGCGATGAAGATGTTCCCGAACACTTCCTGCTGACTCTCCACCTGCCCACCCGGGATGATCCGATAGCCGGGCGGCATCCGGATGTCGGCGATGGCGCGCGTGATCCCCTGCGTCACCTCGCCCAACGACGCGCCCTGGATGTTCGCCCCGATCGTGATGACGCGATGGCGGTCCAGGTGCGTGATCTGCGCCGGCCCGGTCCCCCTCGAGAAGCGCGCGACCTGGCCTAACGGGACGACGGCCGGCCCGTCCGTGCCGGCCGTCGTCAGCACCAACGGAATCCGCTGGACGTCGGCGACGTTCTCGCGCGACTCCGGCGCGAGCCGCACCCGCACGTACCGGGATTGGCCGGACGGATCCACCCACGTGCCCGCGTCGACGCCGGCGAACGCCGGGCGGAGCGCTTGCGCGATCGACGCGATGCTCACGCCGAGCTGACCGGCGACGCCGCGGTCGATCTGCACGCGAAGCTCCGGCTTCTGGCCACGCGACGAGAGCCCGACGTCTGTCGCGCCAGGCACACGCCTGGCGCGATCCAAGATCTGCTCGGCGAGCTGATTGAGCACCGTATTGTCCGGACCGGTGAGCTGGAGCTGGATCTGCTTCTGGTTGCCGCCGAACCCCGACGCATACGTGTATGCCGTCACGCCCCCGACCGCGGCGAACTCCCGGCGAAGCTGTTGCGCCAGCTGCTGCTGGGAGATCGTGCGTTCCTTCTTCGGCTTGAGCTTGACGTAGATGTTCCCGTTGTCCACACCACTCGCGCCCGACGCGCTCCCGATGGTCGTGTACGTGTACACGACCTCCTTGTGCGATCGGGCGAGCGCGGCCACTCGCTCCGCCTGCTGCGTGGTGTACTGCAAGCTCGCGCCCGGCGGCAGCTCGATCGCGATGTTGATCTCGCTGTAGTCGCTGTTCGGGACGAAATCGAACCGTCCGACCGCGCTCTGCAGCACGATCGCGCCGATGAACGACGCGACGGCGATGACGATCATGATCGCGCGATGCTCGAGCCCCCATGCAATCCCATGCTTGTAACGCTCGGCCTGTGCATCGAACCATCGGTTGAACCGCTCGAGCGTGCGCGCCACCACATTGCGGCGTTCGTGCGCTTCGAGCTGCGGGTCGGCCCAGTAGGCCGAGAGCATGGGGTCGAGCGAGAACGACACGAAGAGCGACACGAGTACCGCAGCCGCGATCGTGAGCGCGAACGGCTTGAACCACTGCCCGGCAAAGCCCGACATGAAGCCGACCGGCACGAACACCGCGACGATCGAGAAGGTCGTTGCCGCGACGGCGAGGCCGATCTCGTCCGTCCCTTTGCGCGACGCCTCGTAGTGTTCCTCACCCGCCTCGATGTGCCTGACGATGTTCTCGCGGACGACAATGGCGTCGTCGATGAGGATGCCGATCGCGAGCGAGAGGCCTAACAAGCTCATGGTGTTCAGCGTGAAGCCGAGCAGCCACAGTGGGACGAATGCCGCGAGCACCGAGACTGGTAGCGCGAGCCCCGTAATGACCGTCGACCGCCACGAGATGAGGAACAGGAACACGACGAGGACCGTGAGGATCGCGCCCTCGAACAGCGTTTCCTCCACGTTCCGCACGGAGTTCTCGACGCGGACGCCGGCGTCGCGGACGATGTCGACGCGTGTGCCGGCCGGTAGCGTCGCACGCGAGGCTGCCAGTTGTTTCTTGACACCGTTGGCTACGAACGCGGTGCTGTATCCCTTCGACTTCACGATGTCGATGCCAATCGCCTCTCGCCCATTGTACAGCGCCGCCGACCGCGGCTCGGCGTTTCCGGCTTCGACATCGGCCAACTGTCCGAGAGTGATCGCGCGTCCGCCGCGCTGGGTGACGACGAGCCCGTAGAAATCTTGGGGGTTCTCGAGCCGGCCCTCGAGACGAATCGTCTGCTCGGTGGTTGGCGTGGTCACCTGACCAACCGGCGCTGCCAGGTTCTGGGCGCGAAGCGCGCCGACGACCTGATCGACACCGACGCGCGCACTCGCGAGCGCCTGCGGCTTGATATTGACGTTGAGCGTCGCGCTGTCGCCGCCGACAACGTTCACCTGCGCGACGCCGGCGACCGCGCGCAGGTCGCCACCGATCTGGTTGTCCGCGAGCTGCGTCAGTTGCGGGACCGTCAGGCTCGTGGACGTAAGTGCGAGCGAGACGATCGGCAAATCGTTAGGGTCGAACCGCTGGATGATCGGCTCGAGGATCTCCTGCGGCAACTGGCCTCTGACGGCCGAGATGGCGTCGCGCACGTCCTGCGTCGCCTGGTCGACGGGTTTCTCGAACACGAACACGACGACGATCTGCGCGAACCCGTCGGTCGTCGTCGAGTTGATCTTGTCGATCCCGCTGATGCTCGAGAGTCGATCCTCGATGCGGTCCACGACCTCGCGCTCGACGACGTCGGGCGCCGCACCAGGGTAGCCGACACCAACGAAGACGATCGGCGCCTGGATGTCAGGGAATTCGTCGACCTGCAGCTTGTACAGCGCGGCCATGCCGAACGCGACGAGCGCGAGCATCGTCACGACGGTGACGATCGGCCGCTTGATGGCAAAATCGGAGATGAACACGGGATTTCTCTGACGCCGGTTTAGCGCCGCAGCAGGGGGCGCGGGTCGACCGGCATGCCGGTCCACCATCGCCCGACGTTGGACGTCCGGGCGATACCGAAATGTAGATGAGGTACGTTCGGCGGCGCATTGCCGGTGGTACCAACGAACCCAATCGTGTCACCGCGCTGCAGCGGCATCCCGTCGGCGAGCCCGTTAGCGTACCGGTCGAGGTGGGCGTACATGAGCACGAACCGATCGGTGGGGTCGGATGCGTAGACCATGAGACCGCCGGCCTGACTCGAGAAAACGCGAAGCACCTTGCCGGCAGTGGCAGAGATGACTGGGGTCCCGCGAGGCGCCGGAATGTCGAGCGCGTTGTGGCGTCGATTGCCGCGCGCCTCGTCGAACGTGTCGAGCAGGTCCTTGGGCTCCACGCCCACGACCGGGATGATGAGGTCCGACGCGAGCTGCGCGAGCTCGTCGGGCGTTGGCCTCACCGCGTTGCTGTCGTTCGGCGCGGCTTCCGCGACGAGCGTGTCCGAAGCCAGCTCTTTTGGCGTCGGCGGAGGCGTCGTCGGTACGGTCGCCGATTTACCGTTCGATTGGCCGGCAGGTATTTCCACATCGCCTGCGCCTGTTCGCACGGCGACCTTGTCGGCGGCTCCTGTACCCCCGCCGCCTCGGTGAATCTCAATGACGCCGGTTTTGACCGCGGCGCCGAGGGCGATGAAGGCGAGGCCAAGGACCGCGAGGGCAGCGGGGCCTATTCGCGTATGTGCCATGGATCCAGTCGGTGCAAGTGACGGGCTAGTATCGGGATCGAACGGGCCGCGCAACCCAGCTTCATAACAATACTGATGACGTTCTCGATCATCAGTTCTTACGTGCTGGACTCGCGCGCTACCCTCGGGCCGATGTCGTGCCCATCCACGCTAGCGCATCCTTCGCAATGTCGGGAGGGACTGCGTGCGGGCCGTCGAACTCGCGGTACTCCACGTCGTACCGCTCCCGCTCGAGCAGCGGCACTATCCGGCGGCTGCACTGGTCGATCGGAAGAATCTGATCGCGCGTGCCGTGGGAGATGAACACGCGCGGGCGGCCGTGCGCGTCGACGGGAAGGATGAACCCTGGCGAGAATGCGATGACGCGCTGGAACAGGTCGCCGTTGGTGAGTCCGACGCCGATCGCGTACGTGGCGCCGTCGGAAAACCCTTCGATCGTTAGGTGTGCCGGGTCCACGGCCACGCGCTCGAACACCCACGCGAGCGCATGGTCGATGAACGCGATGTCCGGTCCGTAGTCGCCGCGGATCGCGTCCCACGTGACGCCCCGCGAGTCGGGCGCGAGGAGCACGAGTCCGGCGTCATCGGCGAGCTCGCGGAATGGCCGCAGCGCACCGCGTGCCGATCCGGTCGCGCCATGCAGCATGAGCACGAGCGGCGCCGGGTTCGTCGCGACGTAACCCGATGGCACATACAGGATTCCATCGCGGCCGCCCTTGCCGAGCGAGAGCGGCTGTTCGCCGAGCGTGACCGATGTCGTCGGCGCGCTGGGGCGTGCGGTGAGACGACCACCGGGCGTCCGTGCCAGGGCGTCCTTCACTCCTCCAACATCGCATGCGGCGGCGAACGCGCCAACCGTGCCCACGCCGACGACCTGAAGGAACGAACGTCGCGAGATCGATGATCGAGCGTCGAACGAAGTCACGGGCGAGTGGCGCTGGGGCGATCAGTGAAGGCACCCCACGCGGCGGATGCCACCCTTCATGGTATGACCCGCGACCTGTGCCGCAAGCGTCGTGGGACGAGCCGCGTCAGCTCTGGCCGACTCGCCCGGTCAACTGGGACACCAGGTTTCTGAGCGCCACCTGCCACACGAGCGGCTGGCCCGGCAGGTCGTCACGACGAAGGGTCCGCAGCCGCTCGATGTCCTCATCCGAGACGAGCGACTGTGCACCGAGTGCGCTCACCAAAATGTGGCTCCGTTTGGCCAGCATGCCTTCGGCTCCGATGCGGATCGCGCGTCCGTCGCGTCCCACGAGCACTCCGGTGAGCTGCACGACCGCAACCGGGTGCTCGAGTGACGTGAGCCACGGGACGCCGACGGTGTAGTCGCTGCCGAGGCGTACCTCCTTGCCGAGGCTGAGCCCTTTCTGTCTCGGCCAGTACTGGCCGAGCTCCATGGTGATGAGGAGCGCTTTGTCGTGGGAGGTGCTATCGAGCGTGGTCCCGAGCCAGCCAATCCAATCCTGCGACGGGCGCCCGACGGAAAGCTCGAGGTGATGGTTGGCGTTCTCGTCTCCGTCGCCGAGGCAATCGCCGCCGATCATGGCGGGCTCGCATCCGAAGTGGACGTCCGGTGCGTTGCCGACTTCGGTGGACGCGGGCGAGAGCTTCGCCGACGCGGCGATCGTGTCGAGGAAAGCGTTCATCTCGGCCACGAGGGCGGCGGCCGGCGAGCCGGTCGCGCCCGTGGGTTCGAACTGCGGGCCCTGCTCGGTCCCGCGCTGGTATCGGATGGGCAGGTGGGCGACGCGGTCGACGTTAGGCACGTCGGCGCCGGCGTAGAAGGGAGGCTTGTCGAAGGACTTGGGCGCGACGCCACTATTGTGGGTCGCGCCGGTGGAGGCACACGCTGCCGTCAGAACGGCCAGCGCGATAAAGGAAGGACGTCTCATAGTTGTCGCCAAACTCTCGAACCGACCATGTGGTCACGAGCTGCTGCTATCAGCGCCCACTGTCATCCCGAGCGGAGCGAGGGATCCTCGTCGTCCCGAGCGAGGGCCCTCTGTCGGGAGCCTGAGGATCCCTCGCCTGTCGGCTCGGGATGACACGCTCTTTCGTCCGTCGTCCGTCGCCCGTCGCCCGTCGTCCGTCGCCGGCAGTCGCCCGTCGCCCGTCGTTAGGCACTCCCCCACGCGCCCAGCTGCTGCCTCACGACCACCAGTTGCCCGAGATGGTACGCGTTATGGTCAGCCACGAGCAGGATCTCGCGAATGTACGTCTGGCCGTCGCCGTGCGGGATCTTCGCGAACAGGTCAATCGACTCATCCACGGCCAGCGCTTCCATTGCCGCGCGATCCTCACGAAACGCGCTGATCGAGTCATCCCATGCCGTGTCGGACGGCGGCGCGGGTGATTTCGGCCAGTAGTCCTCGGGCCAGTTCATCTCCTGGTACTTCGGGTTGCGGCAGAAGTCGAGAATATCGCGCTGCGTGATCCGCAGGTGCTCGAGAAGCTCCCAGGCGGAATGCGGAAATCCGTCCACCCGCACGCCGCGCAACTTCGGCGCGAGGCCCTCCACGGCTTTCTCGAAACCGACGTGTGCATCCTGCCAGGAGAGAATACGGCGAAGCTGCGCGCGAAGCGCGGGAGAGGAGTCGGACATGTCTCGAGGGGCTGGGGGCCGGAAACGACGAAGGCCACCATCACGCCCTAACGCGATGGTGGCCTTCTGAGACCGAACGGCGCGGTGGTCGTCGGTCAGCCATTACAGCGAGCGTACCAGCGAGCCTTAACGGCTCCCGGCGATCCGCGCCGTACTAGGGTCAATAGACAATGGATCACCTCCTC
>Ga0207674_10009332_pt1 | contig 11231 bp, 6 predicted proteins | sample KBSCornC72_FD_184303 | JGI IMG/M metagenome (GOLD analysis project Ga0207674, IMG submission 184303) | Corn rhizosphere microbial communities from Kellogg Biological Station, Michigan, USA - KBS Corn C7-2 (SPAdes) (version 2) | ecosystem: Host-associated > Plants > Roots > Rhizosphere > Soil ...
CGGTTTGTTGGGTGGGGATTTTGAAGTTGACCGCCTTGAAGGGGCCGACTTTCGGTATCAGCCTTAGAAGGAACGCGAGGATCCGGCTTCCGAGTCCGGGCTTGCGATACACCGTGCCCCACTCATGCTCGTAATTGCTGCGAGAAAGGTGGTAGAGAAACTTCTTCTTGTTGAAGTTGGGCGTCTCTTTCACGATCACATCCCGCCGCGAGAGTAGGGCCACCCGGGTCATTTCCGGGATCAGAACGCTTATGCTGCGCCGGTAACTGCCGATCGCCAGATCGACGCTGCCGAAGACATCGTCAAGCTTCAGGCCATAAGTTTCAAAGAAGGCCCGCTCCAAGAGTGGTTTGGAAACCTCGAAACCAATCATGTCGTGATAGCGATCGGAGGTATAGCGGTTTTTGGCCACTTGTACCATGTCGAAACCGAATTCGGTCCGGATGTGGGCCTTGGGATCATCGCCATAGGTTACGGTGTCGCCGTATTTCCTTTTCAGCTTGGGAAATTCCAGGGCGACCACACGATTGATGGTGGGATGCCCGCTGTTATCGGAAGCATAGTGGGAGAGGGCGCCGAGCGCGAAAGCATATTCGTCGAGGTCAGAGGAGTCCCGCAGGAGCGCTTCCACAAAGTCGCCACTGCGCACGTAGTGGAGAAGATCGCTGAAGAACTTATTGCCGAACGGATAGTAGCCCATGTCCTGCAGAACGCATCCGCCGTAGGCGTAGGCATGGGCTTTCTGCAGGTCCTGTTCCGTGGCGTCCGGGAAGCGCTTGAGCAGCAAGGGTTGAATGTGGTCGTTCCACATCAGGTCCACGACCTGCTCGTGGGTCAGCACCGAATAGCCCGACGTGAAGGGAGAGCACAAGCCGATAAATATGATCAGCGCAAAACTCCACGCGAAATGTCGTTTCAGCGAGTGCATGAACAGGCTTTGGATGCTGAAATGAGCCCCGGAGGCTATTTGGATCATTAATTCGCGGACAGACATGCTTCGAAGTTCAGACCGTCTGGGCCCGGCGTGCAGTTTGGGCCAGGGTGTCGCCGATCAGATCGCATCGGTGACGGAGCCTCTGCAGCGACACTTTGATGGTGTCGCCGGCCGCGCTGTTACCCTCGGCGCCGGCTTCCCTGGCCACCCTGGCGGCGTTTTCCGACAGTGCAGAAGCCACTTCCAGCAGCGCCAGAAGGGAGTCGGCGTGCAGCTTCCACAGCGACGGCGCGTTTTCTGCCCGCTTGAGTTCTTCCATTTCCGTGGTCATGCGAGCGACCACGGCCACAATACGCACCAGCACCCGGGCCACGCCCCCGCGCGGACTCTTTTCTTCCAGGTAGTCGGCGCTGCAGGCGTCCGCTTCGGCCGGCGTCAATGTGAGATTGAAAAACCGCATGGGCACGACCTGGCGAAACTTCGGGTCGGCAACACGGACGAACACCCGGATGGATTCCTCGACCTGGCGGACCTTGGTCTCTTCGGTGGAAATCTGCTGCGGCGTGACCGCCGAACGCATGGCCTGCACATCGAAGGCCGGTCGCGAGGGGCGAGCAGGCAACGCCTTGGCGCCGGTGGTGCGAGAGGTCCTGTCCGCCGCTGGCGTGGGGACCACTGCAAAATATGACGTCCGTCGGATCGGCGGGCGCCTTTCCAATGCCTGTTTCAGCTTGGAAACACGGCGAAACTTTTCCAGCGCGGTGCTGTAGTCCACTTTCAGTAATTCGCTCTCTTCCAGGCCGGCCACGTGCTCGACGGTGACGTCCACGCCTTCAACATTGCCCAGAATCGTTCCGCCCTGCTCCTGTAAGGCTGCGGCGAAGTCCCTTATTTCGGCCGCTGCGGCGTGAAAAAACTGGTCAAACTTTTTGCCGAAAGCCGCGTTGTACGGCGCGATTGTAGCCAGCACCCCAGGATGGTAGAACGACGAATCCAGCGATTGCTTGAGCTCCCGGACGCGGGGGATTATCTCCGACTCGAGCAGAGAGTTCAGGTCGTGACAGTTCTGAGCCTGTTCCTGCAGGGGATCGAAGCGCCGCAGCAATTGCACATGCTCCTCGGGCAGCGAGGGGACATCGCTGTCGGCCAGGATTTCGATCAGCGCAATCTCGAAGGGCGAGAGCGGCAGCGAACCATCGAGCCCGTAGCCGCGGCGCTCCCACTGTCCAGGCACGCGCGGATGGCGATAGAGAAATGTGGCCACCAGGTCGGTCTTGTCGCGATTTACGTCGTCGGTATCTTTTTTGCGGGTGAAATAGCGCAGGACGGCTTCCGCGATCTCGGGGTCGGTCTCGGCCGTGAATGCCCGCCGCAGCATGGCCGGCGTAATGGCCTGATCGAGCAAGCGCAACCAGCGCCGCATACGCTCGAGCGTGGCATGAACTTCGCCATCACCCTCCTGCAGCGAAATGGCCTCCAGGCCAGCTGGAACCGGGACTTCGCCTCCAATGGAGTCCTGCAGGAGCTTCTCATAGAAGCCCTGCACCGTGGCCAGAATGGCCAACTCCCATTTAGGATCCTCTACCACACTTTCACTCCCGCTGATCTGAGCCTGCGGAATGCTGTGAACACAGGTTTGGATTAGTAAAACCTAATGCAGGCGTCCCGCACAATCGTTTTCCCGAAGGGATGGCACTAAAGTCACAATGGAGGGGGGTGCTGATTTCAGATTGCTGATCTCAGATTCAGATTTGCCCCGAAGCGGCTACTAATGCGGTTCAATCTGAAATCTTCAATCTAGAGTCTGAAATCGATCTTTTCCTCTATCTCTTGAGGTCTTTCAGAATTTCGCGGGCTGCGTTGGCTCCCGAGCCGCCGGTCAGCCCCGCGCCGGGATGGGTGCCGGAGCCGCACAGGTAGAGGTTCTGAATCGGGGTGCGATAGCGCGCCCAATCCAGCAGCGGACGCATGGTGAAGAACTGGTCCAGTGAAAGTTCGCCGTGGAAGATGTGGCCGCCGGTGAGGCCGTAGGTTTCGTCCAGGTCCTGGGGAGTGATGATCTGGTGGCTCAAGATCAGTTCGGGCAGATTGGGTGCGTACTGCGCCAGGGTCTTGACCACGGTGTCGCCGAGCGGCACGCGCTGTTTTTCCCAGTCGCTACCTTTTAGTTTGTAGGGAGCGTACTGCATGTAGATCGACATCACATGCCTGCCCTCGGGCGCGAGCGAGGGATCGGTGAGCGACGGGATTGCGACTTCGAGATACGGCTGCCTGGAAAAATTGCCGTACTTGGATTCGTCGAAGGCGCGCTCGAGATAATCGATTTCCGGTCCAATATGAATGCGGCTGCTCAGCGCGCGATCGTGATTTTCGCCCGCGAGCGCAGTGAATTTGGGAAGTCCGGCCAGCGCGAGATTCACCTTGGCGACCGTGCCCGGCATGCGGTAGTGCTGCAGCTTCATGACGAAATCAGGCGAAAGCTGCGCCGGATCAACCAGTTTCAGCAGCGTGCGTTTGGGATCCGCGTTCGAAATCACGGCTCTGGCTGTAATTTCTTCGCCATTCGAGAGCACGACCCCGCTGGCAATGCCGTCCTTCACCCGAACTTCGATGACTTCGGCGCCGCTGCGAATCTCGGCCCCGGCCTGCTGCGCGGCGGCGGCCATGGCCTGCGTCACCGCGCCCATGCCACCGCTGGCGAACCAGGAAGTACCTGCGGCGTGTTCGTCGCCGGCGGCGCGGACGAGCAGCACCAAACTGCTTCCCGCGGACCAGGGGCCCAGGAACGTCCCGAAAATTCCGCGCGCGGCGATGGTGCCGCGCAGCAGTTCCGTTTCGAAATATTCCGCTACCAGATCAGCCACCGCCATCGGCCCCCAGCGCAGCAGGCGGTACATGTCGCGCCGGCCCAGTTTGCGCAGGGCGCGGCCGGTATTGAGCATTCCCCACAGATCGCCTGAACTGGGATTGTCGATGTCGGGCGGGGCCAGGGTGAGCGCTTTGCCAATAACGCGGCCCATTTTAGCGAGCGACGACTGGAACTGCGGATACCTGGTCGCATCCTTCTGGGAGAAATCCGCGATTTCCTGGGCGGCTTTTTCGGTGTCGTTGTAAAGAATGAGAGCCCGGCCTTCGGGTGACAATGCGGTCACCGCAACGTCCGTCTTGATCATGTTCAGGCCGTGCTTCTCCAGTTGCATGGCGCGGACAATGTCGCGACGCAGTGGCCCGGCCGAGTGCGCCAGAGTAGAGCAGCGGAAGCCGGGATGAAATTCTTCGGTGATGGCAGCGCCGCCGGGTTGAGCGCGGCGCTCCAGCACCAGCGGCTTGTATCCGGCCTTAGCCAGATAGAAGGCGGTAACCAGCCCATTATGGCCGCCGCCAATGATGACCACATCGCGCTGCCCGGGCACGTTCGCCTTTCGAGACATGCTTAGGCTGCCCCCTTGAAGTCTTTCAGAATTTCAAGGGCCGCCAGCCTGCCTGGACCCCCCATGATTCCGCCACCGGGATGGGTGGCAGATCCGCACATGTATAAGTTTTTGATCGGTGTGCGGAATTGCGCCCAGCCCGGCACCGGACGCAGGAAGAAAAGTTGTTCCAGGGAAAGTTCGCCCTGGAAGATGTTGCCTTCGCTCAAGCCGAACTCGCGTTCGAGGTCGAGCGGCGTGACCACCTGACGATGCAGGATGACGTCCTTGATATTGGGCGCGTACTCGGCAATGGTGTTGATCACGTTGTCGCCGAAGGCTTCTTTCTGATCGTCCCAGTTCAGGCCGGGGCGGAGCTTGTAGGGCGCGTACTGAACGAAGCAGGACATGATGTGCTTGCCCGGTGGCGCCACCGAGGGATCGGTCAGCGTGGGAATCACCATGTCAATGTACGGGCGCCGGGAGAAGTTGCCGTACTTCGCGTCGTCGTAAGCGCGTTCCATGTATTCCACGCTGGGAGAAATGGAAATCGCGCCCCGCAGATGCGCGCCCGGGCCGGGTATGGCCTTGAAGTTCGGCAGCGCATCGAGCGCCAGGTTCACCTTGCCGGAAGAGCCGCGATATTTGTACCGGTTGATGTCTTCCAGAAACTCCGCCGGCAGCGTGCCGGCCTCGAGAAATTTCGTAAATGTCAGCCGGGGATCGACGCTGGACGAGATGATGTCCGCGTAAATTTCGTCGCCGTCGGCGAGCACGACGCCCTTGGCTTTCCCATTCTTGACGATGATCTGCGCGATGGCGGCCTTGGTCCGGATTTCAGCCCCAGCTTCGCGGGCGGCATCGGCGATGGCGTTCGAAATCGCGCCCGTGCCGCCGCGGGCAAATCCCCACGAACGGAAGGCGCCGTCAATTTCCCCCATGTAGTGATGCAGCAGAACGTAAGCCGTTCCCGGCGAACGCACGCCGAGGAACGTCCCGATGATTCCCGAGGCTGACATCGTGGCCTTCAGCACATCGGTTTCAAACCACTGGTCCAGGAAGTCGATGGCGCTCATGGTCATCAACTGCACCTGGTTGTACTTGTCCTCGCTGGTCATGCCCTGAAAACGGCGGCCGATGAAGAGTAGCTTCATCAGCTCTTTCGGATTCAGGGTCGCCGGATCGGGCGGCACCATGCTCAGAATCGGTTTTACGAAGCGGCACATGGCCTGCATCGCCTTGCCGAATTCGTCGTAGGCTTCGGCGTCAACTTTCGAGTGCCGCGCGATCTCGCGATGAGTTTTGCCGTGATCATTCACCCGCCACAGATAGTCGCCGTTCGGCATGGGAGTGAAGGTGCCGTCGAGCGGCAGGATTTCCAGGCCATGGCGGGGCAGGTCGAGATCGCGAATGATTTCCGGGCGCAGCAGAGAGACCACGTAGGAGCACACTGAAAACTTGAATCCGGGAAAGACTTCCTCAGTGACAGCGGCGCCGCCGAGCACGTGCCTGCGCTCGAGCACCAGGACTTTCTTCCCGGCACGCGCCAGGTAGGCGGCGGTGGTGAGGCCGTTGTGGCCTCCGCCGATGATGATTGCGTCGTATTTCGAATTGGACGGCATACCAGCTTCAATTCTCAGTCCGCGTAATGGACTGCGTTCGCCATACAAAAGATTGCCAGGATTCTAACAGTTTCCAAAATGCTGCGAAGAGATGCGGGCTCAGAGCCCGCTGAGAAGGACGGTCCAGGTAAGAATGACGCTCCAGGGTGATGTCATGGTTTTCAATAGTCCTGAACGAAACGTAATTCTACCGGGAAGTTCGGGTCTTGTCTGCAAATTGAGCCCTGGAGCGGTCCTTTTTTGCGATTTTGCGGTTAAAGATTTTGACCGCCAAGGTCGCAAAGTTAACGCAAAGGACGCGAAGATGGTGAAACACCGAGGGCGACCCGGCGTGACCGGCAGTCATCAGAGCACTGGCGGGACATCGCTGGCACTGCTTATAATCCAGCACGAGCAGGTTTCCTCACACGGAGACTGAAGGAGTTGCCTTTTGCCAGTCGGAACCGCATTTCACGATAGGACTTTTCCGCTTTGCCAGAGCCTGAACTACCGTGAGTGGTCGGGTTACTACGCGGTCAGCGTTTATGAAGTGCATCATGAGCACGAGTACAACGCTATCCGCAACGCGGCCGCTCTCATCGACATTTCGCCCCTCTACAAGTATCTGATCACGGGTAAAGATGCCACCAAGCTGGTGAACCGCATCATCACCCGCGACATCACCAAGGTGAGAGTGGGACAGGTAATTTATTGCTGCTGGTGCGACGAGCAGGGGAACGTGATCGACGATGGCACTATCACGCGCCTGGAAGAAAACAAGTATCGCTGGACCGCCGCCGACCCCAGCCTGCGCTGGTTCCGGCAAAACGGCTTGAACATGGACGTGCAGGTCGAAGACATTTCGGAACAACTTGCCGCGCTAGCGTTGCAGGGGCCCACGTCCGGCAAGCTGCTGAAGGCGGTTGCAGAGGCGGCGGATATCGGCAATCTCAAATACTTTCGCATGACGCGAGGCAAGATCGGCAACGTTTATGTGGACATCTCGCGCACCGGATACACCGGCGATCTGGGCTATGAAATATGGGTCCCGTGGAATGACGCGGTGAAAGTCTGGGACGCTGTGATGGAAAAGGGCAAGCAGTTCGACATACACGCCGCCGGCATGCTGGCGCTGGATGTAGCCCGGGTGGAAGCAGGCCTGCTTCTGATTGAAGTGGATTACACCAGCGCGAAGAAGGCGCTGATCGAGTCGCAGAAATATTCGCCCTACGAACTGGGCTTTGGAAAGATGGTTCACCTGGAGAAAGAAAATTTCATCGGTAAGGCCGCCCTGGTGAGACAGCAGAAGCAAGGCGTTCCGCGGCAGTTCGTCGGCCTCGAAATCGATTGGCCGGAAGTCGAAGCGCGCTATGAGGAATTCGGCCTCACCCCGGCGGCGCCCAGCCAGGCCTCGCGCGTGGCCGTCCCTGTATATCTGGGCGAAAAACAAGTAGGCAAAGCCACGACCACCACGTGGTCGCCGGTACTGAAGAAGATGATCGCGCTGGCCAGCGTGGACACGGCGCACTCGCAAATCGGCACCAAGCTGCAGTTGGAAATTACTATCGAGGCCATGCGCCAGCAGGTCACGGCAAAAATTGTGAAGATGCCGTTCTTCAACCCGGAGCGCAAGACGGCGACGCCGGTGTAGTAGCGCCGCCGTCCCGGCGGCCCGATAGGCGGGCGGGACGCCCGCCAGACAGCCGGCCAGAGGCCGGGCTACGAAGAACCTGCAACCTTCTTTTTTCCCGCCCAATAGATCCAGCCGCCCGCTGCCATCAGTGCCGCCGTGCCTCCCACAATTTTCAGAATCGCCAGCGGCTTGTTGGGATCATCCGCCGGCGGCACCACCGACAGCAGTATCGTCGCCGTAGTTGTAAGCAGCCCGATCACGGAAATGAACACGGCGACGGGCTTCCCTCCTGGAACCCGGATTACCTCCGGCCCCGCCGGTTGGCTCTGTAGTTTGATCATGGCGGCAAACACATACAGGTAGGGGATGAAGTAAACAATCACGGTCATGCTGGCCAGCACGTCGTAAGCGCCTTTGACATTGGTTCCCGCCTGTCCCAGAAAGATGAAGAGTATCCCGACAAAATATTGAATGAGCAGGGATATCCAGGGCGTTTTCCAGCGCGGATGCAGCTGGCCAAACACCGCCGGCAGAAAATGGTCGATGCCGGCGACGAATGGCAACCGGGCCACCGCGGCCAGATAAGCGGCGGCCGCGCCGACGTTGCTCAGCGCGATCAGAAATGCCGCCAGCGGCAGCGTCCAGAAATATCCCACGCGCTCGACAGTCTTAGCGATCGCCTGCACCAGGCCTTGCAGATTGCTGACCTCCGTCGAAGGCAGCGCCACCAGCACGCCTACCGTCCCAATGATGTAGCAGAACGCGACCGTCATCCCCGCAACAAACACCGCCCAGGGGATGGTGCGACGTGGATTCTTGATCTCGCCACCCAGAAATGAGCCGCTTTCACATCCTCCGAAGGCGAACACCAGCAATGACCAGAAAATAATGTCCTTGAAGTGAATGCTCGGCGTCAGGGTGTGCAGGGTGAACGCGTTGGCTGAGCCAAAGCGGTGCCATGCGATGGCGCCCATCACGATCACGATCACCGCCGGAATCCACATGGCGATCGCACCTACGTTGTGCAGCCATTTGCCGACGTCCAGGCCGACGACGTTCACCACCGTGGCGAGCGTTAATGTGAGCAACGAAAAGATGATGTAGAAAGTGGCGTCGTTCGAGAGATGTCCCCAGGCGCCCTGCCGCATGTAAATAATGTTGCTGGCGGCGAAATAAAGTACGGCGGGAAAATATGGCAGGTTGCTGGTCCAGTAAGCCCACGCCGACATGAACCCGGAAAAATCTCCGAACGCTTTTTTGCTCCAGACGTAAAGCCCGCCCTCGTCCGGATATCGCGACGATAGCTCCACCACCGAAAACGCCAGCGGGATATAGAAGACCAGCCACGCTCCGATCCAGATCACGATCGAACTGGGCCCGGCTGCAGCCGCGGTGGCAATCCAGCGCAGGCTGATGCCGGTGACCACGTAGAAAAGGACGAGGTCGCGGAAGCCCATTACCCGCTTGGGTTGGTTGGAGTCTTCGAGGTTGGCAGTGGAAGCGCGGTGCGCGCTTAGGGCCGGTGGGTCGGAGGCTGGTCCAGTTTCGTCCACTCTGTGTGTACGGAATGTCAGGTGCCCGCGAACGTAAAGCTGTTGATGCAATATCAAGATCAAAGGCGGCGGGCGAGGGCGCCCGCCCTACACGCCTTAGCGCCGGCTGCTTCCGCCCAGGATCGAACCCAGCACGCCGCGGATGATTTGTCGTCCCACCGAGCTGCCGATGGAACGCGCGGCGCTCTTCATCATGGCATCGACCACGGTGTCGCTTCGTCGCCCTGTTCCGCCCCCCAGACCGGTGGGGAGGCCCAGATTCTCGTACCAGGGTTTGTCCGCTGGCGTTTGAGTTTGGCCGGCGCTGGGTACCGGAGATTGCTGCGCTCTGCCCTTCAGCCGCTCGTAGGCCGATTCGCGGTCCACGACTTTCTCGTACACCCCGAATACGACCGAGCTGCTGATGATCTGCTGCCGTTGCGCGGGAGTAATCGGACCGATCTGGCTGTGCGGCGGACAAACCAGGGCGCGTTCGACAACGCCGGGCGTTCCTTTTTCGTCGAGAAATGAAGCCAGAGCCTCGCCCACCGCGAGTTCGGTGATGACGGTTTCGACATTCAGTTTGGGATTGGTGCGAAAGGTCTGGGCCGCGGCGCGGACTGCTTTCTGGTCTTTGGGGGTAAAAGCGCGTAGCGCGTGCTGGACCCGGTTGCCCAGTTGTCCCAGAACAACCTCAGGCACATCCAACGGGTTCTGCGTGACAAAATAGACGCCCACGCCCTTGGAGCGAATCAGCCGGACGACCTGTTCGATCTTGGCTTGAAGAGTTGAGGGCAAGTCGGTAAACAGCAGGTGGGCTTCATCGAAGAAGAAGACCAGCTTGGGTTTCTCCGGGTCACCGACTTCAGGCAACTTCTCAAACAATTCCGAAAGCATCCACAACAGGAAGGTCGCATAGAGCTGCGGCGAAGCCATGAGCTTGTCGGCGGCCAGGATGTTGATGACTCCGCGCCCGCTGCTGTCGGTCTGCAGCAGGTCGTCAAAATTCAGGGCAGGCTCGCCAAAGAACTTGTCGCCGCCCTGCTCCTGCAATGCGGTCAGAGAGCGCTGAATGGTGCCGATGCTGGCGGGTGAGATGTTGCCATATTGGGTCTGGAAATCTTTGGCTGAATCGCCGACGTGCTGCAACATGGCCTGCAGATCTTTCAGGTCGAGCAACAGAAGGCCGTTGTCATCGGCAATCTTGAACACCAGCGCCATGACACCTGACTGGGTGTCGTTCAGGTTCAGGATGCGGCTGATGAGCAGCGGCCCCATCTCCGAAATTGTGGCGCGGACGGGATGGCCCTGCTCGCCGAAGACATCCCAGAAGGTGACCGGAGAACCATTGAAGCTGAAGTCGGTCAGGCCCAATTTCTTTACCCGGTCCTGCACTTTGGGATTGTCACTGCCGGGCTGGCTGATTCCGGAAAGGTCGCCTTTCACATCGGCGGCAAAGACCGGCACGCCCACGCGGCTGAAACTTTCCGCCATCACCTGCAGAGTGACCGTCTTGCCCGTGCCGGTGGCGCCGGCGACGAGGCCGTGCCGGTTTGACATGCCGGGCAACAAGTACAGCGGGTTGTCCCCCTTGGCGATCAGAAGAGGGTCAGTCATGAAATTCTCCGTGGTGCCGGAAGATTGGACGATTTGTTAGTCAGGTGATTGTAAAGACATGGGCGGGCGTATGCCAACTGAGGCCTGCGCCACCCGATTTCTTAGCGACCTTTGCGTAGTCCTTCGCGACCTTTGCGGTAAAGATTTTGATTTCGCCGCCGCGACGCGCCCAAAAATCTTGAGCCGCAAAGGACGCAAAGAAAGACCGCAAAGGCCGCAAAGAGTTCAGGAATCTCGCGACGCCTTCCTGCTCAGCCACTTCCAATATAAAAATCCCGGCACGCCAAACAACACGATTGCAACCCCCGCCAACGCTTGTGTAGGCCGGGTGACGATCGTGTTCAGGGTCCAGGCGCCGCCGACCAGCACATAGATCGCAGGCAGCCAGGGATATCCCGAGCAGCGGTAGGGACGGGGAAGTTCAGGACGCTTCCAGCGCAGGATGAACAGGCCAATTACCGTGAGCGTGTAAGAGAGCACCATGCCGAACATCACGTAGGTGTA
>Ga0207674_10009335_pt1 | contig 11230 bp, 7 predicted proteins | sample KBSCornC72_FD_184303 | JGI IMG/M metagenome (GOLD analysis project Ga0207674, IMG submission 184303) | Corn rhizosphere microbial communities from Kellogg Biological Station, Michigan, USA - KBS Corn C7-2 (SPAdes) (version 2) | ecosystem: Host-associated > Plants > Roots > Rhizosphere > Soil ...
ACTTCGACCAGGCCACCGGGTTCACCCCGCCGCCCTCCGAGTCTTGACGAAACGACGCGTATTCGGTCTAATGCGCGGCTCCACGCATCATCGACAGACCTCGCGGTCGTCCCTGATCACCAGGTTCCCGGCCGGGTAGCTCAGTTGGTAGAGCAGGGGATTGAAAATCCCCGTGTCGGCGGTTCGATTCCGTCCCCGGCCACCATTTACAGCCACGAAAAAGCCCACTTTCACAAGTGGGCTTTTTCGTGGCCTGCACCGAATCTGCACGTATTTCATCCGGCGCAGCAAGAACAAGTATGACCACGGGCCATCTTCGACAGGTCCGGTTGTCCAGGACGGACCCAAAAACAATCCCTGCAAGGGGATTGTTTTTGGGAAAAATCGAAAGCTTCCAAGAGACCTCAGTTGTAACGCTGGCGCAAACCCAGGAACAGTCCGGCAAACAACAGACCGAGGCCGAACATGCCCAGCTTGCCAGGCTCCGGCACCGTCACGCCATTGCAAGGCCCGCTGCCCTCGGCACCGGTTCCATCCCCCGACACGATCCAGCCGCTGCAGTTCCCGATGATGCCCTGAACGTGTGCCACCGATGACCAATTGCTGTCGTTCTCCACAAACGGATTGCCCGTCAGCACGTTCAAGAACGTCAGATCATAGGTTACTGTATCGCCGGCCAAGAACCGGGCACTGGGTGACCAGCCGAAGGCGAGGTTGAACGTACCCGGCACCGGACCCGTATTGAAACCGCTCGCGTCGTACAACGCGCCATTGCCCGCGCATTTACCTGCGGTGCATATGATCCCAGAGGGAGAGAGCGCCTGATTGAGATAAAAGGCCCAGCCGACGGTGGCTTTTACACTGCTCAGCCCCTGTTCAAAATCCGGCCCTGTCATGAGGGAAGACATCACCAGCGTCCCCGTATTCGAACCCACGGAGGAGGTGAACTGAGCTCTGAGCCAGGGTGGAGGGCCATCCGGCGTATTGCCGGCAAAAACGATGTTCAGATCGATGGTGGTCGAGATGGGGGTCGCGGCGACCTGCAAGGGCAGCAGGGTCAGTGCGGCCAGAGTAATGCCCGTCAGAATCAGGATTTTTTTCACGGTGTTTGACCTCCGTTGAGACTCGCCACCATTCGCTGCCAAGCAGCTAGGGCCTTTCGAACCTTCTGGTGTTCCTCGTTGCAGCAAGCACCTTTCGTAATCAGTTCCAAGCACATTTTGAGCCAAACTTACAAATCACTGATTTAATTGTATTTACGCTTGCCCGCCAATCAATAAACGCTGCAATTTTGTAAAACCCTCCGACAGGGAGGTCCGGCCTGACCAAGACCCAGGTTGCTTGTTTTCACATTGCCCAGGGAAGACAGACAAACCGCTTCACGGGTTGATTCGCAGCCGTCGCCAAAGATCGCGCCCGGACGAGCGGGGGCCAGGGGCGTGGGCCCGCTGCACGGCAACGAGGTGTCGATATCACGATCAAGAGTGGCCGGCAGACGGGGGCGTCACCCTGCTCCGGCCCGCTGCGGATGCGCCGCATGCCCAACGGCGGTGCGGCCACAGTCATGCACACCATCACCCCTTCCCGTCTCGGTAACGCGGGGCCACAACGGGTTGATGCGACAATCCCGCCCAAGGAAGGCGGTCTGAACGTTTACTCTGACGCCGCGATCCAGGCGAGCGAAGACAAGCTTGATCGACGACCGCGAAAACGATCGGGCTACCGTGCGAGTTGAATCCGCCGCACACCCTGCGGTTGGTTGAGCTCTTCGAGCAACCCCATCTCAAACCGGTACGCCATCTTCTCAACTCACCGGCGACAGCTCGCCGACGCGCCGAAAGGACATTCGATCAGATAGAGTCTGTCGGAAAGGTCTAGGCTGAACAGGCAAGACCGCTGCCGGCCAAGCCGGGGCTGGTTATCCGGCACGGATCAATGCCATAGCGGGCTTTCAAAAGGCCTGCTATCAGAGAGCCGCGCAGTTGCTCGGGCTCGAACGTGAAGCGGTGGGAGAACTTGCTGCCCGGTAGAGGATTGGCGCGCGCATCAGCGAGTCCTCGTGGCAACTCGTCTTTCGCCAGTCCCTCGAGCAGACGAAGGCGCAAGGGCACCACCGGATTGTCTCGCACCATGGGGTAGCTTGTCGGCGGCGCGAATTGCTCGAAGCCGTAACAACGCACGTAGAACTGGGTATGCCGCGGATGCACCCCGATAACGATATCGGTCAAGCCGGTGTGCAACCCATAGTGTATGGCCCAGCGCATCATGCCGAACAAGGCCCTGATGCCACGTGACGCACCCCGGCGACGATCTGCCAGCATCCCTACCTCAAGGAGGCGGCGTCCCTTTCGTCGCAGTTCATCCAGATATCCCGCATACACGCTATCCAGGGCGAGCCCCATGGGATTGTCGCGAAACAGCGTCATCGTATAACCGACTTCCGACCCTTCCGGCCCCCATATCACGCACGCATGCTGTCCCACAGCAGAGGGAACGGCATGCACGCCGAACGGGTTTTCGTCAATCAGCCCTATCTCTGAATAGCGCTCATATACCAATCGCCAAGCCGATTCCACCTGCTCAAGGCTGGTCGCGCAAAAACAGGGGGGTTCGCTGTCGCGTACCGCCGAACGACTGAGACGCGCCGCCGCAATGTCGACGACTGTCTCGGGAACTTCTACCGATCTGATCAAATTCATGCTTCAACCGCTGATCTAGGACATGTTGCTTCAGGGCATGCTGTCCTCCTGACCACATGGGTTGGCCCGACTTTGCACCCGTCAGCCAAAACGGGTTTGTCGGTGAATGTGATGTTTTCATCACCACGCGACGTGCAACACATACGTAACGTACGTAGCGCGCGCGCTACGCGGGAGTCTACAACCCTGCGGACAGTGATTGTGTGAGCGGCGTCGCCATACGCGTGAAGCGTTCAGAAACCGGATCGTGCGCCCGTTTCGAGTCGACGCCGCGTGGATACGCAGCGCGCATCATGCTCATGGCGGGCAGCAGACAGCCGCCAGAAGTCTCGCGCCCTGGCTCCCGGTTCTCGAAAGGACGTGCTTCGGTGCAGGCCCTTGTCCCCGCGTATAGTGCTGCATGGGCGAGCTGATTGCCGGGCACGCGGGCGAACGTAACCGGCTGGAATCAGCTCCAATCCAGAGACGGACGCGGACCGTGGATCGGCATACGAAAGCAGGCATTCTGCGCGCAGGTGTCGCTGCGCCTTCGGCGGACAATTCGCAGCCGTGGCGGTTCGCATGGGACGGCGACGACCTGGACCTTCGAATCGATGCGGGCCGTAGCGGCTGCGTATCCGATACCCGATATGTCCTCAGCGACCTGGCCGCCGGCGCGTGCCTGGAAAACATGATCATCCACGCCCGGTCGCTCGGTTATGTGGCGGATATGCAAACATTCCCGCGCCACGACGACGAGCTGTGGGTCGCCCGCATCCGTTGGCGCCGCGATCCCGAATGCGATCAGGCCGAGCCGCTGGCTGATGCCATCGAGCGGCGCCACACCGATCGCAGCTTCCCCTGGAGCGGCCCGATCAGCACCGCCACGCAGGCACGCCTGGATGCCCAAGCCCGGGAGATTCCCGGGCAGCGGCTTTATTGGCCACAGGCACCGCGTGAGAAAAGAGCCGCCTTAAGTGTCATCAGACAGGCCGAGACGCTGCGTTTCCGGAGTCCGACTCTGCACGCGGAACTGTTTTCGAGCATCCGCTTCGCCGCAGGCTGGCACGCCGCCTGCGAGGAAGGCCTGGCTCCGGCGACACTCGCCGTTGAGCCACCGTTGCGCCCGGTCTTTCAGGCGCTGCGTCGTCCGGCGGTGATGGCCATGCTCAATCGACTGGGCGCGGCTTCGGTTCTGGGATGGCGCTCGGCCTGGCTGCCCATTCGGCTGTCACCAGGACTCTGTCTGCTCGTCATTCCGTCCACGGCGCGATCCGACGTACTCGCCGGTGGCCGCGCGTTGCAGCGCGTGTGGCTCGAGGCCACCCTCGGCGGGCTGTCGGTCCAGCCGTATGCGGCGGCGGGAGTTCTCAGCCTGGGGTTTGTACCCGTCGAGCCGGTCTTTCAGCAGCCGCTCTCGCGCCTGGGTTCGGCCCTGCACGACCTGTGCGCGCCGGGGCACGGGCTCGTATTTTTGCGGCTTGGCTACGTGCGGTCCGCGCCGCGCACTCGCAGTGGGCGGCGAGCGCCCGCAAGTTTCGGCGCTTCCTCATAAAGGGCCACGCGGGATACGCGCTTGTGCGTGATCGCCTTCAGGCCCTGCGCGATCTTGCTCTTCGCCCACTCGCTGCGGCTTGCCGCAGGCACCCGGCGATGGAGCATCGAAGCACAGGCACGTCGGCCGCCCTTTCCTTCGCTCTCATGGTTTATGCCGCGAGAGCGAAAGACCGCTGATTTCCACCCTGTGTCGAAATTCTTTACAAATGCGGATTGCAGTCAATTCCACCGCATAAACATCATATAAAACAATTAGTTACGCCAATGCCTGGGGTCGTACGGATACTCGGTGAAATAGTCGGAAAACTGGTTCCGCTGCCGGCGACCAAGAACCGTTTTTCTGCTTAAACATGTCCTGATTCAATAAGTTAAATCCATGCTAGTGGGGCGGACGCCGACGACACGACGGCGGAAAGACCTGGCTGAAGCACAGCAGCCTTGCGCATGGTCGGCGCGGCATGGCGCCGGAATGTCTTACACCTATCGACTAAATCCGGCAGTTCCGCATAAAAAATAGCATACAAAACAGTATGTTATATGTATGGCATGTCCGTTGCTTTTAAGAACCCGCAGGGCAAAGTCAATCGGGCGTCACTGCCGTTGCGATTGTCTGGGTTGGTTCTCGATGGAGGAGAAAAATCATGTTGAAGAAGAAAAGCATCGGAATCGCACTCGCATGCGCGCTGGCGCTGGGTGCGTGGAGTGGATCGACGCTTGCCACTCCCATAAACGTAGGCGGGGTCGTGTGGGATCCCAGCAGTCCGCTGGACCTGACCGTCCAGGCACTCAACTTCCGCGAATCGAGCATTTCGAACGTCGGCGACGTGCTGACGGGTTACGGGGTGATTGGCTCGTTCAACGGGACAAACCAGGCAACGTTCTGCCCGGGTTGCGATCTCAACTTCACCTTCCAGTACACCGTGTCGAGCATCATCGGTAACCAGGTTGAGTTCAGTCCCGGGACCATCAACTTTTTCGTCGACAACACCAGCAGCTTCAATGTGCTGAATCCGGCAACGGCCGGGGTCGGTGCGCCGTGGCTCACCTTGACCGGCCATACGGGTGCGGTGCTTGGCTTTGTGGGCACCGCGCAGCTTTTCTCCACGATTGTTGGCACGGTTACCAACCCCCAGACTGGATCCAACGGAATCGGTTTTCTGGATGCAACCGGCGGTCCTGCGGCGTCCTTCTTCCAGACGCACACGCAGGCCGACGGACTGGGCGGATTCGCGGATTTCACGCTCAATTCGGAGTTCCTGGCTTCGATAGTCAGAGGGTGCCCGAGTCCACCCTCACCGGATCCGACCAGCGTCTGCCACTACCCGATTACGGGAACAGCCACGTTGATTGGCAGAACGGTACCCGAGCCGGGTGAGATGGGTCTGCTGGGCCTCGGCTTGGCCTTCTTGGGCTTGCTTGTCGGGCGGCGTCGCAAAGAGAGTGAAGGGCGCGTATAGAGTACGCACCTCGTGCATGCGGTTTAACGATTGATGGCGCCGCTTCTCGCGAAGCGGCGCCATCGTCCGTACGTTTGCGCTGAACTGGTTGGCTGGCCGCGTAGCGAGTTGTCCTTCAAGCGGCGACGCCAATAGAGCCGCAAAACCAAGCCATGGCGTGGTCCGGGAGATCACCTGACCGGCACCACCTCCCGGCGCGGTCATTCCTTTTTGCCAACGCCGCAGCCTTAGCGCCCGGCAATGCTTCCAAGCAAGTCGCTATCACCGTACCGGCTCGACAACGGCTTCACGCAATCACGCCGAGGGCAGATGTCTCATGATGTCTGATGCACCGGACACGACTGAGCCGTTCGACTACGCAACGGCATTCAGCCGGACGATCGGCTGGATAACCGCGACCGAGCAGGCGAAGCTTCGTTCCAGGCGCGTGGCGATCGCCGGACTCGGCGGGGTTGGCGGCAGCCATCTGTTGACCCTGACCCGACTCGGCATCCAGTCGTTCAACCTGGCGGATCTCGACCGTTTCGGCACGGAAAATTTCAACCGGCAGGCCGGGGCGTTCCAGTCGACCATTGGCCAGCCCAAAGTCGACGTCGTGTCCCGGATGGCGCGGGACATCAACCCGGATCTGGACATCAACAAGTTCCCCAGCGGCGTCACCCTCGACAACATGGAACAGTTTCTGTCAGGGGTGGATCTGTACGTCGACGGACTGGACTTTTTCGTACTCGATATACGTGCCAGGCTGTTTGCCCTGTGTGCCGAGCACGGCATCCCGGCGATTACCGCGGCGCCGTTGGGCATGGGCGCCGCGGTGCTGGCGTTCCTGCCGGGTCATACGACATTTGAAGAGTATTTCCGGTTGGAAGGGAGAACGACCGACGAGCAGTTGCTGCGCTTCATGGTGGGCTTGGCGCCTGCCGTGCTGCATCAAGGCTATCTGGTCGACCCGTCCGCGGTGGACTTGGTCAACCATCGGGGACCCTCGACGCCCATGGCATGTGAAATCTGCGCCGGGATAGCCGGCACCCAGGCACTGAAGATCCTGCTTGGCAGGGGCAAGGTGCTCGCGGCGCCTCATGGGCTGCACTTCGATGCCTACCGCAACAAGCTCGCACGCACATGGCGGCCGGGGGGCAACAACAACCCGCTGCAACGACTGCTTCTGGCCGTGGCGCGCCGCCGTTTCATGCGTCACTGACGCTACACGCACAGACAAGGGGCGAACCTGGTGAAGGATGCGTCTACCGGCCGACGGATCTGGAGTTGCAGCGGTAGCTCCTCATGCCCGACTCGTATGCTTCACTGCGCCGTGACGCTTGCCCGCCTCAAGATATCGACAGCCTCCTCGGGGTGCCCGGGTCCGTTTGATTGAAGTGACTCGCCAATTGGCGGATCACATTTTTAGGGTTCTCCGCACGGCCCGACGAAGGGGGATTTCCACTGTGGACTCTAAACTCTCGCCGGGCCACGCCGGAATGCAGGCAACGTCTTGCTACACTCAGCCCGCCTTGAAAACCGAGGGGCGCCTCGTCATGCAGCGACTCAGGATTGATTTGATCGCGGCCGCGCGCCCCAACTTCATGAAGGTGGCGCCGCTGTTCCATGTGTTGCACGAGCAGCCATGGTGCCGCTCGCGGGTGGTGCACACCGGCCAGCACTACGACCAGAACATGTCGGAGGCTTTTTTTCGTGACCTGAAGTTGCCGCCGCCAGATCTGCACCTGGGCGTGGGCAGCGGCAGCCACGCGAAACAAACCGCCAATGTGATGCTCGCCTACGAAGAGGCGTGCACTGCGGATCGGCCGGACCTGGTCGTGGTGGTCGGGGATGTCAATTCAACGGTGGCTTGCGCGCTGGTCGGCGCGAAGCTGCACATCCCGGTCGCGCACCTGGAGGCCGGATTGCGTAGCGGCGACCGCCGGATGCCCGAGGAAATCAACCGGCTGGTGACCGATACGCTGGCGGACATTCTGTGGACACCGTCGCCGGACGCGGACGAGCACCTTGCCGCCGAGGGCGTGCCACCGGAAAAGATCACCCGCGTCGGCAACATCATGATCGATTCCTACGAACTCATGCGCGAGCGCATCGATGCCGCTGGCGAGCGGCACCGACTCGGGCTGGAGAATCGCCCGTACGCGGTGGTGACCCTGCACCGTCCCTCCAACGTGGACGCACCAGCGCCGCTCACGGCGCTGGTCGATCAACTGACCCGCATGGCGGTCAGATTGCCGCTGGTGTTTCCGGTGCACCCGCGCACCCGCAAAAACCTGGAAGCCTTCGGCCTGTGGTCGAGACTGGCCGACGCACCCAACCTGCAAGTGATCGAGCCGCTCGGTTACGTGGACTTCATGAACCTGGTGTGCGGTGCGCGCCTGACCATCACGGATTCGGGTGGTATCCAGGAAGAAACCACCTATCTCGGCATACCCTGCCTGACATTGCGCACCACGACCGAGCGGCCAATCACGATCACGGAGGGCACCAACCGCCTGGTGACTGCCGCCGAGCTGGTGCCAGCGGTGGACGAGATTCTCGCCGGCCGCTGGCCGCGTGGCCGCAAGCCCCAACTTTGGGACGGCCATACCGCGGCACGCGTTGCGGCCGACATCCGTCGTCGCCTGCTCAGCGTACCGTCACGCGTTGCCGAAGCAACGGCAGTTCCCGCACCGCCAACCAGCGTACGCTGGGCAACGTCTGAGCCCGGGGGCGGGCATATGCCCGGTTGAGCGCAGACAACCGCGTTGCACGTCAGGAATCGTCCAGATATGCACGTCATCATCATCGCCAGTTACCTGACCGCCGCCGCGGCGTTCCTCGCCGGTACGGTGCTGCTTGGCGTCAGCTGGCGCGGTCAGCGTACCGGTGCCCTGCTGATCCTGGCCATGATGGTCTCGGTCCTGTGGGGCGCGTTTCTGGCTTACGCCGAGTGGCAGCGTACGGTGGCGGTCAACTGGATGCTGCTGGCCGAAGTTCTGCGCTACGGCGCCTGGATCGTTTTCGTGGGCGCCCTGTTCAGCGCGTGGCCGATGTCCGGCCTGCTCCGCGGTTTGCACGTTGTTGCGCACGCACTCTGGGTCGCGCTCGCGTTCTACTGCCTGGGGCCGGCGACGGGTTTCCCGCACCCGACCTGGCTGCCGTTCAGCACCGGCGTACCGCTGGTCGGCATGCTGCTGCTCGCCCTCACTGGCGTGGTGTTTCTCGAACAGATCTACCGCAACGTGCAACTGGAACAACGCTGGGCGCTCAAGTTTCTGGTGATCGCGCTCGGCCTGCTGTTCGCTTACGACATCTTTCTGTATTCCTACGCCGTGCTCTACCGGCAGTTCAATGCCAGCGCGTGGGCGGCGCGCGGCTTCATCGATGCCTTGCTGGTACCGCTGTTGCTGGTGGCGGCGGCACGCAACCCGCAGTGGTCGCTGGATGTGGGTGTATCGCGGCGCGCGGTGTTCTATTCCACCAGCCTGCTGGTGGTCGCGCTTTACATCATCGCCACGGCGATCGGCGGTTATTACGTGCGCCTGTATGGCGGCGACTGGGGCCGGGTGGCGGAAATCACGCTCGTCTGCTTCGCGCTGCTGCTGGTGCTGTTGATCGCATTCTCCGGCCAGGCGCGCTCGCGTCTGCGGATGTTCCTGCACAAGAACTTCTTCAGTTTCCGCCACGACTATCGTGAGGAATGGCTGCGGCTGACCGCTACGCTGTCTGCCGGCGACATGGAGTTGCCGCAGCGCGCGGTACGCGCGATGGCGCAGATCATGGACAGCCCGGCCGGCGCGCTGTTCATGCGCTGCGACGCTGATGAATTCGTGCCGGAAGCGCGCTGGAACATGCCGACGCCAGCCGGCCTGAGGCTTCCGGCCGGCCTGCCAGCGTTCGGGCTCATGCGCACGCGTCGGTGGATCTACGATTTGAGCGAACCACCGCCGTTGGGCGATGAACAACTGCGGGCGCCGGCCGAATTGACTGATCTGCCGCGCGCCTGGCTGCTGGTGCCACTGGTGCTGGAAGACCGGCTCGTCGGCTTCGTGGTACTGGCGCAAGCGCGCGCGCGCCGCGCGTTCGACTGGGAGGACATTGATCTGCTCCGGGCAGCCGGTAGTCAGGTGGCCGGCATCATGGCGCAGGCGGCCGATGCCAGGCGCCTTGCCGAGGCGCGGCAGTTTGAAGGCTTCAACCGGCTCACCGCGTTCCTGATGCACGACCTCAAGAATCTCGCAGCCCAGCAATCGTTGTTGCTGCAGAACGCCGAACGCCACAAGCACAACCCGGCGTTCGTGGACGACATGCTCGCGACCGTGGCGAATTCAGTGCAGCGCATCTCGCGCCTGCTCGAGCAATTGCGCGGCGATGCGGCACCGGCCAAACACGGTCGCGTGCCGCTGGCGGCGGTGCTCGACAAGGCGCTCGACGAGTGCCGCGCGCAGTTGCCGCGGCCGGAGTACCTGCCGGTTACGGACGACCTGTGGGTGCAGACAGACACTGAACAGCTGGCCACGGTGCTCGGCCACGTGATCCGCAACGCCCAGGATGCAGCGCAGGCCCACGGTCATGTCATGCTGAGAGTCAAGCGCGAATCCGGACACGCCATCATTGAAATCGAGGATGATGGAGCAGGCATGGATGAAGATTTCATCCGCAATCGGCTGTTCACGCCATTTTTCACCACCAAGGCAAGCAAGGGCATGGGCATCGGCGCCTATCAGGCTCGCGCATACGTGCACTCGTTGGGCGGAACGATGCGCGTGAACAGCACCCCGGGCCAAGGCAGCGTATTCACGATTCGACTGCCGCTGGTCGAGCCCGCCGAGGCTGTCGTAGTGGCCAGCAAGCCGCGGGCCGCGCCATGAGTCAGAAGCAACGTTGCCTGTTGATCGTCGAGGACGATGCCGGCCTGCAGCGCCAGCTGCGCTGGAGCTTCGAGGATTACGACGTGGTCATGGCCGGCGATCGGCCGACCGCACTCGCCCTGCTGCGCCGCCATGAGCCGGCGGTGGTGCTGCAGGACCTGGGCTTGCCCCCTGACGCCACCGGCACCGCCGAGGGCTTCGCCACGATCGCGGAAATCCTGCAGGACGCACCGCACACCAAGATCGTCGTGGTCACCGGCAACGGCGACCATGACAACGCAGTCAAGTCCATCGGTTGCGGCGCCTACGATTTCTGCTCCAAGCCACTGGAGCTGGACGTCCTGCGCCTGATCGTGGATCGCGCCTTCCGGGTGCATGAACTGGAGGCCGAGAACCGCAAGCTCAGAAGCCAGTCGACCACGATGCTCGAAGGCATCATCGGCAGCAGTGAAGCCATGCTCGATGCCTACCGGCTGATAGAGAAGGTCAGCCCTTCCAACGCCACCGTCCTGCTGCTCGGCGAAACCGGCACCGGCAAGGAGGTGTTCGCGCGCGCGGTGCACCGCCTGAGCACGCGGTGCGACGGGCCGTTCGTGGCGATCAACTGCGCCGCCATTCCCGAAACCCTGCTGGAAGCCGAGCTGTTTGGCCACGAGAAAGGTGCCTACACCGGTGCGCACAAGCA
>Ga0207674_10009339_pt1 | contig 11229 bp, 4 predicted proteins | sample KBSCornC72_FD_184303 | JGI IMG/M metagenome (GOLD analysis project Ga0207674, IMG submission 184303) | Corn rhizosphere microbial communities from Kellogg Biological Station, Michigan, USA - KBS Corn C7-2 (SPAdes) (version 2) | ecosystem: Host-associated > Plants > Roots > Rhizosphere > Soil ...
GCCGCCGACGTCTGCGTCGTCAACGCGACGCTCGCGCACACGCTCGCCGCCGACGGCGACGTGATCGGCAAGAGCTTCCCGTTCGGCGACGACGGCGAGCGCCGCACGCTGACCGTGGTCGGCGTCGTGCCCGACGGCAAATACGCGTCGCTCGACGAGGCGACCGGGTCCTTCATGTTCCTGCCGCTCGCGCAATGGCCGCGTGCGCAGATGTCGCTGATCGTCAAGACGCGGCTCGAGGCGAGCGCGCTTGCCGCGTCGCTGCACGATGCGATGCGCGCGATCGATCCGTCGCTGCCGCGCGCGCAGGTGCGCTCGCTCGCGGACATCCTCGCGCTGTCGCTGCTGCCGCAGCGCATCGCCGCGCTCACGTCGCTGGCGCTCGGCGTCATCGGCCTGCTGCTCGCCGCGGTCGGCCTCTACGGGCTCGTCGCGATGCACGTCGCCGCGCGCACGCGCGAGTTCGGCGTGCGCATCTCGCTCGGCGCGACGCCGGCGCGCATCCTCGCCGACGTCCTGCGCCGCGGCGCGGTGCTGTCCGCGGCGGGTCTTCTGATCGGCACCGTGCTTTCGGTCGCCGGCGGCATTCTCGTCTCCGGCCTCCTTTACGGAGCGACGCCGGGCGATGCGTTCGCCTACGTCGGCGCGGCGTTGCTGCTCGCCGCGGTCGCGCTGCTGGCGAGTTACCTGCCCGCACGGCTCGCCGCGAACACGGCGCCCATGGTGGCGTTGCGGCACGAATAATTCCCATGAATCACCCATCGCGGAAGCCCGCATGACCTCAGTCACGATGCTGCTCCAGGATTTCCGTTTCGCCGCACGCAGCCTGCGCGCGCACTTCGGCACGGCGCTGTTCGCGACGCTGACGCTCGCGCTCGGCCTCGGCGCCGCGCTCGCGATCTACGCGGTCGTCGACGCGGTGCTGCTGCGCGAGCTGCCGTTCCCGAATGCCGATCGCATGGTGCAGCTTCGCGAGCTCGGCGAAGACGGCCACGCGATGAACCTCGCCTATCCGAACTACACCGACCTCGTCGCCAACGTCGAGGCGCTCGATTCCGCCGCGTTCTACGGCGGCGGCGATGGTCCGGTCGCGAGCGGCGACACCACGACGCGCGCTTACTCGACGCTGGTCGGCGGCGATTTCTTCCGCACGCTCGGCGTCGCGCCCGAGCTCGGCCGCACGTTCGACAAGAACGAGCACGGCAAGGTCGCGGTCATCTCGCACGCGCTCTGGCAGGGCCTCCTGCACGGCCGCGCGGACGCGCTCGGCCGCACGATCAATGTCGACGGCGACCCGGCGACGATCATCGGCGTGATGCCCGCGGGCTTCGCGTTCCCCGGCAACAGCGCGACGTGGACGCCGTACCTCGACGAGCAGAGCCCGTCGCGCACCGCGCACAACTGGTCGATGATCGGCCGCCTGCACGACGCGGACGCGCTCGCCTCCGCGCGCCTCGCCGCGAGCGCGCTCGGCGCGCGGCTTCGCCAGCAGCTCGGCACGCAGACCGACGCGGTCGCGTTCGAGGTGACGCCGCTTTCCGAGGCGATCGCCGCGCCCGTGCGCAACGCGTTGCTGCTGCTCGCCGCGGGCACCGCGTTTTTGCTCCTGATCGCGGTCACGAACGCGACGAACCTCCTGCTCACGCTCAACACCGCGCGCGCGCGCGAGCTTGCGGTTCGCGCTGCGCTCGGCGCCAGCAGAGGCGGGCTTGCGCGCCAGATCTTCGCGGAGTGCGCGCTGATCGCCGCGGCGGCCTGCGTCATCGGCGCCGCGATCGCTGGCGCCGCGATTCGCATCCTCACGCACGACGGCGCGCTGCATCTGCCGCGCGCGTCCGAAATCGGCATCGGCGCGGGCGGCATCGTCGTCGCGATCGGCGCTTCGCTCGCGATCACCTTCGTGGCGACCGGCGCCGTGCTCTGGAGCCAGCGCCGCCGCTCGACGATCGGCGAGCTCCGCGAAAGCGGCCGCGGCGCATCGCCGGGCCGCTCGCACCTGCGCCTTCGCCTCGCGCTGCTGATCGGCCAGACCGCGCTCACGACCGTGCTGCTGGTCGGCGCCGGTCTCTTCGGCCGGAGCTTCCTCGCGCTGCTCGCGATCGACCCCGGCTTCGACACCGACAGCGCGATGACGATTTCCCTGTCGGGACCGTGGACGCACGACGCGAACGCGGCCGCGCAGACCGCGCGCCGCTATCAGTCGCTCATCGATGCGCTGCGCGCCGTGCCCGGCGTCACCGCGGTCGGCGGCTCGAACGCGCTGCCGCTCACCGGCGACGGCGCGAACGGCAGCTTCTGGGACGGCAGCGTCACCCGCATCGATCCGCGGCACGTGCCGCCGCCGATCGGTTCCGCCGAGTTCCGCGTCGCGAGCACCGATTACTTCAAGGCTGCGGGCATCAAGGTCATCGCGGGCCGCGCGTTCGACGATCGCGACCGTCCCGACGGCGAGCATGTCGCCGTCATCAGTGCCCAGGCGGCGCGCGCGACCTGGGGCAACGCCGATCCGATCGGCAAGCGCATCCAGTACATGAACATGGACGGCGACGCGCATCCGCTCACGATCGTCGGCGTCGTCGGCGACGTACGCGAGCGGCGGCTCGACAAGGCACCGACGGGCGCGGTCTATGTCGATCTCGCGCAGCGCCCGGTCAGCGCGGCGCAATTCGCGCTCGTCGTGCGTTCGACGCTGCCGCTGGCGACACTCGCGCCGACGCTGCGCACGCTCGTCGACGCGCAGGCCGCCGACATCCCGCACGCGCTCGCGCCACTCGCCGAGCTTCGCGCGGCCGCGCTCGGCGACCGCAAGCTCGGGCTCGTGCTGCTCGGCGCCTTCGCCGCGGTCGCGTTCACGCTCGCGGTCGGCGGCCTCTACGGCCTGATGGCGTTCGCCGTCGGCCAGCGCGAGCACGAGTTCGCGCTGCGCCAGGCGCTCGGCGCGACGCGCGAACGCGTCGCGCGGCTCGTGCTCGGCAACGGCCTCGCGATCGGCGGCGCCGGCGTCGCGGCCGGTCTTGCGCTCGCGCTTGCCGGCGCGCGCGCGATCGGATCGCAACTTTACGGCGTCGCCGCGACCGACCCGCCGACGCTCGCCGGCGTCGCGATCCTGCTGCTCGGCACGATCCTGCTCGCCTGCCTCGTGCCGGCGCGAAGGGCCTGCGCGGTCGCGCCGCGCAATGCGCTCGGCTGAGGAGTGCGCAGATGATCGATTTCGCGCAGATTCCGGCGGCGCTCCGCAGCGAGACGAAAGCGGCGTTCCGTGTCGTCGCGAGCCAGCCCGCCTTCTCGGCGCTCGTCGTCGCCGTCCTCGGCGTCGGTCTCGGCTGCACGATCTTCATGCTCGTCATGATCAATACGTTCGTGCTGCGGCCGCTGCCGTTTCCGGCGCCGGATCAGCTCCTCAGCGCGGGATACACGACGCCGCACTCGGGCGACGACGTCCAGGACGTCACCACGCACGACCTGATCGCGCTGCGCCGCGCGCTCGACGGCAAGGCCGACGTCGGCGGATTCACGCGCTCGACGGTGACGCTGAGCGACATGGACAACGCCGAGCGGTTCGACGGCGCGAGCGTGACGGCGAACTTCTGGCGCGTGCTCGGCGTCACGCCGATGCTCGGCCGCGATTTCTCCGCGGACGACGAGCGTCCCGGTGCCGCTGCCGTGGCGATGCTGTCGTGGGACATCTGGCAGCAGCGCTACAACGGCGATCCCGCGATCATCGGTCGCAGCGTGCGCGTCAACTCAGCGCCAGCCACCGTGGTCGGCGTGATGCCGCCGCGCTTCACGTATCCGTACAAGGAAATGATCTGGTTGCCGGCGCAGCTCGCCGAGTCGCCCGCGCCCGATGACGACGGCTATGTCGTCGTGATGCGCCGACATGCCGGCATCGCCGATGCGGCCGTGCGCACCGCGATCGACGCCTGGTTCGCCGACACGATGCGCGCGGAGCCCGATCGCCTGCGCGGCTTCGCCATCCGCGTCGATCCTCTGGAGTACCTGACGATCAGCCGCGGAACCCGCGCGATCCTCGGCATCATGCTCGCCGCGGTCGTGCTCGTGCTGCTGGTCGCCTGCGCGAACGCCGCAAATCTCCTGCTCACGCGCACGATCGGCCGCCGGCAGGAGCTCGCGGTGCGCGTCGCGCTCGGCGCGAGCCGCCTGCGGCTCGTCGTGCACCTGCTCGCGCAGAGCCTGCTGCTCAGCGTCATCGCGACCGCCGTCGCGCTGCCGCTCGCGCTCGCGCTCGCCGCGTACCAGGAGCAATCGTTTCTCGTCGCCGACAACGGGCCGCCGCACTGGCTGCGCTTCGATGTCGACGGATCCGTCATCGCGATGGCGCTCGGCGCGGCGCTCGTCACTGCGCTCGCGACCGGCATCCTGCCTGCGCTGCGCGCGGCCGGCTCCGCGCCGGCCGGCGCGTTGCGCGACGGCACGCGCAGCGTCGCGGGCGGCGCGTTCGCGCGCGTCAGCCGCGTGCTCGTCGTCGGCGAGATCGCGCTGTCGTGCCTCCTCCTCATCAGCGTCGGCACGATGGTGCGCGGCGTCGCCGCGCTCGACCGGCTCGACCTCGGTATCGACATGCGCCAGCTGCTCACCGCGCGCGTCGCGCTGTTCCCGAGCAAGTACCCGACCGGCCCGGAGCAGGTGCGGCTTTTCGAAAAGCTCGTCGATCGCGTGCGCGCCGAACCCGACGTCGCGGCCGTCGGCGCCGGCACCGTGCTCCCGGCGCGCGTCAGCTTCATGCACGAGGTCGTCGCGAGCGGCTCGACGCCGCCCGCGGATCACGCCGCGCCGTCCGCGACTTATGGCGCCGTCGACGACGGCTTCCTCGCGGCGTACGGCATCGCCCTGCAGGAAGGCCGCTTCTTCGACTCGCGCGACACGGCGGACGGCGAGCGCGTCGCGGTCGTTGACCGTCGCTTCGCCGAGAGTTTCGGCGACGGGAGCTCGGTGGTCGGCAAGCGCTTCCGGCTCGATCCGGGCGATCCGAAAGCGGCCACCGTCACCGTCGTCGGCGTCATCGGACGCCTCACGCTGAACCAGCCGTCCGACATGCCGGCACCGACGATGCTGGTGCCGCTGCGCCAGGATCCCGGGCGCATCGTCAGCCTCGCGATCCGCACGCGCGGCGATCCGGCCGCATTCGCGCCGCGCCTTGCCGAGATCATGCGCGAAGTCGACGCCGACACGCCGCTCTACTGGGTCCGCGACTACCGGACGATCATCGAATCGGTCACCTACGGCGAGCGCGTCATCGCGCAGTGGTTCGGCGCGTTCGGCCTCGTCGCGCTGCTCCTCGCGGGCGCCGGACTTTACGGCGTCATGGCCTTCAGCGTCGGCCAGCGCATCCGCGAGATCGGCGTGCGCCGTGCGCTCGGCGCGCCCGATGCGCGCGTGCTGCGCAGCCTCTTCGCGCGAAGCCTCGTGCAGCTCGGCCTCGGCCTTGCGATCGGCCTCGCGATCGGCATTCCGTTCACGAACGCGCTGACCGGCGCGCTCAAGGCCATCGAGCGCGAAAACACCGGCGTCGTGCTCGCGGCGCTCGCGGTGCTCGTCTGCGCGGCGTTGCTCGCGACGCTGATTCCGGCGCGGCGCGCGCTTCGCGTCGATCCGATGGTGGCATTGCGTTACGAATGATCGGCGCGCGGGGACGCACTCGATCCAAGGAGGATCCATGTTCGACAGTTTCCTGCAGGACCTGCGCTACGGCTTCCGCTCGCTGACGGCGCGCCCCGCGTTCGCGATCGCCGCGCTGCTGACGCTTGCGCTCGCGATCGGCGCGAACACGCTCGTGTTCAGCCTGATCGACGGCATCTACCTTACGCCGCTGCCGTATCGCGACGACGCGTCGCTCGTCGACGTCGAGAACCGCTATCCCAGCATGGGCCTCGACACGACCGGCGAATCGATCCCCGACTATCTCGACCGCCGCGCCGGCGTGCCCGCGCTCGCCGAGAGCGCGCTCTACACGAACGACAATTTCAATCTCGCGATCGAAGGCGCGCCCGAGCGCGTTCACGGCATCCGCGCGACGCCGACGCTGTTCGCGACGCTTGGCGTGGGTCCCACGCTCGGCCGCCCTTTCACCGAAGACGAAGCGCGCACCGGCACCGATCGCGTCGTCGTGCTCGGCGATGCGATGTGGCGCAACCACTTCAACGCCGATCCCGGCGTCGTCGGCCGCGACCTGCGCCTCAACGGCGAGAGCTACAAGGTCATCGGCGTGATGCCGGCGGGCTTCATGTTCCCGAACCGCGAGACCGCGCTCTACGTGCCGTTCGCGTTCACCGACCGGCAGAAGTCCGATCTCGAGCGCGGCTACGAGTTCTCGACGAGCATCGCGCGCCTCGCGCCCGGCGCGACGCTCGCCGACGTCAAGCAGCAGGCCGATCTCATCATCCGCCGCAACCTCGACCGCATCGGCGCGGCCGGCGGCGACGGCGCGTCGTTCGCGCAGTTCATCAAGGCGGCCGGGTTCACGGTCAACGTGCGCCCGCTGCGCACGCTGCTCGCCGGCGAGCACTCGCGCATGCTGTTCCTGCTGCAGCTCGCGGTCGGGCTCGTGCTGCTGATCGCGTGCGCGAATATCGCGAACCTGCTGCTGACGCGGCTCTCGGCGCGCCAGAAGGAGCTCTCGGTGCGCACCGCGCTCGGCGCAAGCCGTGCGCGCGTCGCGCGTCAGCTCCTGATCGAAGCCGTGCTGCTCGCGCTCGCCGGTGCGGCGCTCGGCGTCGCGTTCGCGGCGGCCGGTCAGCGGCTCGTCGGCATGTCGGGCCTGCTGCCCGACTGGGTTTCGCTCGGACTCGACCTCCGCGTCCTCATGTTCACGCTCGCGGTCGCGGTCGGCGCCGGCCTCGTGTTCGGTCTCGCGCCTGTGCTGTCCACCGGCCTCGGCCAGCCGCAGCAGGTGCTTCGCGAATCGGGCCGCCTCGGCGGCGGCGGCCGCCGTGCGCGCGCGGTGCGCTCGACGCTCGTCGTCGTGCAGATCGCGCTCGCGGTCGCGCTCCTTGCGAGCGCGGGCCTGCTGGTGCGGAGCTTCGAGAAGGTCGTCCGCGAAAGCCCCGGCTTCGAGAGCAACGGCGTGCTGACGGCCGCCGTCGCACTCCCGAAAGCGAAATACCCGGACGACGCGTCGCGCGCCGCCGTCATGGCGCGCTACCTCGATGCAGCGCGCCACCTGCCCGGCGTCGTCGCGGCCGGCCTCGCCGACGCGCAGCCGATCTCGGACAACAGCGCCGGCTCGAGCTACCGCATCGACGGCCGGCCGAACAACGGCGCGACGCCGCACGCATTCGCGCGCACGGCCGACTCCGACTATTTCAAGGCGATGGGCATTCCGCTGAAGCAGGGCCGCTGGTTCGAAGCGAGCGACTGGTCGAGCCCGAACAAGGTCGCGCTGATCGACGAGCTCTTCGCGAAGAAGCGCTTCCCGAACGGCGACGCTGTCGGCCAGGTGCTCGATCTCGAGCGGCCCGGCGTCACCGATCGCAAGTTCACGATCGTCGGCGTCGTCGGCACGGTCAAGAACGGCGATCTCGGCGAGGACATCACGCAGGAGACGTATTACCTCGATTACGGCCAGGTGCCGACCGAGACGGTCGCGCTGATCCTGCGTACATCGGGTCCGCCGGCGGCGCTGTCGCAGCCGCTGCGCGAAGCGATCCACAACGTCGATCCGGATCAGCCGCTGTTCGATCTCATGACGCTCGATGCGCGCGTGCAGCTCTCGCTGACCGGCCGCCGCGTGCCGATGCAGCTGATTGGCGTGTTCGCCGCGCTCGCCCTCGTGCTCGCCGCGATCGGCATCTACGGCGTGCTCGCATTCGCGGTCGCCCAGCGCACCGGCGAGTTCGGCGTGCGCATGGCGATCGGCGCCGATACCTCGCGCATCCGCCGCCACGTGCTCGGCGACGGCGCGCGGCTGGTCGGCATCGGGCTCGGCATCGGCGTCGTCGGCGCGATCGCGCTCGGTTTCGTGCTGCGAAGCCAGCTCTTCGGCGTCGGCGCGATCGATCTCGTCAGCCTCACGGCTGTCGTCGCCGTGCTGGCGCTGACGTCGCTCGTCGCGTGCTGGCTGCCGGCGCACCGCGCCGCGCGTACGGCGCCGCTCGAGGCACTGCGATACGAGTAACCGTTCCGCGGGAGGGTGAGGCGATGCTCGAGACGATGTTGCAGGATCTCCGCTACAGCTTGCGAACGCTCGTCGCGCGCCCGGGCTTCACGGCCGCAGTGCTGCTGACGCTCGCACTAGCGATCGGGGCGAACACGCTCGTTTTCAGCCTGATCGACGCGATCTATCTCAAGCCGCTGCCGTATCGGGACGACGCGGCGCTGATCGATCTCAGCAACGATTACACGAAGTCTGGACCGATTCACGCCGGCGTGTCGATCCCGGATTATCTCGATCGTCGCGACGTCACGGCGCTCGCGGATAGCGCGCTCTACGCCGACGCGAGCGTCAACCTCACCGCCGACGACATGCCCGCGCGCCTGCATGCTCTGCGCGTCACGCCCTCGCTGTTTTCGACGCTTGGCGTCGGCGCCGCGATCGGTCGCACGTTCGTCGCCGACGACGCTCTCGCAGGCCGCGACAAAGTCGTCGTGCTCGGCAACGCGCTCTGGCAGGCCCGTTTCGCCGGTGATCCGGGCGCCGTCGGTCGCGATCTCCGCCTCGACGGCGAAAGCTACCGCATCGTCGGCGTGATGCCGCCCGGCTTCATGTTTCCGGGCCGCGACACGGCGCTCTATTTCCCATTCGTCTTCACCGAAAAGCAAAAAGCCGATCGCGAGCGCGGCAATGAGTTCGCCGCCAGCGTCGCGCGGCTCGCGCCCGGCGCGACGTTCGCCGCAGTCAAGGCCGAGTGCGACGCGATCATCGCGCACAACGCCGATCGCATCGGCGCAACCGGCGCCGACGGCGCGAGCTTCAGCCGGTTCGTCAAGTCGGCGGGGTTCACGGTCGGGATCCGGCCGCTGCGCGAGCAGCTGGCGGGCGACCATGCCGACGTGCTGTTCCTGCTGCAAGGCGCGGTCGCGCTCGTGCTGCTGATCGGATGCGCGAACATCGCGAATCTTCTGCTGACGCGTCTCTCGGCGCGTCGCAAAGAGTTTTCAGTGCGCGCCGCGCTTGGCGCGGGCCGTGCGCGCATCGCCCGCCAGCTCGTCATCGAAACCCTGCTGCTGGGCTGCATCGGCGGTGCGCTAGGCCTCCTCGTGGCGTTCGGCGGCGCCGCGATCGTGCTTGACTCGGGACTCCTGCCGGACTGGATCGAGGCCTCACCCGATGCGCGCACGCTTTCGTTCGCGCTCGCCCTGTCGGTCGCGACCGGTCTCTTCTTCGGCGTGCTGCCGATGCTGTCTGCGGCGGCATTCCGCCCGCAGAACGTCCTTCGCGAAGCGGAACGGCTCGGCGGCGGCGGGCACAGCGCGCGCCGGATGCGCAATGTGCTCGTCGTCGTGCAGCTTGCGCTCGCGGTCATGCTGCTCGCGTCGTCGGCCCTTCTCGTGCGCAGCTTCGCCAAGCTCCTCGCGGAAAATCCCGGCTTCCGTTCGAGCGACGTTTTGACCGCCGCGATCTCGCTGCCGGCGAACAAGTATCCCGATCGCGCGGCCTGGTCGCGCGCATTCGGGCACATCGTCGACGAGGTCCGCGCCGTGCCCGGCGTCGAGTCCGCAGGCGTCGTGAATGGCTTGCCGTTTTACGGCTACTACAGTGCGAGCTTCCGCATCGCGGGCCGGCCGATCGAGGGACAGACTCCGCACGGCCACACGCTGAGCGTCAGCGATGATTATTTCAAGACGATGGGCATTCCGATCGAGCGCGGCCGCGCGTTCTCGCGTGCCGACTGGGACGCCGGCGCGAAAGTCGCCGTCGTCGACGCCATGTTCGAGCGCAAGCACTTTGCGGACGGCAACGCGCTCGGCAGCCAGCTCGACATGGGTAGCCCGAGCAAACCCGATCTCTACACGATCGTGGGCGTCGTCGGCACGACGAAGGACATCGATCTTGCGAGCGCGCCGCAAGAGGAAACCTACTACTTCAGCTTCGCCGACTCGTCGAGCCCGATGGCATTGCTCGCCGTGCGCGGCTCCGTGCCGCCGGCCTCGCTGGTCGCGCCGCTGCGTACGGCGATCCACGCGTTCGATCCAGATCTCGCGCTGTTCGACGTGCGCACGATGGCCGAGCGCATCGATGGCTCGCTGACGTCGCGCCGCGTGCCGCTGCAATTGATCGGCCTCTTCTCGGGCCTCGCGCTGCTGCTCGCGGCGGTCGGCATCTACGGTGTGCTCGCGTTCGCGGTCGCCCAGCGCACCGGCGAGTTCGGCGTGCGCATGGCGGTCGGCGCGAACGCAGCCGAGATCGAGCGGCAGGTGCTCGGCGATGGCGCGCGGCTCGTCGTCGTGGGCCTCGCCGTGGGCATCGCGGGCGCGATCGCACTCGGCTTCGTGCTGCGGAGCCGGCTCTTCGGCGTCGGCAGCGTGGACCTCCCGAGCCTCGCGATCGTCGCGCTCGTGCTGAGCGCGACCGCGATGGCCGCCTGCTGGCTGCCGGCGCGCCGTGCCGCGCGAACCGCGCCGGTCGAAGCGCTGCGCTACGAATAGGAGACGACGACGATGCTTGCCGATTTCTGGAGCGACGTGCGTTACGCAACGCGGCGCGTCGCCGCGCGGCCCGGTTTCACGCTCGCGGTCGTGCTGACGCTCGCAGTCGGCATCGGCGCCAACGTGCTGGTCTCGAACCTGATCGACGGCGTCTATTTCCGCGGCCTGCCCTACCGCGACGACGCCTCGCTCGTCTACATCGAAGACAGCGACACGAAGCAGGGTCCGAACGCCGACGGCGGCATGGAGTCGATTCCGGACTATCTCGATCGCCGCCGCGACGTCAGCGCGCTCTCGGACAGCGCGCTCTTCCTCGCGGCCGATCTCAACCTGCTCGGCGTCGGCGCGCCGGAGCGCTTGCGCGCGCTGAAAGTCACGCCGTCGCTGTTCTCGACGCTCGGCGTCAATGCCGCGCTCGGCCGCACATTCACCGAAGACGAGGCGACGGTCGGCAACGATCGTGTCGCGGTGCTGAGCAATGTGCTCTGGCGCAACCGCTTCAACGCCGATCCGAACATCGTCGGCCGCGATCTTCGCCTGAGCGGCGACACCTACCGCGTCGTCGGCGTGATGCCGCCCGGGTTCCTGTTTCCGACGGCCGACACCGAGATCTTCGTGCCTTTC
>Ga0207674_10009340_pt1 | contig 11226 bp, 9 predicted proteins | sample KBSCornC72_FD_184303 | JGI IMG/M metagenome (GOLD analysis project Ga0207674, IMG submission 184303) | Corn rhizosphere microbial communities from Kellogg Biological Station, Michigan, USA - KBS Corn C7-2 (SPAdes) (version 2) | ecosystem: Host-associated > Plants > Roots > Rhizosphere > Soil ...
GCCGCCGAGCGCCGCTATCCGCACCGTGTAGGCGAGACGTACCAGCTCATGTACAACCCGGAGCACCGCTGGCTTTATTTGCCGCGCATGAACCGGGACGAGGCGCTGGTGTTCAAGGTCTACGATTCGGCGAAGGACGGACGCGCACGCTTCACGCCGCATACGTCGTTCGAGGATCCGAGCACGCCACCGGGCGCGCCGCCGCGCCAGAGCATCGAGGTGCGGACGCTCGCGTTCTTTGCGTGATCGGACCTATGCGGATCTGGGTCGACGCCGACGCTTGCCCGGCCGTAATCAAAGACATCCTCTACCGCGCCGCCGAGCGTGCCGAGCTGCATCTGATTCTGGTTGCCAACCAGGTGCTGCGTACGCCGGCGTCGCCGTGGATTCGCGTGGTCCAAGTGGGTCGAGGATTCGACGTGGCGGACAACCATATCGCGAATGCAGTCGAGTCTGGCGATCTGGTGATCACCGCGGACATCCCGCTGGCAGCTGGGGTGGTGGAGAAAGGAGCCAGTGCGTTGAATCCGCGTGGTGAGCTGTACAGCCGCGAGAACGTGCGCGAGCTGCTCGATATGCGCAACTTCATGGACACGCTACGCAGCACCGGCGTCGAGACCGGCGGTCCGAGCCCGTTCAGCCATGCCGACCGCCAGGCTTTCGCGAATCAGCTCGATCGATTCCTCGCGCGGCAGCGCCGTTGAAGCGCTAGGCCGGCGCGAGTCGTGATCCACCGCGGGTCAACAGCCAGACGGCGATCGACACGTTGACTAGATTCCACAGCAAACCATTGATGAACGCGGCGTGATACGAGCCGGTCATGTCGAAGATCGCACCTGACATCCATCCGCCGAGCGCCATACCGAACAGCGTGGCGGTGATGACCAGGCCAACGCGCGCTCCTGCCTCTTTCGGCGAAAAGTACTCGCGCACGATGATCGCGTACGAAGGCACGATCCCGCCCTGGAACAATCCGAACAGCGCCGAGATGACATACAGTGAGCCCAGGCCGTCGAAGGGCAGGAACAGCAGCAGTGCAACCGCCTGCAATCCGGATCCGAGCAACAACGTACGCAGTCCACCGATGCGATCGCAGATCCAGCCGGAAGTCAGGCGGCTGACGATGCCAAAGCCGAGCATCAGCGACAGCATCTGTGCACCGCGTGCAGGTCCATAGCCAAGGTCACCGCAGTACGCGACGATGTGGACCTGCGGCATCGACATCGCGACACAGCAGCACAGACCGGCGATCACGAGCAGCGTCTGCAGCGTCGCCGGCGAGAATCCGAGCGGTCGATCGGACCAGAGCTGCTTCCGCGCACCCGGCTGGCTCAGCTCGAGGAGCGGCGGCTTTCTTCTGAACGCAACGGCCGCGAGTGGCAGCATCGTCACCGCGCAGAACAACCCGATGCCGAAATACGTGTGCCGCCAGCCCGCGTGGGCGATGAAGTATTGCACCACCGGCGGCCACAGCGTCCCGGCCAGGTAATTGCCGCTCGCAACGATGCCGACAGCGATCCCGCGATTGCGCGTGAACCAGAGCGATGTATCGGCCAGCAGCGGTGCGAAGGTCGTGGAGCTGCCGACACCGATCAGAATTCCTTGGACGAGGGCGAACTGCCACAGACTGGCGCTCATGCTCGCTACAACGAAGCCGATCGCGAGTGCGACGGTGCCAATCACAATCGGCACCAGGATGCCGAAGCGGTCCGAGAGGCGGCCCATGACAATGCCGCTCAACCCGAAGCCGATCATCGTCAGCGTGTAAGGCAGCGACGCCGCAGAACGCGCGACGCCGAATTCCGTCTGGAGGGCTGGCAGTGCGACCACGACGGCCCACATGCCGACACCGCCAACGGTCGATAACGCGAGCGCGGCGGCGAGTCGCATCCAGGCATATCTCGAATCCGCTTCGCCCGGTGCGTTGGCCGCACTGCTTCTGCCTCCCACAGCGACGTAGGTGGCGTCCTGCGACTTCTCCATCTCCTTCTCCCGACCCCAAACGCTTCCGGTCGGGGTGTCTGCCAATACGTTGTTCTTTAATCTCGTCCTGAAGCGCGCAGGGAATGTCTACTTCCCGCGAAAACGGGGTGGGCGCTTCTCCATGAACGCACGCCGGCCTTCGATGTAGTCTTCGCTGCTCATGCAGCGTACGATCTGCTCGATGCCATCGCTGAAATCTCCTTGCGGCCGGATCAGCGTATCGATGATGCTCTTGGACGCCCCGATCGACAGCGGCGCATTCGCCGCCAGATCCTGCGCCATTTTCCGGACGTAGGCGTCGAGCTCGGCGTCGGGCAGCACGCGATTCACAAGACCCATCGCAAGCGCCTCGTCCGCTCTGTAGCGACGGCCGGTGAACATGATCTCGCGCGCGGCCGCGTGGCCGACGGTCGCTACCAGCCGGCTGGTGCCGTGCACGCCATAGCCGAGTCCAAGCCGCGCAGCCGGAATCGCGAACTGGCTCGAGGTATCGGCGTACCGCAAGTCGCACGCGAGCGCCATCTCCAGGCCGCCACCGATGCAGAAACCATGAATCAGCGCGATCACGGGTTTGCGCGAATCTTCGATCGCGTGCTGCGCGGCGTCGACGATGCCGTCGTACTCCTTGACTGCGTCCGCGCTCGCGCGGCGCTTCTCGAACTCCGAAATATCGGCGCCTGCGGCAAATGCCGTCGTACCTTCCCCGCGCAGCACGACGCAACGCACTTCAGGATCGGCCTCGAACTCGGCCATGGCCTTTGGGATCGCGCGCCACATCTCCCCGCTGATCGCGTTGCGCCGTTCGGGGCTGTCGAAAACCATACGGCCGATCGGCCCGTCGCGCTCGACGCGCAGTCTAGGTTCGCTCATCAAGATTCCTCAAATTACGTTGGCTGCACGCAGCTCGGCAATGTCCGCTTCGGAGTAACCGAGGCCGCGCAGGATTTCTTCGTTGTGCTCACCCGCCGCGCCCATCGTGCGCTTCATCCGCACGGGCGTGCGCGAGAGTCGAATGGCAGGGCCGACGAGTCTGCTCTCGCCCCCACCCGGTCGCGGCACCGGCACGGCCATGCCGAGATGCGTTACCTGCGGATCGGCAAACACCTGGTTCATGTCATAGATCGGTCCGGTCGGCACGCCGGCTTTGTTCAGCAAGGCGATCAGCGCCTCCGAACTGTGCTTCCGCGTCAGCTCTGCAATCCTCTGGTTCAGTGCGACGCGGTTCGTCGACCGCAGCTCGGCCGTGACGAAATCGGGATGCGTCGCGAGATCGGGCGCGCCGAGCGCCTCGCACATCCGCGTGTAGATCGCCTTGCCGGCTGCGGCGATGTTGACGAAGCCGTCGGCAGTTGGATAGACGCTCGTCGGCATCGACGTTGGATGATCGTTGCCGGCTTGCTTCGGCACCTCGCCTTCCATCAGCCAGCGTGCGGCTTGAAAATCCATCATCGTGACCATCGCCGACAGCAGCGAGCTCTGCACCCACTGGCCTTTGCCGGACTGACCGCGCTCCTGTAACGCGATCAGCACACCGAGCGCCGCGAACAATCCTGCGCTGAGATCCGCCACCGGAATGCCCGCGCGCACCGGCCCCTGCCCGGGCAAGCCGGTGACCGCCATCAATCCGCCCATGCCCTGCGCGATCTGATCGAAGCCGGCACGGTCGCGATACGGGCCGTCCTGCCCGAAGCCCGAGATGCTCGCGTAGATCAGCCGCGGATTGATCTTGGCGAGCGTCTCATAGTCGATCCCGAGCTTCCACTTCACGTCGGGGCGATAGTTCTCGACCAGCACGTCGGCGGATTGCACCAGGCGCTTCAACACTTCGACGCCGCGTGGATCCTTGAGGTTGAGCGTCAGCGAGCGTTTGTTGCGATGCAGGTTCTGAAAGTCGGAGCCCTGGCGCGGACCGAAGCCATCGTCGGCGTCGCCGCTTGGCATCTCGACTTTGACGACGTCTGCGCCCCAATCGGCGAACTGCTTGACGCAGGTGGGTCCTGCGCGCACACGCGTGAGATCGATCACACGCAGATGCGAGAGTGCTTCGGACGATGGCATGTCGTGCTTCCTACCGGATCATGTGCGCATCACGCTGCCAGCACACGTCCCGCCCAACGGCCGCTCTCGACCTGGTGGAAGAAATTCTCGAGCAGTTGGTTGAAGAGCGCCGGCTCTTCGAGGTTGGTCATGTGGCCGCTCGCGGGCAGGATCGCCAGAGCGGCCGTCGGAATGGTGCGCTTCATCAGCAGGCCGGGCTCCAGCGTTGCGTCGTCGTCGTCGCCCGCGACGATCAGCACCGGTGCCGTGATCCCCGCCATCTCCGCAGTCAGGTTGTACAGCGACGGCCGCCGCGCCTGGTAACCCAACATGGTATTCGCGGAACCTTGCGCCGAGTGCTCGGCAAAGTTGCGCTCGAACTCGGCGAAGCCGCGCGGATCTTTCGCCTGCAACTGCAAACGCCCCGGACCGTGTCCGTAGGTCGCAGCCACCTTGGCCATGCCTTGCTCGAGCATGGTCTGGGCGAGCGCTCGCGCCGTTTCCTGAAATTGGGCGTACTGCGCCGGAACCGCGCCATAACCGCAGCCACCAACCACCAGCCCCAACGCCCGGGCGGAATAGCTGATGCCGAAATGCAGCGCCGCGAAGCCGCCCATCGAGTTGCCGACGATATGCGCGCGCGGCAGGCGCAGCGCGTCGAGCACCGCAAGAATGTCGTCGCGCGCACGCGCCTGCGAATAGCGCTCGAAATCGGGCGGTACGTCGGATGGCGGATAACCGCGCGCGTTGTAGGTGATGCAACGATAGCGGCGCGAGAAGTGGCGTACCTGCGGCTCCCAGCTGCGGTAGTCGCCGGCGAACTCGTGAACGAAGACGATCGGCGTGCCGGCGCCGGTCTCTTCGTAGTAGAGCTTCACGCCGTCGTCGGTGTTGAGGGTAGGCATGTGGTCACTCCTGGCGGATCCCGGGTCTCGATGCCGGGCGCGGAAAGCGCAAAGACTAGCGAAAAAACCGCGCCGCGGGGAGTGCATCTTCGCAGGTTCGAGAATTCTCTGCGCAAACGCAGCATTTGCACGGGAACGGCATCCGTAAATGATCGGGAAGCGTGCGCGGCTCCGCAATCGCGTAAGATAATCCGTTCTCCCGAGCAGCGATTCCCATCGGCATTTTTCTCCCTACCCTATGGCCGAAACCACCAACTGGGCTTTTCCCGAGAACCTGCAGCCGAAATCCGAAGACGTGCGCTTCGACCTCGAGGCGGCGCTCGATGCGGTTGTGCTGTTGCGCGCCGAGATTCCCGAAGACGCGTTCACAGCCTCGATACTCGGCACCGAGCGCGCCGGCAACGGCGTCGTGATCCGCGAGGATGGCCTCATCCTCACGATCGGCTACCTGATCACCGAAGCGCAGACCATCTGGATGACGACGAACAGCGGCGCCGCGGTGGCCGGACACCCTTTGGCCTACGACCAGGCGACAGGTTTCGGCCTGGTGCAGCCGCTCGGCCGGCTCAAGGCGCCCGCGTTGCAGCGCGGCTCGACCAAAGGATCCGCAGTCGGTGACGACGTGATCGTGATCGGTCATGGGGGCCGCTCACACGCGTTGTCGGCCAAGATCATCGCGAAACGCGAGTTCGCCGGCTACTGGGAGTACGTGCTCGACGAGGCACTGTTTACGGCGCCAGCGCATCCGGAGTGGGCTGGCGCTGCGCTGGTCGGCGAGGATGGAAAGCTGCTCGGGATCGGCTCGCTGCTGGTTCAGGAAAGCGTCGAAGGCGAGACGGTCCAGGGCAACATGATCGTCCCGATCGATCCGCTCGCTCCGATCCTCGACGACATGCTGACGCTTGGCCGGGCCAACCGGCCGCCGCGCGCATGGCTCGGCATGTATACGACCGAAGCCAACGGGCAGCTCGTCGTCGCCGGCTTGGCGGACGGCGGTCCCGCGGATGTTGCCGGCGTGCGGCCGGGCGACCTCGTACTGGAAGTGGCGCAGGAACGTGTGACTACCCTCCCCGAGCTGTTCCGCAAAGTCTGGAGGCTCGGCCCGGCCGGCACCGAAATTCCAGTTACCGTCGCCCGCGACGGAGCCCCAGTGCGCGTCCGCATCCGCTCTGCCGACCGCAACGCCTTCCTCAAGAAGCCGCAGCTGCACTGACTCCGTCTGTCCGGCACAGATTTTCGCGTCGCAGACCGGACGTGCGCGATATGCGCGATCGGATCGAGCGGGCCGATCGCGCGCTGTACCGCGCCAAAGCGCTGGGCCGGAATCGGCCCGTGCGACAAGAAACCGGCGCGCCATCGGCGTTGGCACAAATCGAAGCCTGAAGCGCTCGGTTCCGCTGCTCAAGCGGTCGCATCAACACCCGGCTGCGCCCGTCACGCGTTCCCAAAGTCCCGCCTCCTTTGCGTGTTCCGCCCCTTGCGGCGTCGTGAGCGGCATGTAAGCATTAGGGCAACAGCCGCCCAATAGAATATTCACGCGCGCTGAGCGCACCGCCAGAACAAAGAATCTGAGGGAATCCGCGACGGTGTGGCGGATTCGAGCCCACCCGAGACCACGATGGCAGAGCCAGCCACTGCGCACGGCGCCGAAGCGCCTGCTCATACCTTTCCCAAACTCCTGCTACAGCACAGGCGGATCCGCGGTGCAGCGATCAGCATCCGCGAAAAGGATCTTGGCATCTGGCAATCCTGGACCTGGGCGCAGGCGGCCGATCAAGTGCGAGCGCTCGCATGCGGTCTGGCCGCGCTGGGCTTCAAACGCGGCGACAACCTTGCGATCATCGGCGACAACCGCCCGCAACTCTACTGGGCCATGGCTGCGGCACAATGCCTGGGCGGCGTGCCTGTACCCCTGTACCAGGACTCGATCGCGACCGAGATGGCCTACATTCTCGACAACGCGGACGCACGCTTCGCCATCGTCGAAGACCAGGAGCAGGTCGACAAGCTCCTCGAGATCCGTGACGGACTGCCGAAGCTCGAGCAGATCATCTACAAAGATCCGCGCGGCATGCGCCACTACGATCAGCCATTTCTGCGTGCGTACGCCGACGTCCAGCAGGCTGGCCGGTCGTTCGACGCAGCGCATCCGGATTTCTTCATGCGAGAGGTCGAGCTCGGCCGCGGCGACGATGTCGCGATCATGCTCTACACGTCCGGCACGACCGGCAAACCCAAAGGCGTGTGTCAGACGCATGCAGCACTCATTGCAGCGGCACGCGGAGGTTGCGAGTTCGACCATCTCGGACCGGGCGATGAGATTCTGTCCTATCTGCCGATGGCCTGGGTCGGAGACAACCTGTTCTCTTACGCACAGGCAATGGTCGCCGGCTTCACGATCAACTGCCCGGAATCGAGCGACACGGTGTTGACCGATATGCGCGAAATCGGCCCGACGTATTATTTCGCGCCGCCGCGTGTGTTCGAGAACTTGCTGACGCAGGTCATGATCCGCATGGAGGATGCCGCGCGCATCAAGCGCGCGCTGTTCCAGTATTTTCTCGGCGTCGCGCGGCGTTGCGGCGCCGAGATTCTCGACCGGAAGCCGGGCGTCTCGCTGATGGATCGTGCTCTGTACGCGCTCGGAAACATGCTGGTCTACGGCCCCTTGCGCAATGTGCTTGGGATGAGCCGCGTCCGCGTCGCCTACACCGCAGGCGCGGCGATCGGGCCGGATTTGTTCCGCTTCTATCGCTCGATCGGACTCAACCTCAAACAGTTCTACGGTTCCACCGAGACCTGCGCTTACGTCTGCCTGCAGCCCGACGGACAGATCAAGCTCGATACCGTCGGCTTGCCGGCACCCGGCGTCGAAGTCAGGATCGCGGACAGCGGCGAAGTGCTCGTGCGCAGCGTTGCGATGCTGAAAGAGTATTACCGCCGGCCCGATGCGACGGCCGAGGTGTTCGACGAGAAAGGCTACTTCCGCACCGGCGATGCCGGGTTCTTCGATCCGGACGGCCATCTCAAGATCATCGATCGTGCCAACGATGTCGGCCGGCTTTCGACCGGCGCCGTGTTCGCGCCGAACTACATCGAGAACAAGCTGAAGTTCTTTCCATACATCAAAGAGGCGGTCGCGTTCGGACACGAGCGCGCGGAGGTGTGTGCGTTCATCAACATCGACCTCGGCGCGGTGGGCAACTGGGCGGAGCGGAAAGGCCTCGCATATTCCGGCTACACCGATCTGGCAGCCAAGACGGAGGTGTACGACCTGGTCCAGGACTGCGTCGAGAAGGTCAATGCCGATCTGGCGGCCGACCCGATGGTGGCCGCCTCTCAGATCCGCCGCTTTCTGGTCCTGCACAAGGAGCTCGATCCCGACGACGATGAGCTCACGCGCACACGCAAAGTCCGCCGCGGCTTCATCGCACAAAAATACGCGGCGCTCATCGATGCACTGTATGCCGGCAAGACATCCCAGTTCATCGAGACTGCGGTCAAGTTCGAGGACGGCCGCACCGGCATCATCAGCGCCGATGTGAGGATTCGCGATGCCAAGGTGGAGGCGCCGCCTGTCGGGAAGAAGGCGGCATGAACGCTAACGCGCGGAAGGGAGAAGGGACAAGGGAGAAGGGTGACTGCCTACTGCAGAGGCACGCTGCTTGGGAAAGCACCACCCGCCCCCCTTCACAAGCCTTCCAGAGGAGGAGAGGGGGCTTCCCCCCTTTGTCAAAGGGGGACGAGGGGGGATTTTGCTGTTCGCCCTTCACCCTTCAGCCCGCACTCGGAAGCACGCGATGACCGCGGCCCGCATCGTCGGGGACGTCCTCCTCTCCGTCGACAACATCTCTCTCGCCTTCGGCGGCGTCAAAGCGCTGTCCGAGGTGAGCTTCGACGTTCGCAGCGGCGAGGTCCGCGCGATCATCGGGCCGAACGGCGCAGGCAAGTCCTCGATGCTGAACGTCATCAACGGCGTCTACCATCCGCAGCAAGGCAGTGTCCGCTTCAAAGGCGAAGTTCGCCGGCGCATGGATCCGCATCGCGCCGCAGTCGACGGCGTCGCGCGCACGTTCCAGAACATCGCGCTGTTCAAGGGCATGTCCGTGCTCGACAACATCATGACCGGACGCAGCCTCAAGATGAAGGCGACTCTGCTGGAGCAGGCGCTCTACTGGGGACGCAATCGCACAGAGGAGCTCGAACAGCGCGCGAAGGTCGAGCAGATCATCGACTTCCTGCAAATCGAGCACATCCGCAAGACGCCGGTCGGACGCTTGCCGTACGGCTTGCAGAAGCGGGTCGAGCTCGCGCGTGCGCTGGCTGCAGAGCCGGTGCTGCTGCTGCTGGACGAGCCGATGGCCGGAATGAACGTCGAAGAGAAGGAAGACATGTGCCGCTTCATCCTCGACGTGAACGACGAGTTCGGAACCACGATCGTGCTGATCGAGCATGACATGGGCGTGGTCATGGACATCTCCGACCGGATCGTGGTGCTCGATTACGGCCGCAAGATCGCGGACGGGCTGCCGGCGGAAGTACGCGCGAGCCAGGCGGTGATCGACGCGTATCTGGGCGTTGCGCATTGATATGCAATTCTTCTTCGAAGTCCTGATCGGCGGCCTGCTCGCGGGCGTGATGTACTCGCTCGTCGCACTCGGCTTCGTGCTGATCTACAAAGCTTCGGGCGTGTTCAACTTCGCGCAGGGCGCAATGGTGTTCTTCGCGGCGCTCACGTTCGTCGGTCTGCAGCAGAAGTTCGCGCTGCCGTTCTGGGTCGCGTTTGCCTGCACGCTCGCGGTAATGGTCGCGCTCGGCATGCTGACCGAGCGCATCGTGCTGCGGCCGCTCGTCAATCAGCCGCAGATATCGCTGTTCATGGCCACGATCGGGCTCGCATTCTTCCTCGAAGGGCTGGCGCAGCTGATCTGGGGCACAGAGGTGCGGCCGCTCGACATCGGCATCAAGAACGAACCCGTGCAGTGGGCCATGGATCGCTTCAACATGCTCATCATCAAAACCGACGTCGCCGCGGCGCTCGTGGCTGGACTGCTTGTGAGTGTGCTCGCCGTCTTCTTCAACCGCACGCGCATCGGTCGTGCATTGCGTGCGGTTGCCGACGATCACCAGGCCGCATTGGCTGTCGGCATACCCCTCAAGCAGATCTGGGCGATCGTGTGGTCGGTCGCCGGGTTCGTGGCCCTCGTGGCCGGATTGATGTGGGGTGCGCGCAGCGGCGTGCAGTTCGCGCTGACGTTTACCGCGCTCAAGGCATTGCCGGTGCTGATTCTCGGCGGCTTCGAATCCATCGCTGGCGCGATCGTCGGTGGACTCATCATCGGAGCGGCGGAAAAGCTGGCCGAGGTGTATCTCGGTCCGAAAGTGGGCGGCGGTATCGAAGGCTGGTTCGCCTACGTGCTGGCTCTGGTGTTCCTGCTGATTCGGCCCGAGGGGTTGTTCGGCGAGAAGCGGATCGACCGGGTTTGACCTTCCTGATCACCGATTACTGATCGCCGTGTTATACAGAGAAGCCGGCCAGTTCAAGACCTCTTACGCTGCGGATCAGCAGCTGTTCCCGATCTTGCAGGACCGGGTGGCGGTGCTGGCGTTTCTGCTCATCGCGTTTGTAGTCGTACCTTTGATCGCAACCGACTATTGGTATTCCGCGATCCTGATTCCGCTGCTGGTCTTCTCGCTCGCAACCATCGGACTGAACATTCTGACCGGCTATGCCGGCCAGCTGTCTCTGGGTTCCGCTGCTTTCATGGCCGTCGGTGCAGTCGCGGCTTACAACTTCCAGCTGCGCGTGCCCGGCATGCCGGTGCTGGTCAGCTTCGTTCTCGGCGGATTCATGGCGGCACTCGTCGGCATGATCTTCGGGCTGCCGAGCCTGCGCATCAAAGGCTTCTATCTCGCCGTCGCGACGCTGGCCGCGCAGTTCTTCATCCCATGGCTGCTGGTGAAGGTCAGCTGGTTCTCCAATGACAGCGCCTCAGGCGTAATCGCAGCGCAGCCCATCAATATCCTGGGCTACGCCTTCGACTTCTACAATCTGATCGCGGTCGCGTTTCTGATCGGTCCGATTCAGAAAACACTTAACATGTCTTTGCCCCAGGTGGGGCTCGTGGTCTCGATGACGCTGACCGGCTCGGTCATCGGCGGGATCCTATTCGGCTGGATCGGCGACAAGTGGGGGCGCAAGCTGTCGCTTCTCGCCACGCTTTTGCTTCTCGCCGCAGGCGCGGTGCTGTCGGCACTCGCGTGGGACTTCTGGTCTCTCCTCATTTTCCGCTTCATCGCC
>Ga0207674_10009341_pt1 | contig 11226 bp, 7 predicted proteins | sample KBSCornC72_FD_184303 | JGI IMG/M metagenome (GOLD analysis project Ga0207674, IMG submission 184303) | Corn rhizosphere microbial communities from Kellogg Biological Station, Michigan, USA - KBS Corn C7-2 (SPAdes) (version 2) | ecosystem: Host-associated > Plants > Roots > Rhizosphere > Soil ...
TAAGGCGTCATAAATGCGTAATGCTTTTCTATACCTGTCGGGCTCAAAGTCTCTTATCTTTCCTAAAGAGTTCATAATATCAGGATCGTCAGAATAATTGTTGATTATAGCTTGTTTTATTTCTTCCATATATTTTGAATACTCCTCTAAGGCGAGGTCCGAAGCCATTTTTAAACTCAATTTATAAATCCCGATCTTTTCGATCAACTCGATTTTCTTTTCTGTTTCTTTTATGCATTTATCAAGAACAGTTTCAAAATTGTGAGCCAACTGTGCTTTTTCCTCTGAACTACTTCTTGCTTCTTCATGTAAATAGTCTTTTCTTCTTAATTCAAAATTTCTTCCGAGATATAACCTTCTAACATCTTCATCAGCTGCTAACTCTTCAGCAGTACCGTGCTTAAAAATTTTTCCTTCGATAAGGAGATAAGCCCTGTCGCAAATGCTCAGCGTTTCTGTTACATTATGATCGGTGATAAGGATGCCGATGTTTTTATATTTCAATCTTGCAACAATAGCTTGTATATCTTCAACAGCGATAGGATCAATACCTGCAAAAGGTTCGTCCAGTAAAATAAATTTTGGATCAGTTGCCAATGATCTTGCTATCTCTGTTCTTCTTCTTTCACCACCGCTTACCACATCCCCATTGCTTTTGCGAACATGTTCCAAACGAAACTCCCTGATCAGTGTTTCCAGTTTTTGGCGCCGTTCATCATGTTTCATCTTCGTCATCTGGAGAACTGCCATGATATTATCCTCTACTGTTAATTTTCTAAATACAGATGGTTCCTGCGGTAAGTACCCAATTCCCATTTTTGCCCTTTTATACATGGGTAGCTTGGTAATGTTTGTTTCATTTAGAAAAACATTTCCTTCATCTGGTTTTATCAGGCCAACCACCTGGTAAAAAGTGGTTGTTTTGCCCGCACCATTTGGACCTAGCAAACCAACGATCTCTCCTTGTTTTACATCAATCGAAACATGGTTCACTACTGTCCGTTGACGATAGCGTTTAACAAGATCTTTTGTAGTGATAGAAATTGACATCAGCAGCAAAAATAAGGGTTGAAAGCCTAATGGTTAAGTAAGCAAATTGCTTTAACATCAATTTGCGTTATGTGGCTATCATGCTTAGCTTTGCACGTCCCGATTGCCATCGGGATTAATTATAAAAAGAATGAAAGTAATTGATCATATCAGGCAAGCAAAGGACACATTGATCTCATTTGAAATACTTCCTCCATTAAAGGGTAAAGGTATTAGCGCTATTTATACGCATCTTGACCCTTTGATGGAATTTAAGCCTTCCTATATTAATGTTACATATCACCGAAGCGAACATATTTTTAAGAAAAAGGCGGATGGAAATTTTGAAAAAGTAGTGGTTCGTAAAAGGCCTGGCACAGAAGCTATTTGTGCATCTATTATGAACAGGTATAATGTGGATACAGTACCACATTTGATCTGTGGCGGATTCAGTGTACAGGATACAGAAGATGCTTTGTTAACGCTTAGCTACCTGGGGATAGATAATGTACTTGTTCTTCGCGGGGATGCAGCGAAAAATGAAACTTCGTTTGAGCCAGAACCCGGAGGTCATAAATATGCGATCGATCTGTTGAAACAGGTAATGAATCTCAATCATGGAATTTACCTGGAAGAAGAATTAAAGGGAACGAGCAGCACAAAATTCTGTGCGGGTGTTGCAGGCTATCCTGAAAAACATTTTGAAGCGCCGAATATGCAAACCGATCTCACTTACTTAAAAAATAAAGTAGATGCCGGCGCTGAGTATATCGTAACGCAAATGTTTTTTGATAATAAAAAGTTTTTTGAATTTGAAAAACAATGTCGAGCTGCGGGTATTACTGTGCCGATCATTCCGGGATTAAAACCAATAACTTCCAAAAAACAATTGTCGATCATTCCAAGAACTTTTTATGTTGATATACCAACCGATCTCTCAAATGAAATTTTGAATTGCAAGGATGACCCTTGTGTAGAGCAAGCCGGCACCGAATGGTTGCTGGCGCAATCTAAAGAGTTAAAAGCAGCAGGCGTACCCGTTTTGCATTATTATACATTAGGTAAACCTCATGTGGTTTGTAATGTGGTAAAGCAGCTTTGAGCTAACCAGGAATTGGTAATTTGGAATAAGGAATTTGGAGGAGATTTCTTGTAGTTCACCGGAGATATTTTTACTTCAAGACTGTAAACCCTAATTCCCAATCCCAATTCCTAATTCCTTCCATCACTTCGCAATAGTCTTCAGTACTTCTTCATTCACTTTTACCGGGTATTTCTTTTTCAATTCTGCTATCCATTTTTTATCAATCGAATCCTGGAAGTCTGAAACGACATCGCCGCGGGCATCTGCAAATGTTTTTTGACCTGGTAATGGATAGAGCTTGAATATTATTGCAAATGATGCGCTGTTGTCGTCTTTATTGTTTACAATATTTGTGATCATTCCGGCTTTTGCGGTTGTTTTTTGTGCGCCGGGAATTTTAGTTATTTCAAATCGGGCAGAGTCAGAAGTGATCTTGTCACTGAAATTTTCTAACACTGTCTTCCATTTTGATTTGTCTTTCACCAATATATCCCTGAATGATTTTGCGGTAGCAGCATCACCACAATAAAAGATCACTGCGTCGGCACTGTAGTTCCATTTATACTTAGTTTTATTCTGGTCATAATAATTTCTTTGTCCGGCCGTATCACTTTGTGCATTCGACCATACTTCTTTCATCATAATATCAAAAAAAAGATTGCCATCTTTCAGCTCTTTCATTTGCATATTAAATTCCTCGTTGAAATCTTCGAGATGCGCACGATAATATTCCATCACAGCATATCTTTTGAATTCATCATTTAATTGGTTAAAAGGTTTCATGCCGCTACCATCTGTTTTATACCTGTTAGGGATAGAATAGGTAATAAGATCATTAACGATCTTTGTAGATTGACCTACACTGAATAATGCAGTTGCTTTATTTACCGGGTTCCCCAACGATGGTGGTCTTGATGCAAGCACACTGTCCAGATACATCTGCAGCATTGCCTGGTCCACATTGAATTGTTTATATCCTGTTTGTGCAAGTATTTTATTGTACAGTTTATCTTTTGCTACGTTTACCCGGCCATCTTTTTCCACTAAAATGCGGATCATATCCAGGCTCTTTTTATTTTTTACTGCCAGTGGCGGTATTAAAGAAGTTCTTTTTATGATATGATAACCATGAGCTGTAAGAAATGGTTTACTGAGCTCTCCGTTTTTGGTTAAAGAAAAAGCAACCGCTTCAAAAGCCGGGTCAAAAGTTCCTAAACCAAACTCGGGCATTGATCCCCTGGAAGCAGAAGAGACCACATCATTACTGAATGCAGTGGCAAGTTTTCCAAAATCATCACCCTTCAGCAAACGGTCATAAAGGGAATCTGCCAATGCTGCAAGTTTCTTTTTGACGGGCTCATCACTGCCTGGAGGAACGGCAACAAGAATTTGTGAGACCTTAATCCGGCCAACTGCTTTTCTTTCTCCTAAATTTTTAAAAATATGATAACCGGAATTTGATCTGTAAGGCGCTGAAAATTTTCCCGGGGCAAGATTGTAAATAACATTTTCAAACTGGTAGGGTAATGAAAAAACCGTGATATAGCCAAGGTTGCCTTTGTTTTGGGCAACAGCAGGATCGGCAGAAAATTTTAAGGCAACATCATCAAAACTTTTTCCTGACTGAAGCTCCATATAAGCTTCCTGCATTTTTATTTTTACAACAGGAGAATCAGAATAATTCACACCTGAATAATAAGGAATAAATATGTGCTGCACCCTGATGTCTTTCTGGCTTCTGTCAAAAGCTTCATTCACCAAAGCGTTCAGGCTTTGAGCATCATTCATGTAGTTTTCGATCACCTGGTTGCGCAGGGCGGTATATTCTTCTACAAATCCCGGCATAGTATCATAACCTCTTGACATCGCTTCATGGATCTTTAACTTGGAATTGATATAGAGATCAAGATAGTTGCGCATCTTTTTTGCCTTATCGGCAACCGGTGCAGGATATACTTTGTTAAATGCTTTTGTGTACTCGCTTGCCGAAACACTTTTATCTGCATAGGTAAAAAGAGTTTGCGCGGATAATGAAGATGCAATAAGAAGTGTGAAGAGTAGTGATGGTAGTTTCATAAATAATGGTTTTATTGGCCTTTTAGCTTATAGTCAAGTACTTTATCGATCTGGTCAAAAGGGATCTTTTTGGCTATTATCGATTTGTTTTTGTCCAGCAAATATAATGTAGGCACTACTTGTACATCATACAGCTGGTAGTAACTGGGGATATTATTTTTTACTCTTGCTTCATTCGCCTCCTTGGAGTAATAAACATGATCCCAGCCTTTCAGTTGATGCTGGCCAACAAAATTCAGCCAATCTTTTATTGTGCCATCGGTTTCCTTGGCCACTGCATAGATCTTCACATTCAACGCATTCCACTTAGCCCGGTAAATAGAATCTATTCTTGGCAGCGTTTCCTTACAGTGCCCGCAGGTCGGGTCCCAAAAAACAACTACCGTATATGGATTGGTTACACTGTATAAGCTTTTGGGTTTACCGGTACTGTCAGGTAATTCTATATCGGCTGCGGTAGATCCAAAAATATTTGCGGCCATACTATAATACCGATCAAAAATTGTTTTCTTTCCTTTCTCCGTCAGCCAGGGATATTCTTTTTGAGAAAAATATTTTTCAAAAAGATGAACATATACTTTGTCTTCCCACATGTACTGCGGGTTCAGATAGCGGTTGATAAATTTCACGAGTAGGAAACGTTGCATCTCATCATTTGCAGTAGCATAAGCCAACATCCAGTCTATTTCTTTAATTACAGAATCAGGATGAGGATAGATCATGGTAGCAAAGTATTCGTCTAATTTTTCTTCAAAAAAAGTAGTACGTGCAAGACGTTCATCAAAGAACCAGGTATCATCCCAGTAGTGATCTTTATAATAGCGATATGCAAATGTAGAATCATATTTTCCGCCGGGATGTTGTGCAGCAGGTGGCACTTCGGGATTTTTCATCGCCTTCAATAAAGCGCTGATCGTGGCGTCAGGATTTTTTGTGATAAGATCCTGCCTGTATTGCTGAATGTCTTTATCGCTTTTAATAATAGCATCGGTCCATTTTATTGAATCTGCCTTCGTTTTTGAGGCGGCCAGCTGTTTTTTTGCATCTTCTATTTCACGTCCCCTTGTGGAAGCATAATTCTGGTATTGCAGGAAAAGAGTGTTATCCGGTGAACCTACAAACTTCATAGAAGGAAGAAGGCTTGCTGAATCGGCAATGACCGCAAATTTTTGCTCCTTATCGATCAGCACTTCAAAATAACCGGTCTTGTTCGGAAACCCGATCAGGTAAACGCCTTTCTCTAATTTTTTTGATCTTTTGAACACACCGGTGCTGTTGTCATCTAATAAAACTGAATCAATGATAGGTTTTTGCTTACCATAATGATAGCCGAGATAAATAAATTGATGTTTGAAAGGCTTGAAAGTGACTTTGAGCTCAAACTCATTTGTTTGTGCAAAAAGAAAATAGGTGGTGCCAAGTAAAAATAGCAGTGAAAATATACGCTTCATCGAGTATTGATAATAAAACGGTAAAGTTATTCAAAAACCGCAACCGCGGGGTAAAAAGATGCAAATAGCCTGTTAATCGTTGTATGGCTAAGAACTTGAAACGCTTAGTTTTGCGCCGTGAGAAGAAAAAAGAAAAATATTGTTCTTGAAAAGGTGCTGGTGGAAGATTATGCCGCCGAAGGAAAGAGTATTGCCCGGGTAGATGGCAAAGTGGTTTTTATAGAAAGAGTGGTGCCGGGGGATGTAATTGACATCAGGCTTTTTAAAAGTAAAAAAGATTGGGCGGAAGGCTATCCTTTACAGTTTCATACATTTTCAAAAGAGCGAACTGAACCATTTTGCCAACACTTCGGTGTATGCGGTGGTTGCCAGTGGCAGATGCTGCCTTACGACAAACAACTTTTCTATAAACGCCAGCAGGTTGAAGATAATTTAAAAAGAATAGGAAAAATTGAATTGCCTGAAATACCCGCAGTTCTTGGCGCCGATAAAACAAAATGGTACAGGAATAAATTGGAATATACGTTCAGTTCCAGGCGGTTTATCCCGGAAAATGAATTTGTAAAAGATGAGATAAATGATCTGAATGCAGCCGGCTTTCATGCAAAAGGATTGTTTGATAAAGTAGTTGAGATTGAAAAATGCTGGTTACAGGCAGAACCAACAAATGCTATCAGGAAAACGATCGCTGATTTTGCAAGAAAAAATAATTATAGCTTTTACGATCATAAACTGCATACCGGTTTTTTAAGAACTGTGTTGCTGCGCATTTGCGAAACCGGCGAAGTGATGGTGAACCTGGTAATGGCTGAAGATGATAAAGAAAAAAGAAATTTATTGCTCGAACATTTATTGAAAGAAGTTCCTGGCATTACAACGCTTCTTTATACGATCAACACAAAATGGAATGATAGCCTGCATGATCTGGATCCTGTTATCGTTACAGGTAAAGGATATGTGACAGAAAAGTTGGAAGATCTTCAATTCAAGATCGGACCGAAATCATTTTTTCAAACCAATACAAGGCAGGCAGAAAAACTTTACAGTGTCGCCAGGGATTATGCCGGGCTAACCGGGAATGAAACTGTTTATGATCTTTATTGTGGCACGGGCAGCATCGGAATATTTGTAAACAAGCTGGCAAAAAAAATTATCGGCGTTGAAATGATCGCTGATGCCATCGGGGATGCAAAAGAAAATGCAGCATTGAATAATATTCATCATGCAGAATTTTTTGCAGGCGATGTAATTAAAATATGTGATGATGCTTTTTTTGCCGCTCATGGAAAACCGGATGTTATCATTACAGATCCGCCCAGGGCAGGGATGCATGAAAAGCTGGTGAAGAAAATATTGGAAATAGCGGCGCCTGTTGTTGTATATGTTAGCTGTAACCCGGCTACACAGGCAAGGGACCTGCGTTTGCTGGATGAAAAATATATGGTAACAAAAGTGCAACCGGTGGATATGTTCCCTCATACGCATCATATAGAGAACGTGGTCCAGCTAAAACTGAGACAATAGCCCTCTAATTATCTCTTTTTCTCTTTTATCCTCATAGCTTAATTTTACCGAATGAGTTTTCGATATACAAGACCAGATACTTTACCGCCGGTAATTAAGAATCTGATTTTTATTAATGCGCTGTTTTTTCTGGCAACAGAATTTTTATTAAGAGATCAATTTTATTTCGAGGGTTATGAGGAATACGGTTTACAGGGAGTATTTGGTTTATGGCCGCTCAATCATGAAAATTTCAGACCCTACCAGGTATTTACACATATGTTTACACATGCTGGTCTCGGCCACATTTTTTTCAACATGTTTGGCCTGTGGATGTTTGGGCGGATTTTAGAAAGTGTTTGGGGGGCTAAAAAATTTTTGCTCTTCTATCTTGTCTGTGGGGTTGGTTCGGCAGTTGCTCATATGATCGTGGCCTATTTTCAATATCAACCTATACTGGAAGCATTAGAATATGCGAAAGCAACAGGACAAACGGAATATGTCGAACACCTGCGATCATTCGCAGGATATGCGGTTGGCGCCTCAGGAGCCGTAATGGGGGTGATGGTGGCCTTTGCTTATCTTTTTCCCAATACGGAATTGATGCTCCTTTTTCCGCCAATACCTATAAAAGCAAAATGGCTGATCCTCATTATGATCGCTTTTGATCTGTTCGGAGGGCTGGGAAAAACCAGCGACGGCATTGCACATTGGGCGCATCTCGGTGGAGCAGCAGTCGGCTTTTTGTTGGTTTATTTCTGGAACAAAACAAATAAAAAAACGTTTTACTAAAACTAAGAGATTAAAAGAGAGAAGGAGAAAAGGAGAAATAGAAACTTTGTAATTTTACCTTTCACTATTCACAATTGACCATTGACATTTTACCCTATGGGCATTTACGAAAGAGATTATAAGACTTCAAAATTTACAGATAACCTGCAGGATAATGCATTGGTAATGCTGATTATCATTAACCTGGTAGTGTTTGTTTTATTTCAGCTCATCCAGGTTTTTTATTTCTTTTCCTTCAAGGAAGGAACTACCGGTGTAAAATTCATGAACGATTTTTATTATAACCTTGCCTTGCCAGGAAGCTTTAGCCAATTCATCCGTAAGCCATGGACGCTGATCACTCACATGTTTTATCACCAGGGCTTATGGCATATAATCGGCAACATGCTTTGGCTATGGATGTTCGGGTATATTTTTCATGATCTCACCGGCAATAAAAAGATCATTCCCTTATTTATTTATGGTGCTTTTGGCGGAGCAATAGCATTTATGCTTGCTTATAATTTTATCCCGGTATTGAGTTCAGTAAATGCAACTGCTGTAGGAGCATCTGCAGGTATAATGGCCATTGTAGTGGCAACAACCATGTTAGCTCCGGGATATCGGATCTTCCCCATGCTCAATGGTGGTATTCCGCTTTGGGTACTTACTGCTATATATCTCATCATTGATTTGGCACTCATTCCTGTAAGCAATACAGGTGGACATATTGCACATCTTGCCGGGGGCTTTACAGGTTTTCTTTTTATTTTTTTTATGCGGAGGGGTTTTGACTGGAGCATTGGAATGAATCGTTTTTTTGATTGGGTCAATAATCTCTTTAATCCTAACAAGCCAACCAAAAAAATAAAAGAAGAATTGTTTTATAAAAGCGAAAGAAAACCGTACACTAAAACTCCTAATCTTTCTCAACAACGCATTGATGAAATTCTTGATAAGATCAACCAGCATGGATTTCATTCTCTCACCAACGAAGAAAAAGATTTGCTAAAAAAAGCAAGCAAGGAAGATCTGAAGTAATTACAGAATAAAGGAATAATTTTTCAAAAAAGTAGGTTGAACAAATCTAAGTTCGTCCGCCGCAGGCGGAGACAAGGGGTTATTCGTAACTTGCACGAATGCCATCCCGCCTTCGAAACATTACAAGAAGAACTCTTGTCGTACTCAATATTATTACGGCGGTTTTATATTTACTTTCATGTTTAGCGCCTTATATCAAACCCGGCAATTCATGGGTGATCGCCCTGCTTGGTCTTGCATTTCCTTTTTTACTAGCGTTGTTGATTGGCTTTATCTTCCTATGGCTGATCCTTAAACTGAGAAGAGTCTGGTATTCCATAGTTATTTTATTAGCTGGTTATAAAAGCATCGGTGTTTTCTGGGCATTCAATACTGCTTCTGCATTCCAATACCAGAAAAAACCAAACCAAATACGCATCGCCAGCTGGAATGTGGCAAGATTCCTTGAATGGAAAAGAAACAACAATGAAAAAAGCCAGACAAGATTAAAGATGCTTGACCAGATACAAAAACAGGATCCCGATATTCTTTGCCTGGAAGAATTTTTTCATTCGCCCGATACCATTTTTTATAATAATATCAGCGAGATAAAAGCAATGGGTTATCCTTATTATTATTTTTCTTATGATCCTGATGGGGATCACCAATTTATTGGCTCGGCAATTTTTTCTAAATACCCGATGCTTGACACCGGGCTCGTTCGTTATTTCCGTCCCAGTATGACCGAGGCGCTGGTTCATGCCGATATAAAAGTGAATGATGATACCATAAGAGTGTATGCTACGCATCTTCAATCTGTACAATTCCGGCAAAAAGATTATGAAGCGATCGATGAAATAGCAACTGCCAGGGACAGTTTGATCGATAATTCAAAAACAGTGCTGGCTAAATTGCGCAAAGCGATGTCACTTCGCAGTTCGCAAGCAGATATTGCCCGGCAGATTATGGATGACAGTCCCTATCCAACCATCTTTTGCGGCGATCTGAATGATACACCCAACTCTTATTGTTATTTTACTATTCGTGGCGACATGCAGGATGCATTCCTGAAAAAAGGCTTTGGTATTGGCCGCACTTTCTCTTCGCTTGCACCTACGCTGCGCATTGATTATATTTTTGCTGATGAAAACTTTCGCATCAGCCAGTTTACAAGGGTTGTTAAATATTTGTCAGACCATTTCATGCTGATGGCGGATGTTGAATTAAAGCAAAAAAAATAGCGATCTTGGCTTTATGGATAGGCTGCTTCACACGATGGCTACCGGGTTCCGATGTTGTTAAATCTCCTTTCTCGGGGCAGTGCCCTATTTTTGCCAAGTTTTAATTATTAACCCGGCTTTTGATTTACTATTAAACTTTCGTTGCGTCGCTCCGTTCAGGGTTCTGTTCGCTTATCGGCTTTTTTCGTGAAACGTGAAATGTCAAACGTCAAACGAATTTTTGGATCATGTTTCACTTTTCACGTTTGGCTGTTGACGATAGCGGAATAGAATTACTGAAAGCACAAGTGAGTACACAGGCGATGATAGTAGCACAAAAGCTGACCACATCATAACTAAAATAAATTGAGGAGATTGCTTCTCCGCCTTCGGCGGATCGCAAGAAAAATTTATGAGCGAACTAAAAATATATAACTCGTATTCAAGGCAGAAAGAAGTTTTCAAGTCGATCACTCCCGGGCATGTGGGCATGTATGTGTGCGGACCAACGGTGAGCGGTGAATCGCATCTTGGTCATGCACGACCTTATATTACGTTTGATGTCATCTACCGTTATTTGATGCATCTTGGTAATAAGGTCCGTTACGTCCGCAATATTACTGATGCGGGACATTTTGAAGAAGAAGGTCGTGAAGCAGAAGATAAGATCTCAAAGAAAGCTGTATTGGAAAAACTGGAACCAATGGAACTGGTGCAGAAGTACACGAATCTTTATCATTGGGCGATGGAGCAATTCAATACATTGAAGCCGACGATCGAACCAACAGCAACAGGACACATTGTTGAACAGATCGGGATGATCGAAGAGATCATTAAAACAGGCTATGCATATGTATCAAATGGCTCGGTATATTTTGATGTAAAAAAGTATGCGGCCTCACATGATTACGGAAAGTTGAGCGGAAGAGTGCTTGATGATCTGCTGGAAACAACAAGAGAGCTGGAAGGTCAGGAAGAGAAAAGAGATATGGCTGACTTTGCGCTATGGAAAAATGCGGCGCCGGAACATATCATGCGTTGGAAAAGTCCATGGGGTGTAGGTTTTCCCGGC
>Ga0207674_10009347_pt1 | contig 11221 bp, 6 predicted proteins | sample KBSCornC72_FD_184303 | JGI IMG/M metagenome (GOLD analysis project Ga0207674, IMG submission 184303) | Corn rhizosphere microbial communities from Kellogg Biological Station, Michigan, USA - KBS Corn C7-2 (SPAdes) (version 2) | ecosystem: Host-associated > Plants > Roots > Rhizosphere > Soil ...
ATCGTGAGCGCACGGCTGCGTCGAATTGGATAGCTGAGCAATGCGGAGAGATTGTCCGACCGGCCATCGAATTTTTCGTCGGAGCGAAGATACTGGTTGCCGCGCGATCCGGAGATCGACAGGCGAAGCCCGTTGTTGCCCACAGGGACAGATCCGAGAAATTGACCGTACAGATAACGTGACTGCCCACCGGGCATGGCGAACAGGTCGAGCTTGAATTCGTCGCCCTTCATCAGGAGCGAGGACATCGACAAGGAATTATAGACGCGAGTGCGGCCGAGGCCGGCGACGCCTCTATTGTCAGCATAGCTGAACCCGCGAAGCCGATGCGGCGCCATGCTGATCTTTAAAGTGTAGCGCTCGCCTTCAGAGTCGGACCGCATGAGTGCGATGTCGGTGACGGACAAGCCCGGGAAATCGCGGATCAGCCCCAAGGTGCGCTCGAGAGTCTGACCCTTGAGCGGAGCCCCGCTGAGAAGCGGTGCCGCAATCGCTTCAAGCGCGGCTTGTGCCGAACCGCCGCCGACGATGCTGATCTTGTCGATCCGTCCCTCGACGACAGCCAGGCGCACCATGCCGGCATCGACCTGCTGCGCGGGTACTGCCGCATAAGAGAGAAGATAACCGGTCTCGCGATATCGTGCAGTGATGGCGTCCGCGATGCTCGAAAGCTTCTGCTGATCGACCTGCGTCGCGAGATACGGCTCGAAGTAGCGACTGAGCTGCTCCTGCGAGAAAATGGTCGCTCCATCAATGTTCACGGCGCCAAGTGTGAACGGGGAGTTTTTCGCCGCACTGACCGTGACCTGATGCGCGGGGACTCTGACCTGCGTCGGTGCGATCTCGTCGCGATGCTGGCCGGGGATCGTGCGCTCGATCGCGCCCGGCTCCGGTCCGCCGGCAGCGCAAATGCGATCGGCGCCCGCGGCGAGCGCGAAACCGGCAATGAGCAAAGCGAGGCGACGCACGGATTGCCAACTCCAGGCACACAAGGAGCAGCTGGATTATCCCGTGGCGGTTAACGAATGGCGAAAAATCAAGGATCAGGGTTAAGGCGCGCTAACCAGGATCGCTTACTCGCGGTTAGGCTCAATGCGGCAAATTCCATCCAAACCGATGGGGTGCCGCCATGTACAAGTTGGCCTTGATGTTCGCGTCGTTGTTCTTCCTTGCGGCAGTTCCTGCCGAGGCGGCGGGACCCGCATCAGACAAATGGCTGGTGACGCAGCTGAGCGGCGATGCGCGGGTTGTCCACGCGGGGCTTCAGCCCATGTCGCTCAGGGTCAACGGCGAACTTGCCCCTGGCGACACGCTGCTCACCGGTAGAAGCGGACGGGCTACCCTGGTGCGCGGGGCTGATTACATCATCGTCGCTCCCGGAAGCGAGCTCAAGCTGCCGGCGGAACCGCAGCCGACCGGCTTCACGCGCGTCGTGCAAAAGCTCGGCACGTTGCTGTTCAAGGTCAAGCACACCGGCATTCCGCACTTTGCCGTAGACACGCCGATGCTGGCCGCCGTGGTCAAGGGCACCACCTTCACGGTGATTGTCGACCAGCAGCGGAGCGCGGTTCAGGTCATCCAGGGTGCGGTGCAGGTCTCGGCCATTGACGGGGGCATGAGCCGCATCGTCGAGGGTGGCAGGACGGTATTCGTCGATTATGCGCATCCCAAAATGCTCCTCGATGCCGACAAGCCGGTGCCTCCCGCGACCAGGCCATCGTCGACCAGCGTCCGAGTTTCGGCGGCCGGCGAATCCCCAATCGGAGCAATCAGCACACTGACGGGGGGTCTCGTTCGCGCGGATCTCGCGAATCTGCAGCCCGCCGCGCCGGTTCAACTGGCATCGACGCAAATCGCACAGGCGCAGCCATCGGTTGCAGTAACCGGGCCCGCGCCTGGGGCCAGCCCGTCCGCGACCGTTCCTCCAGGCACGCAAAGCGTTGCGACACCGCCGGCAACAGCCCCCGCGTCTGCGCCGATCGTTGCGGCAGTGACCACGCCGGTTGCGGCCGCACCGGCCGTCACGACAATAGTCGCGCCCGTCACCACTCCGGCAGTTGCGGTTGTGACGGCCCCCTCGGTTACCGTTCCCAGCGTGACGGTTCCGGCTGTCACCACACCAACCGTGACCGTGCCCAGCGTGACGGTTCCGGCTGTGACCACACCAACCGTGACTGTTCCGGCAGTGACTACTCCCACCGTCACAGTTCCAAGCGTCACAACGCCGGTAGTCCCCATTAGCACACCGACTGTGACCGTGCCGGCAGTGACCACGCCCACCGTCACAGTTCCAACCGTCACAACGCCCGTGGTTCCCATAAGCACGCCGACGGTGACGGTGCCATCGATCAGCACGCCAACCCTAACGATCCCAAGCATCACGACTCCGATCGTGCCGATCACGACGCCGACAATCGTGATTCCGTCGATCAGCACCCCGACGATTTCCATCCCGCCGCTTCTTAAGTTTTAGTCAGGCATGCGGGGCCGCGCGCAATCTGCTGGAGCAGGCCCGTTGAGCCACGTGCCTGCAGCATTGTTGCTGCGACACCGGCGAGAGTTGTGGGCAGCCGCGTGCGCGCTACTGCTGGTGACCTTGAGCGCCTTCGCGCTTGGCTTGTTCGAACCCATTGAGCACCGCTTTTCGGAGGTCCGCGCGCGCATCCTGGATCGGCCGCCAAGCGGCCAGGTCGCCATTGTCGAGATCGACGGCAAGAGTCTCGCCCGCCTCAATTCCTGGCCATGGTCCCGCCGATATCACGCCGGGCTCATCGAACGACTGGGCGCGGCCGGCGCATCGATCATTGCCTTCGATGTCGACTTCAGCGCGCGCTCGACTCCCGGGGATGATCAGCTCCTCGGGCGAGCGCTCGACCACGTCCAGCCGGTGATTTTGCCTGTTTTTCAGCAGCGTGCCTCCGATAACCTCGACGTTGATGCGCTGATCAAGAGCCGTCCCGCGGCACCCTTTCGGAAAGCGTGGACCGGCGGCGTGAACATTCTCCCGGGACCTGACGGCGTGGTCCGCGACTTTCCTGCAGCAACACTGATCGACGGCCAGATCCAGCCTGCGCTTGCGGTGCTACTCTCGGACAACGGGTCCTTGGGTGACCGGACGTTCGTGCCCGATTGGTCGATCGACGTGCAGCGGATCAGGCGCTTCTCGTTCGTTGACGTGCTGGAGGGGCGGGTTCCCGCGCGCGCCCTTGCGGGCAAGCGCATTATCGTCGGCGCCACGGCGATCGAGCTTGGCGATCGCTACACGATCCCGCGCTTCGGAACCGTGCCTGGCGTAGTCATCCAGGCCCTGGCTACCGAATCGCTGCTTCAGCACCGGGCGATGACGCGGTCCGGGCTGATCCCCACGGTCGCCGGGCTGCTACTTGCCGCCTTCCTGCTCGTTGGCCGTTTCAATCGGTTCAGCCGGACATTTCCGGCCGCAGCCGCCGGCCTGGTCGCGACGCTTCTGGCGATTCCGCTCGCCGTCCAGGCACGCTGGCCCGTTTCGATCGACACGGCGCCGGCATTGATCGCCACGGCCGCAGCGATTGCCCTGCGCCTTCTTCTCGAAGCGCGTCAGCGCATTCGTTTGGCCGAGCTGCGCGACATCGAGACCGGGCTTCCCAACAGGCGCGCGCTTGTGGCGCTGATCGACGATTCTGCAGGTGCGGGTCTCCATTTGACAGCCGCGGCGATCGACCGCTTCGAGCTTATTCGCAGTGCCTTGCCGTCCGCGGATGTCACGGCGCTCGTCGGAAAAGCAGCAGAACGGATCGAAGCACTCGTCGATTCAGCGGTGTACCGGATTGCCCCCGACACGCTGGCATGGTTGGTTCCCGCAGGTTCGGATCCCGAGACCGCCTGCGCCAAGGTCGCCGGGAACTTCGATCGGCCGGTCGACACTGGCACAAGCGCGGTCGACGTCGCCTGGACCTTCGGCCTCGCGACCAGGACGCCCGAAACGGGATCGGGAGCCCTGATCGAAAGGGCTCAGGCTGCGCTGAACGACGCGCGCACCGGCGGGCGCAGCCACCAATGGTTCCGCGGCATCGGCGCCGAAGCGCTGCGCAACCTCTCGATCATGGGAGAGCTGCGCCGCGGCATCGATGAGAACCAGCTTTTCGTCGCCTATCAGCCCAAGCTCCACCTGAAGAGCGGCGCAATCGCGCAGGCCGAAGCCCTGGTGCGCTGGCGCCACCCGGTCGAAGGCCTGATTGCGCCGGACCGATTCATCCCACTTGCCGAAGAGACGGGCGTCGTCCGGGAAATCACGCGATTCGTGCTCGCTCGCGCAATCGCCGACTGCCGGGAGGCAAACCGCACCAACAGGAGCATTGCCGTCTCGGTGAATGTGTCGGCTGCCGACGTCGAGGAGCCGGGCTTCGTCGATGAACTCGTCAACATGCTCGCGACAGCGAACTTGCGACCTCATCAGCTGACGCTCGAGATTACAGAGAGCGCGTTTATCAGTTCGAAGGAGATGGCCCGGGACGTTCTCGACGCCCTGCGCCGAGAGCAAGTCCGGCTATCGATCGACGATTATGGCACGGGCCAGTCGACGCTGAGCTATCTGAAGACATTCCCGGTCGACGAGCTGAAAATCGACAAGCTGTTCGTGACTCAACTCTGTGCCACCGAGAGCGACCGGATCATGGTGGCATCGACCGTTGATCTTGCGCACCAGCTTGGCCTGTCGGTGGTCGCGGAAGGAGCCGAAGACTGGGATACCATCAGGGTCCTGACCGAACTCGGTTGCGATTACGCCCAAGGATACGCAGTCGGCCGGGCGATGCCCTTCGCCGACCTGCTCAGGCTTTCAACAGCGCAGTTGAGCAAGGCTGCGTGACCCCGGAGCTTTAGCTCAACGCGACCCGATAGAGCTGGAGCAGCGCCGCCCAGGCGCGTTCGGCCTGCACCTGATCGTAAGCCTGGCCTCCAGGAACGCACCAGCCGTGGTTGGCGGGATAGACCTCGACCGTCGCCGGCCGGTGCGCCTTGGCGAAGGCAGCCTTGAGTTCATCCTTCACCTGAGGCTGCTGAGCGTCGTCGTTCTGGGCCTGGAGGACGAGGAAGGTCGCGTGCGTCTTCGGGATGAGGAGATGCGGGCTGTTGGGTTCCTTGGTGACGAGGCCGTTGCCGCCATGAAAGCTGGCGACCGCGGCGATCCGATCCGGCACTGCGGCGGCGGTCATGAAGCTCATCGCGCCGCTCATGCAATAGCCCTGCACGCCCGCCTTGCGCCTTTTGCTGGTCTTCGCCTGCGCGTCGAGGAAGCCGAGATAGGCAATGGCATCGTTCACAATTCCCTCGTCGCTCATCGCCTTGCGATAGCCGGTCAGCAACTGCCGCGTGGCCGGGTCGCTGAAATCGATCGGACCGTCGAGGACCGGGGCGCGCTTCGACCGGTAGAAGGGATTGGGGACGAGCACGACATAGCCTTCGGCGGCGAGCCTTTTGCCCATGTCGCGGAATGCGGGACGCAGGCCCATGATGTCGGGCCACATCAACACTGCCGGGAACTGGCCGGCCTTGCGGGGCGTGAACAGCGCCGCATCGGCGACGCCGTCGGGAGTCTTGATCGTGACGTCCTGCTCGGTGACGGCGGCCTTGGGGAGTGCCGCTCCGGCGGTACCGGCGGCAGCTGCAGCAATCAGCCCAAATGCCCGTCGGGTGATCCGCGTGTCCTCGACCAGACCCTGGTGAATGAACTCGTCGCACATCGGCCGTTCCTCCCTCGGGGTTACAAATCTTTCACGTCCGCTGCACACGCGCAACGAAATCCAGCGTGCGCTGTTTGACGCCGGGCGTTCACGAGAGCAGGTCGTGAGACGCTGAAACAGTCCTGTGCGGCGTCCAGTGGTCGACGCGTGCCGCCCTTTCGTCGAAGTCTCGAAACCAAAAAGGGGCGGCTTTCTGGCGCATTATCGAAAGAGAAGGCGGTTGGGAAACACGCATCTTCCGAGAGGCACATGCGCGATTTTGGATGCTTGCCCCGCGGCGGGCCGCGCTCGGCACCTCGAAACACCGTTGGGCTTGCATTCAGGAGCCGCAATCGAAATTGGCCGCAGCAATGATTCCTGAGCGTTCGATTTCCCGCCTGGCCTTTGGCCTCGTCGCCTCCGTGCTGCTGCTCGCGGGCTGCAGCGGCGGCGGCGATCCGCAGGGCGGCGGCCGTGGTGGACGGGGTGGACCCGGCGGCCCGACCACGGTCGGCTATGTCGTCGTGCAGCAGGGCAGCGCCCCCATCCAGCAGGAGTTGCCAGGACGCGTCGCCGCCTACCAGGTCTCCGATGTCCGGCCCCAGGTGTCGGGCGTGATCCTCAAACGAATGTTCACAGAGGGCTCGGTCGTCCGACAAGGGCAGACGCTCTACCAGATCGACCCCAGCATCTACGCCGCGCAGCAGGCGCAGGCGGCGGCGAACCTGCAGAGCGCCCGGGCGAGCGCGGTTGCGGCGCGGACGCGTGCCCAGCGCTACGCCCCGCTCGCCAAGATGGAAGCGATTTCCAAGCAGGATTACACCGATGCGGTGGCGCAGGCGCGGCAGGCGGATGCGTCCGTGGCGCAGAACAGCGCTGCGCTCAGGGCGGCGCAGGTCAATATGCGCTTCACCCGCGTCCCCGCACCGATCACGGGCCGAATCAGCCTGTCGAACGTCACCGAGGGCGCGCTGGTCACGGCCAATCAGGCCGATCCGCTCGCGACGATCACGCGCCTCGATCCGGTTTATGTCGACATCCAGCAGTCCGCCGCAGCGCTTCTCGACCTGCGCCAGGCGCTGGCGCAAGGCGGCGCCGTCCCGACCAGCGCGCAGGTGCGGCTGAAGCTCCCGGACGGGTCGATCTACGGCTACACCGGCACGGTCCAGTTCAGCGAGGTGATCGTCGACCAGGGTACGGGCACGGTCACCGTCCGCGCCCGTTTTCCCAACCCGCAGTCGATCCTGCTGCCCGGCATGTATGTGACCGCGCAGTTCGCCCAGGCCATCCAGACCTCCGCGATCCTCGTGCCGCAGCAGGCGGTGACCCGCGATCCGCAGGGCAATGCGACCCTGTTCGTGGTTGGGCCCGGCAATCGCGCAGTGCAGCGGACGATCGTCGCCGACCGCACGGTCGGCACCAGCTGGGTGGTGACGCAGGGCCTGGCGCCGGGCGAAAAGGTGATCACGCAGGGCACCGCGAACCTCAAGGACGGTGCGCCGATCAAGCCGGTCCCGCAGGGTGCGCCGCAGCACGTCAAAGCGCCCCCGCCCGGCGCCATGAAGACCATGCGCCCGAGCCGCTAGCGCATGTCCAAGATCTTCATCGATCGCCCGATCTTCGCCTGGGTGATCGCGATCATCATCATGCTGGTCGGCATCGGCGCGATTACCTCGCTGCCGGTCGCGCAATATCCAGACGTGGCGCCGACGCAAATCAACATCCGCGCGACCTACCCCGGCGCATCGGCGGCGACGCTCGAAAGCAGCGTCACGCAGGTCCTGGAGCAGCAGCTGACCGGCATCGACGGGATGCTTTATTTCTCGTCCTCGTCAACGGCGCGCGGGTCGGTGTCGATCAGCGTCATCCTGGAAAAGGGCGTCGATCCCGACATCGCCCAGGTCCAGGTCCAGAACGCAATCCAGACCGCAATCTCGCGCCTGCCGCAGCAGGTCCAGCAGCAAGGCGTCCGGGTCAGCAAAGGCTCGCCCGACCTGCTGCTGATCGTCGCCATTTTCGACAAGACCGACAAGAGCACGAACTTCGACGTTTCGGACTGGCTGACGACCAACATGCAGGACGAATTGTCGCGCATTCCCGGCGTCGGCGACGTCAACGTGTTCGGCGCGTCTTATGCGATGCGTATCTGGCTCGACCCGCACAAGCTCGCCGGCTTCGGCCTGATGCCGAGCGACGTGATCACCGCGGTCCAGAACCAGAATACCGAGATTGCGGCGGGCGAGATCGGCGGTCTGCCGCAGCCCCAGGGCCAGGAGCTCGACGCGACGGTGACCGCGCAATCGCGGCTGCAGACACCCGACCAGTTCCGCAACATCGTGGTCAAGTCCGACCCGTCGGGCGCGCGCGTCCTGCTCAGCGACGTCGCTCGGGTCGAGCTCGGCGCCGACAATTATTCGACCACCATCCGCTCCAACGGCCACCCCGGCGCGGGCATCGGCATCTCGCTCGAGCCCGGCGCCAACGCACTGCGCACCGCGAACCTGGTCAAGGCGAAGGTCGCCGAGATCGCGCCGCGCATGCCGCAGGGTTACGATTATGCCTTCGCCAACGACACGTCGGACTTCATCAAGCTGTCCGTGTGGGAGGTGGTGAAGACGCTATTCGAGGCGATCCTGCTGGTCGTCCTCGTCATGTTCATTTTCCTGCAGAGCTGGCGCGCGACCCTGATCCCGTTCATCGCCGTCCCGGTCGTTCTGCTCGGCACCTTCGGGATTCTGTACGCGCTCGGCTTTTCGATCAACACCATGACCCTGTTCGGGCTGGTGCTCGCGACCGGCTTGCTCGTCGACGACGCGATCGTCGTGGTCGAGAATGTCGAGCGCCTGATGCACGAGAATCCCGAAATGACTCCGCGCGACGCGACCGTCGCGTCGATGGAGCAGATCCAGATGGCGCTGGTCGCGATCGCCTTGGTGCTGTCGGCGGTGTTCCTGCCGATGGTGTTCTTCGGCGGCTCGACCGGTGTCATCTACCGCCAGTTCTCGGCGACCATCGTCTCGGCGATGGTGCTGTCGGTGTTCATCGCGCTGACGCTGAGCCCGGCGATCGCGGCCAATATCCTCCAGCGCAAGCATGCGACGATCGAGGAGACGTGGCTCGGACGCAGCGCGCCAAAGGTCGCGCACACGCTCGAGCTCGGGCGTTTGAAGTTCAACGCCGGCTTCGACCGCTTCCGCGACTGGTTCGTGGTCTCGGTCAACCGCGTGGTCGACCGCAAATGGCTGTTCCTCGGCATCTACGCCGGCGTGTTCGCCATCCTGATCCTGATGTTCGTTCGCCTGCCGACGGGCTTCCTTCCGACCGAAGACCAGGGCGCCGCGTTCGTCCAGTTCCGGCTTCCCGCGGGAGCAACCATGACCCGCACGCGGCAGGTGCAGTCGGCGGTCGAGAATTACTTCCTGCACGGGCCCGAGAAGAAGAACGTCAAGACCTACTTCACCGTCGCGGGCGGCGGCGGCGGCGCCTCCGGCCAGAATACCGGCCAGGCCTATCTCAACCTGGCCGATTACGATCAGCGCAAGGGCGCGAAGAACAGCGCCGATGCGATCGTCGAGCGGGCATCGGCCGCGTTCCGCGGGCTGCGCGACGCGCAGGTGTTCGCGCTTGTCCCGGGCGCCATCCGCGGCCTCGGCCAGTCGTCGGGCTTCACGATGGAGCTGCTCAACACCGGCGGAATGCCGAAGGAGAAATTCGAGGAAGCGCGCGACAAGCTGCTCGCTGCGGCAACGGCAAACCCGAAGCTAACCTCGGTCCGCTTGAGCGAACTGCCCGACGTCGCGAGCCTCAAGGTCAATATCGACCAGCAGCGCGTGGCGACGCTCGGCCTCACCGCATCCGACGTGAACAGCACGCTGTCGACGGCCTGGGGCGGCCGCTACGTCAACGACTTCATCGACCGCGGGCGGGTGAAACGCGTCTATGTCCAGGGCGATGCCCCCTACCGCGCGGCGCCGGGCGACATCGACCAATGGTTCGTCCGCAACAACCAGGGCGCGATGGTGCCCTTCTCCTCCTTTGCAAGCACGTCGTGGATCACCACGCCCACGAGCTCGTCGCGCTTCCTCGGTTACCCCTCGTTCGAGATTTCGGGCCAGGGCGCGCCGGGCGTCAGCTCGGGCGATTCGATGAACATCATGGAGCAGCTGGCGACCCAGGTCCCGGGCATCAGCGTCGCCTGGGCCGGCCAGTCCTATCAGGAACGGCTGTCGTCCGGGCAGGCGCCGATCCTCTACGGCGTTGCGCTGATCGTCGTCTTCCTGTGCCTCGCCGCGCTCTACGAGAGCTGGTCGATCCCGGTTGCAGTGCTCCTCGTCATCCCGCTCGGGCTGGTGGGATCGATCTTCTTCGTCACGCTGCGCGGGCTGCAGAATGACGTGTACCTGCAGGTCGGCCTGATCACGACCATGGGACTGTCGGCCAAGAACGCGATCCTGATGGTCGAGTTCGCGGAACGCGCCGAGCGCGAAGGCGCGCGGGTGATCGACGCCGCGATCGAGGCGGCGCGTATCCGGCTGCGCCCGATCCTGATGACCAGCTTCGCATTCATCTTCGGCGTGATGCCGCTTGCGCTCGCGACCGGGGCCGGCGCCAACAGCCGGATGGCGATCGGAACGGCCGTGGTCGGCGGCATGGTCACCGCGACCGTGCTCGCGATCTTCTACATCCCGTTCTTCTTCGTGCTCGTGCGCCGCAGCGTCCGCGACGGCATCAAGGCGCTGCGCGAACGCATGAGCAAACGACGGGAAGCCCAGACATGAGGCGCGCTACTGCCCTCCTCGCGCTTCTTGCCACCGCCTGCACGACGATGGAGCCGAAATATGCGCGGCCCGATCCAGCGATCCCCGCGTCTTGGCCGGCCGGCGATCCTTACCTCGCGCAGACCGAGGTCGGATTGCCGGTCCTCACCTATCGTCAGATCTTCCAGGACCCGCGGCTGCAAGCGCTGATCGGGCAAGCGCTGAGCAACAACCGCGACTTGATGATCGCCGCGTCGAACATCGCAGCCGCACGCGAGCAATATCGCATCCAGCGCGCGCAGCAGCTGCCGACGGTCAATGCCGGGGCGGGCGTGACGGCGACTGGCGACAAGACCAAGGACGTCAGCGCCGACTATAATGCCGGCGTCCAGGTGCCGAACTTCGAGCTCGACCTGTTCGGGCGCGTCCGCTCGCTAACCCACGTCCAGCTCCAGCGCTATCTGGCGACAGAGGCCGGCGCACGGGCGACGCGGCTGACTTTGGTTTCGGAAGTCGCGAGCGCATGGCTCGACTATGCGGCGGATTCGAGTCTGCGCCTGATTGCCGAGCAGACTGCGGCGAGTGCGCAGAAGAGCGTCGATCTGACCCGCATCCGGCTACAAGGTGGCGTCGCGCCGCGCACCGACCTCAGCCAGGCCGAGCAAATCCTGAGCCAGGCGCAAGCCGATCTGGCGCGGCAGCGGACGGCCGTGGCGCAGGACGTGAATGCGTTGCAGTTGCTCGTCGGCGCGCCCATCGCGCCGA
>Ga0207674_10009349_pt1 | contig 11219 bp, 8 predicted proteins | sample KBSCornC72_FD_184303 | JGI IMG/M metagenome (GOLD analysis project Ga0207674, IMG submission 184303) | Corn rhizosphere microbial communities from Kellogg Biological Station, Michigan, USA - KBS Corn C7-2 (SPAdes) (version 2) | ecosystem: Host-associated > Plants > Roots > Rhizosphere > Soil ...
CTCCTCGACCAGAACCGGATTTGCGGTGTTCGAGGTGATCTCCGCCACGCCCATCACCGCGACCTCCGACGTGAGGTAAGCGTCGTTGACGAGCGCTTTCACGCCGACCCGCGAAAGGATTGCGGAAATCTGCTCCGCGCCGTCGCTGATATCGTTGTTGCCGAGGATTGCGAAGGTGCCGATGCGAGGCCGCAAACCGGCCAATGGCCTGAGACCCGCCAGACGGCCGGCATCGTCGGTCGGCCACCACTGGCTGAAATAATCGCCTACCATCACCACCAGATCAGGCCGCAGCGCGTTCGCTTTATCGACTGCCTGGCGGATCATCTCAGGTCGGGCGGTCAGCGACGAAACATGAAGATCGCCCATCACCACGACACGAAACGGCCGGGACGTGCATTGCAATCCGGCCGCATGAACCGTGTAGCGCGCAACCGTCACCGGCGCGCGGGCGCCCGCCACGCCGATCACGATCAGGGCGAGTCCGCCTGCGAACAGGGCGAGCAGAATCCGGAGGAAGGCTTTTCGCATCGGCAAGCGGGTTGATTGCACGGGCAGGCCGCGCGACGCAATTCGAAGCGCCATTGTCTGCTCGCGCCGATGCGGGGATATAGGGACCGCCGCGAACACCGTGCGTGGCCGAATTCGAAAGGAATGTCGCCTCGATGCAGCGCAGTTACGCAGCCACCGCACCCATGGGGCGCCGGCCCTATGCGCGCGAGCTGCTGATCATGGAAACGGTGATCTGCGGCGTGGCATCGCTGGCGCTGGCGCTGCTCGCGTACCGGAGCGACGCACCCGCCTGGTCAGTGGCTGCGGCGGCGATATTCTGCTGGGCGGTTGCGCTCGTGTTCCGGCTGAACAGCCGGGCGGGCGTGCTGTTCATCCCCATCATCATCGGCAGCGCGTCGTCGCTGGTCGCGCTTATCATGATTGAATTCGGCGCGGACATTCCGGAGCTTGGCATCGTCGGCCAATCCAACGGCTGCACGGCGACCTACGTCTTCTACGCGATCATATTCTACTGGTCCTATCTCTGGTTCTTCTCCCTGATGGTGGGCCCGGAACCCGCGAAGGATCAGCCGATCAGCCTGTTCTTCGATCGCTATGCGATGCTGATCGGGATCGGGATCGTCGGGTTCACGATATTGATCTGCGCCTATCTGATCCTCGGCGGGCTGCGGAACGGCTTTCCGCTGCTCGCGGGCATCGATCGCTTCGTCTATCGCCGCCTGGCGACCGACAAGATCATGCTGATCGCCCTGAACCTCAAATGGATGTTCGCCTTCTCGTTGGGCATGGTGGCGTTTTCGCTGCCCGTTTCTCGAACCATTAAACTGTCATCGTCAGGAACATTCGCGTTCCTGAGCCTGCTCTATTTCCTTTTCGGGGACAAATTCTTCACTCAGCTGGTCTCCGTGGCGACCTTCTTCGCGCCCTATTTGTATAATAATTACAAGAAGCTCCGGCGCAATATGCTGCTTTATTGCGTCATCGCTGGCCTGCTCGCCGCACCAGCTTTCGGCGTGACCTGGTTCATCTATTCGAACAACGGCCTGGAAAGTTCGGAAGCTACTTTCAAGCGCCTGACCGGCCGCATGGCTGGCCAAGGCGAGCTTTGGTATCTCCAGAACGAACTGGGATCGAACATCCTCAACTGGGACCAGCAATTCGTCGAGAACAACTATCACGCATTGTTCGTGAAGGATGTCGGCCTCTATGCGATCCGCACTGGGATCGGACCCAACTATTTCTCCAACCGCTATGCCCCGGACGACATCCGCGCGTCCATGATGCGCAATGCCGGCACGATCACCTATACCGCCGCCCTCGAACCTCTGGGACTGGCGGTGTTCGGCTGGCTGGGCCTCGTGGCCGTGATGGTCTTCGCCGGACTCGTCACCGCACTGACGTCCGTCTATCTCGTCCGCGCAATCCGGTTGCGCTCGGTCCTGTCGGGCGTCTTCGCGGTGTTCATCATCGTCAATGTGCGATCGTTCCTCTATCAGGGCGCGCCCTGGCAGATATTTGGAATCTACGCGCTCAAGTGGTTTGCCGTGATCCTGCTTGCCGAGCTGATCATGATGGCAGCGAACAGGATCGTGAAGGCGGCGCCTATGATGAATCGGGGACGAACCGTAGGTGTGATTCGTTAAGCCGTTGCTCCATGCGGCGGCCCTGCCCTCCAACGGTCGCCAGTACCCCTCGGTTCGACGCGCTGCACTGCTCCTTCGCACTTGCAACATGCAGCCCGATGGTGTCAAACGCCGCGACTGTTTAGTGAGCGAGGGTCCGAAGTGGATCGCGACGAAGTCGTCAAGGAAATGAACCGTTTGACGGCGGTCGAAAAGGTCGCGTTCCCGCTTATAGCCGCATTTCTGGCCCTGTGCCTCGGTGCAACGCTGCTCGTTACCTTCAGCGGCCAATTGCCCATCCTGAACCAGAGCTTCGGGCTTCAGCGCGCGATTAATCTTGCCATCATAGCCGGCGCCGCGGGCATGATCGCAATCCTATTGCTGGCGATGGCCGTGCCGCGCCTGATCTGGGTCGGGCGCTGCGTGGCGCTGCTCGTGCTATTCCTCGCCGCACTTGAGGTGGAGCTGAGGATCTTCGATCATCTGGCAATCTCGGTCGATCATTCGCTGGTCGATATCGCGTCCCGGCCGGTCAAGGCAGGCGACGCGGAAATCTTCCTGCCTCAATCCACGGAAATGTCTCCCCTCGGCTTTCGCTGGGCGCATAAGGAACCGATCAGGAAGACCGGCTACCGTGTGCTGATGCTGGGTAACAGCTTCGTTCATGGCTCGGGCACCACCTTCGCAACGAATTATCCGCAGGTGCTGGAACGCTTGCTGCAAAAGCGCTTCCCCGACCGCAAGGTGACGGTGATGCCCGCCGGCGTGAACGGCTACGGCGTGGTCGAGGAGCATCAGCTTTATCGCTACCTCATCAACAAAGGCTATGATTTCGACCTGGTCGTCCTCAACTACACGACCGGCACCGATCCCAGCCAGAACCAGCCCGGCACGCGGCTGACGGTCATCGCCGGGCAGAAGCAACGGCTCCATGACAGCGCCTTCCTGCGCGCCTTCTATCCGCTCAACTATTATACCGCGCGCTACCTCATCTATCTGCGCGGCATGTCGAAGACGGTTGACGCGCCGGTCAAGGGCAAGGCCGGACCGAAGGACGCCGACGGCTGCCCGCCCAACCCCGGCTTCGCGGCATCGACCCTGGAGCGGGTGAACTATTATTACCGTCCCGACGGCGTGAAGCGGGTTCCGATCGACATGAGCATTGATGCCCTGATGGCGCTCGGCAAGGATGTGCGGGCCAACAAGCAGAAGTTCATGACTATCCTCCTGCCAGATCGCAACGCCGTGCTGGAAGGATCGCGCAGCCGCTTCGCCGGATCGCCGATGGACTGGACCTGGATCCGCGACCGGATTTCCCGCCGCGTCGGCAGCGGCTGGCCGCTGCTGGACATGTCTGATCTGTTCAACAACCGCCCAAACCTGTTCTTCTGCGGCGACGGCCACTGGAACGATGAGGGCAATCTCTACGGCGCGAACCTCGCCGACGAATTTCTGAGCAATCATATCAACTGAGGGACTGATCGTGGCATCTTCCGACGAAGCAATCATGGAAAAGCTGGGCGATATCTTCATCGACGTGTTCGACGATGACGAGATCGCCCTGACCCTCGAGACGACCGCGTCTGATGTCGATGGCTGGGACAGCCTGACCCACATCCGCCTGATGCTGACCGTCGAACGCGCCTTCGGAGCCAAATTCTCGGCGACCGAGATCGGCAAGCTCAAGAATATCGGCGATCTCGTAGCGCTGATCCGGCAGCACGGCGGCTGACCCTTTTCCCTGACGGAGCAATATGTTCATGAGTGCCGAGATTTACAGCGAGTTGCGTTGGCTGCCGAAGGCACCGGAAGATTTCCGCAAGCGTTGCGAAGCCGCCGCCGCGAGTGACACGCCGGGTTCGTCGCTGCGCCTGCTGGCCGGACATGGTCTCGACGAGAACCAGCTGACCCGCCTCGCCCGTACGCTCGCGAAGCTGCGCACCGAGGGGCGTGATCTGTCCCCGCTCGCCCCGCTCAAGCTCGGGATCGTCAGCAACTCGACCAGCGATTTCCTGATCCCCACCATCGTCGCCAGCGGCCTGCGCCATGGCCTCGCGATCGAATGCGTGGCGGGCCATTATGATCAGGTCGTGCAAAGCGCGCTTGATCCGTCCTCGGACATCAATCGCGCTGGCTGCGACGCCGTACTGATCGCGGTGGATTTGCACGGACTTCCGCTGAGCCTCGCCGATCTCGGCAATGCCGAGGCCGCAACCGCACAAGTGGAGAAGGCGGTCGGCTATATTCAGTCGATCGCGCAGGGCTTCCGCACCCATGGCAAGGCGGCAAGCCTCGTCCAGACCCTGGCCCGGCCGCCGGAACTGCTGTTCGGCAATATGGAACGCACCGTGCCCGGCTCGATCGCGTGGCTGGTCGATCACTTCAACCGGCGCCTGGCCGAGACGCTCTCCAAGGGTGATCTGCTGCTCGACGTCGCCGGGATGGCCGAGACGGTGGGCCTCGCCAACTGGCTCGATCCGACGCTCTGGAATCTGGCGAAGGTGCCGTTTTCCGGAAATTACCTCCCTTTCTATGGCGATCAGGTCGGCCGCTTGCTCGGCGCGTTGCGCGGCAAGAGTCGCCGGACGCTGATCATGGATCTCGACAATACGCTCTGGCACGGCGTGATCGGTGACGATGGTCTCAAAGGCATCGTTATCGGTCAGGGCGATGCGACCGGGGAAGCTCATCTGGAGCTTCAGCAAGGTGCGATGGCCTTGCGCGAGCGCGGCGTAGTGCTGGCAGTCTCGTCCAAGAATGACGACGATGTCGCGCGCGGGCCGTTCCGTGATCACCCAGACATGCTGTTGCGCGAGGAGCATCTCGCCGTGTTCCAGGCGAATTGGAACGACAAGGCGACCAACATCGCCGCAATCTCCAAGGAATTATCGCTCGGCATCGACGCCATGACCTTCATCGACGACAATCCGTTCGAGCGCAATTTCGTGCGCGAGAGCCTGCCGACCGTGGCCGTGCCCGAACTGCCCGAAGATCCGGCGCTCTATGCTCGCACGTTGTTCGCGGGCGGCTATTTCGAGGCGCTCGCCTTTTCGGACGAGGATCGCGGGCGGGCGGATTTCTATCGCGACAATGCCCGCCGCCTCGAACTTCAGGAGCAAGCCGGCGATCTCGAAGGCTATCTCCGCTCGTTGGAAATGGAAATCACCTTCCAGCCGTTCGAGCCGGTCGGCCGCGCCCGCATCGCCCAGCTGATTGGCAAATCCAACCAGTTCAATCTCACCACCCGCCGCTATACCGAGGCGCAGGTCGAGGCGATGGAGAATGACCCGGACCTGTTCACGCTTCAGGTGCGGCTGAAGGACCGCTTCAGCGACAATGGCATGATCTCGGTGATCATCGGCCGCAAGACCGGCGAGGACTGGGAAATCGACACCTGGCTGATGAGTTGCCGCGTCCTCGGCCGCCGCGTCGAGAATGCGGTGCTGCGCGAAGTGATCGATATTGCCCGGTCAAAAGGTGCGCGCAAGCTGATCGGACGCTACATCCCGACCGAGCGCAACGGCATGGTACGGGATCACTACGAAAAACTCGATTTCACCCCCGTCTCGACACTGGAGAGCGGCGAGAGCGCGTGGGAAATTCCAACCGATTACGATGTGACCATTCCCATCCCCATGTCGGTGGTCCGGCTTGGCTAAGCGGAGACGCGCTCGATGAGCGTAACATCAGTCCTGTTCGTCGCCTTCGCCATTGCGGTGGCCGCGCTCTATTCGCTCTGGGCCAATCCGGCCTGGCGCAAGATGCTGATGCTCGTCTCGAACATCGCCTTCGTGCTGAGCTTCACGACAGCACCGAGCGCGCTGGCGCCCTATGTGGCGTTCCTGCTGTTGGCATTCGTGTCCGTCCGATCCGCACAATATCTGCCGGGCAGGTGGCCTTCGATCTTGTTCATCGGCGGCACGACCGCGATTTTCCTGTGGTTGAAGAAATACTGGTTCGTCGGGGCGGTCGTGGAGTTCCTGCCCTTCGCCTACCTCACCGTCGGCCTGTCCTATGTCTTCTTCCGTGTGATGGGCCTGATCATCGACGCGCGGCAGGACGAGCGCCTGGCGCGGGTCGGGCCGCTCGATTTCTTCAACTTCGCGATGAACTTCCCGACGCTGATCGCCGGCCCGATCGATCGCTATCAGGAATTCGAGAAGGACTATCCGGTCACGCTTCCGGACGTCGGCCACGCGCTCTATCGCGCGCTGGGCGGCTTCTTCAAGATCATCGTCGTTTCCTACATCTTCACCGCCATTCAGGAACATTATGCCGCCGCGCTCCTGACCGGGCCTGACGCGACCAACCGGCTGCTGCTCGGCTTCATGGCGATCGGCAGCTATCCGCTGGCGCTCTATTTCAACTCGTCGGGCTATGCCGATATAGTGATCTCGATCGGCGTCCTGTTCGGCAAGCGCTACCCGGAGAATTTTAACCGGCCGTTTCTGGCCTTCTCCTTCATCGAATTCTGGTCGCGCTATCATATGAGCCTGTCGAACTGGCTCAAGGACTATATCTACACGCCTCTGCTCACGAGCCTGATGCGAAAGGTGCCCAATCCGGCGCTCGATCCCTTCATCGGCGCGATCGCCTATTTCGTGACCTTCTTCCTGATCGGTATCTGGCACGGCTCGACTGTCGCCTTTGCCGTCTACGGCTTGCTGCTCGCGATCGGGGTTAGCATCAACAAGCTATACCAAGTCTATCTCGGCAAATATCTCGGCCGGAAGAAGTATCGCGAGCTGAGCGGCGGCTATGTCTACCGCAGCCTCATGCGCGGTCTGACCTACACCTATTACGCCTTCTGCATGATCTTCTTCTGGGCGACCATGGACACGACCCTGCGGATATTCGATCGCATGAGCGTCGGCGGCCTGCTCGTCAGCCTCGCCGCGATGGTGATCGCCGCCGCTATGATCGCCAGTGCCATCGAATGGACCCTGGAGCATGCGGACAAGGGCGCCGCAGCGATGTCGCCTTACGCCCGATCGGTGGCCGCGTCGCTGCTGGTGCTGGGCTGCCTGGCGACGATGATCATCACCGCCAACGTCGATTCCAAGATCATCTATCAGGCGTTCTGAGACTGGCCCAGATCCGGTCGTAAAGCCGCTGCCCGATCCACGCGGCCACCACCGCTACCGGCAGGGCCAGCAAGATGATCAAGGCCGCCCTGCCCTGCCAACCGGCGGGATCGTGGATCTTGAGGAAGAAGGCATAGACCGGCCGGTGGAACAGGTAGAGAAAATAGCTCGCCTGCGCGACGAACAGGATCCAGCCCCAGCGCGGCAGCTTCGTCTCCCACGCCATCGCCGCGCCAAACAGAGCGGCCGAGAGCGCCAGCGCCCAGGGCATCGACCAGACGCTGCTCTCGATCATCCGCGTCTCCGAAAGCGACGAGATGCCGGCCGCTGGAATAGCCGCCATCAGCCCGAACAGCAGTAGCTTGCGCCACTTCACGTCATGCGCGGCCAGCCACAGGCCGAGACAGTAGGACGGCAGATACATGGCAAGGCGCGGGCTTACCGGCTCCCATTGCAGATGCGCTGCGCCGGACAGCAAAGTCAGGCCAGCCACGACAAGCAAAAATGTCCACCCATTCCGCCGCGCCGCCATCAGCAGCGGGGTAACGGCATAGAAGAGGACGATCATCGTGATAAACCAGAGCGTGAACGGCGCCGGCCCCCACAGCATCGCCACCAGCAGCGCCGCTTTCGTGAGCGCCGCCATGTCGCCCAGCTTCAGCACCATGAAGATCAGGCACGCCAGCACGAATGGCGGATAGATCCGCCCGAACCGCCCGAGATAGAAATCCCAGAGCGGCCGTGTCTCCAGGGGCACATCCTTCAGCCCCATCAGATAGCCCGAAACTAGTACGAACAGCCCGAGCAGCGCCACCGTCACATGATAGGTGATCCCGTTCTTCCCGTCGGCCAACTCGGGCAGATAATCGAACACATGCCAGATGCCGACGATCCACAGGATGCTGAACGCCCGCACCAGATCGATCGCCGCGTTGCGCCGCTGTGGTCCGCGCTTATCGGTCATTCATCGCCCCGCCTCGGCATACCGGCTTGTTCGCACTCGCAGCATCTATCCCCCGCGCAAGACCGCGTCTATAAACGCCCGATGACGGCTGTCCGACAATCGCTTTCGCTTGCACGTGCACATCATCCCCTATCGGACTGCTAATGCTCGGTAATCTCGCTTCAATGTCCGGGCTGAGCCTGTTCAAGGCGGTTGTCCAGTTCGGGATCACGACGCTCGTCGCTTTGTTCGTGCTGCCCGGCGAATATGGCCTGATCACCTTTTCGCTGCCGATCATAGGCTTCATCGCGGTGCTCACCGACATGGGGCTGGCGAGCGCCATCGTCCGCCAGCCGGACCTCACTCGCGAACAGGCCGGGGGCGCGTTCAGTTTCTCCTTCACCATCGGCGTGATCGCCGCGCTGCTGCTGGGCCTCACCGCCTATCCGATCCAGCACTGGACGGGCCTTAACCATCTGGCCCAGGTGCTGATCGCGCTGGCGCTGGCGGTGTTCTTCACGATCGTGGCGGGCGTGCCGCGTGCGATCATGGAGCGGTCGCTGCGCTATCATCGCGTCGCCATGATCGAAGGGATCGGCACGCTCGTGGCGGGCCTCGCCTGCACGGTTTCCGTGTTTCTCGGCGCCGGCATCTGGTCCGTGGTGCTGTTCCACGTCACCCTGCAGGGCTTCCGCGCGACCTGCTTCCTGATCGAGAGCCGACACGCCATGGCGATCAACCGCCAGTGGCGCGCGATCACCGGTCTGCTCACCTTCGGCTGGTGGGTGCTGGCGACCAACCTGCTCAACTTCGCTGCACGCAATGCCCAGAACCTGCTGATCGGCGCCTGGCTCGGCGCGGTCGCGGTGGGGCTTTACGGCCTCGCCTACCAGTTCATGATCCTGCCCCTGATGGCGATCACCTGGCCCGCCTCCGGCGTGCTGCTCGCGACGCTCAGCAACAAGGCGAATACCGACGACGCGCATTTCCGCCAACCGATCCTGGGCGTGGCGCTGATCACCGCGCTGATCTCCTTCCCGCTGATGATCTGGATGACGTTCGGGCTCGCCTTCCCGATCCACACGCTGCTCGCTCCGGGCTGGGAGCATATGATCCCGCTACTGCAGGTGCTCGCCCCGCTGGGCGCGCTCCAGTCGCTGTCCTCTTACAACGGCGCTGTGCTGCTCGCGCGAGGTCATTCGAGCCTTCAATTCTGGATCAATCTCATCACCAGCGCCGTGCTGCTCGTCGGCTTCCTGTTCGCCTTGCCGCATGGAGTACAGCGCTTCGCTGAGGTCTATTTCATCGTGGGTATGGCGACCGCGCTCTTCCAGATCGCCGCCAAGCTATGGGCGGCGAAAATCCCGGCAGCCGCTTATCTCTGGACATTGACCCCGCCGATCGCCGCGACGGCGACAGGATATGCCGCGGCATGGATGATCGGCCTTCGATCATCGGATTGGCTGCACTGGGCTGGTGTCACGGCGGGCTATGGTGTGGCGGTGCTTGCGGTTTACGCCTTGTCGTCACGCAAGATCTTGCGCGAATTGCAGGCGCTGCTTCGTTCCCGCGCCACCGCAGGCGAAGCCGCCACCGACTATCACGAACCGCTAGGCTGAGCGATCGGCGGCGAGGATCGCCTGCGCAAGGCTTGCCGCGCCGCGATCCCAGCTGAACAGCGCCACGCGCTCACGCGCCGCCGCCCGCCGCACATCCCGATCGGGCCAGTCCAGTTGCTCCGCCATCAGCCGCGCAAGCGTTGCGGCGTCATCCGGATCGAAGAAGATCGCCGCCTCACCACATGTTTCCCGCAACACCGGAATATCCGACGCGATCACCGGGCAATCATGCACCATGGCCTCCAGCGGCGGAATCCCGAATCCCTCGTAGCGCGATGGAAACACCAGCGCCGCCGCATTGGCGTAAAGCGCGGAGATGGCCTCATCCGATTTTCCGCTGGCGACAACAACGCCGGGAATCTCGTCGGGCGTCCGTCCGCCGAACACGGCGTTGTTGAGCGATCCCGCCACCACGAACCGGACATCCGACCGATTGAGTTGGGCAAAGGCATCCAGCGCAATCGGCAGATTCTTGTTGGGTGCCGGTGATCCTACGAACAAGAAATAACGGCCCGGCTGTAGACCAAGCTCACCAAGCACGCCTTCGTCGGCTGCCCGGCCGATCAGATGATCGCAGCCATTATAGGCGACGAAGACCCGGTCAGTCGGCACGCCCAGCACAGCCGAAAGCTCCTGCCGGGAAAAGTTGGAGACGGTCCCCAGCCGTGACGTCCGCGCCAGCAACCGGCTGAGCGTCCGGTGCGCCTTGCCGTAGCGCGACCCGAAATTCTGCGGCGTGCGAAACACGGCGACATCGTGGATCACCGTGATGCTGTCCCGGTGCAGGATCGGCCCCGAATTGCCGAGATTGACCAGCCGCTGGCCCTTCGCGGCGCGCATCAGATCCCACTGCTCCCAGAGATGCCCCTGCCGCGCACCGGCATGGACGGTCTCGATCGTCTGGAGCGGATGATCGGACACCACGCCCTCCGGCACGATCAGCCGCCACCGCCGCCGCCCCAGCCCCTCGGGATCGGCAAGGATCATGGCATCCAGCGCGCGGGTGATCTCCCGCGCATACCGCTGCACCCCGCTCAGCTTCTGCGCGAGAAAACGGCCATTTATGGCAATGTCCTTGGCCGGCTTGTTGGGATCGTGCATGAAGGATGGATACTCGGGACGGATATCGTGCGCATACCCTATTTGAGGGCGCTATATCCATATCCGCCTACCGCCGTTTGACGAGGCTTTCTCTCTCCCTGCCCTGCACGATGATAAAATTGGACTTTGCAGGGTAAATCTTGATTTACCCTCACTTACCCTGCATATCGCACGCATATGGCATATGCAGGGTAAAACATGCCTATTCAACCTTTTACTGATGAACAGGCGCGGGTGATCGTGAACCTGGAACAGGCCTACCAGGTCTGGATGGAAACGCTGCGCACCCTCAACGACCTGCCCTATAATATGCGGATCAAAGAGGTATCCGGCCGGG
>Ga0207674_10009352_pt1 | contig 11215 bp, 11 predicted proteins | sample KBSCornC72_FD_184303 | JGI IMG/M metagenome (GOLD analysis project Ga0207674, IMG submission 184303) | Corn rhizosphere microbial communities from Kellogg Biological Station, Michigan, USA - KBS Corn C7-2 (SPAdes) (version 2) | ecosystem: Host-associated > Plants > Roots > Rhizosphere > Soil ...
TGCGGCGACTGTCGCCAGCCACGGAGCGCGCAACAACGATCGCGACAGTCTTCTTTTCTGTCGGCAACGCTGCGCATGATGCGCATGCTGCCTTTCAGCGCCTTTGTAATTCGTACGCGCATCTGTGAATCCGGATGAAGGACCGCACCCGATCCTTCAATCCTCATTCCGTCGCTGATTTCCGAGCCGCGCCGGCCGGACGGCACATTCCGCGCAGCGGGCACTGACGATCGCGCTGAGCTCGTCCGTAGCCGCAGGCATTCATCATCCCGACGTGGCAGAGGGAAAAGTCGTACCGGACCGGATCGACGGGGTTGATGGCGCGTAGCGACGCCGTGATTTCGGCCGCCATCTTCCAGTTTGGTGTGCGATAGCGCGTCAATCTGAGACACCGCCCCAGACGAATGACGTGCGTATCGAGCGGAATGATGAGCCGGGATGGGGACACGAGTGTCCACATTCCAAAGTCGATTTCGTCGCGCCGAACCATCCAGCGCAGAAACAGATTGAGCCGCTTGCAGGCGCTTCCGGCCGACGGACGTGGAAAGAAATAACAGACGCCCGGTCGCTGGGGAACTCTGCCGTAAGCGGGACGGAGGTTTGTCTCCAGCGCGCGTGTCGAGAACGCATCGAGCGCGGGCCCGATGTCCAGCGCCGCCGCATCGTCGCCCGCAACGAAGAAGCGCTCGATCGAGCCCGCTTCACGAAGCATCCGCTGCAAGATGAGCAGCAACGCAACGAGATCCCGACCTCGAATCCAGCGGTGGACAACAGGATCGATCGCGGCTCGATCGCGCGCCGGGTCGAAGCTCCTCACGAAACGGGCTGGGTGCGGACCCATGGCCGCGACGAGCGTCTCGATGGAATTGAGGACGCTCGCCACGCGGCCAAACGCGAGCGCTGCCGCACAGAACCCGACGACCTCGCGGTCCTCCGGCGCCGTGTAGCGCCGGACGATGTGAACCGGATCGGATGCGGAGTTGACGTGATCGAACGTGCGGTAAAGATCGTCGAGGCGCGCCGCAAGCGCGCCCTTCGAATCCCGAATCCCGAATCCCGAATCCCGGCCGCGATCGCTATTTCGGGAACGGCTTGAGGGCAGGAGTGTTTCCCGGCGGCAGCGAAGTACGACCAACGTTCAGAACCATCGAGATCATCGAGTAGTAGCCGTTCAGGCCGACAAGGTCCATCATGCCCTGCTCGCCGTACTTCGCGAGCATGCGCGCGTAGGTTCGATCGGTGACGCTATGGAAGTCGTTCAACTCATTACTGAAGTCGTAGACGATTTCCATGCCGTCGCTCATCCCCTCCGGACGACGTCCATCCGCAACGGCCTGAATGATGGCGTCGCTCAGGCCCGCGGTCTTGCCGTCCGCGGCGTGTACGTACCACTCGTACTGCTGCGTCCATCGACGCGACACGAGGAGGATCGCAAACTCGCTGACGTCGCGCGGCAGCGAATTGCCAAACCGCAGATACGTTCCCATCCGGGCGGCGTTGATCATCAGCTGAGGACTTCGGCTCAACGGAACGAACGGCCCGAATACTTCCTGCTTCCGCTCGACCAGAAATTCCGCCGCGGCTTTCTTCTGCGCCTCGGTCAGCTTGTCGGCGGCGATCGGAGGGAGCCGGTCCTGCGCAAACGCCGACGCTGAGCAAAACACCATCAGCGCTACGATGCTGCCGACAACTACCTGCCCACCCCTGCCCCCTGCCCACTGCCTCCTGTCCACTGCTGTCATATCACCCTCGCAATTCGGCGAAGCGTTGGACGAACCGCTGGACGCGCGATTCGTCGACGAGCTTATGGCCCGCGCCATCTTTCTTGAAATCGCTGCCGACGATCAAGCCGTTCACTTTTGGCAGCACCTGCGCGATATTTTCCGGCGTCGCGCCGCTTCCAACCAGCAGCGGCAGCGTCGTGGCCTGCCTGACGACCGCCACATCGGCCAGGCTCGTTTCGACACCCGTGCGGTCGCCGGTGACGATGATCGCGTCGGCGAGCCCGCGCTCCGCAAGGTCGCGCGTCTCAATATCCAGGCTGCGACCGGCGATCGGCGCCGCGTGTTTGACGCCGACGTCGGCGAAAATGAGCGCCCGCGACTTCAGAGCGCTCCGGAGTCTTACCGAAAACTGGCTGCTGCCCTGGACAATTCCCTGGTCCGCGACGACGGCTCCCATGTGGACGTTGACGCGCACGTAATGGGCACCTGCCGCCGCGGCGATGGCAATCGCCGCCTCGCCGTCGCTTCGAAGCACGTTGATCCCAACAGGCATCCCGGCGGCGCGCACGATCTCGCGCGAGACCGCAGCCATCGCTGCTACGGTTTCCACCGGCACGCGGCCCGGAAAGTACGGCATGTCGCGAAAGTTTTCGACGATCACCGAATCAAGGTGATGGCGCTCGAATATCTCGAGTTCGGCGAGCGCCTGGTCATACACCCGCTGCACGTCGCCGTCGTACAATGGCGCGCCTGGCAGCGGCAGGAGGTGCAGCACGCCAATCAGCGGTTTACGCCCGCCAAACAGATCCTGAAACGACATGTATGAGTAAGATTCGAGCCGGTCGTGCCGCCTCTTCTACGGGACCTCGCCGCTCGTGCGGCGCTGGTCGTCGCAGTCGTCATTGTTTATCACAACGCCCTGTGGGCGTCGTTCTTTGACGACGACTACCAGTGGCTCGTCGGATCATGGTCGTTTCACCCGGCGCAGGTCGTCGCGTTCAGCAGCATGACGCATTTCTACCGGCCCGTCATCGATGTGTATTTCGCCGTGATGACGCCGCTCCTCCGCGGCTCCCCCATTCTGTTTCATGAAGCGAACATCGTCCTCCATGCGATCAACGTGCTGGTCATATTCGCGCTGGCCAGGCGGATTGGCGGCGGCGATTTGTTCGGGTGGGTCGCCGCACTGTTTTTTGCCGTCCAACCGTCGGATATCGACGCAATTGCGTGGGTCGGTGCGCTCGCCGAAGCCGTCGGTGCACTCTTCGGATGTTTGAGCCTCTTGTGGTTTCTGCGGTGGCGCGAGGAGCGCCGGCCGTCCCTTCGCCAACTTTCAATAGCCGCCTATGCGCTGGCACTGCTGACACACGAAAGCTCGGTGATGTTTCTGCCCGTGTTGTTCCTGGCGGATCTGCTGATCTGGCGGGTCCGAAAGGACCCGCCCTCCACTACCGCCAGTCAGATTGCGACGAGCGGCGCGGACCTTCCAGGTCCGCGAACGTTCGGGCCATACATCGCGCTCACGGTGGTTTACCTGGCAGTCGATGTCTGGATCAATAGCCGCAACTACGTGGTGTCTCAAGGGTATTACACCCTCGGATTTCATATCGTGACGAACGCGCTGAATTACATCGACGCGTTGTATGTTGGCCGGCGGAACTGGGTGAACTACGCGGCGATCGCAATCGGAATCGTCATGCTGCTGGTGCGGGGGAACTCGCGCGTTCGATTCGCCACCGGCTGGATGCTCCTCGCACTGGCGCCGTTCTTGTCATTCAACTGGGGAAACACGTCACGGTACCTGTATCAGCCCGCGATCGGGTTCTCCATGCTTCTCGCCGAAGCGGAGATGGTGTCCGATCGCGCGCTGTCGCGCCGAATGAATACCCCGAGACGCGCGCTAATCGTCAGCGTCCTCGTTGCGGCAATCGCGATCCGTTTTGCGGTGTTCGCGGCGGCGAATGTTCGCGATTTCACGGACCGATCGCAGGTTTATTCCGATTATCTCGGTCAGTTCCGGGCAATCCATGGTACGGTGCCCTCGAACACCACGGTGGTTGCCGATCCGCCCACCAGGCTGCCCTATCAGTTCCTCAACGCGGCCGTCCAGTGGGATTATCGCGACCCAACGATTCGCATCGCACCGTACGAGTCCGACGACGTTCGCTGAAGACGGAGGAGATTTATGGCCACGCGTCTTGTCACACGCCGTGATTTGCTCAAGACCGGGGCGGCGGGCTCGCTCGCGCTCCTCACGGCGAAGCGCACCCTTGCCCAGAATTCCGGTCGTCCGCCGAACATCATTTTCATCATGGCCGACGATATGGGATACGCCGACGTCGCGTGCTACGGGCGGCCCGACCTTCGGACACCGAATATCGATGGCCTCGCGACGCGAGGCGTGCGGCTGCTGCAGGGATATGCCAATTCGGCGGTGTGCACGGCGACACGAGTGGGACTGATCACTGGACGCTATCAATACCGGCTGCGCGTGGGACTCGAAGAACCGCTGGCCACGGCATCGCCGATCGGCCTCCCTCCTGCACACCCGACGCTGCCGTCACTCCTGAAGAAATCGGGGTACGCCACCGCGCTGGTCGGCAAGTGGCATCTCGGCACCCTGCCCAACTTCGGTCCGCTACAGAGCGGGTACGACCAGTTCTTCGGTTTTCGCGGTGGGGCAGTCGATTACTACTCTCACAACGGCACCGACCAGAAGCCGGATCTCTGGGACAACGACGTGCCGGTCGAGCGTGCCGGTTACATGACGCAGTTGCTCGGCGACCGCGCGGTGCAGGTCGTCAACGCGTACGCGAAGGAACGACGTCCGTTTTTCATCAGCCTTCACTTCAACGCGCCGCACTGGCCGTGGGAGGCACCCGGCGACGAGGCGGAGTCGCAGCGAATCCGGGCGACAGGTCTCGTCCATTACGACGGTGGCTCGCAGAAAACCTATCAGCGCATGATCGCCGAGTTGGATACGCAGATCGGCCGCGTCGTTGGCGCATTGAGATCGAGTGGCACCATCGACAACACGATCGTCGTCTTCACCAGCGACAACGGTGGGGAGCGTTTCGCCGACACCTGGCCGTTCAGTGGACGGAAAACCGAGCTGCTCGAAGGCGGCCTCCGCATCCCGGCCATCGTGTCGTGGCCGGCCGTGCTGCCGCAGAACCGCACGTCGGAGCAGGTGGCGATTTCAATGGACTGGCTTCCGACGCTGCTGGCCGCCGCCGGAGCGGCGCCAGACCCGGCGTATCCCTCGGACGGGATGAACCTGCTGCCGGTCCTCCGCTCGAATGCGTCGCCGGTACCGCGACGGCTGTTCTGGCGCTACAAGGGAAACGCGCAGCGCGCGATGCGGGACGGTGATTTGAAGTACCTGAAGATTCGCGAGAACACGTTCCTGTTCAACGTTGCCGATGACCCGATGGAACGCGCCAATTTGAAAGATCGTCAACGGGATGCCTTCGAGCGACTCTCGAAGGAATGGCTCGCCTGGAATTCGACGATGTTGCCCGAGGTGCCGGAAAGCAATACGGGAGGGAACAACGCGGACCGCTGGGCGGATCACCTCGGCCTGCGCAGTACGACGGAGCCCGATAACCCGACGACGAGCGAATCGTCGCGCTAGAACTTCGTGATCGGGAGGCCGGCTTTGCACATCGGGCACGCATCCGCCGGAAAGTTCTCGGGGGCCTTGTATTCCGCGAGCGCGAAGTTCGGGGCACCCGCGTCGGTGGTCGCCTCCATGCGATCGTAGAGTTCCGCCGTAGCAATCACCTTTCCGTCCGCCGAACGCACGATCGTCGCGCATCGCGCCAACGTCTGCCCCGTGTTCCGCACGTCGTCAACGATCAGAACGTTCTTCCCCACGAGCTGCTGCCGATAGAAGCGGCTCAGTCCGGGGCCGCGGTACGCGTCCACCATGAACGGCGCAAATATCGTCGGCGAGCCGGTAATCGCGCGGCGGCTGTCGAGCAGCCCTGCGACGGTATGGGCAAGGAGGGCCCCTCCGGTCGCCGGCCCGGCGACCACTTCGGTCTCGTCGAGGACCGACGCCGGAAGCATGTCAATGAGGTCCTGCGCGAATCGCCAGATCGTCGACGGGTAGCGGAACAGCTGATGAGGATTGAGATAAAGCTGTCCGTGATAGCCGTTGCCAAAGTCGAAATGACCATCGAGCATCAGCACCTGGAACTGCTGCAGATCTCTCAGCGCCTTTTCGCGGATCTCGTCTTTCCTGTTCATGAGCGTGGCCGTCATAGAGAAATCCTTGTCTCGGCGTTGACGTAGAGCGGCCTGCCACCGACGAGCGTCGCCGCAACGCCGCCGCGGAGCTCCCATCCGTCAAAGGGAGTGTTCTTCGATCGCGACCGCAGCTTGCCAGCCTCGATCTTGACCTTCAGATCGGGCGCGATGATGGTGATGTCGGCCGGCGCGCCTTCCGAGAGCGTGCCGCCCGGCACGTTGAGGATGCGCGCGGGATTGACCGACAGCAGCTCGACCAACCTCGACAAGCGGATACGGCCCGCGTGCACCAGGCGATCGAGCGACAGCGGCACTGCCGTTTCGAGGCCGACGATGCCGAACGGCGCACGGTCGTATTCGACCTTCTTCTCGTCGTAGTGATGCGGCGCATGATCGGTGGCAATGGCGTCCACCGATCCATCGGCGATCCCGTCGAGCATCGCGTCCCGATCGGCGGCTTCGCGCAGCGGTGGGTTCATCTTGGTGTTGGTGTCGTAGGCCAGCGGCGCGGCGAGCGCCTCGTCGGTCAACGTGAAGTGATGCGGTGCGACCTCACACGTGAGGTGCACACCCGCCTCTTTGCCCTTGCGCACGGCGCGAAGCGACGCGCGTGCGCTCATGTGCGCCACATGGAACGACGAGCCGGTCAGTTCGGCGAGCAGCACGCCGCGCTCGACACCGAGCGCCTCGCACGCCCCGGGCATGCCGCGCAAGCCGAGCGACGCCGCGTAATACCCTTCGTGCGCCACGGCGTCGCCTTTGAGCGAGGGGTCCTCGCAGTGCTCGATCACCGGCATGCCGAACATGCCCGCATATTCCAGCGCGCGGCGGAGGAGGATGGCCGTCTTGACCGGATGCCCGTCGTCAGTGATCGCGACACAGCCGGCGTTGCGCATGTCGGCGATGTCGGCAAGCAGTTCGCCGTGCGATCCGCGCGACACGGCGCCAATCGGATACACGCGCGCGAGATTGGCCTCGCGCGCCTTGTTCAGAATGTAGGTGGTGACGTTCGCGTTGTCGTTGACCGGATTCGTGTTCGGCATGCAGGCGACAGCGGTAAAGCCGCCCGCTACGGCCGATGCCGTTCCCGTGGCCACCGTCTCCTTGTGTTCCTGTCCCGGCTCACGCAGGTGCACGTGCATGTCGATGAAGCCGGGACAGATCACCAATCCATCCGGAATCTCGACGACTGTCGCCCCATCCGCCGGCAGATTCGATGCGACGCGCGCGATGCGCTCCCCCTCGATCAGAATGTCGCGCACGCCGTCAATCCCGTTGGCGGGATCGACGACCCGCCCACCCTTAAGCAGCCTCTTCATGCTCCGCTCCGCCTGCCAGCAGATACAGCACGGCCATCCGCACCGCGACACCGTTGGCGACCTGGTCGAGAATGACCGAGTAGGGACCATCCGCCACTTCCGAAGCGATCTCCACGCCGCGATTCATCGGACCGGGGTGCATGATCATCACGTCCGGTTTCGCCAGCTGCATCCGCGCTTCGCTCATGCCGAACACATTGAAGTACTCGCGCAGCGATGGGAAGTAGGCGCCCTCCATCCGTTCGAGCTGAATGCGCAGCAGCATGATGACATCGGCGCCGGTGACGGCAGCCTCGATGCTGCTCGTCGCAGTGACGCCGAAGCGGCGAATGTCGGCGGGCATCAGCGTCGGTGGTCCGCAGACCCAGACGTCGGCACCCATCCTGGTCAACAGCAGGATGTTGGACCGCAGCACGCGGCTGTGCAGCAGGTCGCCGATGATGGCCACCTTCAGCCCGTTCAGCTGCCGCTTGCGCTCGCGGATGGTGAAGGCATCGAGCAGCGCCTGCGTCGGATGCTCGTGCATGCCGTCGCCGGCATTGATGATTGCCGATCGGCAGATGCGCGACAGCAGGTGACAAGCACCTGACGATGAGTGCCGCAGCACGATCATGTCGGGGTGCATGGCCTCGAGGTTGAGCGCCGTGTCGGCGAGCGTTTCCCCCTTGACGACGCTCGACGTCGCGATGGCGATGTTGAGCGTGTCGGCGCTAAGACGCTTTTCCGCAATCTCGAACGACGTCCGCGTGCGCGTGCTCGGTTCGAAGAACAGATTCACCACCGTCTTCCCTCGCAGCGCCGGGACCTTCTTGATGGGACGCGAGGCAATCTCCTTCATCGCGTCGGCGGTGTCGAGAATGAGTGTGATCTCGTCCGGAGTCAGGTCAGAGATGCCGAGCAGGTCCTTCGATCGCAACGAGGTGATCGCCGGCCGCTGATCGATGTCGTGAACCGTTGCGTGCGGGCTCATACGATTGCCTCCTGCTGCAGCACCACTTCATCGTTGCCGTCGGTTTCCTGCAGCCGCACCTGGACGCTCTCGTCGGGATTGGTCGGCAGGTTCTTGCCCACGTAATCGGCCTTGATCGGCAGCTCGCGGTGCCCGCGATCCACCAACACGATGAGCTGAATCGCCTGCGGCCGTCCGAAATCAATCAGCGCGTCGAGCGCCGCTCTCGTCGTGCGGCCGGTATAGAGCACGTCGTCAACGAGCAGGATCTTCTTGTTGTCGATGGAGAACGGAATCTCAGTGCGGCGAATCACCGGTTGGGGACCGACCGGATGGCGCATCAGATCGTCGCGATACAAGGTGATATCGAGTGCACCGGTCGGCACATCGTCGCCGGAGATTTGCTTGAGAATACGGGCCAGGCGTCGCGCGATGTGCACGCCGCGCGTACGCACGCCGACCAGCGCGAGGCCATCCACGCCTTTATTGCGCTCGACGATTTCGTGGGCGATACGGGTAAGTGTGCGGGCGATGCGGTCGGCGTCCATGACGACCGCGGACTTAGTGTCGGGCATGCTCACCTCTTCGCGGTCTCTCAGGACCGCATTAAAGAGCTGGATCAGTATACAGCAGGTATACTCCGACGAATGCTTCGCGACGTCGAGGCACGCGTCATTTCAAACACGCGCCTCTCCTCCGACTACAACGTCATCGCGCTTGCTGCTCCAGAAATCGCGGAAGCCACTCAGCCGGGACAGTTCGTGATGGTCAAATCCGGCCGCAGTGGGGATCCACTGCTGCGACGGCCGTTCTCGGTCTTCGAAGTACTCCGGTCGAACGATCGTGTCGCCGGCTTGACGTTACTCAGCAAACGCATCGGGGTGACGACGAAGATTCTGTACGACGCGGTTGAGGGCGATACGATCGCCTGTCTCGGACCGCTTGGACGTCCCTTCGACTTGGTCGATCCGCCTGCCGACGCCTGGATGGTCGCAGGCGGCGTTGGCCTTGCCCCGTTTGCTACGCTTGCCGAAGCGCTGCTGGCGCGCGGCACCAGGACGACGCTCTTCTACGGCGCGCGGACGGGCGCCGAGTTGTTCTACCTGGATTGGTTCACATCCCGAGGCATCAGACTCGTCCTCGCGACCGAAGACGGTTCGATAGGCGATCACGCGCGGATTACGGCACCTCTCGAACGCGAACTCAAGGACCGCCGGATCCCGGATCCCGGATCCCGGATCCCGGACCTCATGATTTACAGTTGCGGCCCGGAGTCGATGCTCGAAGCCGTTACGCGTGTCGCTGAGAAATTCAAGCGCCCCTCTCAGGTCTCCGTCGAGCGAACAATGGGATGCGGGATGGGCGGCTGCTACAGCTGTGTGATATCGGTCCGCGGTGAAGCCGGATCCGAAAGGACCCGGCCTACACACTACGTCAGGTCGTGTATCGCCGGCCCCGTGTTCCGCGGCGAGGACCTCGTATGGGATTCATAACGCGCATGAGCCTCAGAAACGCAGAGACTCAGAGAGAGGGTCGTTCTCTTCGTCTCCGAGGCTCTGCGGTCCCTGTCGGGACTGGGGTTTGGGATTTGGGATTTGGACTTTGGGGTTTGGCAATTGATTGACCTCTCAGTCCAAATCGGCGCGCTAACCCTGAAGAACCCGCTGATCGCGGCAAGCGGATGCTTCGGGTACGGCGTGGAATACATCGAGGCCGTCGATCTCTCCACCCTTGGCGGCGTCGCCGTCAAAGGTCTCTTCCTGAAGCCGCGCGAAGGCCACCCGCCCGAGCGGATCGTCGAAACGCCCTCGGGGATGCTCAATGCAATCGGCCTTCAAGGCATCGGCGTCCACCGGTTCATCCAGGAGAAGCTGCCGGAACTGCGCCAGCTTCGCGCGACGGTCATCGTCAATATCTGCGGCAGCACCCTCGACGAGTACGTCGAACTGGCGCGGATTCTGTCCGATGCAGAAGGCGTCGCCGCGCTCGAATTGAACATCTCGTGCCCGAATATCAAGGAAGGCGGCATCACGTTCGGCTGCAGCCTGCACGGGACATTCGACGTCGTGAGCGCGGTGAAAAAGGTCACCTCGCTGCCTGTTATTCCGAAGCTGACGCCCAACGTCACCGACGTCGCGTCGTTCGCGCGCGCGGCGGAAGACGCAGGCGCCGACGCCGTTTCCCTCGTGAACACCTTCCTCGCCATGGCGATCGACGTGGAGACGCGCCGCCCGGAACTGTCGAACATCGTCGGCGGGTTGAGCGGACCCGCCATTCGTCCGATCGCCGTCCGCATGGTGTACGAGTGCCGCCGCGCGGTAAAGATTCCCGTGATCGGAATGGGTGGCATCGCCAGTGCCCGCGACGCTCTCGAGTTCATCGTCGCCGGTGCACACGCCGTACAGGTGGGCACCGCCAATTTCGTGGATCCGTTCATCTGGGAGAAACTGCTCGACGGCATCACGGATTACCTGCGCCGCCACAACATCTCCCGTATTGCTGACCTCGTGGGGACGATCGACACGACCTCGCGCGAAAAAGAGTGGATCAGCTCCTAGTCGCGCTCGATGTCGAGAGCGGCGAGCGCGCGATGCAGCTGGTCACGATGCTGCGCGGGCTCGCTGGTGGCTTCAAGATCGGCAATCGCCTCTTCACGACGGAAGGACCCGCGCTCGTGCGCCGGATTGTCGATGCCGGGTCTCGCGTGTTTCTCGACCTGAAGTATCACGACATCCCGAACACCGTTGCCCAGGCGGTCGAGGCGGCGGCAGCGACCGGCGCCTGGATGATTAACGTCCACGCATCCGGCGGCACGGCGATGATGGAGGCGGCCGCCCGCGCCGCTCGTGAAACGTCGAGTAGGCTCGGGCGCCCCGCGCCACTGATGATTGGCGTCACCGTGCTGACGAGCATGGACCAGCAGGCGCTGCGCGCGATTGGCGTCGAGCGCTCTGTGCTCGACCAGGTTATCG
>Ga0207674_10009355_pt1 | contig 11210 bp, 10 predicted proteins | sample KBSCornC72_FD_184303 | JGI IMG/M metagenome (GOLD analysis project Ga0207674, IMG submission 184303) | Corn rhizosphere microbial communities from Kellogg Biological Station, Michigan, USA - KBS Corn C7-2 (SPAdes) (version 2) | ecosystem: Host-associated > Plants > Roots > Rhizosphere > Soil ...
CTCGCGCGAGGTAGCTGATCGCGACCACGATGGCGCGCCGCACGCGGCGTGTCGCCTCGGGGCAGCCAGCGCGTTGACACGCGAACGACGCGCCGGCGGCCCGCACCGATCGGCTTGACCCGCAACCGCCGTTCGAGAGCCATCCGGCCGGCTGAGCCACCTCACGGGCAGATGGTTTTCAATTGCGGCGCCAGCGCGGCGACGTTGCTCTGATAGTTCGAGGGCGCGCCGCTGACATTGATTCCGATCACTCCCTCGGAGATGCGCGCGTTGATCGTCGCCGCCGGTTGATTCGACCAGGTGTCGGATGCCTGCGAAAGACCGGCGCTCTCATCGACCAGGATCTTCATCCCCGTCAGGGTGCGCAGGTACGAATACGTGCAGGTCTTGCCGTTATAGCTGCTGGCATCAGTGCCGCTGGCCATGAAACCGTTGTTGTTGCCAACGCCGGTCGTCCAGACCAGGTCCAGATCGGCCTGCTTCATGGCGTTCCAGAACGAATTGGTGACGTCGTCCGAGTTCCATGTCGAATGATCCATGGCGACGATCGCGTTCGGCATGTTGGTCTTGATCGCTGTCGTGATCTGAGCCGCCAGCTGCCCCAGCTGCGCGTAGCTCAACGGCTGAGACTGCGATGAGGCGACGTACTGGACGTAGTCGCCCTCGAGCAGCCAGATGAGGGGCCTGGTCGGCCAGGCGGCGTGGCTCTGTTTCGCGTAGTAGGCGTAGGCCTGAACGATCTTGTTCTGGGCGCAGATCTGCCCCGAGGGGCAACCGGCATTCGCGGCGCCCAGTATCAGGGCGCCCCCGCCGGTGGTCAGGTTGGCACCTCCGCTTTGATTGCCGTCGGGCAGTCCGTTCACATGGCCGTAAAACCCGATGACATATGCGTAGTAAGCGGGGGTCAGGTTCGTCGACGCGAGCTGGGAGAGCCACGAACAGGTCTCGCACGAGGCGACCGTCCCGTCTGCTTTGATCGAGGAGCCCATCCAGTTGGTGACCCACTGCAACCAGCTGTCGTTCGCCGGGCTGGGCTCTCCCCAACCGAACTTGCAGCCGAACAGTCCGACGCCAGTGCCGCTTCCTCCGGCTCCCGTCGTCCCACCGCTGGCTCCGCCACTGGCGCTACCGCCCGCGGCGCCGCCGGTACCCGACGTCCCGCCGCTCGCGGTACCTCCGGAACCATGACCGGCCGCCCCGCCGCTGGCCGCGGCGCCGCCGGTCCCGGGCGCTCCGCCGGAGCCCCCGGTGACGACAGATCCTGCCGTTCCCCCGGTCGCGCCCTTCGTACCTCCCGATGCGGCCCCGCCGGTGGCCACCGGCGCACCGCCGCTAGCGTGACCGGCGACTCCGGGGCTACCGCCCGGCGCGGTCGTTCCGCCCGTCGCGCTTCCGCCTGTCGCACCGCGCGAACCGCCGCTGCCACCCGTGGCGGTCGCCCCGCCGCTGGCGGTCGCCCCGCCTGATCCGGGGCCGGTCCCGCCCGTGCCGGCGCCAGGCTGGCCGGACCCGCCGCCGCAGGCGAGCGCTCCCGCCATCAGCAACGCGGCCGTAACAACAGCGCCCAGGTCGGGGCGGGCGATGGCGGCTGCCGACCAGGAGGTACGCCGCCGCCGACTCCGTGAGGGAACTGACTCGTGGCTCATGTCATTCCTGTCCGCAGGCGCAGAAAATGTGGCCTCAAAAATGGCCATGGCAGCGAAAATTGGCCCCCGAGGCAGGCTACAGCCATCACTCCGTTCGGCCCCGTGAACGCGCCGGGGCGCCGCAACCGAACCAGCGCCGGCGTCCTGAAGGGCAAGCTCGGCTATCTGGCGCTGGTCGAGCTGCCGTTCGAACTGCTGGCCAAAGATGACGTGGCCAGTGCAGCGGATCGAGCGGCTTGTCGTGCGCCGCATTTTCGTCGAGGATGCGGCCCCCATGTCCCGCTTTCCGGGCGCCGAGATCGGCTTCGACGAACTTCCCGACGAGGTCCACGTCCTTGCAGATCGGATCGAATCCATCACGGGCAAGGACGTCTACTTCATCGATGCCCGCCGGCACCGCTTCGAAGCGGGCCAGCTTCGCCCCGGCATGCCACCGCCGGCCGTGGCCGGTCCGCCGTCGGGCCCCGACGTGGTCGTGTTCGTGAATCCGACCGGTGTCGACCCACAGCTGCTCTCGCTCAGCATCCGTCGCTTTCTGGTTCAGGCGCTGCTGGTATGGGAGGGGTATCCCTTGTCAGGGTTGAAGCCGAACAGCCCCGACGCCGCGACGGTGGGGCCGATGCAGCAGTGGCTACATACGGCCCTGCTGGCCCTCGCCACCGACCATCGCTTCTCCGAGCTGACCCGCACCCCGCCCGAGCCGCGGCGCTTCTCGCGCCTGCCGCCCTTCAAGGTGCCGCCGGGGGTGCGGCAGAAGCTGGTCGCGTTCGAGAGCGCGCTGGGGGCGGGCTTATACCCGGGCGAGCTCCCCGGAGATGCGCGCGCCATCGCCGACGTGCTGAACCGCAACGAGCTCAGCACGCCCGCGGGCTTCCGCGCAGCCTTCGGCGGAATTCTCGACCTGTGGGAGCTGCGGGGGCCGGTGATCCTGGGCGTGGCGGACAAGGAATCGGGGGCGATCTCCGAAACCGCGTGGTGAGTTCCCCTCAGTCTGGCGACATGGCTGCCCGAACCGCGGCGGTGTCCACGAACTGCTCGAAGCGAACGATGAGGCCCCCGCGAACGATGAAGTGATGGGCCACGCGCGCCTCCATCGACTTGCCAGTGTGCCGGTGGCGGGCGGTGTAGCGGGCCAGCACGACGACGTCTTCCCCCTCGACGACATAGCGGTCGTCGTGCGCGGTCCACCCCTCCCAATCGCGCGCCAGCGCCTCCATGACGTGTGTGGTGACACCTTCGGGCGTCCGGTAGGTGCCAGCCAAGGGGAAGCCCGCCATCTCCGTCCACTCGACGTCGGGGGCCAATGTGGCGCGAAGGGCCGTTAGATCCCCCGATGCCGAGGCCAGATACTGCCGGCGCACCACGTCGGCGGGGGCGCTCGCTTCTCTGTCGATCGTAGGCGTGTGCGTTGCTCCTCGGAAGACGGGCGGCTTCATCCCCACTTCATCTCGCCCTTTGCCACCTTGGCGCCGATCTCGAGGGCGACGCCCATGCCGGCCTCGGGGTAGCGCGCCTTCATCGCGGCGATGAGCGCGGCGCTGTCGGCCGCCTTCGCGAGCTCTTGCTCGAAGGCGCGCAAGTAGTCGCGGGTGTAGTCGATAGCGGAGCGATCCAGCGCCGCGCCCTCGCCGAGGTGGCCGGGGACGACGACGGCTGGCGCGAGCGCCTCGAGCCCGTCGAGGCTACGCAGCCAGGCCTGGCGTTCCGCAGGGGTCGCGGTATCCGCGACCCAGACGTGGACGCCCGAAAACACCAGCACACCTCCGAACAGCGCGCGCAGCGCTGGAACCCACACGGTTCGCGCGTTGGGCCGCCCCGCGACGTCGACCATCTGGATCTCCTGATCTTCCAGCAGAAGCATTTTCTGGTCCGATGGCGCGGGGATCACCACCTCATCCAGCGACTGGGGACCGTTCTCCTTCAGCTTGGGTGCCCAGGTATCGATCTTCTTCTGCACGTTCGCGCGGATCGCGGCCACGGTGGTGGGGGCGGCGATCACCCGGGCCTGCGGGAAGGCCGTCCGCACCGGCCCGAGGGAGAAGTAATAGTCGGGGTCGCTGTGGGTCACGTAGATGGTGGTCAGACGCTTGCCGGCGGCGTGAATGGCGGCGGCCAGCTTGCGCCCATCTTCCATCGTGAAGCCGCCGTCGATCAGGACGGCGTCGGTGGCGCCCCACAACAGCACCGGCGCGCGAAAGAAGCCGTGCTCCCTGGCGGGGAAATGTTTCCAGGTCATCGTCATGTGATTCCTCCTTGATGTGCCTTCACCGTAAGGGGGGCCCGTCGTTTAGAAAATGCGATAAGACGCAACAGACTGTATGGTCATGACGAACAATGTCGCCGGCCCCTGCAAATCGCCTGGAGTTGAATCGGCTGACCTACTTCGCGGCCGTCGTCGACGCGTCCTCCTTCACGCGCGCGGCCGAGCGGCTGGGCGTGACGAAGGCCGTGGTCAGCCAGCAGGTGGCGCGGCTGGAGGCGGAGGTCGGGGCGACGCTGCTCCTGCGCACCACGCGCAAGGTCGTGCTCACCGACGCCGGGCGCAAGCTGCATGCCCGGTGCGCGGTGATCCTGCGCGAATCGGCCGAGGCGCTCGACGAGCTGAGGGAAGGCGCCGCCGAGCCAAGCGGAACATTGCGTGTGACGGCGCCGTTCGACTACGGCGCCGCGGTGGTGATCCCCGTCGCGTCGCGCTTTGCCCAGATGTATCCGCGGTGCTCAGTCGAGGCCGTCCTCAGCGATAGCATCGTCGACGTGCAGAGCGTCGATCTGGCGATCCGGGTGGGCTGGCTGAAGGACTCGAGCCACGTCGCCCGGCGTATCGCAACGATGGACCAGTACCTCGTCTGCTCACCGGAGCTGGCGGGGCAGGTGGAGCGCGTGCGCGTGCCCGAGGATCTGGCCGAGCTGCCCTTCGTGGCAAACCAGGCGCTGGCTGCGCCGACGGTGTGGCAGTTCTCGCATCCCCGGCGCGGCCGTCGTGCCGTGCGGATGCATGCCAGGATCGCGGTCAACGCCACCCTGGCGGTCCACGCGGCCGTGCTGGCTGGCGCTGGGCTCTCGGTGCTACCTGACTACGCGGTGGCCGCCGATCTGGGCGCGCAGCGGCTACGGCGGGTCCTGCCGGAATGGCGCCTTCGCAGCGGTGGCATCTACGCATTGATTCCCTCCGCGCGCTTCCGGCCCCCGAGGACCAGCCGCTTCCTCGAGCTGATCAGCCAGGCGGCCGCGGCCGCGGCCGATCCACCCGCGCGTCGATGATCGAGCGGGCCTACTTTTTCGACAGCCTCGATCTCGAGCCGCAGTCGCACTTGAACCTGAACCAGGCGGCGGGCCCGGTCAAGCTGTTCATCAAGACCTCCATGATCGATCGAGGCCAGATCGCCACCACGGCAGGATCGGCGGACGGCTTCGTCCTGGGCATCGCGGGATCGTCCCCGTTCTCCGAGGAGACTCCTTTCCCGGCAGGTACGGTGATTGCTCCGAATTCGTTGGTCACGATTACCTCTCTGGGGACGAACGCCTTCAGGGGGCAGGTGTTCGCGAAGGACATCGAGATCCAACCGGACGCCGTCTTCACATGCACCAGCGTCCCCGACTCATCGCCCTAGCGTCGTAGCTAGGCGATCCGACAACCAAGAAGCGCCATGATCAGCCGAGGCCCCGGTCAGAGGCGGGGCCTCGGTAGGATCAGATCTGGAGTCCCAGGATGACTTCGGGAAAAAGCCGGAATGCCGTGCCGCCCCGCTGCCAGCTGGTAGCCAGGTGACCGATGGACGGTTGGTCGGCGGTAGCTGACGTCGTCATCCCGAGGCCGACGCCGGTCGGCAGCGACAGGTGAGCGGTCACCCGAACCGCACCCGTCAGGCGTAGGGTGTAGAAGGAAGGGCCCGCGTGTATGAGATCCGCGGTGTCGTTGCGTAGCCGGTTCACGCTGAGCTGGAGTTCCAGAGCGGTGAGCCGCTTCCAATCGATCGGGAATCGCCAGCCGAGCCCCAGTCCGATGGCGATCCTGCGGGTGTCAGAAGAGATCCGCTTCGAGTCGGCCGGCGGATCGCTTCCCGGTTGAAGCGATCCCGTGAAGACGGTGAACAGACGCCTGGAGCCGAGCCCCAGATCCGCGTTCAGCAGCATCGTGTCCGTGGCATAGAGCGCCAGTTCATGAATGCCATTTCGGGTGAGGTTGAGGAGGGCCAGTGACTCGCCCTCGTCGTCCCAGATCAGATTGACGAAGCCGACGTGAAGGCCCCGACCTTCGGCAGCGACGTTCAACAGCGCGAGATCGAAGCCGGACATGGCGTGCGCGACGTTCACTGCACCGAGCGAAACTCCGGAGGCGTCCCGATGCAGGTTCGCGCAGTCGCTGGCCAGCGGAAGACAGGGCAGGTTCATGAGGCCGACCTGGAAGCCCTTGAGGGAGCCACCGAAATTCAGCAGTCCCACCTCGGCGCCTTCGAACTCCTCGGAGCCGTTGACCACACCAACGCGGCCGCCCAAGAAGCGAAGCGTGCCGTTCAAGATCCCCACCTGAAGACCTCGCCCGTCATCGGCGGAATTCGCGAAGCCGCCTTGGAAGCCCGCGAGATTGTCGGTCCGATTCATCCCGATGGCGACCTGCCATCCTCGCGTGACGGTGGAGAAGTTGGCCAGTCCCGCTAGCTGGCCGCCGCGTACTTGACCGTCGACGAAGTTGAAACCAAGGCTGAGCTGAAGCCCGGTCAGCGAGCGTGTGGCATCGAGAAGGACCAGACTCAGTTGCAGCCCGGCCACGCTCCGGACGCGATCCGCGATCAGTCCGAACGAGAAACCTGAGACGTCCACGGAGGCATCATCGTCGGATGGGACGAGAACCACTCTGAAGCGAGCGCGCTCGCCCGTCGAGGGAGCCGCCGCAGCTGGCGCCGGCGAGAGCGCCGCCAGCAAGACCGCGGCAACAGTGGCGACCGCGGGGCCACTGAAAACTTTCACGCCCAACCTGTAACACCGGGGAGATGAAAGCTCCAACCCACGGACCAGGTTGCACCAGCTCCTGTCCGCGGCCGTCTGGGTTCGACAGATCCCGGGCCGGTCCCGACGTGGCGGCGCACCTGGGTCAGTCTCGATTCAGTCGGCGTACGACTGAAACGGAAACGGCATGTTCATTCCATTGAGCAGGCCCACTTTGGGGGCTACGTAGATTTCGCCAGCGCCGTCGAAGCGCCACCCCACCGCCACCGAGAACGTCGTGCAGGGCGAACAGCGGTAAAGCGGCGTGGCGCGCTTGAATGCGCCCAACACGAAAGGGACCCCTTCCCAGAGGCCGAGGAGCGAGTGGACCCCGTCCGTGGACGATGTACCGGAAGACGCTCTCGGCGTACGCGCCCCTCACGAGGCCCTGGTCCCTGTTGCTCAACGCTCTACTATGTTCGAGCATCGATGCGACCGCTCTGGACGTCATTTCGGGCGGGGGTGGGCGCGCTGGTCGCCGTTGCGGCGTTCGCCGCGCCCGCGCCGGCGTCGCCCGATCGCGAGGACGCGACGTCGGCGGCGCCCATCTCCTGCGTCGCCGAACAGTTCGCGCTGCGGTCCTACGTGATCAGCCGTCAGTCCGCCGACGTGACCTCGGGCGACAGAGATCCGGCCCGCATCGTCCAGGCGCTCACGCCGGTTTGCCGGCAGGCGATCCAGGGCGGCCGGTGGCCTGGCCTCGCCCATGAACTGCTGGCTCATGCTTCGGACGACCCCGCGGTGAAGCGGGTGATCTGCGAGGTCGCTCCGCCCGAGGCGTGGTCAGCCGTCGTCGAATGGGAGAGCGCCGACGAAGAGACGCGCGCCGCATATGATCTGCCGTGCGCGGTGGCGTTGTTCCGGCATCGTCCAGAAGATTTCACGCGCCTGGTGGTGCCGCGGCTCGGCGGCGCCGGCGGCTGCACCTTCCCGGATCTCGCCGCGCGTCTGGGGGCAGCGGTCGCTCCGGCCGAACGGCTCCAGTTGCTTCCGACGCTCGAGTTCGCGACGCGCACCCATGCGCAAGGACGCGATCGATTGTACGAGGTCCTGTGCCAGCACCCCGCTGCGCGCACCCAGGCGGTCTGTCAGGCGCCCGCCATTCTGGAGGACACGTGGGCGCACGAGGCCCGGATCGCGCGCGCCCGCATCCCCATGGCGCTTCACCTGGGTCTGGCGGCGCTGTTCGCGCTGGCGGCCTGCCTGCTGCGGTACTACCGCGGGACTGATTGGCCCGCAGTCACGATGAGTGTCATCGGCACCGTGGCGGTCACCGTCATGGTGACCCGGGCTATCGTGACCGCGCCTACCCCGGGCGCCGGCGTGCTGGACGCCCCCACCTTCATGATGGGGGCCGTCGCGACGCCCGTGGCCGCGCTGTGCGGCGGTCTGGCGGCGTGGGCGTTCATCAGGTTCGCACGGAGAGCGGCGCTGCCATGGTGTCTGCTGCACGCCGTCCTTTATGGCGCGGTCGGCGCGATCCACGCCTGGAACCGCGCATGGGATCGCCTTTGTTGACGGTCTCGCCAGGACCATTCGGCTCTCGTCGCGTCGTCGTCGCTTCGACGATCCCGGGGCGGCGATGAACGCGACAGCCGCCCATGGCGCTGTTCATGCAAAGGCGCTGTTATCCAAATATCCGGTTCCGTCCTCCCTCCGCGAGAAAACCGTCACAACTTCTCACCTCTCGTGCCAGTGTTTGCATGACCCCAAAATTGCGCGGTGTCGGATCGCTCGCCTTCGGGCTCGTTCTCACGACGGCGGCCTGTTCCTCGGGTGGCTCGACCCCACCCCCCGGCAGTGGTGGGGCTCCGGGCAGCGGGGGAATCAGCGGCACGGGTGGCGCCGCGCAAACCGGCGGACATATGGGCTCGGGCGGGGCCGCCAGCGGCGGTGTGGTGGGCTCAGGCGGCGCCGCCAGCGGCGGTGTCGTGGGCTCAGGGGGCGCCGCCAGCGGCGGTTCGGTGGGCTCGGGCGGGACGAATTCGGGCGGAACGACGAGCTCGGGCGGCGCGCCCAGCAGCGGGGGCGTGAAGGGCGGAGCGGGATCGACCGGAGCCGGCGGAGCGGGCCAGGCGGGGCGAGCGGGCACCGGCTCGGGCGGTACGGCCCCGGGCTCAGGCGGTTCCGCGGCCGGAGGGGGGGGCGGCCGCACCAGCGGGACTGGCACCGGCGGCGCGGCAGGCAGCATGCGAAGCGAGGGATGCGGGAAGACCCCCACGCTGACCAGCGGGTCCCACACCATCCAGAGCGGCCAGAGCCGCAGCTACATCGTGCGCATCCCCTCCGGCTACGACAACAGCCACCCCTACCGGTTGATCTTCGCGTTCCACTGGAACGGCGGCACGATGCAGGATATCGACGGCGGCGGATCCAGCGGAGCCACCTGGTCCTATTACGGACTGCAGGCGCAGGCCAACAACAGCACGATCTTCGTCGCCGCGCAGGGCCTCAACAACGGCTGGGCCAACTCCGGGGGGGCCGACTTGAAGCTCACGGACGATCTGATCAAGCTGATCGAGGGCGATCTCTGCGTCGACACGACGCAGGTGTTCTCGGTCGGATTCAGCTACGGCGGCTCCATGAGCTACGAGCTCGCCTGCGCCCGGCCGACGATCTTCCGCGCGGTGGCGGTCTATTCGGGCGGGGTCCTGAGCGGGTGCGACGGCGGCACGCAGCCCGTCGCGTATCTCGGCATTCACGGCGTCAGCGACGGCACGCTCAACATCTCGGGCGGGCGCTCGATGCGGGACCGGTTCGTGATGAACAACGGCTGCACGCCCATGAGTCCGCCCGAGCCCAGCGCCGGCAGCGGGAAGCACACCTGTACCTCCTACCAAGGCTGCAAGGCTGGCTATCCGGTCGAATGGTGCGCGTTCGACGGAGGCCACACGCCTGGCAACGTCGACGGCGGCGGCGACGACGGCGCCAAGACCTGGACCAAGGGCGAGGTCTGGAAGTTCTTCACGCAGTTCCAATGAGCGAAGGCCGCGGCGCTGCCAGGGGCCGCCCCACCGCTACCCGATGATGATGGGGCCGACGATGGTGAAGCAGCTGTCGCCGGAGATTCTCAAGGTGTGCTGGTCACCTTGAGCATGACGAGGCCGTGGCTGGGGACCGAGGAGGCCGTGTATGAGCCGGTGAAACTGCCCAGATCGGTATGGCTCCACAGGTCCCGAACGGTCGCGGCGCCGGTCGATATTCCCAGCGCGCTCCACTGCACGGTGATCGAGGCGGTTCCCGTACCTCGATTGAGGAGGGCGACCGCGCGGACGTTCGTCCCGGACAGCGTCTTCGACCAGACTTGCAGGTTCGTGCCCGGAGACGCCACGAGGCGCCCTTGCTCGTCCAGCGGATCCTGGTCGACGGCAATGACCTCGGTGTTCGTGAGCGTCTCCTTGGTGGTCGCACTCATGCTGCCCAGGTCGTTTCCGGCGATGAGCGGCGCGGCGAGCATCGCCCACATGCTGAAATGCGTGCGCCCCTCCGTGTCTGAGAGGCCGCTGTTGCCGACCTCCAACATGTCGGGGTCATTCCAGTGGCCAGCTCCCGCGTAGGGGGCCAGCGAAGCATCGATGTCGATGATCCGGGTGATGTCGCCCCAGGTCGCCTTGATGTCCGCTCCGATGCGCCACATGTTGGCGATGGACAGCAGGTCCAGGCCGCAGGTCGAGGTGTGCGCGCCGGTCGGGTCGCACGTGTTTCCGTTGTATGGATTGATGCTGTAGACGATCGGTCGGCCGGTCGCGCGCAAGGCGTCGCGCATGGGCGCGAACCCGCTCAGCGGACCGCCGCAATCGTCGTACTTCAGATAATCCACGCCCCAGGCGGCGAACGACTTGGCGTCCTGCTGCTCGTGGCCGAGGCTCCCCACGTACACCGAGGGCATGGAAGGGTTTCCATACAGGCCCTGGCAGGTTCCAGTGTTCGGTGCCGAGTAGATACCGAACTTGAGCCCCTTGGCGTGCACGTAGCTGGCGAGCGCGGCCATCCCGGACGGAAACTTGGTCGTGTCCCACTGGATGTTTCCGGAGGCATCCCGGCCGTTCATCCAGCAGTCATCGACACCCACGTATTGATAGCCGGCGTCCTTCATGCCGCTCGAGACCAGCGCGTCGGCCGCCGACTTGATCTTCGCCTCGTTGATGTTGCAGTCGAACGCGTTCCACGAGTTCCAACCCATCGGCGGCGTGGCCGCCAGAACTCCGCTCGATCCGGCTGACCCCGCTGCACCGGCACCACCGCCGCCGGTTCCGGCCTGCGCACCTGCCGTCCCCCCGGTCGCGCCGCCCGAGCCCGTCGTTCCTCCCCTGCCACCCGAACCCGTCGTACCGCCGTTTCCCCCCGAGCCCGTGATGGCGCCGTTGCCGCCCTTGCCACCGCTGCCACCCGTGGCGTGCGCGCCGCCTTTGCCTCCACTGCCGCCCGCGCCAGCGCCGCCGGTCGCCCCGATGGTCGCGCCGTTTCCGCCCGTGCCTCCGCTGGACGCACCTCCGCTGCCCGTCGCGCCGCCCGAGGCCGTCCTGCCGCCGGTCCCCCCCGACCCACCGCTCCCGCTCTGGGCGCCAACTCCACCCG
>Ga0207674_10009357_pt1 | contig 11209 bp, 9 predicted proteins | sample KBSCornC72_FD_184303 | JGI IMG/M metagenome (GOLD analysis project Ga0207674, IMG submission 184303) | Corn rhizosphere microbial communities from Kellogg Biological Station, Michigan, USA - KBS Corn C7-2 (SPAdes) (version 2) | ecosystem: Host-associated > Plants > Roots > Rhizosphere > Soil ...
GGCGCGAGGCGCTGCTCATTGACGAAGGTGCCGTTGGTGCTACCAAGGTCAGTGACCTGGTAACTATTGGCGCTCAGGCCAGGAGCAAGCTCCGCGTGGTGCGCGGAAGATTGTGGATCAGTGATGACCAGGGTATTATCGGGGGCGCGTCCGATTTTCAGTGACGTCTGACCGAGCACCGTGCGGCCAAGTGAACTGTTCAGTGCGGCTTCCATAACGGACTCTCTCCTTTTGCGTGCGGTTTCTATAGATATAGGTGTGCGAATTTATGTCTTCCTATTCTAACACGGATGAGCAAGCAAAGTTGTTGTGTAGTTCACACTTCTTATTCAGTATTTTTATTGGCCGGTCTGCTTTTATCGCAAAATTGCCTGGCCAACAGAAGCTACCTTTCGTCTGCCAGATAAACTGAACATCACATAGCCAATAGCTTGCCAGTTGTGGGGTTTCCATGGCATAATTGGGAACGAAAACAGGCTGGGAAATGGGCGGAATAAGAGGCGCACGTGCCTGAGGTGGGAAGCTGTGACGTCGCGAGAAGACGGAGATGGCGGCGCGCATGGCGGGCTGTGAAAGGTTCAGAAGAAGTGCAAGCGTATATTGAAACCTCGCTGCAATCTGAGGTTATTATCAGTACGAATCGTTTGACCAAAGCGTATGGCAAACTGGTCGCGGTCAACGATCTGCATATCCAGGTGATGCGCGGGGACGTTTTTGGCTTTCTCGGTCCCAACGGTGCAGGGAAGAGTACCACCATCCGCATGTTGTTGGGCCTGGTTCGTCCCACAGCCGGGAGCGCGATCATTTTTGGTATGGATATCGCCTATCAGATGCCAACGATTCTCCGGCATGTTGGGGCGCTGATTGAGATGCCCGTCTTCCATCCCTTTCTTTCCGCCAGGGATAATTTGCACGTCGTCGCGGCTGCTTCCGGCATGGTTTCAGGGCGCGCAAATCGGCGGCGTATTGAAGAGGTGCTGGAACTGGTTGAGTTAAAAGATCAAGAGAAGATGGTCTATCGCAAGTTCTCGCTGGGCATGAAGCAGCGCCTGGGCATTGCCGCCGCGCTGCTGACCGATCCCGAATTGTTGCTCCTGGACGAGCCAACGAACGGACTGGACCCGGCGGGCATGTACGAGATTCGCCAGTTGATTCAACGCCTGGCCGCGCTCGGCAAGACGATTTTTCTCTCCAGCCATTTGCTCAATGAAGTGCAGCAGGTTTGTAATCGCGTGGCGATTTTGCAAAAAGGCAACCTTATCAAGCAAGGCAATGTGCGCGAACTTTTGCGCAATAAAGAACAAATTCTTGTGCACTTGCGCACCTCCGACGAGTTTGAGCGCGCACAAGCTGTGCTGGCGGAGGCCCGTGTCAATGGCGTGGACTGGCTCGGTTCTGTACATCTGGAAAAGGATCGTCAGGGCCAGGAGACGCTGCATATTGACGCGCCCCGGACGCATTCAGCCGAAGTGAATCGCCTGTTGAGTGAGCACGAGATCTTCGCCGCCGAATTGCATCCCTACGAGGGCAGCCTGGAAGAAGTCTATCTGCAACTGACGACACCCGCGACAGCAACAGGCGAACATCTCGGTATGGCCGCGCTCGCTGGGAACAGCGAACTGCTCGACCCCCAGGAATTCCATTCTGGAACAAACGGGACGGGAAAGAGTGAACAGGATAAAGGAGCCAGCGTATGAGTGCGGCATCAGAGATGGGCGCAGAGAACCAGGAGACACAGCCCGCGCTGGAAAATGCCACGCCTTTAACTACCCGCGTTGGCACCGTAATCCTGGGACGGATGGATTTTACCAGCGAACTGCTGCGCCTGATCGGCATGGAGTTATTTAAAATTCGCCGCCGTTTGATGTCCAGGGTGTTAGGGACAATCGCGGTGTGCCTGGCGTTACTGGTGCCGCTGGCGGTTGGCATTGAAGTGGCCGTGAATATGCAGACGCCAGCGAGTTCGTTTGCGCCTGCATGTCCATCGAGCGCGGCAGCGTCTGGCGAATGTACGCCGCTCTCACACGCTTATCTGGAGGGGATCAAGACGAGTATCATCACCTCCCTCTCGGAACCTTTGCGCCTGCCATCGTCACTGGAACTGGCGGCGACCCAGGGCGAATTTAACCCGGCTCTGCTGCTGATTATTATTCTCGTCGGTACAATTGCCGGGGGTGAACTGAGCAGCGGCACGATTCGCCTGATGTTTGCGCGTGGACCCTGGCGCGGGCAATTTTTGCTTGCCAAGTATGGGGCCGCGCTGATTTGTACGGTTGTTGGCGTGCTGGGCATGGCGATCGTGGGCGTGATTGCCGGACAGCTCTTTAATTTGTTCAGCGGCGTCCCGCAAAACTGGACCTTTCTCAACGCAGCCTGGATCGGCCACGCGCTGCTCTATTTGCTGGCGACGATGCTGAACTGGTTTATGTACGCGGTGGTGGCGATCTTCTTCGCCTTTCTGGGCCGCTCGACGGTCGCGGGTATCGTCGGGGCCGTGACATGGTTTTTCGCCGAACCTATCATCTCAAACATTTTGACCTTCGCGGGCAATTTTAGCGTCGGCTTCGCCGGAACTTTTCTGCGCGCGCTACCGAGCTATCTGATGGGCAATAACGCGCGCGCCCTGCAACTGGACCAGGCTCATTACCTGTTTGGTGGTACTGGCCCGTCTCAATCCGATCTCCAGGCATTTATTACCCTGGCGATTTATCTGGCAATTTTCATTGGCCTGACCTGGTGGCTCAATGAGAGCCGAGATGTGACAAACTGAGAATGTTATGGTGAACACAGAAGCGATTAGAGCATATGCATACGAGCTGGGCTTCGATAGTGTGCGTATTACCGGAGCAGCGGCTTTTCCTGAAGCGGAGCGCGTGATTAAAGAACGCATTGCCGCGGGTTTGATGGACGGCCTGCCCTGGTTTACGGCGGAACGGGCCGAGGTCTCGTGCTATCCTGATGCCCTTTTGCCTGACGCGAAGTCAATTATCGCGTTGGCCACGTGTTATCTCAGTGAGCAGCCCGATGAGACGCAAGAGGGCGGGCCGCGCGGGCGTATCTCGCGCTACGCCTGGGGCGACGATTATCACGATCTGATTAAGCCCAAACTCCAACAGTTCGCGGCCTGGTTGCGCGAATATGCGCGCTCAGAGGTGCCAGAATTGGAGACGCGGCTCTTTGTCGATACCGGGCGTATGGTGGATCGCGCGGTAGCGCAACGAGCTGGTCTGGGCTGGTATGGCAAAAATACCAATATTCTGACCAAAGCCTGGGGTTCGTGGGTTTTTCTGGCGGAGATCGTGACCAATCTGCCGCTTGAACCGGGAATGTTTGACGCGCCGGTCAAGGCCAATTGCGGCTCGTGCGAAATCTGCTTGCACGCTTGCCCGACAGGAGCCTTGCCCGCGCCCTACGTGCTGGACAGCGGACGCTGCATTTCTTATCTCACCATCGAGTTGCGCGGGAGCATTCCTCTGGAGTTGCGCCCGCTGATGGGCAACCTGATCTTTGGTTGTGATATCTGCCAACAGGTCTGTCCGGTTAACCTGGTTGCGGAGCAGCGCCTGGGTTTGCGCCCGGACCAGGCAGGAAACACGCGCCCACTGGTTTTTCGTCCCCGCCCGGATACAGCAGAGAATACACGCCCGCTGGTTTTTCGTCCGCACCAGGAGTTTCGTCCCCGACCCGCGACTGGCAGCAGCCCCGAACTGATTCCGCTGCTCAAGCTGACGGAAGAAGAGTTTAGCGAGCGTTTTCGCCACAGCCCGATCAAACGTGCCAAACGGCGCGGCCTGTTGCGCAATGTCTGTGTCGCGCTTGGCAATAGTGGGGATCAGCGCGCTGTGCCAGCTCTCATCGAGGCGCTGGACCACGCGGAGCCGCTGGTACGTGGCCACGCGGCCTGGGCGCTTGGTCAACTCGGTGGTGCTGAGGCCAGAGAAGCTCTGGAAACGAACTTGCTGATTGAGGATGATGAGGAAGTGCAGCGAGAGATACACTGCGCGCTGGAGTGTGGGCGCGGCTGGAACGAATAAAGAGAGAGGAATTATGCGAGTCACATCACTGGGAAGCGGAAGTAGCGGCAATGCCTATTTGATCGAGGCCGGGCCACAACGGCGCACGCGTCTGCTGGTGGATGCTGGTTTTGCCGCGCGCACGTTGGCGGAACGCTTGCGCCTGGTTGGGTGCAGGCCGGAACAGATCACGGGCGTGCTGGTCACGCATGAACACAGCGATCACATTCTGGGCCTGCCTCTGCTCATGAAACGCCAGCGCGTGCCAGTCTTCTCTGATCCGCGCACTCTCGATGCGATTCGCGCAATCTTCTCGTCCGGCGAATTGCGCTCGGAATCGGGCGCGCTGGTTCGCCTGGAAAGCGGCTTGAGTGCGTTCAGTGCGGACGGAAGCGAGCTGCTGGTGCGGGAAGAGGTTGTGGTGGTACAAACGACTGCCAGTGCGTCGGACGAGGACCTCTGGCGCGCGCTGCCAGCCGGGACAGGCTGTGTGATTGGTGATATCGAGGTGAACTCGTTTCCCGTCTCGCACGATGCCGTCGCGCCCTGTGGCTATGTGTTGAGCGCGGGCGGATGCCGCGTCTGCATCGTCACCGATAGCGGCGAGGTCACTCCTGTGATGCTGGAGGCTGTTGCTCAGGCCGATTTGCTGATCTTAGAATCGAACCACGATCGAGCGCGCCTTTTGAGCGGTCCGTATCCCTATCATCTCAAGCAGCGCATTCTCAGCCCGACCGGGCATCTCTCCAATGCGCAAGCCGCCGAAGCCGTTCTGCGCACCTGGCGAGCCGACGCGGTACGCTGGCTCTGGCTGGCCCATCTGAGCCGCACCAACAACACGCCAAAGCTTGCTCTGACGTGTATGCAACAGAGCTTGCGCGATGCTGGAGCAAATCTCACGCAGATTCATATTTCCGCGCTCAGTCGCGATCTCGGCAAATCCTGGGACTCGACCCGGCTCTGGCAGGACACCCACCTTTGGGAAATGTGAAAGATGGTTACGCTTGCCATAGTGTGGTGTGTAACAGCTTACCAAGCCGCCCGATACCCTGCTCGATCTTTTCCTCGTTTACATTGGAGAAACTCAGACGCATCGTGTTGGAGCCGCCGCCATTGGCGTGAAACGCCGCGCCGGGGACAAAGGCGATGCGATATTTTAACGCTTCCTTGAGCAATTGTGCGGTATCAATACTCTCTGGCAACGTGACCCACAGGAACAGGCCGCCCTGGGGATGGGTCCAGCTTACGTTATCGGGGAAGTATTCTTCGAGCGCGGCCAGCATGGCATCACGTCGTGCGCGATACAGCGTGCGGATGCGTGGAACGTGTTTTTCCAGAAAGCCGGTGCGGGTGAGTTCATAGGCAATGATCTGATTGAGCGTCGCGGTATGCAGATCCGTCCCCTGTTTGGCAAGCACCAGTTTGCGAATCACCTGTGCCGGTCCCACGATCCAGGCGACGCGCAGGCCCGGCGTCAGCACTTTCGAGAAAGTGTTCAGCATGACGACGTTGCCTTCGTAGGGCTGATCGCGCTGCTCTTGCGGTTGGCGCGCGTGCTCCAGTTGCAGCAGCGATGGCTCTGCCTCGCCCTCGAAGCGCAATTGTGAGTAGGGATCATCTTCGATAATAGGCACACCATAGCGCGCGGCCAGCTCGACCAGTTGCTGCCGCCGTTCTAGCGTGAAAGTGATACCGGAGGGATTCTGGAAGGTGGGCAGCGCGTAGATGCATTTGGGATTTTGCTGTAAGGCTGGTTCCAGTTCCTCTGTCACAATGCCCTCTTCATCCGAACGTACCGCGATATATTCTGGCTCGTAGGGATTGAACGCCTGAAGCGCGCCCATATAGGTTGGCGATTCAACCAGCAAGCGATCGCCTGGATTCAGCAGGATTTTTCCCAACAGGTCCAGACCTTGCTGCGAACCCGACGTAATCAGAATGTTGTCGCGTGAGACGTTGAGTCCTTGCTGCTGAAATTGCTGTGCGAGGAATTCGCGGAGGGGCGTATAGCCTTCGGTTGTGCCATATTGTAACGCTTGCTGGCCCTGTTTTTCTAGAATACGTTGAGTAGCGGCAGAAATTTCCTCAATCGGAAAGATTTCGCCGGCGGGCAACCCTCCAGCCAGCGAAATTGTGCCGGGCTGCTCGGTCACTTTTAACAATTCGCGGATGGCTGAGCCTTGAATACGTTGAACACGCTGTGCGTACCGTTGATCCCATACTGTTGACATACTATTGCTCTCTTTTCAATTTCTGGAAAAACGTCAACTGGAGCTACTCTGCGTCATAAACAAGCTATTCTTATAGCATAAACTATACAGTGCGGAGTGTCGAGAGGCAATTGAGATTGCAAGGAAGAGCCAATATTTGTACTCCTCGTGAGTGTAGCGTTGCCCCGCACCGCCCCAGGGCGCAGGCAAGCGGACGCCCCTACTATGGACGGGATTGGGTTAGAAGTCAACGGTTTTCGCGTGAATTGAACATATTCCACGTTCAAAATGGTTGATTCACGTGACCATCTCGCCGGACCAACCAACCCCGTCCATAGTAGGGGCGTCCGCTTGCCTGCGCCCTGCCCGCCGCTGCACCCATCTCGCCCCAACGTGAGAATCTCTGAATTGCTGGAAACCCCGTACCATACTTGTGTGCGTCCTGCGCGCGACGTTGGTTGGCTTTTTAACGCAAAGATGGTGAGTATTTCTTCTGACGCACCTCGCCGAGCAACACGCGCCGACGGGGGCGTTTGCCGAGCGTCCACCAGAGCAAGCCAATCAGCACGATCAGCAGGCCCGCGCCAGTGATGGCCAGTTGCGTCATAATCCCGATCACGGTCAAAAGCAGCCCTGCGGCGGTCAGGAGTGGACTGAGGCCGGAGAAGACGCTCACGGAGGCAGTTGCCGGAGAAGCGTTGAACTGCTGGTCGGGTGAGTTCTTGATGGCGGCGCTGGTCTCCAGTAGATTTTCAATGGTGGCGTGTAGCGTGCGCGCGTCGAAAGGTTTACCCAGGCAATCCAGCAGGGGCAGCGTTGTGCTACGCGTGCTGACCTGATTTGGTTCCCAGGCCAGGACGACCGAGGGCAGGGTTGAGAGATACGGGTGAGCCTGGACAGCCGCGAGGAGTTCGGTGTCATCACGATAGCCGTTGTCAATGTCCAGCACAAGCAGGTCGGGGTCGGCAATGGATTGCTCGGCCAGGGCATCCAGCGAACTGATCTCAATGACCTGCATGCCCCTGTGCTCAAGTCCCAGAGCAATCAGGCGGCGTAAAGACATATCCGGCTCAATTAGAAGAACGGTAGAGCTGGTTTCGCTCGGCATTTTCTCTCTCCAGGGCGTTTTTGACGCGCGCTCAAATTTCGTTTCTCTACGAGGAGCATACTCGTCTGATATTACGGTGACGTGACGATTCTACGCTTTGAACTTACAACGGCCTGAACACACTTTATTATAGAATATTGATGAACAAGATTGCTGTGAGCTATGCAATCTTGTTCAGGTGGCTGTAAGGTATGCGTGAGTGACTGCAAGGACAAGGATAGGCGCTGGCCTGACAATACATGGTGTTGGAATGTCTAGATTGCGCTGATTTAGAGGATTGACTATTTCCATGAAAGCATTAGATCTGAAGGAAACGAAACGGCAGCCGGGGCCGCTCCGGCAGACCATTTCCAGTTATATTAATCTCATGAAGCCGCACGTCACGGTCCTGCTGCTTGGTACAACGGTGGCCGCGATGGCGATTGCCCAACGAGGGATGCCGAACGGCTGGCTGATCCTGGCGACTCTGATCGGCGGCGCGATGTCTGCCGGGAGCGCGAATTGCATTAACTGCTACATCGATCGCGATATCGACCAGGTGATGTCGCGCACACAACGCCGTTCGCTGCCAGCGGGCAAGGTCCAGCCGACTCAGGCGCTTATCTTCGGCCTCTTCCTTGGCGTGGCTTCGACTGTGATCTTTGCGCTTTTCGTCAACCTGCTCAGCGCGCTGCTCAGCGTCGCGGCCATTCTCTTCTACGTTTGTATTTACACGCTCTGGCTCAAACGCTCCTCGACGCAGAATATTGTCATCGGTGGCGCGGCTGGCGCGGTGCCGGTGCTGATCGGTTGGGCGGCTGTGACCAACAACGTCACGCTCGCGGCCATCTGGCTCTTCGCCATCGTTTTCTACTGGACCCCGCCGCACTTCTGGGCGCTCTCGCTGCTGATTGAGAAAGATTATGCACGCGCGAATGTGCCGATGTTGCCGGTCGTTATGGGCGAGCGCGAGACCAAGAAACAAATCCTGCTCTATTCATGCATGCTGCTGGCCGTGACCCTGATCCTCTTCGCGATGGGTGCGATGGGCTATCTCTATTTGATTGGCGCGGTCATCCTGGGCGGTATTATGATCTATATGGCGGTTCGCCTGATGCTTGACAACACGCGCAAATGGGCGCGCACGATTTTCTGGTACTCCAACTGCTACCTGGCGGCGATTTTCGCCATCATGGTGCTGGATCGAGTGTTGCACTAAACAAAAAGGGCAAGACAATGAGAATGAGTTGGCGTTTAGCTTCCCGCCTGTCAGTGATTTCCCTGGCGGTGCTGGTCGTCTTGATTGTGGCGCTCTGGAGCTGGCGCGCGAATCAGAGCAGCGCGCATACAGGGCCGAATACGAACCAATCGGGTTTACAGGGAACTGATATGGGCAACACGCCCGCACCGGATTTTCACCTGACCGACCAGTTTGGCCAACCGATTTCGCTCTCCCAATTTCGCGGTGAGCCGGTGGTGCTGACCTTTATGTACACTCATTGCCCCGATATCTGCCCGTTGACCGCTGAAAAACTCCACCAGGTGCAGCTAGCGCTGGGCAAAGACGCGGCTCACGTTATGATGCTGGCGGTGAGCGTCGATCCCGTCGGTGATACCCAGGCGGCAGCCCTGAGCTTTTCCGATGCCCATCATCTGACGAGCAACTGGCACTATCTCATCGGGACACACGCCCAACTCTCTCCGATTTGGAGCCATTACGCGGTGCAAGGCGGCATGCCGGGTAGCCATAGCAAGACCGTCACCCACACCGACGCGCTTTACCTGATTGACAAGCAGGGTCACGAGCGTATTTTCTTCGCCGATGACTTTACCAACAGCCAGTTAACCCACGATCTGCAAATTTTACTGGCTGAGTAAAACACAAAAGCTCGACAGAATGGTTATGCGTCCGGGCATATTGGGGGCGCAACCGTTCTGTCGAGCTTTCTGCTGGATGCTTGCAAGGATGGGAAATTCCTGGTATGCTTAAAGAAAGGGATCTACCCTGGGAATAGAGTCCCGGCAGATCATTGAACCATTCTCGAAGGAAAGCGAGATCGAATGAATACTCCTCTGAAGAATGTCAGCGTTGAGGAAGAAGTGCTTGCTTCTGACGCCATCGCTGAGGAAGAGCAAGTTGAAGAAGAGGAAGCCCATATTCACTTGCCAGGTCCGAGCCTGTGGCCAATCATTTTGAGCGCGGCCATTCTGGTCGTTTTCGTTGGCTTAATTATGATCGGGACTCCCAATCATAATAGTTTGTCAGGACTGGCTCCCTGGTTTATCTTTATTGGCCTGCCTCTCGTTCTTATCGGTATTATGGGTTGGGCTTTGGAAGATCCTCATGGCAAAAAACATGGGGGTGCAGCCAAAGAAGGCCAGAATGCCATTTCGTTCGCCGATGCTTCTATCACCGGCAAGCAGACGGTGTTTGCCCAGCAAACGCTGGATGACGCCGAAGCGGTGGTGGAGCAGACGATCACGATTGGCAGCACTGCCTGGAGTGCTCACCCGGTGAAGGTCTTTGTCGAGCGCGAAGGTGTGGTGCTTTCACTCTACGGTAAAGTTGAGCTGGAGGCGCAGAAGCGCGAGATCGAGGCCAACGTGCGTCAGGTTCCGGGTGTTCTCGATGTGATGAACTTCCTGGTGGCTGAAGACGAGCTGCTCAACGCCGTCAACGCAACACTTGATAGGCTGAAGACCTCTGGGAAACTGGAAGGCGCGACGGACCTCTCGGTGCTGGTCGAAAACGGTATTGTCAGCCTCTACGGCGCGGTTCCTGACAATTCCATGAAGTATCTGCTGGAGCGCGAGATCTCCGGCATCCCTGGCGCTCGCGTGGTGGTCAACCACATCGGGCTGAACAAGGATATTCCGGGCAATCTCGGTAAAACAACCAACAGGATTGCGCGTATCTAATTCACCAATCAAAAACGCTCCCGATCATATTTACTGATCGGGAGCGTTTTTGATTGGTGAATTATCGTTTGCGTAGGAACGCTGGAATGTCGATCACGTCGCCCTGTGGGGCGTTGCGATTGCCGCGTGGAATGTCCAGGGCCTTCGGGTCCATGCGGCGAATCTGGCGTTGTGAGCGCTGCTCGACGGCGGCTGGCGGCTGCATAGGCTGCGCCTCTGGCTCTGGGACGGGCAGACGATCGGGCGTCTCCGGCTCATCCAGCAACTCATCCTCGTCGGTGTAATCCTCTTGCATCTGACGATAGCCCGGCTGCTCTCCACGAGCTGCCACCGGTACTGGCGGCTGCACTACTGGCATACGCCCGGTACCGTTGAGCAACGGGTCGGCGGGCTGCCGCGAGACATTCCCCGGCGGTGGCGTCATCGGCAGAGGATTGTACCCCTGATTCGCGCCTGGTTGCCCCTGACGCGGTGGATAGGCGGGCACGTTGCCGTTGCTTGCCTGTGGCTGCGGTGGATAATAGATGTTACGATCGTTGTAACTCATCCGGCCCGCGCCAGCCATTTGCTGCGGCATCTGCCCGCGCTCCTGCTCGTCAAAGCCGGTCGCAATCACCGTGATCTTGACCTTGCCATCGTAGGCCGCATCCTGGACCGCGCCAAAGATGATATTGGCCTCCGGGTGCGCGGCCTTGCTGATGATATCAGCCGCTTCATTGACCTCGAAGAGCGTCAGATCCAGCCCTCCGGTGATATTGAAGAGCACCCCATGCGCGCCATTGATGTCGATATCCAGCAACGGGCTGGAGATCGCCATGTGCGCGGCATCGATTGCCCGCGACTCGCCGCTGGCCTCGCCAATCGCCATCAGGGCCGAGCCAGCCGCCGACATAATGGTTTTCACGTCGGCGAAGTCCAGGTTAATCAGACCTGGCACGGTAATCAGATCGCTGATGCCCTGAATACCCTGGCGCAGCACA
>Ga0207674_10009362_pt1 | contig 11203 bp, 9 predicted proteins | sample KBSCornC72_FD_184303 | JGI IMG/M metagenome (GOLD analysis project Ga0207674, IMG submission 184303) | Corn rhizosphere microbial communities from Kellogg Biological Station, Michigan, USA - KBS Corn C7-2 (SPAdes) (version 2) | ecosystem: Host-associated > Plants > Roots > Rhizosphere > Soil ...
ATACGCTCCCCTGTCCAACCGTCATGCCGTGTCGAAGGGACAGTCGCGATGTCGTGCGCCGCCAGTCCCCCGGACTGGCTTGCTCCTCCATTCTCGCCGGTCCAGCCGTCGTGGCGGACCGATCCCATCAAAGTGCCACTTTGATGGGGACCCGTATTGGTTGCGGGGAGGGGCGGCGCTTCGTTCGTCTGCGGCTCTGCTGGCTCTGTCGGTTGTTCGCTCTTAAGCCAGCTAACGGGCGCGGAGTGCGGGGTTGAGCAGGGGCGGGGTGCGGGTGTGATCGGTTCGTTCATATGGTTCTCCTTGAACCATATTGGAACATAGAACAGGCGCTGTAGGAAAGTTTTTTATCGGCTTCGGACGCCCGGTGGCTTTCGTGTCTTTAGTAAACTGTCACCGTAATCCACCGTAATCTGTGACCGTAATCTGGGGGGATGAAATTTCACCGAACTCACTATCTCGCCGAATACCTCCAGAAACCGTTGGCAAGGCGGTGCGCCCAACATAATGTGCGCTGGCGGAGAGGCCTGGGGACAGTGCCTTTTGGAAGGGCATCTGTGGCTAGCCGCGGCCTCTCCGCCCTCAGATCGCTTGGAGCCGACCTGAGTGCGCGGGATTACTGTGACACAGCGCAGTCCCACATCAAGCGCGAACAAATGTAGCACGTTTGTGGATAACCGGTGCACGACTCGGCGTTAGCTCGGCAGAGATAGCGAACAACGCCATACCCGACTCATCCACAGAAATATTCATTGGAACGGATAGCCTTTGCAGGTCTTCCCCGGAATTAGCCGTGAACGCGAAGTCCGAGGCGGGCAGCAAGCGCACGTGCTTGGCCGGAGGTGAGCCAGGTTGGCGGCACGTAGGCTCCAGGATTGTCGTGGCAGCGCTGGATTAGTTCCTTGATCTTCGCGAGATAGGCATCCTGACGTTCCAACTTAGGTCGGCTGATGCTCCGAGAGACCCTGAGTTCGATCATTCGCATCAGATCGATTGGCGCCTCAGATACCCACCACCTGTCCGGGTCGTCCCCGGCCTCACGTGCGGTCTCATTAAGTTCTTGGCCTTCGCCAGTGTTGTAACCAAGGTGATCCCGCCAGCGAACCGCTCCGATCTCTTCCGGAAGAAAGCCCAGCGCGACGCGATTGAGGGCAATGGCATTGGAGACGTCCTCGTTGACATCGACACCGTCAACTTCTTCGCCCCTATCGATGCTCGCGAAGCGCAAGCGCGTAGAAATCAGACACTTGGGAACGCCGACCTCTTCAGTCAGCCACGCTACAGGTGGGAAGTCGTTCATCGGCCGCCGAAAGAATGCGTCTGTCTGGATTTCCCCGAGCTGCGGGTGGAACGCTGGCGGCATCTTGCCTTCTGGCAGCACCCGGCCACTCATCCAGAGCTGATTTGTTCGCAGCGTGCTGGTGTGATGGTAGATTAGCGTTGACGCTTGGCGCCGCCTCTTGGCTTCACCCATTCGGTCCACTCCGTCCAATCAGGCGTCGATCTCTTCCTCATCCACCGCCGACGCCCGTGACTGAATAAACTCAAACCGCTGCGCCGGATCCCGCCCCATCAGCCGCTCGACCAAGTCCTTGATCGGCTGGCGGTCTTCGTAGGCGCTTGGGAGGGTGACCTTCAGCATGGACCGGGTCGCCGGGTCCATGGTCGTCTCTTTCAGCTGGTTCGGGTTCATCTCGCCGAGGCCCTTGAAGCGCGAGACCTCGACCTTCTTGCCCTTGAATTCGGTCGCTTCGAGCTCGGCGCGGTGGGCGTCGTCTCTCGCGTATAGGGTCTTGGCGCCGCTGGTCAGGCGGTAGAGCGGGGGCTGGGCGAGGAACAGGTGGCCGCGGCGGACGAGCTCGGGCATTTCCTGGAAGAAGAAGGTCATCAGCAGGGTCGCGATGTGGGCGCCGTCGACGTCGGCGTCGGTCATGATGATGATCTTGTCGTAGCGCAGCGCGTCCTCGTTGAACTTGTCGCGCGTGCCGCAGCCGAGCGCGAGCTGGAGGTCGGCGATCTCGCTGTTGGCGCGGATCTTTTCGGCGGTGGCGCTGGCGACGTTGAGGATCTTGCCGCGGATGGGGAGGATCGCCTGGGTCTTGCGGTCGCGCGCCTGCTTGGCGCTGCCGCCGGCGCTGTCGCCCTCGACGATGAACAGCTCGGTGCCGGCCGCGTCGTCGTTGGCGCAGTCGGTGAGCTTGCCCGGGAGGCGGAGCTTGCGCGCGGAGGTGGCGGTCTTGCGCTGGACCTCGCGTTCGGCGCGGCGGCGGAGGCGCTCCTCCATCCGCTCGACGATCGAGCCCAGGAGCGCGCGGCCGCGGTCCATATTGTCGGCGAGATAATGGTCGAAATGGTCGCGCACCGCGGCCTCGACGAAGCGCGCCGCCTCGAGGCTGGTCAGGCGGTCCTTGGTCTGGCTCTGGAAGTGCGGGTTGCGGATGAACACGGAGAGCATCAGCTCGACGCCGTTGAACACGTCGTCGGCGGTGATGTCCTTGGCCTTCTTGTTGCCGATGAGCTCGCCGAAGCCGCGGATGCCCTTGGTGAGCGCGGCGCGGAGGCCCGCCTCGTGGGTGCCGCCGTCGGGGGTCGGGATGGTGTTGCAATAATAGGATTCGCTGCCGTCGCTGTAGAGCGGCCAGGCGACCGCCCATTCGGCGCTGCCCTGGGATTCGCCGTCGGTGGTCGGGGGGAAGGGCTGCTTGCCGACGAACGGCTGGTTGGTGACGCACGGCCGCTCGCCCAATTGCTCGGCGAGATGGTCGGCGAGGCCGCCGGGGAACTGGAAGGTGGCACTTTCGGGGACCTCGGCCGAGGCGAGCGACGGGTCGCAGCGCCAGCGGATCTCGACCCCGGCGAACAGATAGGCCTTGGACCGGGCGAGGGCGTAGATGCGCTCGGTGCTGAACGCCGCGTCGGCGCCGAAAATCTCGGGGTCGGGGGTGAAGGCGACGGTCGTGCCGCGGCGGTTGGGAGCGGCGCCGACCTCCTCCAGCTTCGAGGTCGCGACGCCGCGCGAGAAGGCCTGGCGGTAGAGGATGCGGTCGCGCGCGACCTCGACGATCGTTTCGGTCGAGAGCGCGTTGACGACGCTGACGCCGACGCCGTGCAGGCCGCCCGAGGTGCTGTAGGCCTTGCCCTCGAATTTCCCGCCCGAGTGGAGGGTGGTCATGATCACTTCTAGCGCCGACTTGCCCGGATACTTCGGGTGCGGGTCGACCGGGATGCCGCGGCCGTTGTCGGTGACGGTCAGGCGGTTGCCGGTGTCGAGCGTGACCTCGATGCGGCTGGCGTGGCCGGCGACCGCCTCGTCCATCGCATTGTCGATGACCTCGGCGGCGAGGTGGTGGAGGGCGCGGGCGTCGGTCCCGCCGATGTACATGCCGGGGCGGCGGCGGACCGGCTCGAGCCCCTCGAGCACCTCGATCGCGGAAGCGTCGTAGCTGTCGGGCGCGGAAGTTGCGGAAGGCGAGAACAAATCGGCCATGTGCCGAAGGGTATAGGAGGCGGGGAGTCACCGCCGCAAGGGAGCGACGGGGCGTTTTCCACAGCAACTAAGTTCCTCCCCGGCCCCCGGGCTGGGGAGGGGAACCAGCGAAGCTGGTGGAGGGGTAGCCAACGCGAACGCTGGCGCCTTTTACCCCTCCACCATGCTGCGCATGGTTCCCCTCCCCATCGCGCCGCGATGGGGAGGAACTAAAGCTCTTGAAATCGCCGGGGGCGGTTCCAAAATTTTCGCTTGCCGGACGCCATTCGGGTCCGGCGACGGGGCGGGTCGGCTCCACACGCAGCCACACGCTCCGCCAGTCGCTCATATTGGAGGACATGACCATGCGTAGTGCATTCGATTTTGCGCCCTATCGGCGCTCCACCGTTGGCTTCGACCGGCTGTTCGACATGCTCGAGAATTCGAGCTTCGGGAACGGCGGCGAGAATTACCCGCCGTTCGACCTGATCAAGGCCGGCGACAACGAATATCGCATCGAGCTGGCGGTCGCCGGGTTCAGGCCCGACGAAATCGACATCACCAGCCAGCAGAGCCAGCTGATCGTCTCCGGCCGCAAGAGCGAGGAGAGCGGCGAGGGCGGCCCGGATTATATCTACCGCGGGATCGCCAACCGCTCGTTCGAGCGGCGCTTCGCGCTTGCCGACCATATCCAGGTGCGCGGTGCGGACCTGAAGGACGGCCTGCTGGTGATCGAGCTGGTGCGCGAGATTCCCGAGGCGATGAAGCCGAAGAAGATCAGCATCGGCGGAGCGGAGAAGCTTGCGTCGAAGCAGACCGTCGACGCCGAGGCGGAGACCGCCTGAGGCTTGAGGCTCCTCCCCATCGCGCGGCGATGGGGAGGGGAACCAGCAAAGCTGGTGGAAGGGTAAAAAGCGCCGGCCGTCGAGCCAGCTACCCCTCCACCATTCCCTCTGCGGGGAATGGTTCCCCTCCCCACCCCCGCTTTCGCGGGGGCAGGGAGGAATTCACTCTTACCACACCCGAGTCTCGGCGATCTTGAGGCGGCCGGCGAGCTGGATCAGGGCTTCGGTGACCTCCTCGGTCGACTTGTTGGCGACGTTGAAGAGGCTCTTGCCGGCGAGCCGGTCGAGGGTGCGGGCGCCGCGGCCGGGGTTGGCCCGGACCCAGTCGCAGACGGTGCGTTCGATAAGTTCCTGAGTCATCTCACGAGTCCTTGAAGACGGTGACCTTGAGGAAGGTCGCCGGGATTTCGGTGCGGTCGGTGCCCTGGTTCTGGGCGTCGAACAGGTCGGTGAGCTCGGCCTCGAGCGCGCCCTCGCGGCCGGCCTTCGCCGCCGCCTCGAAGGCGTTCATGGTCGGCCCGTAGTAGCGCTTGAAAATCTGCATCAGGTCGGCCGCGGGGCCGGGGTGGCGGAACCACCAGGTGGCCTGCTCGAAGCCGATGTCCTCGGCGGCGATCCCGGCCGCGGCGAAACGCTCGCGCACCGCCGCCTCGTCGCCCCACAGCATCGGGCTGACGAAGCCCTCGGGCGGAGGCGGGGTGTAGGCTGAGCTGATCCTGAGGATCTGCGCGACCAAAGTCGGGTCGCCCGGGATCCAGTTGCCCATGACGATCTGCCCGCCGGGCCGGGTCACCCGGACCATCTCGCGCGCGACGTCGAACGGCCGCGGCGCGAACATCGCGCCGAAGATGCTGACGACGAGGTCGAAGGCGTCGTCGGCGAGCCCGCCGAGGTTGGCGGCGTCGCCGCACTCGAAGCGCAGGTTGGCGAGGCCGGCGGCTTGCGCCCGCTCGTTGCCGGCGGCGACCAGGTTGCGGGCGATGTCGACCCCGAGCACGTCGGCGCCGCGCCGGGCGAGCGGCACCGCCGTGGTGCCGTCGCCGCAGCCGAGGTCGAGCACCTGCATGCCGGGCGCGACGGCGAGCTCGGCGACAAGGTCAGCGCCGCTCTGGCGCATGGTCCGCGCGATGCGCGCGAAATCGCCTTTTTCCCACAGCGCCTGGTTGGGATTGGTCATGACTGCGACGTCCACGAACTTGTCTCCTGAAAATGGGAATGATGTCCCGGGCGCGCGCCGGGTTGAGGGGAAGCGCGCGCCCGGGATTTCCGTACTCGCCCGTCCCTGCGGACGGGCTGCGTCCGGAACGGGTCAGCCGACGTTGAGCGTGCCTTCGACTCGGATCGGGCGGCTGATGTTGAAGTAATTGGGCGAGGTCTTCATCACCGTCTCGTGGATCTCGGCGAACTGCGCGGGAGTCCCGTCGCCCTTGATCGTCACGTCGTAGGCGATCGATTCGTAGCCCGGCGCCACCTCGTCGCTAAGGCCGAGGAAGCCGCGCAGGTCGAGCTCGCCGCGGGTCTTGATCTCGAGGCTGTCGAGCGTGATGCCCTTGAGCGCCGCGCCGGCGACATAGCCGACGGTGATGCACGCGTTGAACGCCGCCATCAGCAGCTCCTGCGGGTTGGGGGCGCTGTCCGCGCCGAGCAATTCGCCCGGCTCGTCGGCGATGATCTTGTGGCTGCGGGTGATGCGCTCGCCGGCCATGGTGAAGCCGTCGACGATCGTCTCGCTGCGGGTCTGGCCGGTCCAGCGGGTGGTGACGTCGAAGCCGACGATGGCCTTGCCTTTGTCCTGCTCGATCGCGTCGACGACTTCGCCGAGCGCGTCGAGGTCGAGTCCGTTGACGCGATTCTTGACGGTATCCAACATTGTGATTCTCCTGGGGTAAAAGACCCCTCCACCGCCTTCGGCGGTCCCCCTCCCCGGCAACTGCCGGGGAGGAGAGGGGTGAGTGTCAGGCGAAGACCGGCGCGGCTTCGGCGATGCGCTCGGCGGCGCGACCGGGCAGCGTCTTCAAGGTCGCGATGAAGCGCTCGTGGACCATGCCGGAGCCGACGTAGGTCCAGCGCGCGGCCTGATGCTGCTGGGCGATGATCGCCTCGCGGTCCTCGACCGTGCGGCCGATGACCTTCTCGAGCGCGTCGAGGTTGAACGCCGCCTGCTGCTTCAGGCCCTCGTCGAGGAAGCCGCCGATCTCGAAGAATTCGTCGATCGCCTTCTCGATCTGCTCCTCGGTCCGGCCCTCGGCGAGCGCGTCGACGATCAGCGTGTCGAGCTTGGCGTGCTGCGCTTCCTCCATCCAGTGATGCTTCATCAGGCTCTTGAAGAGCGGGTCGATGTCGCCGTCGTCGCGGATCGAGCCGAGATAATGCTGCTGGGTCATCCATTCGATCATCAGGATGACGAGGCCGACCGCGAGCGGGTCATGGCGCAGCACTTCGGCGCCGATCGCGTCCGACGGGCCGATCATCTGGCATTCGACCGGGAAGCCGCGCACGAACGCGCGGTGAAAGCGCTTGAACAGGTGGATGTGCTTGGCTTCCTCGGACGCGAAGTTGAGGATCGCGCGCACCCGCCAGTCGTCGCCGAGCAAATGCGGCCGCGCATGGTCGACGAGGAACGGGAGGATGAATTCCTCCACGACCCCGAAGATCGTGAGATACTGGTGGGCGCTGATCTGGTTGAGGATGCGCTGCTCGAACGGGTTGAGCGACGTGACCGCTGCGGTTCGCGCCAGGCTCTCCGGCATGAAGTTGCGCGAGAAGTCGAGATCCTGATCCTCGCGCAACACGTCGTCGAGCTGCCATTGGGCGCGCAGCGATGAAGCGAGCGTCGCTTCATAATTGAAGTCATGGTACATTGGTGAAATTCCCCTTGGTTGATTTTGAATTAGACGTGCACGCCCGGCAGGACGGCCATCGAAACGGCCGACATGCCCGAAACAAACGCGAAGAAGATCGCGACAATTCGGCGCGAATTTGCATCTCCCTTATGTCCAAACATCGGTTTTTCCTTTCCCTCTTTCCGGGCGCGACTTCTCCTGTTCCCGGAAGCACTGCTTGCCGGGGTCGGAATCGCACGCGGGTTTGATGGAGCCTATTTAGGTGAAGGTGCGGTTTGCCGAAATGATCGGGGTGCCGGATAAATTGATCGAAACGCCGGAACCCGGTACCGGCACTCACTCGCCATGGACGTTCTCGACGATATCCTAAGCTCCCTTCGCCTCAGCGGCGGAGTGGTGGTCGACGGCGAATTCAGCGGCGACTTCTGCGTCAGCGCCGAATTCACGCCCGGCCATTTCGAGCCCTTCTTCGCGGTCCCCGACAGACTGATCAGCTATCATTACGTCCGTTCCGGCCGGCTGACGGTGGAAGTCGACGGCATGGCTCCGGTGGTGCTCGACGCGGGCTCGATCGCGATCCTGCCGCGCAACGACCCGCATCGGCTGGCGAGCCGAATCGGGGCCCATCCAGCCGACCCGAGCGAGATCAGCCGAGTCACGACCGAGGGCGTGCACCGTGTGACGGCCGGGACCGACGGGCCCAGGACCGAGGTCTGGTGCGGCTTCCTCGAGCCGGCCAAGACCAGCGAGCACCCGCTGCTCGACGCCTTGCCGGCGCTGCTCACGCTCGACATCTCGGGCGGCGAAGCGGAGTGGCTCGACAGCTCGATGCGCTTCCTCGCCGAGCAGCAGCCCTCGGCCGAGGTGGTCGCGCGGCTGGCGGAGCTGTTCGTCAACCGGGCCGTGCGCGAATATCTCGACCGGCTGCCGGCGGGAGCCAGCGGCTGGCTGCGCGGCCTCGCCGATCCGGCGGTGTCGCGCGCGCTGGCGATCATCCACGCGCGCTATGCCGAGGAGCTCGACATCGAGACCCTGGCGCGCGAATCCGGCGTGTCGCGCACGGTGCTCGGCGAGCGCTTCGTCGAGCTGCTCGGCGAGCCGCCGATGCGCTATTGCGGGCGCTGGCGGATGCGGGTCGCGGCGAGCATGCTGCGCGACGGCAAGCAGCATGTCGCGAACGTCGCCTACGCGGTCGGCTTCAACTCGGAGGCGGCCTTCACCCGCGCCTTCAAGCGCGAATATGGCGAGCCGCCGGCGACCTGGCGGCGCAAGCTCGAGGATGAGGAGACGCAGCGGCAGGAGAAGGCCATCGGGCTGCCCGAGCAGACCGTCCGCTACTGCACCGCCAAGGACGGCACCCGGCTCGCTTTCTCGGTCACCGGCGAGGGCCCGCCGCTGGTCAAGGCGGCCAACTGGCTCAACCATATCGAGCACGACTGGAAGAGCCCGGTGTGGCGGCACTGGCTGCACGAATTCACCAACGGCCACACGCTGATCCGCTACGACGAGCGCGCCAACGGCCTGAGCGACTGGGACACGCCCGAAATCTCGTTCGAGGCGTTCGTCGACGACCTCGAATGCGTGGTCGACTGCGCCGGGCTCGAAACCTTCGACCTGCTGGCCATCAGCCAGGGCGCGTCGGTCGCGATCGCCTATGCGGTGCGCCACCCCGAGCGGGTCCGCAAGCTCGTGATCTGCGGCGGCTATGCGGCGGGCTGGGCGGTCCGCGACGACCCCGACGAGCGCGCCCGGCGCGAGGCGCTGATCACCCTGACCGAGATCGGCTGGGGGGCGGACCACCCGACCTACCGCCAGATCTTCACCTCTCTCTACATCCCCAACGGCACGCGCGAGCAGGTCGACTGGTTCAACGAGGTCCAGCGGGTCAGCGCCTCGCCCGAGAATGCGGTCAAGCTGCAGCGCGCCCTGTCGCAGATCGATGCCCGCAGCCTCCTGCCGCAGGTCACCGTGCCGACGCTGATTTTCCATTCGAAGGACGACCAGGTGGTCCCGTTCGCGGCCGGCGAATATCTCGCCGAGCATATCCCCGGGGCGACCTTCGTCCCGCTCGAGGGCGAGAACCACATCTTGCTCGAGAGCGAGCCGGCGTGGGGGGAGTTCGTCCGGCTGACCCGCGAGTTCCTGTGCGGCGCGGACTGGCAGGGGCGGGCGGCACCGGTGTGCAGGCCGGCGCGGACCGACGTGATGAGCTCGGTCCGGGTCAGCGACGGAACGCGCATCGCTTATGCCGACACCCCGTCGAGCACCGGCTTCCCGATCGTCAAGATGCCGAACTGGATGACCCATCTCGAGCATGACTGGACCAGCCCGGTCTACGGCCACTGGCTCGAGTTCGCGGCGCAGTTCGGCCGGCTGATCCGGATGGACCTGCGCGGCTTCGGCAAGTCGGACTGGGCGGTGCCCGAATTCTCGTTCGAGCGGATCGTCAGCGACGTCGAGGCGGTGATCGACGACGCCGGGGTCGAGCGCTGCGACCTGCTCGGCATCAGCCACGGCGCCTCGTTCGCGCTGGCTTATGCCGCGCGTCATCCCGAGCGGGTGCGCAAGCTGATCCTGGTCAACAGCTTCGCCGCCGGCTGGCGCGTGCGCAACGACCCGGAAGAGATTGCGTGGCGCGAATCGCTGCTGGAGATGAACCGGCGCCGGCCGAGCTTCCGCCGCAGCCTGCTCGGCGAGATGTTCATCACGCTCTATTTCCCGTCGGCGAGCGAAGAGCTGATCGACTGGCACAACAAGCTGTTCCAGACGCTCGGGCCGGTGAAGAGCATCGAGCCGGTGATCGATCTCGCGTCGCGGATCGACGTCCGCGCCGAGCTGCCGAAGATTCGTGCCGAGACCCTGGTGGTCCACGCCGACCGCGACGGCAACGCGCCGCCGGCGGCGGGGCGCGAGGTCGCCGAAGGCATCGCCGGGGCGCGTTTCGTCCAAGTCGAAAGCGCCAACCACGTGCTGCTCGGCGGCGAGCCGGCATGGCGCCTGTTCACGCGGGAAGCGCGGGCGTTTCTGGGGGGGTAGTTCCTCCCCATCGCGAGGCGATGGGGAGGGGAACCATGCGGAGCATGGTGGTGGGGTAACTGACGCGCCAGTGGTCGCCCTCTACCCCTCCACCATTCCCTCTGCGGGGAATGGTTCCCCTCCCCACGAGCTGCGCTCGCAGGGAGGAACTATCTAACCCGCGGGCCGCCGAACGGGAGGGGCGGGGGCGGGCGGCGGTCGCGGCGCGGGAGCTGCGCCTGATAGGCGACCCCGCAATGCTCGACGCAATAGGGGAAGCCGGGGTTGGCGGGAGCGCCGCAGAAATGGAAATCGGGCTCGCCGGGATGGCCGATCGGCCATTTGCAGATGCGGTCATTGAGATCGAGCAGGCCGGTCTTGTCGGCGACCTCCGGGCTCGGCTTGGCCGGGACCAGGCGGCGCGGCGGGGCCGGCGGGATCGGCGCCTGCTGCTCGCCCGGGCCCTGACGGATGAAGCCGCCCGGGCCGATCGAGCGATACTGCAGTTCCTGCGGGGTCAGCTGGCGCCGCTGGGGATGGCCGGCGGGCGCCGGCGCCGGCGCGGGCGCGGCTTCGGGCGCTTCGGCCTTCGCCGGAGCAGCGGCCTTGGCTTGAGCGCTTGCCGCGGCGGGCGGCGCAGCGGCCGGCTTCTTGACCTCTTTCTCCTCGCCCGGCTTGACCGGCGACGGGCGCTGCTCGAGCCCGAGGCGGTGGGCCTTGCCGATCACCGCGTTGCGGCTGACTCCGCCGAGCTCGTCGGCGATCTGGCTGGCGGTGGCGCCCTCGTGCCACATCTTCTTCAGGCGCTCGATGCGCTCCTCGGTCCACGACATTCTTTGTCTCTGCTCCAAACTTGCCCGGCCGGTCCCCAGCCGATAGGCGCCTCATCCGTGAACGACCAACCGCAGCACTGGCTTCAGAGCGCGCCCGGGGACCCGGTGCTGAAGGGCGTCAATTGGGGAGGCCTCAAGACCCTCTATATCAAGGAGGTGCGGCGGTTCTTCAAGGTCCAGATGCAGACCGTGTGGGCGCCG
>Ga0207674_10009363_pt1 | contig 11203 bp, 10 predicted proteins | sample KBSCornC72_FD_184303 | JGI IMG/M metagenome (GOLD analysis project Ga0207674, IMG submission 184303) | Corn rhizosphere microbial communities from Kellogg Biological Station, Michigan, USA - KBS Corn C7-2 (SPAdes) (version 2) | ecosystem: Host-associated > Plants > Roots > Rhizosphere > Soil ...
CTGTTGCAACACCGATGGCAAGACTTGAAATGGAAATAATACCATCATTTGCGCCCAAAACTGCGGCTCTTAACCAGTTGCTGCGGTGTATGTAATGGCTGTCTAAGTAATTGTCTATACTTATCATCTTCTCTAATTGTTGTTCTACAATGATCACCAACGCCTGTCTTACGCAATTCGTGGTTCGAAGCTCCATTAATTTCAACGAGAAACTGAACAAAAAGTTCAGGAATGAACCTGGTTATTTTTCAATCCTGTAGATCACACCATCCTTCATCACTAATTTCATTTTCCTGATGTTTTTCATATCAGATGAGGGATCGCCCGTCACGGCAATAATATCGGCAAAGAGACTTTTTTTTATTCTGCCGATCTTATCTCCATATGCGAACACATCCGCATTGACAGAAGTAGATGATCTCAGCACATCAATTGGTTTCATTCCGTAATCAACCATCATTTCCATTTCCCTCGCATTATCACCGTGAGCAAACACGCCTACATCCCCGCCCATACAAATAGTTACGCCAGATTGCAATGCAAGTTGAAATGTTTTTCTTTTGTTGGTAATGCTTTGCGGCTCGGGATCAATTCCCTTTTTCCATCCATCATATTGTTCATATGCATCACCCGCAGCGAGCGTGGGACAAAAGGCCACAGATCTTTCTTTCATGAGTTTGAAAACATCTTCCGTTCCATGGTCACCATGTTCGACGGTAGAAGCACCGGCAAGTATAGCTCTTCGCATTCCTTCCGCCGTGGTTGCATGACATACAACTTCTCTGCCACCACTATTGGCAATCTTGACCGCAGCTGCTATTTCTTCAACAGAGAAAGTAGCGGTGGCATCGTGGCTTGAACCGGTGCGATAATCTGCATAGATCTTTATCACATCTGCACCTTTGCTGATCTGTGTTCTTACTTCACTCATCATTTCATCTGCACTGGCCACTTCTGCTGCTCCTTGAGGAAAGACCACATCCGGTGATGCCGGCCTTGGTCCGTAAGCGCCTTTAGCGACGATCGCTCTCGTGGCGCAGATCATTCTCGGCCCGGGCACAACACCCTTTTCAATAGCGATCTTCAGACCCACATCGTCATACCATGAACCTTCTGTGCCGAGATCACGGACGGTGGTAAATCCTGCCATTAATGTGGCCTTCGCATGTTCAACGGCCCTAGCTACTCTTTCTGCTCTTGATTCCCTTAATACCTGGTCGTCCCATTTGGTTTCATTGTAAGGATGAAGAAATAAATGAGAATGGCCTTCAATTAGTCCTGGCAATAGGGTGCATCCGTTCAATTCGATCACTTGTGTACTCGCCGGTAATTTGAATTTCATACTGCCTGCTTCTTCGATCTTATTATTTCTTACAAGCACGACCCAATCCGTGTGCATTTGTTCACCGTCGAATACGCGATCGGGTTTTAGCAAGATGTATTTGTCAGCGTACTGGCCCTTCAGAAAAAAGGTGAAGAGTGAGAAGTAAAAAGTGCAAAGTATTTTGTTCATGCTGTTGAATATGATTATAGACGTACAAGAGTGCGACGCAACAAACGTCTCATAGTAGCAATGCAGTTTGGTAAATAAAATTAATGGTTGTTACCACAAATAAACTCAAACTTATTTTTTAAATCCTTAGTGTTCGTTGTGATTTCTTCGTGCACTTCGTGACCTTTTCCCCCAGGATAATTATGGTCACAAAGCTCACAAAGTATCACAAAGGACACAAAGTTTTGGGAGCTTTCATATAATAAGTCCTCCGAGCTTTAACACTGGCTCAAACTCTGCACAAATATTCCTTTGATACTATTTTGCTTCGCCCGCGACTAAAGCTTAAAGAATATTTTTTTCTTATATAGAAAATAACACAAACCCCATTCCAGTGCAAAGATGCATAATGATGCAATGATATTGCTGAGCATCTCAGGCGTATTGATAAAACCCATTACTCCGTTGGCAATGGCGCTGATATAACCGTTAAACCACCTTGACCCGACGATCTCGAAAAACAAATAAATAAATAAAGAGTTCATGCCGACAATGGTCCAGAACTTCAGGTATTTCCTGTGATCCAACAAATCGATCCACCAATAACAAAAAGACAAACCCAGCAAACACCAGCCCAACGAAGCCAGGGTAAAGGACGAAGTTGCAATGCGCTTAATGATGGGAGTGATGTGAGTATAATTTAAACCATAGCCAACAACAAGACAGATGACCGCCCATGTCAGCATCGGACGCAATTTATTTTTTGTATGGCTTAAGAGAAGTTTTCCTGTCAATGCGCCGGCGATAGTATGAACTGCTGTTGGAATGCAATTAATAGCCACCCATCCATCATGATTAATTTTGTTCATTAACAACAGGTCGACATAATTACCAAAGTTGTGCTGATCGGTGAATGGCTGATCAAAACCCGGAATATTTGTAAAGCGATACAGAACTTCTGTTAGCAGCAATAACCCGACACAAACAATGATCTGCGCCATGGTGCTCCATCGAAAGATCAGGAAAGCTACAAGTGTTGTAAATGATAATTGTGTCAGGACATCCCAAAGCTCAAATGACAAACCATTTTTGCGCACAGCATAGTCAAGTACACCCCAGAAGAATAACCAGAAGCACCGCTTCAATACTTTTTGGAAAGACTGTCCCCATGAAACTCCACTTGACCATTGTTTGTTTAGCGAATAAGCCATTGACACGCCAGCCATGTACATAAAGCCGGGTTGGATCAGGTCCCAGAAGCGAAGGCCATTCCATGGATGATGAAAGAACTGAATAAAGAAATTATTCAATGCATTTCCCTTAGTTGCCTCAAAAAGATGTTCGTACAGGCCTGTGCTTTCGAGGGCGAGCAATACCATGATGAAGCCACGCATAAAATCAAGAGATAACAGGCGCTGTGATATTTTGCCGCTTAAGATCGCATCGGAAGGAACCTGCCTGCTGATAGCCGGAGATTGCATAAGCCATAGTTTGGTGGTACAAAATATGGTTTTATTGAAACAGACCGGAAATTTTTTTGTTGATTTGAAATTGTATTTCCATATTTGCATTACAATGAAACAACAAAATCAATACTGGTGGTGGCATACAAACACTTTACGGGGTTTGTAATGTCGTTACTGTATTGTAATAATATATTCAAGGCCCCGAAGTGTTTCGGGGCTTTTTCGTTATAGAACCACGATTAAAGGATTATTTAGAATTATGCGGAAAATAGAAATTAATACGACTTGTAAAAAACTTTTGGCGGATGTATATACACCTGTCGGAATTTACCTGAGAGTTCGGGATCGTTTCCGGGATACCATCCTGCTGGAAAGCACAGACCATCATGCCGCTGAAAACAGCTGGTCATTTATCTGCATTAATGCGATAGGGGGAATTGAAATAACATCTTTGGAAAGTATCGAATTCAAATTGCCAAAGCAACATCCGGAAAGAGTCGTGATCAAAAATGTAACAGAAGTCCCAAAACTGCTTTGGGATTTTATGCAAAATTTTGATATAAAAAAGAGCGATTCAAAGGAAGCGAGGTATGCACAGGGATTGTACGGATATACGACATATGATGCTGTTCAATTCTTCGACACTGTCAGGCTCACAGCTCACGGCTCACAGCCAACCATTCCCCTTATGCGCTATCGTCTTTACCAATACGTCATCGCCATCAACCATTTCAAAGACGAATTATTCATTTGTGAAAATGGCATTCCGGGGCTTGAGAGTGAATCGGCGATTGTTGAATCGTTGATAAAAAGCAAAGATGTTCCGACCTATCCTTTCAAATCAAAGGGGAAAGAGAATTCCAACATGAGTGACGTGGATTACATGGAAATGGTGAAGAAAGGAATTCAAAGTTGTCACAGGGGCGATGTTTTCCAAATTGTGTTGAGCCGAAGGTTTGACCAGGGTTTTTCAGGTGATGAATTCAACGTTTACCGGGCACTTCGAAATATTAATCCTTCCCCTTACTTATTTTTCTTTGATTACGGTGATTATAAACTGATGGGTTCATCACCAGAAGCGCAATTGATCATACAAAATGGAAAAGCCATTGTGCATCCCATTGCCGGAACATACAGAAGAACTGGCGATGATGAAATTGATGAGAGAGAGACTGAAAAATTGTTAAAGGATAAAAAAGAAAATGCAGAGCATGTGATGCTGGTCGACCTTGCACGAAATGACCTAAGCCGCTTGTGCGACGATGTACAGGTTGCGCACTACAGGGAAGTGCAATATTATTCTCATGTTATTCATTTGGTAAGTGAAGTAACCGGAAAAGTAAAACCGGCGAGTAATCCTTTTGAGTTAATGGCAAAAACATTTCCTGCAGGAACATTGAGTGGTGCACCGAAGTTTAAAGCTATGCAATTGATCAATGGGTACGAACCAACATCAAGAAGCTATTATGGAGGCGCTCTTGGTTTTATGGGTTTTGACGGCAGCTGTAATCACGCGATCATGATCAGAACATTTTTGAGCAAGAGCAATACATTGATCTACCAGGCGGGAGCGGGAATTGTCTCCGCAAGCGATCCGAAAAGTGAGTTGCAGGAGGTGAATAATAAATTGGGAGCATTGAAGAAAGCGATAGAGATGGCGACCTCCCTATAGCTTGTCATGTCGAGCGAAGCGAGACATCTCTTGAATCAGAAAGTTTGGAGATTCTTCGCTACGCTCAGAATGACAAAAAATAAAATGACATGCGAATATTAGTTTTCGATAACTACGATTCATTTACCTACAACCTGGTGCACCTTGTTGAAAGAATCTTGCATCAGAAGGTAGACGTGTATCGTAATGATCAGATCCCTTTGGAAAAAGTGAAGGAGTATGATAAGATCATTTTATCACCGGGGCCGGGAATTCCTGAAGAAGCAGGGCTATTGTTGCCGATTATAAAAGAATATGCTTCAACAAAATCGATTTTAGGTGTTTGCCTTGGTCACCAGGCGATCGGTGAGGCATTTGGAGGAAAGCTGGTGAACTTGAGCGAAGTGTATCATGGTGTGGCTACGCCGGTGAGAATCGTCAGTCGGCAGTCAGCAGTCAGCAGTCGGCAGTCAGCAGTCGGCAGTCGGCAGTCGGCGGTCGGACCAAACGCATCACTCATTACTCATTATTCATTATTCAAAGACTTACCCGAAGAGTTCGATGCCGGCCGCTACCATTCATGGATCGTGTCTGATGAAAATTTTCCAAAGGAATTGGAAGTGACTGCAAGGGATGAGAATAATTTTATTATGGCATTGCAACATAGAACGTATGATGTGCAGGGGGTACAGTTTCATCCAGAGAGTGTATTGACGCCAAGGGGTGAAGATATTTTGAAAAATTGGTTAGGAACATAGCCACAAAGAAACGAAGACACAAAGCAACGCTGAGAATTTGTGATGCTTACCGTCTTCACGTCTTCCCGGCAAAATAAAAACAAGATGAAAAAGATTTTACAAATATTGTTCGAGCACAAAGTGCTTGATAGGGCGACTGCAAAGGAAGTTTTGGTAAACATCGGTAAAGGTGTTTACAATGAGCATGAGGTCACTGCATTCATGACTGTCTATTTAATGCGCAGCATTACGATTGAAGAACTGCAGGGTTTTCGCGAAGCTTTACTTGAGCTTTGTGTTCCCCTGGATCTGAATGGCTATGATGCAATTGATATTGTCGGTACCGGTGGTGATGGAAAGAATACCTTCAATATTTCAACGCTCAGCTGTTTTATTGTGGCAGGCGCTGGGCAAAAAGTAGCCAAACATGGAAATTATGGAGCGTCCTCGATCAGCGGTGCGTCAAATGTGATGGAGCAGGTTGGTTACAAGTTCAAAAATGACAAAGACAAGTTGAAGAAAGAGATTGATGAAACAAACATCTGCTTTTTGCATGCGCCGATGTTTCACCCGGCATTAAAAACTGTAGGACCGATCAGGAAGAATCTTGGCATGAGAACCTTTTTCAACATGCTTGGACCCATGGTAAATCCTGCTACCCCAAAATTTCAGTTGGTTGGAGTGTTTAGTCTTGAGATGGCCAGGATTTATAATTATCTTCTGCAACAAACTGAAAGTTCATTTACTATCATTCACGGGCTGGATGGCTATGATGAAATTTCTTTGACTAATGACACCAAGGTCATCACAAATGAAGGAGAGAGGATTATGACACCGGAACAATTAGGAAAAAGAATGGTGGAGGCACGAGACATCCAGGGAGGCAGCAGCGTGGAAGATGCAGCAAAGATCTTTATGAAAATCTTGAACGGTGAAGGCGCATGGGCACAGAATGCGGTAGTATTGGCCAATGCCGCCATGGCCTTACATTGTACTGGCAATTATAAAAATTATGACGAAGCATATAATGCGAGTGTAGAGAGTTTGGAAAGCGGAAGAGCAAGTGAAGCGTTGAAGAAATTGATTTCTCTTCAATGATTGCCATGGTCTTCAGACCAGGGAATAAGAATAAAAAGAAAAATGGCTTTAGCCAAATGAACATTTTAGATAAAATAGTAGAGCACAAAAGAGCAGAGGTGTCCAGGAACAAATTGGAAATAAGCATTTCTGAATTGGAGAAAAGCTTCTATTTCGATCGAAAAGTTTTGTCATTGAAAGAATCGCTTGAAAAAGGAAACAGAACAGGCATTATTGCAGAATTTAAAAGACGATCGCCCTCGAAGGGAGTCATCAATGATAAAGCAGATGTAATTGAGGTAACAACGGCATATACTGAAAATGGTGCATCGGCTTTGTCAGTCCTGACGGATGAAAATTTCTTTGGCGGGAACGATGAAGATCTTATCGGGGCAAGAATAAATGATATCCCGGTTCTAAGAAAAGATTTTATTATCGATGAATACCAGGTGATCGAGGCAAAAAGCATAGGAGCTGATGTAATATTGTTGATCGCAGCTTGTTTAACACCAACAGAAGTAAAACGCCTGGCAGGTTTTGCAAGGAGCATGGGGCTTGAAGTATTGCTTGAATTACATGATGAAAGAGAGCTGGCACATGTTTGCAATGAGACCGAGCTGATCGGGATAAACAATCGCAACCTGAAAACTTTTGATGTAAACATTGAACAGAGTTTATTAATGGCAGGAAAAATTCCTGATGACAAAATAAAAATAGCAGAGAGTGGAATTAGTTCAGTTGATGATATTATGATGTTCAAAGAAAATGGATTCAAGGGATTTTTGATCGGTGAGCTTTTTATGAAAGAAGCCGATCCTACGATTGCTTTTGCTGAATTTGTAAATACGATGCCCCCATCCCCTAAAGGGGCGTCTTAAAAAACAGACTATATGAGCGAAGAAAGCAATCGCGATCAGCAAAAGGCTTCTCAACTCCCCTTTAGGGGATGGGGGCGTATTCGAATTAAAGTTTGCGGCATCACTTTGCCGTCGCAACTAGAGGCATTTGATGAAATGGGTGTTGATCTTGCCGGGTTTATTTTTTATCCAAAGTCGCCGAGATATGTAGTCAATAAAATACCGGCAGACTACCTGCGCAAATTCAGGGGAAGAATCGCCAAGGTGGGAGTGTTTGTAAATACGCCCTACGAAGAGCTAATGAGGACAGTTGAAGACTATCGCCTCGATATGATCCAACTGCACGGCGATGAGATACCGAGGTATTGCGAACAAGTGGCGAACTATATTACAGTTGTTAAGGCATTCCGGTTGTCTGAAAACGATCCCATCGAATGGATGGCCAAGCCCTATGAAGAAGCTTGTGACATGTATATGTTTGATACGTTGGGCGCGGGTTATGGTGGTACGGGAAAAAAATTTGACTGGAACGTGTTGAAAAACGCGACTATTAATAAATTGTTTTTTCTGAGTGGCGGTATTGAACCCGGGGATGAAGAAAAATTGAAAGAGTTTGGAAAGGAAGAAATAGCGAGGAGAATATTTGGTATTGATATCAACAGCAAGTTTGAGATCAGCCCGGGAGTAAAAGATATTAATAAAGTGAAGGAGTTTGTGGAGAAGCTGAGGTTGTGAAACGTCAATCATGAATGGTGAGTGGTGAGTGGTGAATTGTGAGTTTGTTATGCTGCCAGCATCATATTGTTATGGCATCGTCCGTTGTGTCACTCACTTGTGCGTTCTGTTTTCATGGCGGCAAGCTGAATGTCATTGGTTCCGGTTTCCGGTTTCGACAAGAGTGGCTTTTGCATGTAAGACTAAGTTGAAATGTTTTTTCGTAAACCAACTAATATGAAACTTATTCAATCAAGATGGATAGGAATGATTGCAGCTGTTTGGTGCATGTATCTTTTCAGCTGCGAATCTAAGCCAGACTACCAAAAAGCGGAGCAGTATATTAAGCAAAGTGAAAAAGAGTGGGCAGAATCAGTCGCCAATGGTGATACGGCCGTTATTGTAAGGATACTGGCCGATGATTTTGTTGGAGTCGATCCTGATGGTAGCCATTATGTAAAGCAGGAGATGGTCAAAGGCACTTACGATGCGCCGAAATATTTTCTATCAAATCATCTAAATGATGTGAAAGTGAGATTTTATGGCAATACGGCAGTGGCACAAGGCGATGAGACATGGGTGAAACGAAAGGATTCATCAACGGCGCGTTTTGTGTGGACGGATACATGGGTGTTGCGGAATGGAAAATGGCAGATCGTTGCTGCGGAGGATTTGATTTCGCCAATGAAATGAGGGTTTCAAGAAAAGACGGAGCCTTGTGGAGACACGGCTGATATGAAAAACTGAAGTTGGTATCATAAAAATAAAAGAAGAGATTGCTTCTCCCGATCACCCCGATAGTTGTCGGGAGGGATCGCAATGACGAATCGAAAAATGAGGCGACAAAATAATTTAAAAAATGAGTTATCACGTTACAAGAAGGAATGAAGATCTAAAGGGGGCAGCTGAATTTAAACTATTCAAAAGCAAATATGCGCCAGATGAAAATGGTTACTATGGAAAGTTTGGTGGTGCCTATATTCCTGAAATGCTTCATCGCAATGTGGAAGAATTGCGCACGAAGTACCTGGACATTATTTATGAGAAAGAATTCCAGGAAGAGTTTCAGGAACTGTTGAAGGACTATGCAGGAAGACCAACGCCATTATATTTTGCGAAGAGATTGAGTGAGAAATATGGCGCAAAGATCTTTTTGAAACGCGAAGATCTTTGTCACACCGGTGCACATAAGATCAACAACACGATCGGGCAGATCTTGCTGGCATTACTGCTGGGCAAAAAAAGAATCATCGCAGAGACGGGAGCTGGTCAGCATGGCGTAGCCACTGCAACTGTATGCGCATTGAAAGGAGTGGAGTGTATTGTGTACATGGGTGAAAAGGACATTGAGCGCCAAGCGCCAAATGTGGCGAGGATGAAAATGCTTGGCGCCACGGTGATACCAGCAACAAGCGGAAGCAAAACGTTGAAAGATGCGACCAATGAAGCGATCCGCGACTGGATCAATAATCCGAACGACACGCATTATATCATTGGAAGTGTGGTAGGACCGCATCCCTATCCTGATATGGTGGCGCGTTTTCAATCGGTGATCAGTGAAGAGATACGCCGGCAATTAAAAGAAAAGACAGGAAGCGAGCTGCCGACTCACGTGCTTGCTTGTGTTGGTGGTGGCAGCAATGCAGCGGGAGCATTTTATCATTTCCTCGATGACCCTTCTGTAAAGCTGGTCGCTGTAGAGGCCGCGGGTCTTGGTGTAAGTAGTGGACACAGTGCAGCAACTACAGCCCTCGGCAAGCCGGGCGTTTTACATGGAAGTAGAAGCCTCGTAATGCAAACAGAAGATGGACAAGTGATAGAACCACATAGTATTTCAGCCGGTTTGGATTATCCTGGTATAGGACCATTGCACGCGCATTTGTTTGATAGTGGTCGAGCAACGTTTTTGAATGCAACCGATGATGAAGCGGTTGCTGCAGCGTTTGAACTCGCAAAGCTTGAAGGGATTATTCCGGCATTGGAAAGCGCTCACGCGTTGGCAAGCCTATCCATCTTATCCCTTTCTGAAGGAAGGGGAGGCCAGGCTACACAAAATAAATTGAACATTAGTGCTAACAAATCAACCAATCAGGTTGATGAGCAAATGAAGTTTAACAAGGATTCGGTGGTGGTTGTGTGTTTGAGTGGAAGAGGGGATAAGGATATGGCAGCGTATATGCGAGAAATGGAAAAGTCAAAATGAAAAATAAAAATGAGTCGATTATTAATTCTCCTGTTGGTATTGCCTGTTGCTATTTCCTGCAACCGCAAGCCATTTGTTGATCACAAACTGAAGTTTGAAAAGATCTCGGATAATTGTGAGAACCTTAAGCCGTCTTTTCGAATGGTTTCTAATGTAGCAGGCGAGAGATACGAATTTGAGAAATGTCTGGCTGCAAACTTTACAAAAGATATGATGAAAGTAGCAAGACAGGGGGATACCGTGCTGGTTCAATTTCCGAAGGCCACCGGCCAAACGGTATTGAACAAGATAACACTGGATATTGATAGCTACCCCCGGTATAATTTTATTACAATAGATGATGAAACATTTAATGTTATTCCTTCAAATTAAATATGAATAGAATAGAAGAGTTCTTTAAGAAGAAGCAAAACAAAATACTGAACGTTTATTACACTGCCGGATTTCCCGGGTTGGAAGATACGCTGAATGTGATGAAGGCATTGGAGGAAAGCGGGGTCGACATGATCGAACTGGGAATGCCGTACAGCGATCCGCTGGCGGATGGCCCGGTGATCCAGCATAGCAACACGATCGCCTTACAAAATGGAATGACGATAAAGAAATTATTCGCGCAGCTACAAAATTTCAGAAAGCATGTTTCATTCCCGGTTTTGTTAATGGGTTACATGAATCCAATACTGCAATATGGCTTTGAAAAATTTTGCGCGGATGCCTCTGCTGTTGGAATTGACGGCTTAATTCTTCCTGACCTGCCGGAGTATGAATTTGAGAACGAATATGGCGCGATCATAAAAAAATATGGATTGGATTTTGTGTTTCTCGTCACCCCTGAAACATCGGACGAAAGAGTCAAGAGGTTGGATAAACTGAGCGGCGGTTTTTTATACGCAGTTTCTTCCTCTTCAACAACAGGAAAAGATAAGAACATGAATGATGTAGCGATCTACTTGCAGAAATTAAAAAATTTAGAATTGAAAAACCCGGTTTTGGTTGGTTTTGGAAT
>Ga0207674_10009364_pt1 | contig 11202 bp, 11 predicted proteins | sample KBSCornC72_FD_184303 | JGI IMG/M metagenome (GOLD analysis project Ga0207674, IMG submission 184303) | Corn rhizosphere microbial communities from Kellogg Biological Station, Michigan, USA - KBS Corn C7-2 (SPAdes) (version 2) | ecosystem: Host-associated > Plants > Roots > Rhizosphere > Soil ...
CCACCGACTCTGACCCCACCGACTCTGACCCCACCGACTCTGACCCCACTTACTCTGACCCCACTGACTCTGACCCCGACTTACCGACTCACTCGTATCTGAGCGCCACGATCGGATCCAGGCTGGCCGCTCGCCGCGCGGGCCAGACGCCGAAGAGGACGCCGACCACGGCGGAGAAGACGAATGCGGCGACGATCGCCAGTGGCGAGATGATCGTGTTCCACTGGAAGAAGGTGCTCATCGCCGTCGCGCCGCCACTGCCGACGAGAGCGCCGATGAGGCCACCGAGGAGGCAGAGCACGACGGCCTCGATGAGGAACTGGAGCAGGATGTTCGCCCGCGTCGCGCCGAGTGCCTTGCGGATGCCGATCTCGCGCGTCCGCTCCGTCACCGAGACGAGCATGATGTTCATGATCCCGATGCCGCCGACGAGCAGCGACACGGCGGCGATGCCGCTCAGCAGATAGGTGAAGACCTGCGTCGTCTCGCCGAGGGTGTTGAGGAAGTCGGCCTGGCTGCGGATCATGAAATCGTCCGGCTTGCTCTGCGTCAGCCGATGCTCGCGACGCAGCACGCGCTGAATGTCGGCCATCGCGTCCGGGATCTTGTCCTCGGACTGCGCGAGCACGCTGATGGAGCGGAGCCGGTCGCTGCCGAACAGCCGGAAGCGGCCCGTGGTGATCGGGACGAGGACCTGATCGTCGGGGTTGCCGAATGGCGTCGCCTGACCCTTGGACTTCAGCACGCCAACGACGGTGAACTGGATGCCGCGAATGCGCACCGGCTCACCAATGATCGCCTCGGGGGAGTTGATGCCGAGCGCCTCGAGCACGGTGGGACCGAGCACGGCGACGCGCTGGCGTCCCTCGTCTTCGGCGCGCGAGAACATGCGTCCCGCCGCGAGCTCGTACTTCCGCACCTCGAGGTAGTTGGCCGTCGTGCCGACGATGGAGGTGTTGGTGTTCAGCGACTGATACTGCACCTGGAGTCGCGAGTTCATCTCGGGCTGCACAGCGGTGAGCGACGGCGCGCGGCTCTGGTCGTCGAGCGCCTTCGCATCGTCCATCGTGAGCTTCATCGTCTGGTCGAAGGTCACGCCCATGCCACGCTGCTGACCGGGGATGACGGTGAGCAGCGTGGTGCCGAGTGAGCTGATGCGGTCCTTCACCGCGGACTGTGCACCGGTGCCGAGCGCGACGACCGCGATGACCGCCGCGACGCCGATGACGATGCCGAGCATCGTGAGCAGCGACCGGAGCTTGTTGGCGCGCAGCGCGCCGAGCGCAACGCGGATGATCTCACCGATGAGCATGGAGGTCTCCGAACGTGGTCTCGGATCCGATCAGCGGCCGCCGCCGCCGGCGCGGCCACCACCGCCGCCGCCACCACCAGCGCGACCGCCACCACCCGGGCCACCGGCGCCGCCGCCCTGCTGCATGCCCGGCACGCCCGTGTTCTGACGAATGCGGTCATTGTTCATCTGACGCTGCGCCTGGAGCGCGGCCGCGGCGAGCATGGCGACCTGCTCGCCCTCCTTCACGCCGCTGATGATCTCGGTGTAGTCGAAGTTGCTGGCGCCGGTGAGGACGACGCGCGGCTCGAACTTCTCCCCGTTCTTCACGAAGACGAGCTGGGGCCGGCGGCGTGCGGCACCGCCCGCGGTCTGGAACCCGCCGCCCATGCCGCCCGCGCCGCCCCCATTCTGGAAGGCGCGGCGACGGCAGGCCGCCGCGACCTGCGGATCGACGCCGACGGCGGCGTAGATCTTCTGCGTCTCGGCGCGCATCGCATCGCGGTCGATCGCGCCGCTCATCATCTGCTGACGCAGCGAGTCGAGCCTGGCCTGCTCGGCGGGCTTCTTCTTCAGCGCCGCGGTGACCGCGTCGCACTCCTTGTCGGTGACCGCGGGAAGCTGGAAGCCGCCCTGTCCGCCGACGCCCTGACCGCCCGCACCCTGACCGCGCGCCGCCGTCTGCGCGCCGCCCTGACCGGCGGGAGCGCCCGCCTGCTGCGGCCCGTTGAGCGCGACGTCGCCGCGCGAGGCCTGGGTGAGCGGCGCTCCGGCGGGCTCGCCCCCCTGACCACGGCCGCCGCGTCCACCACCGAGCGCCGCCATCTGCGTCTGGATGGAGGTGCGGACCGAATCGGGGTCGAGGCCCAGGATGGGCGCGGTGGCGAACGCCTCACGCGTGTTGCGCACGGCGTCGTTGGGCACGGCGAGCACGTTGGTGCGCTGGTCGACGAGCACGCTCGTCTCCCCGTTCATCCCCGGCTTGAGCAGGCCCTCGAGGTTCTGGAGGGTGACGAGCACGGGGAACATCGTGACGTTCTGCTGGACGACGGCCTGCGGCTCGATCTTCTCCACGACGCCGGAGAAGCGACGATCGGGATACGCGTCCACGGTGACGGTGGCAGTCTGACCGGGCTTCACCTGACCGATGTCGGTCTCGTTGAACAGCGCGCGGATCCGCACCTGGCCGAGGTCGGCCATCTTGAGGAGCGTGGTGCCGCCGCCGAAGGCGCCGGTGGCCGACGTGATGACCGTACCGAGGGAGACGGACTTGTCGATGATGGTGCCGGCGACGGGCGCGGTGACCGTCGCATCCTCGAGCCGCTGCTTGTTCAGATCGAGGTTGGTGCGTGCGGCGACGAGCGCCGACTGGGCGTTGGCGTAGTCGAGCTGCGCGGTCTCGTGCTCGGCCGCGGTGATGATGCGTCCCTTGAACAGCTCGTCGGCGCGCTTCTTCGCGGCGTCGGCGACCGCGAGGCGCGAGCGCGCCGCGTCGAGCGCGGCGGCGGCCTGGTCGTACTGGTTCTGCACGTCGCGCGTCTCGATCTGGACGAGCAGATCGCCCGGCTTCACGAGCGTGCCCGTCTCGACGGGCATCTTCGTGATCATGCCGGAGGCCTTGGACTTCACCTCGACGATGTTGATCGGCTCGACCACGCCGGTGGCCTGCGCGTCGATGACGATGTCGCGCCGCTGGACGGGCTGCGTCACGATGGCGACCCCCTTCTCCTTCTTGCCCGAGCAGGCGGCAGCGGTGAGGAGCAGGGCGGCGGCGAGGATGGGGAGCTTGCGCACGGGATGCTGGAAAGAGGAGATCACTGGAGCTCGCGACCGACGAGTGCTTCGAGCTGCGCGCGGGCGACGCGGAAATCCTGACGCGCCTGGATGAGCGCCGAACGCGCGGCGTCGAGCGTGCTCTGTGAGGTAAGGAGATCGAGCAGGGTGGACGCCCCGAGGGTATACCGCTGCTGCTGCACGCGGACGTCCTCGCGTGCGGCGTCGACGGAGACCTGCTGCAGCGCGATGCGCTGCTGCGCGGTGCGGAGGGCGCCGAGCTGCTGCACGAAGGTCTGCTGCGCCGCGAGGCGCGCGTCGCGGACCGCGGCGTCGGCGACGTCGGCATTCACGCGGGCGCGGTTGAGGGCATCCTCGCGCTGGTAGTTGTTGAAGAGCGGATACGCGAGGCGGATCGCGAAGTTGTTCGTGTACGCGAGCGACTGGCTGCCGATGCCGTAGTACTTGTCGAACCCGTTGCCGGAGCGGCTGTAGGTGAGATCGACCGTCGGCAGGTAGGGCGTTCTCGCGCTGCGCACCGACGTCTGCGCCGAGGCGAGCTGCGCCTGCGCCTGCCGCACCGTGGGACTCTGGTCGAGCATCCCGGCGAGGGCGGCGCTGTCGATCGGCGCGAGCGCCAGGTCGAGCGTGTCGGAGGGGAGCGCGGTCACGGCCGTCTCGGAGCCGACGAGCCGCGTGAGCGCGGCGCTCGCGACGCGCACGTTGTTGCGCGCGGTGATGAGCGCGAGCTGCGCGTTGCCGACGGCGACGACGGAGCGGAGGGAGTCGGAGAGGGTGGCGACGCCGGCGCGCGTGCGCGCGATGGACGCCTTGAGCTGCTCCTGCGCCTGATCGAGCTGAGCGCGGGCGGCCGCCTCGGATTCACGCGCGGCGAGGATGCTGTAGTACTGCGTCTTGACCTGCAGGGCGACGTTGAACTGCTGCGAGACGTCGTTCGCCTCCGCGGCGCCGACGTCGGAGCGCGCGCGCCGGATCTCGTTCAGGCGGCGGCCCCCGTCGAACAGGTTCACCGTGGAGCTGATGCCGGTGGAGTAGCTCCACGGCTGCGGCGCGAGGTACGGGACGAGCCGGCCCTGCGAGTCGAAGCGGTCCCCCGACTGGTTGACCTGGCCCATCGTCAGGTTGAGTGACGGGAAGAGCGCGGACCGCGCGGCGCGCACGCTGGACTCCGCGGAGCGGACCTGGCCGCGCGACTGGACGGCGCCGAGGGCGTTCTGCTGCGCGAGGGAGACGGCGTCCTTGAGCGCGATGGGGCGCGCGCCGAGGGAGTCCGCGGCCTGGGCTCCGAGGAGGGCAGGAGCGAGCAGCGCAGCGAGGACGCTGCGTGAGAGGATTCGAGACATCACTTCTGGCAGAGAGAGGTCAGGCGCTTGCGGTCGGCGGCATGGCGGGCCGCTTCGTCCTTGCGGCGAACCTCGATGCGCGCGTGCTGCTCCGACGTCAGCAGCCGGTCCATCTGGGCGCGCGAGGCGGACTTGATCGAGTCGAGCGTCGGCTGGATGGTGCGCACGACGCTGTCCATGCGGCAGTTCCGGTCATCGAGGATGGAATCCAGCGTCGGCCGCTGCGCGCTGGTGATGCCGATGTCCTCGTAGAAGGCGGCGCGCCGCTGCTCCGGCGTCAGGTCGTCGTTCCGGAAGACGCGATCGGCGGAAAAACCGAGCGCCCCGCCCACGAGGAGGGCGCCGAGGAGGAAGGCGATGGCTTGCTGCTTGGGGCGCTCCATGACCAGCCTCAGTGCGACAGGATGTAGCTGACCGTCGCGTCGCCGTCCGGAGTGGACGACACCCGCGCCGCGCTCTCGACGGACGGGGGAACCGCGGCGGAGATGACGCTCGCGTAGGCATTGCGCGCGTCGAGCTGGCGGGTGTGGACGACGGCAGCTCCGGCGACGAGCACGAGGATGGCCGCGGCGGCGAGCGCCGGCCGCGCCATGTCGGCGAGCGCCGACCACCATCCCTCGCTGCCGCCGCGAGCGACGTGGGCGAGGATGCGCGCCTCGAGCGCGTCCCAGTAGCGCTCGTCGGCCGGCGGCGCGTAGAGGGCACGCAGCGCGTCGGTCACGTCGCTCTCGCGCTGCGACCAGCGATGGTCAGTCATGAATTGCTCCGGATGTTCTGCAGAAGCCGGCGAAGTGTTGCGCGAGCATGATGAAGATCGGACCGAGCGGTCCCTTCGGGAATACCGAGCGTGCGTCCGATCTCGCCATGAGTGAAGCCTTCCACGTCGTGCAGGACGATCACCGCGCGTTGCCGGTCGGTGAGGTGCGTGAGCGCCTCCTGGAGCCGCTCGCGCAGCTCGCCCGACTCCGCGGGATCGCGGAAGGGGATCGCGACGTTCTCCGGCAGCTCGTCGGCGTCGCGGACCTTCCGTCGGCGCACCAGATCGAGCGCCGCATTCGCCATGATCCGGTAGAGCCACGCCCCGAATGGCTGATCGGGACGAAACCGGTCGAGCGCGCGGTGCGCGTGGAGGAATCCCTCCTGCACCGCGTCTTCAGCGTCTTCGTGCGAGAGCACGATGGCGCGGACGACACTGTACGCACGGCGCTGGTGCATCCGGACGAGGGCCGCGAAGGCGTCGTCCGATCCGCGCTGCGCCGCGACGACGATGGCGCGCTCGGTCGCCGCCCCGTCTCCGTCAACCGGAGCGAGCATTGACGAATACTGAGGCGTCTTTGTCGCGAGCATGGCCATGGTGGGGTGGCGTCATCTCTTCTACGAGGGGCTGCACCGGACTGTTGAACCTCAACTGCCCTGGGGAACGCCCCCCAGCCCGAGGGAATCGGCGGCTCCGCGCATCGCCCCCACGACGAAGTCGATGTGCTCGTCGAGGTCGACGCCGAGGTCGGCGGCGCCGGCCAGGACGTCGTCGCGGCTGACCCCGCGGGCGAAGGCCTTGTCCTTCATCTTTTTCCGCACGGCGCGGGCGTCCACCTCGTGCACGCTGCGCGACGGCCGGACGAGCGCGGTGGCGGTGATCAGCCCGGTGAGCTCGTCGACGGCGAACAGCGTCCTGGCGAGGGGAGTGACACGCGGGACGCCGGTATAGTTGCCGTGGCCGAGGATGGCCTCGAGGATATCGTCCGGCCACCCACGCGCGCGGAGGATGCGCACGCCCTCGGCCGGGTGCCCTTCCGTGGGGGAGTGCGCCTCGTTGGGCCAGCGCTCGTAATCGAAGTCGTGGACGAGTCCCGTGAGCCCCCACCGCTCCGGATCCTCACCGAAGCGCATGGCATAGGCGCGCATGGCCGCTTCGACGGAGAGCATGTGCTTCCGCAGGGAATCGCTGGCGGTGTACTCGTGCACGAGCGCGAGGGCGTCGTCGCGGGTGGGGAGCGCGGACATGGGAGGGCGGTGGGATATGGCCTTCGCGGATTGCGGCGAGACTGTGCCGGGCGACAGCATTACAGGTGCCCCGACGAGCCGCATCCAGAGAGAATACCCCGCAACGGTCGAAAGTGCTTGCGGGCGGTCCTCCCTTCCTGCGGGAGGTGCGCCGGAACGACCGCAAGGACGACGGTGCGTTCCCGTTCAGCGTACCCGTGATCAGGTCCCTGGACTCGCTGGCATTCCGGGGGGCGGTCACCTTCTTCGTGGGTGAGAACGGATCGGGGAAGTCGACGCTGCTGGAGGCGATCGCGGCGGCGGCGGGGCTCCCGGCGGTCGGCAGCGCCGATCTGGACGCCGATGCCACACTCGGGGCGCAGCGCCGGCTGGCCAGTGCGCTCCGGCTGGTCTGGTCGCGCCGGACGCCGCGCGGGTTCTTCCTGCGGGCGGAGGACTTCTTCGGCTTCGCGAGGCGACTCTCCCAGATGCGGAGCGAGCTCCTGCGCCGCCTGGAGGAGCTGGAGGTCGAGTACGCGGACCGATCCGCCTACGCGAAGGGGCTGGCGATGGGCCCGATGCGCCGCTCGCTGGGGGAGATGGAGCAGCGCTATGGGGTGGACCTCGACGCGAACTCCCACGGCGAGAGCTTCCTGCGGCTCTTCCAGTCGCGGCTGGTCCCGGGTGGGCTCTACCTGCTGGACGAGCCCGAGGCGCCGCTGAGCCCGCAGAGCCAGCTCGGGCTGATGGCGATGATCGCGGACATGGTCGCGCAGGACGCGCAGTTCATCATCGCGACGCACTCGCCGATGCTGATGGCGTATCCGGGGGCGACGATCGTGTCGTTCGACGAATGTCCGGCTTCCGTCGTGGATTACAGCTCTCTCGAGAGTGTTCGGTTGGTGAGAGAGTTTCTGGTGGCGCCCGGCAGATACCTCGGGCCGCTACTGCAGAACGACAACGGCGAGTAGCGGGTCGCGAGTACCTGGTAGCGGGACTGGCATACTCGCTACCAGAAACAAGGGCAACATACTCTCGCTCGAAAATGCTGACGCAAATCGGGGTCAGATTCCTTTTCGACGCTGCAATGGAGTCTGACCCTTCGGGGTAACGCTTTTCCCCAGTTGGACTTGCGATGGGGTCAGATTCCTTGAAAAACGCTACTTGGCAGTGGCGTTTTTCAAGGAATCTGACCCCATTTTGGTCGAGGACTCGAGCGCTACTTCTGGTGGGCTGAACGCAAATCCCGCTACCAGGTACCCGCTACTCGCTACGGGTGGTGTAGTGAGCGCCGCTACTTGGTCGCCTCGGCTCCTGCCTTCTCCGCATGCTCGCCGGCGTACTTGGCGTTGGTCATCCGGACGATGCCGAACAGGACGACGAAGAGCGCGATGGCGCCGAGGATCAGGCCGCTGAAGCCGGCCGACTTGTCACCGGGCTGGGGGGCGCTCATGCGACGCGCACCTTGTTCATGACGTCGTTCTTCTTGATCTGCTTCATCACGTCGAGGCCTCCGGTGATCTGGCCGAACACGGTGTGGACTCCGTTGAGGTGACGGGTGTTGTCCTCGGAGAGCACCATGAAGAACTGGCTACCGCCGGTATCCTTGCCGGCGTGGGCCATCGAGAGGGCGCCGACCTGGTGCTTGTGCGGGTTGCCGGCCGTCTCGCACTTGATCCGCCATCCCGGGCCGCCGGAGCCGATGCGCGGGTCGCCGTCGGGGAGGTCACGCGAGTAGGGGTCGCCGCCCTGCACGACGAAATCGGGGATGACCCGATGAAACTTCACGCCATCGTAGAACCCGGAGTTGGCGAGCTTCTCGAAGTTCTCGACCGTCTTGGGGGCTTCCTTGTCGTAGAGCTCCGCGGTGATCGTGCCGCGATTGGTCTCGAAGGTGGCTGTCTTCAACTGGCGTCTCCACGGGGTGAGGGGCAAAGATACTCGGAGCGGGGTGTGGCGTGCCACCGGTGGACCGGGGTCCACTCGTGATCGCGCCGCGCACGATCACTCCTCGTGCGCGGCGCGTGCTGCGACCGTCGCCCCTTTCACTCTCGCTGGCTCGATGCGCGTCGTCATCCCTGCGGTCCTTCTGGCTCTGAGTCTCGCGTGTGGGGGTGAGGGGCGCACGACGGGGCCGGACAGGCCGTCGGGGCCGGCGGTGGCGTCGCTCACGCTGTCGGAGCCCGGCGGGGCGCTGCAGGTGGGGGCGACGCTGACCCTCGTCGCCGACATCCGCGATGCGTCGGGGGCGGCGATCGCGGGGCGGCCCGCGACGTGGACGACGTCGGATCCGGCGATCGCGATGGTCGCGAACGGCGTCGTGAAGGGCGTCTCGCCGGGCACGGCGATGATCACGGCCACGATCGACGGGAAATCGGCGGGGACGCAGGTGACGGTCGTCCCCGCCTCGGTCGCCGCGGTGTCGATCACACCACTGGCTGCGGCACCGGTGGCCGGCACGACGACGCCGCTGACGGTCGTCCTGACGGCGAGCGACGGCACCGTGCTCTCGGGGCGCGCCATCACCTTCACGTCGTCGCAGCCACTCGTGGCGAAGGCGAGCGCGCAGGGGCAGCTCGTGGCGACGAGTCCGGGCACGACGACGATCACGGCCACGAGCGGCGGGGTCTCGGGCACGCTCGTGGTGAACGTCGTGGCGCCGGCGGGCTCGGTGGCGCCGACGATCACGGCGATCTCGCCGGCGTCGCTCGCGCCCGGGATGACGGCCACGGTCGATGGCAGCGGATTCCTCGCCGCGAGCGCGGTGGCGATCGGCGGCGTGGCGGCCGCCGTGGTGGCGGCGTCGCCGACGTCGCTGACGATCGTGGTGCCCGCGGCCGGCCTGCCCTGCCAGAGTGCGCAGGACGCGCCCGTGACGGTGGCGACCGTGGGCGGGATGGCGACGGTGAATCATCCGCTCGTCGTCGCCACGCCGCGCACGCTCGCGGTGGGCGAGAGCTTCGTCACCGACGCGAGTGGTCCGATCGGCTGCAACGAGCTGCCGGCGGGCGGGAGCTACCTCGTCACGGTGTTCAACAGCGCGACGTCGGCGACGACCTCGGCGCGGTTCGACCTGCGGGGTTCGGCCGGCGCGGCGACGGCACGCGCGCCGTCGCCGCCGCCGGAGGCGGCCATCGTCCCGCTCGATGGGAAGCGGACCGAGGGAGCGCCGGAACAACGCGCCCACGTCGATCGGCTCGAGGCGGATCGTGCGTTGATGGAGCGGCTCGGTGCGCCGCGCCGGCCGACGCGGGCGCCGTCGTACTCGCGGTCGAGCCGCGTGCCGGTGCCGCTCGCCGTCGGGTCGACGACGACGATCAAGTATCACTACTCCAGCTGCACGGCCGCGGCGACGACGAGCATCACGGCGCGCGTCGTGTACCTCGGCGCCCACGCGGTGGTGCTCGAGGACGTGGCGGGGCCGCTGGCCGGCACGCTCGACGCGGACCTCATCGCGCTGTCCGACCAGTTCGAGAAGGTGTCGTATCCCCTGCTGCTCGACTTCGGGGATCCGCTGGCGTACGACGCGAAGACGGACGGGAACGGGCGCATGGTGATCCTGTTCACGCCGCGGGTGAACGCGTCGGCCGCCAACCTGCTGGGCTTCGTCGCCGCGTGCGACCTCTATCCCGTGCAGACGGATCCGACGGTGGCGGGGAGCAACGAAGGGGAGATCTTCTACGCGCGGACGGTGACGGACACGTCGTCGACGAGCACGTCGCTGGACGGGCGGCCCGAGTGGCTGCGTCACATGCCGGCGACGATGATCCACGAGGCGAAGCACATCGTCTCGTACGCCGAGCGGCTCTCGCGCGGGGCCACCGTGTTCGAGCAGACCTGGCTCGAGGAAGGCACGGCGCAGATCGCGAGTGAGCTGTTCGGCCGCACGCTACGCGGCAACGGCTGGCGCAGCGACGCGGGGTATGCGCCCTCGCTCTCGTGCGAGGCGCAGCCGGCGACGGCGGGATGCGGCGGCGGCACGCTGGTGATGACGAACCACTTCACCTTCCTCGCCAACTACCTCCGGCTCTTCCAGAGCAAGTCGATCCTGAGCGGCGCGGAGGACAGCGACATCTACGGCAGCGCGTGGCTGTTCGCGCGCTGGCTGACGGACACGTATGGCGGCGCGAACGAAGGCGCGTTCCTGCGATCGCTCGTGCAGACGAGCACTCTCTCCGGCGTGGCGAACGTCGAGGCGGCGACGGGGAGGAAGTTTCCGCAGCTGCTCGCCGAGTTCTCGCTGATGGTGGCGGCGGACAACCTGCCGAACGTGGCGGGCCCGTATGTCGAGCCGAGCTGGAACCTGCCCGACGTGTTCGTGGGGCTCAGCGGCGCGGGCTCGCAGCCGCCGGCACCGCTCTCCCTGCGTCAGAACAGTGGCGGGTCGTTCTCGGTGGCGAGCCGCGGCCTGAAGGGGGGCGGGGCGGTGCTGATCCGGATCGACGCGGGCGGGGCGGGAGCGACGCAGCTGCTGGATCTGCGCGCGTCGTTGTCGACGCCACTGACGTCGGCGTCGACGATCGGGTTGGGGGTGTTGAGGGTGCAGTGAGAGGGGATGAGGAATGAGGAACGGTCTCGGGATGCTTCGGCGTGCCGGGGGCCGTTCCTTTTCAACGACGGAACGCGGATCTGGACGGCGATGCCGCGGAAAAGGCCGGATCCCCTTCAAGAGGGTCAGACCCTCGAACGTTCAAGTGAACCTGACCCTCTTGATCCACTGACGGTGTGGGCTGACCGCTGAGGGCTCGCCGCTGGCCGCTCGCCGCTGGGCTGACCTGATCACGCCAGGGG
>Ga0207674_10009365_pt1 | contig 11202 bp, 12 predicted proteins | sample KBSCornC72_FD_184303 | JGI IMG/M metagenome (GOLD analysis project Ga0207674, IMG submission 184303) | Corn rhizosphere microbial communities from Kellogg Biological Station, Michigan, USA - KBS Corn C7-2 (SPAdes) (version 2) | ecosystem: Host-associated > Plants > Roots > Rhizosphere > Soil ...
ACCACGTCGCGGTGCTGCGCGGCACCGACGTGGACCAGCCGCGCAACCTCGCCAAATCCGTGACGGTCGAGTAGCGCTACAAGCTCGAAACGTAATCGGTGGTAAATGCTAATTATGTTTTGAACACGTAATTAAGCTTTTAACAAACGGTCGATTTCGGCGGCGGACCGAATAATTAAGCTTTTAACAAGCTTGATGGCCTGAAAGCCGCATGACAGCTCGTTTTCATGGCATCTCGAGCCGGCGCCGCCCCGCCGCACACCTCCCGCAACCCAAGTTGGTTGCGTCCGCAAATCGCAAAAGGCGGCGTTGCAAGGAGGCGGGGCGCAGATTCCATGTCCCGCAGCCTGACATGCGCGGCGCGCGGACCCCTCTCCGCGCAGGCCAGTTTAGGCCTGGCCTGCGCAAATGCACCGTCTCATCCCTCGCACTGCCGTTCCGGTAATCTTTCGATGTGACGATCGGCCGATCGTGCCGCTGGTCATGACGAGTCAGGGGGGGACCTTGGTGTCCACCGCATTGCACCGCCTGCAGGCGGCTGCAACCCTTCGGCCTGTCCAACCTCATGAACCGGGAAGTCCGCGCCGCATGGCACTCAAGAAGTCCGACCTCTACTCCTCCCTTTGGGCATCGTGTGACGAATTGCGTGGCGGCATGGACGCCAGCCAGTACAAGGACTACGTCCTGACCCTGCTGTTCATCAAGTACGTGTCGGACAAGTACGGCGATTCCGACGATTTCGCGCCATCCGTGGTCATCCCCAAGGGCTCAAGTTTCAAGAACATGGTGGCGCTGAAGGGCAACGCGGAGATTGGCGACCGCATCAACAAGCAGATCATTGCCCCACTGGTCGCCGCCAACGAAGGGCGCCTCGGCCGCAACGACTTCCCCGACTTCAACGATCCGCTGAAGCTCGGCGAAGGCAAGGCGATGGTCGATCGCCTGACCAACCTCATCGGCATCTTCGAAAACCCCGTGCTCGACTTCTCACACAACCGCGCGGAGAACGACGACATCCTGGGCGATGCCTACGAATACCTGATGCGCCACTTCGCGACAGAAAGCGGCAAGAGCAAGGGCCAGTTCTACACGCCGGCCGAAGTCAGCCGGGTGATCGCCAAAGCCATCGGCATAGGCCCCAACAACACGAATGCCCGGACTACCGCGTACGACCCGACTTGCGGCTCGGGATCCCTGCTGCTGAAGGTGGCCGCGGAAGCGGGCAATCCGATCACGCTGGAAGGTCAGGAAAAGGATGTGACCACGGCGGGCCTTGCCCGCATGAACATGATCCTGCACGACTTCCCGACCGCGCGGATCAGTTCCGGCAATACCCTATCCGACCCCAAGTTCAAGGACGGCGAGGCGCTGCGCACTTTCGACTACGTGGTCGCCAATCCACCGTTCTCGGACAAGACCTGGAGCACCGGCCTGATCCCCGATCAGGATGCTTACCAGCGCTTCGCATGGGGCGTGCCGCCACGAAAGAAAGGCGACTACGCCTACCTGCTGCACATCCTGCGCAGCATGAAGGGCACCGCCAAGGGTGCCTGCGTGATGCCGCACGGCGTGCTGTTTCGCGGCAACGCCGAGGCCGAAATCCGCAAGCGCCTGATCCAGAGCGGCTGCCTGAAAGCCATCATCGGCCTGCCGCCCAACCTTTTCTATGGCACCGGGATTCCCGCATGCATCCTGGTGCTGGACAAGGAAAACGCCGCCGGGCGCCGCGGCATCTACATGATCGACGCCAGCCGCGGGTTCATGAAGGACGGCCCCAAGAACCGCCTGCGCGAGCAGGACATCCGCCGCATCGTGGACGTGTACCGCGCGCAGGCCGACGTGCCGCACTACGCGCGCATGGTGCCGTTCGAGGAAATCCAGGACGCGCGCAGGGGAGACGTGGGTGGTTTGCCTCGACGTCAGCGGTCGGAGAATGGATAGAGCGGACGATTGACGGAACGAACCACAGCACCGCGCAAACCCATGACTGCACCGAAAGGGCGACGACTTCCGCAACTTCGCCGTCTGTGGCCTCCAAGCGGAATTCCGAATCAGAAATGGTAGCCAACCACCCTGAGTCCAAGGAGACCGAGCCATGACGTAGCGAGCCCAACCCTTGGGCACGAAAACGACAAAACCCGGGTGGCCGCCCGGGTTCGTCGTGGCACTTGCATTGGTTCTGCAGGTCCATTGTGCCCCTCCCTTATCACGAGCGCAAGTCTGCCACCAGGCGGACTATGGTTCGTTGCGCTCTCGTTCGCCCCTAGCCACCGGCGAAACGGTTGTTGCGGAGGTGAGTATGCGCGCAAAAATGACGCTCCGGAAGCTAGAGGAGGCAATCGAACAGGGGCGCGGGATCGGCATTGGGGACCGATACAAGCCTTGGATCCGGATCACACGATCCGGTACGTCCAAGACCAGCAACCAAAGCTCGGTGCGGATGCCGGGTATCAGCCGTCGTTGCTGCTTCCTGTCGCAAGGCGAGCGACACCTATCCCACGTGTTGTGGTGGCTTGGTGTACTCGATGTGCGTGAACAGTTTCCATTGTGGCCGTGGAAGCATGCAAATCCATGCCGTGAAGTAGATGACACGCGTGAGTGGCCCGATCACCCCGGGATGATCAAAGTCGCGGGCGAAGCAGGGATTCCCCTCTACACATATCCGGGGATGAAGATCCCCGTCGTGCTCACTCTTGATTTATTGGTCACGGTGCCGCAGGGCGACTCTGCGCCGGGGGCCCTACTCGGCATCAGCTGTAAGCCGCAAGATCAGTACCTCAAAGCGCGGCCCGCCGACCGGCTCCGTGAGCGATTGGAACTGGATCGGCGGTACTGCCAAGCCGCCGGGATCAAGCATCTTCTGCTTCACCCAGAGCAACTACCTCGGACTTTGCCCCGCGAGCTGGAATGGCTGGCGCCACGTGCTACGAGGTCAGAAATAGAAGCATTACGCCGGACCAGCCGTTACCGAGACTTTGTATCGCATGTTGCCCGGCACACCTACGACCGGCCGGTGACCGAAGCCATCCGCTTGGCAAGACGAAAAGTCGGTTGGGGCAAGGTGAAGGCGGAAGGCGTCGCGCGCACTGCACTCTGGGTCCTCGATGTTGACGCGAACCCGCTCCGGCACGTCGAATTTCACGAGCCCCTGCGCCCAGGAGGACGGACTCTTAGGGAGGAACTACGCCGTCGACTGTTTGGTGAGATGACGCCATGCAACTGACGCCAGGCAAGATCCTTGTACCCCAAGATTCTTGCAAGATCATGAAAACGCCTCACCGCGTGTTGGATATCGACACCGCGGCCGCCACTGTCTGGGGCATCGCATTACCCCGCTTCCGCGAGAACGGACGCGTCATGGGGTACGTCAGGGGACCCGTCGCGCTGCCGCTCGACATCGTCACCACGCAGCTCGAAGGGGGCGACATCGTTCAAGCTAAGTTCCGCGCACCGGGGTTCTGGGCCATGCCGGATGCCGAGTTCGCTTCGGACGATCTCCCAGACGCCGAGAAAAATCGTCGCAAGGCTCTGCAATTGAAGCGCGACACATCGTGGCGTGCCATCGAGCCCATTGTGGCAGGAGCGTCTCTCTCCGAGCTATTGGGTACTCCGTCGATCCGCGCACTCATCAACGAGCGTGCAGAAGCGTGTGGTCGAAGCTCCGTCACCATTTACCGTTGGCTCCATGTGTATTGGGCCCACGGCTCAGTCATAAACGGGCTGTATCCAATGACCCATCGCTGCGGGGCCAAGGGGAAGGAGCGGCACCCGCGGAAGCCCATGGGGCGACCGCCACTCCGGCTGAAAGTCGAAGGTGGCGCGGATAGCCGCTTCATCATGTCGGCGATAGACAAGACTCGTTGCGGTGTCGCTTACGCCATGGTCAGCAAGTCGTGTCCGGTCAGAATCGCATGGGACCAAATGAATTACACGTTTTACTCGACCTTGGAAGTCGACGACAAAGGGAAGGAGTACGTAAAGCTCTTCGAGCAAAACCGTCGGCCGTCGTTAGAGCAATTTCGCTATTGGGGCCGAAAACTCGCGCAGGTACCCGAATTCCGGAAACGAAATGGTCTGCCGGCCATCGAGCCGAAGCGAGGGCACCGCGGAGGGGCGTCGCGAGAACTCGCTCGATCTGTGGGAGAGTGCGCGCAATTTGACGGCACTAGTACCGACGTCTACCTCGTATCGCTCTTCGACCGGCGGGTCAAACTCCCGCCACCCACCCGTTCCCCCGTGATCGAACAGTTGTCTGGAATCCAACTCTCCCCGTTCGTCGGGTGGCACCACCCAAGTGGGTCAACTGTGCTTCAAGCCATCTACTTGGGCGCCACTGACAAGTCCGAACTCTGTAGGCGATTTGGCATAAAAATAAAACGCGGCGATTGGCCCGGCCTACTCTGCCGGAAGTACCTCGTTGATGGCGGAGAGGCACGTTGCCAAGAGGTTCTCGACTTTGCAACCCAATTCCAAATCGACATGGAGTACGCGCCTTCCTACGCAGGTGCCGCGAAGGGCGATGTAGAAGCGCTACACCACTCTGACCACAAGAAGTTGGACCATCAGATCCCGGGCTCGACTCTCGGACACCAACGCGAGCGAGGGCAGCGCCACCCGGCAGATTCCGCGCTGTGGAATTACTACGAATACATGCAGGAATACCTGCGGAACTGCCTGACAGAACTTGATCAGGAAGACCCGACCCGGGCGCCAACGCAATTGAAAGTGAAGGGTTTGAGACCATCGCGTATCAATATCTTGAAGTGGTATCTGGACAGCGGTCAACGCGCGGATGTCTCATTCGACCCCAATCAGCTTCGCGCAATGACGCTCCCGACATTCGACGCAGTCATCCAGTACAACGGCGTCATTCTCAAGTATTCGGACTCCAACAACCGGGTGAAAGAGCTTCGGTTTTTCTCCGAAAAGCTGAGAAACAACGAGCGGTACTTACGTGCAGCGGCTACTCGGTGCGCCGCCAAGGCACGCGTGAAGTTCGATCCACAAAACTTGGGGGAACTGTGGCTCCTTGGTGGCCCAGAAGTCATCCGGTGCCACAATGTTTTGTCCGATGATTACCTTGTCCTGCACGGTACCCTCGCGGACCTCATCCAACATCGCGACGCCGAGGCTACGCACCGCGCGGAACACCAACAAGAACGTGACCAAGCCTCAGCTGACAAAACCGCGCGCCGTGATGCCACCAGCGCAGCCGCCGCAGCAGAACTGAAGGCTCTGCAAGGCGCGGCCAGGATTCCGAAGTCTAAAAAACACGCAGACCTGCGCCCCAACGCCGTAGCCGAACAGCGCGCCATTGAAGCGAGCGGCCTGACACCGACAGGCGGTGCTTCGGCACCGGAGCCTTTACCCACCCCACCCCCAGCCCAGACTGGAAATCCAGATGGTGCCGCAAGAGCGGCGGTTGCCGAGCTGGTAAGTCGACTGGCGCAGCGGAGGGACGTGGCATGAGCGCACCACGCGATGCAGTAAACCCGCTGCTGGAAATGTTTGCACCCTTTATACCCGTGACGCGCATGGCGGGAAAGCTATTACACGAACCCCTTAACGAAATCGCGTGGCACTCGACTCCCCCGGCCCTGCGTGAGCAGTACCTGGAGCTACACGAGGAGCACTTTTTCCCGACCTCCGCGGCCGTCGACATTGCTGTTCGCATCCATTCCGCCATCCTCGGCAGTCTCCAGCGACGTAACCCGATGTCCAGAGTGGAACAGAGGCGAATCAACCAACTCGCGCTGCTTCAACCCGACGATTCGTCTGCTCTCCCGTCCTTGGCCAACCCGGCGAACGCCGGAATCATTGCCGCCACAACTGGCATGGGCAAGACGTCGATCCTTGAAAGGACGTTGCACCTGCTCGCTCCGGATCAGGTCGTCGTCCACTCACGGTCCGAAGCGTGCGGCTGGTCGAAGATGACACAAATCGCTTACCTGAAATTCGACTTCCCGTCGAATGGATCGCGGGGAGGCCTCATCGATCATGGACTCGGTGCGATCGACAGCTTGATAGGCACGGATTACGTAAGGCGCGTCCACCGGCGTAACCTTGAAGCCGGCTTCATTGAGCTCATCAAGCAACTCAGCAATCATCGCGTCGGCCTGCTCGTACTGGACGAGGTGCAGCCAGGAACCTTTGCTGACTCACCGTGGTATCTCGAGTTCGTGATGTTCATGCTCTGCCTGATGAATGTTGGTATTCCCATCCTTTTATCCGGACAGCCTGGCGCCTTCAAGAACCTCATTCAGGAGCGACAAACCAAGCGGCGCTTTTCCAGAATTGGGCTATTCGAACTTCACCGTGCCGCAAGCGATAGCGATGCGTGGTGGACTCAAGAGTTCGTACCGGGCATGCTTCGCTTCAACCTGTGTGAGAACACGGAACGTCAAGATGAAATACTGGCGCGTTCACGCAGTATGTCGGCGGGTATCCCTGGATATTTCTCGCAGTTATGGATAGAGGCACAACGACTTGCATTGCGCGCGGCAGGCGAAGGAGAAGCTGCAACTGTCACCCCTGCGCACCTTGAATTGGCTACGGAATCGCAGGCAATTCGCAAACTCATGATGGATGCCAAGGAACTTGAGTTGCAAGCCTTACACGACGCCACCGATGAGGCCGGCGCTCAAAAGGTCGAAATCAATCGATGCACCGGCAATGGCAAAGGGGCACGAGCTTTTCGGACTGCCGATAACAGTCCAGACGCTGTGGCTCAAGCCGTTCATGCAGCGCGCACTGAAGAGAGGCGTCGCAACGCGCGAGCCAAAAAGGACGCTGCGCGTACCGCAGGTCACCTCAAAGAACTCGCTGGCGAAGATCTCCGCGTCGGCAACCACGCAATGGAACTTCTCTCTCGCATGGACGAACTCCAGGTCGAGCTGTCCGCCGAGGAGCGCCCATAGAACTCCAGTTCGGGAGGCACGGCACCAGAGCTTTGGGGGACGAAGCTCGATTATGGGAAGTGTATGTCCGATATGCGATCCGCAGACGCGAAACAGCATTGAACCTGGCCTAGCGGCGCCGCAGTTCGCACGCGAGCCATGAGTCCTCGCGGAAGTGCTTGCAATTTTGCAAGTCTTGGAGCAATTGGGTAGGAAGGTGGCGCCTAAATCCGCGCATCGTTATGCGCGAAACCCCACCTTTCCTGGCAGTGGCTCTATTGTTCCATCCAGCGAGAAGCACGTCCCCGACTGCCACCGGTAAGCCATACATCGCAATAGCAGCCCTGAGCGCGCTTTCCGGTGTGGTGTCTGGTGGCACTGACGGCAGCTGTGCGCCCACGGCGAGGGGTATCTCGATCTGACCTTCGTCCGGAACTACAAGTCCGAGTTGCATCGCAGAGGAGTAGACGACCAAGCGTCGGGCGATGTCCTTTGGAGTTGTCCGGAGCAATAACTCCTCGGCTATGAACGACGGACCACCAGCGAGCGAGAGGTGCTCCGCCAATGCGTCGAGTGACACTCCCCACGATGATTCAATCTGGTGATTCAGCAACAATTGCAGCCCACTCATCCCCCCCACTTTGTCGGCGCAGGCTCCAACTACCACCCGCCACTGATCTGCGCGTACAGCTGGCAGCTCTCCATTGACCAGCTCGAGCCAGAGCTTCAGATACTCGGCATGCCCTTCCGTGAGCGGCAGCGGCGCGTGCGCTTCTGACGATGCGTTTCCCGTTGGCAATCGAGGATGCCAGAGCGGCGGATCTTTTCTTTGCCGAAAGGGTGGAGCGAGCTCCTGTACAAGCACCGTGCCGTGGAAGGGACAGCGCTCCAGTGCAGGCACCTGATGCAACACTCTCCACGCTGCGAAACCGCGCGCGCTGGTATCCGCGTCGACGCAGGCGCGGCACGATCGCAAGTAAGCCGAACAGACATGATTTCCCCTCCATGTCCGTAGCCCAAGCGCCTTACACATCCTTCGGCCTCCCAAGGCCTCACTCTGCTGTACCCAGGCAGCCGCAGCGGTTTCGGACATGGCACGGACATACACCCCGGCCAAGGTGTGCTCCAGCAATACACGAGTTCCTTGCCCTTGCCTTCCAAATATCCGCAAACCTGCGAGGCTCGAATTTCGCCCCATGGAATTGCGCTGCCTGCTCATGTAGCCACGTACGTCAACGATGGCTTCATCAACAGTCGTGCCGCCCACGATCTGTCGCTGCAACGCCATCGCGGTAAACAGAAGATCGCCAGGCCTAAGGAGAGGCAGAAAGCCAATCGGAGACGGGCGTGCTCGTTTTCTGGTCATAGCGGGTGCCACTCTGAACAGGCAAGTTCCCACTTGAGCCTAACCCGTTTCGCGGGCCGCATAGTTGCGGCACTGAAACGTTTACTGAGGTGGCGTGCGCTCCACGAGACGTGCGTTCGCTTCGGCGTTGCTGCGGTCAATCCGAGCTCCCAAGCCCACGAGTGCATTCAGGAACGCCCGCACCTCGCGGGGGCTGATGTCGCCGAAATCCAAACGTGTTCGAACCCATTCGGACAGCGGCAGACCCGCCTTCTTGGCTTGCTGCTGCAATTCGCGCTTCAGCCCAGGGGTCACCTGCACAGCAAGGTGTTCCCAAGCGCCGCAATTTGCGCGGGCCGGCTTGGTGCCATATGCCTTCTTGGCGACTCTTCTTGTTGTAGATTGCGATTTCGGCATGACTTTTCACGTCCGGTTGATACTCAATGATGCTCCTCCGAGTCGCACAATCGAAGCAGGTCAGCCAGCGCTGCGTCCATGAACAGGGCCAGCTCTGGGTCGGTTGAGTCAGCCTCGTTGGCAAGGCGACTTTGGCGGCGACATTCCTCAAAGAAGTGAGATGCGTGAATATCTTGCCCGCTTCCCTTGGCGGCGCCGCGAACATGCTTACTCAACATCTTCCGATTCATCTCTGACCTCCCGCAGCACGCGGTAAGCAGCATTATCTTCCACAGAGTCCTTCTACAGCATCTATGCTGAAGCAGACCGCGTGCAGGCGTCGATGCGGCGGTGCATGCCAACAACCCACGGGAAACCTATCAATCTGCAAGTCACGCCTGCGCAGCGGTCGTGATCGATCAAGCAGCTCGTATTGCTCGTGAAATGCGCCCCCTGTTTGTGCTGCTCATGAGCCCTGGGCGAGCTGCATCGGTACTGGCCGATCGCGTGACCCTTGAGCTGTCACCCGAGCAAATGTCGTGTTTTCTTGCCGCGCTGGAGGCTCTGCTGCCCGAGCCCGCGGCACTACGCAAGCTGCTCGCCCGCACGCCGCGATGAACCACAATTCTGAAACACAGCAGCGCGCGGTCGATATCCACATCGTAAATGGCCACAGGGCGGCGAATCCACGGGTGACACGATCACGGCGCGCCGAGCGCTGTTCGAATCCCGATCCGCGTTCTTCAGCATTTAGCCGCCAATAATCCGAAACCCGATCGCGATGGCCTGCTTCAACGTGGCAGCAGCTTTTGGTGCCACGGCGTCCGCGGGCGGCGGCACACGAGACAGCTCGATCCAGTGACCGCATTCGCATCTCGAGTACATGGTCACCACTGCTTCGATCTCTACAAGATCCATGCTTAGATCGCCATCCTTCGTTTGAAACCCTCGAACGATCTCGCCGCACTTTGGGCATGGCATCTCAAAGTTCACATAGTTGAACATACCCATGGTTCGCTTCCTTCCCAGTAAGGTCCCGACTGCCAAGACATGATCAAGGGAGCTCTCTTTCTCGTTGCGAGAGGAGTTCTACCCCTGATTCATCTCGTTGCGGAGAAGCGCGCGAACAAGCCGACCTGCAATGCGAATCCTGCCGAACTCACAGCCGCAGGCGATCAAGTGTTCCATCAGGGGTCCCTACATTAGAAAATCCCATGCTTCACACTCGTAATAAGCTCCAGGATGCGATCGCGTTTCCCAGCGGCAAGCATTGCATAAACGTTAGGTTCGTCGTCGAACTGGGTTCTGGCGAGGTAGCTTGCGGCGGCCTGCCGACGCTCAAAGAGCTCGAGCAATGCTGCGACGAGATCAGGATCAATTGCTTCCAGCCGACTGAAAGCCTCGTCGGCGACGCGCTGAAGCGCCTGTTGTGCGCTTTCGATACTGGCCGATAGCTCGGCAAGCGAACGTGGATCGCGGTCGTCTGTCATGTCGTTCCCCGAAGATATTGCGTTGGCGCGGCGTCACCAGGTCAGCAGCCTGGTTCCCTCAGCAATTCCATGAGACCGCCTGTTCGCAGGCCGCCTCAAGCACGTCGCGCTCCATGAGCGCCCTCAGATTGACTAAGGCCTGATAGACGAATCTCGCGCGGTTTTCCCGGTGATCATCATGTGCTGCGCGACGTCCGGCGCCGTGTTGAGCGCACGCGTGTCGGCGACTCTTCTGGCCACGCCAACCGGGTGGAATGCTGGAGCGGACCCAACCTTCAGCCCACCCAGCCGTTTCGCTTGGCATCTCAAGCCCGACGCCGAGCCCGGACGGATCCCTGAACATAGCCATGTGTGAAACGTCCTCGATGGTTGGGAAATGGCGTGCAATCGCAACGGCACGTTGCCTGACGGCAATCGGGAGGTTTTCGTCACGCGCCAGTTCTATAAGGAAGCCGCCGGCCCAAAGAAGCGCCCTGGTTCGTTCATGCGGCATAGTCATGACACGCCCCGCGATAACTTGGACGACACCAGCCTGCACCTATGCCGTCTCACGGGATGCGAATACTCAAACGCGCTTCCATCGGTTCGGGCCCTGGAAGCATCGAACCCGATAAAACGTTTGCAGGAGACTAATGAGTCGCCGGCCGTTACACATTCAATTTCAGGTCGATCGCGTCGAGATCTACATTGCCGCCGGTCAGCACCAGCCCAACTCGGAGTCCCTCGAACTGACCGCGCCGTTGCAGCAGCGTCGCAAACACCGTCGCGGAAGAGGGTTCCACGGTCTGCTTCAACTCAGCCCAGAGCTGTCGTATCGCGATGCGGGTCTCTGCGTCCGTCACGGTAATGACCGTAACACCGTGATCCCGCAGCACGACAAAGTTCGGAGCACCAATCGTGGCGCGCAACCCGTCGCAGATCGTTTGCGGCACTACGCTGGTGACGCGCTCGCCTTGCCGCAATGACTGAAACGCGTCGTCTGCACCCGCAGGTTCGGCGCCAATTGGCCGCACATTTGGCTTCAATGCCTTCAACGCAATGGCGCAACCGGACATCAGCCCGCCACCACCGATTG
>Ga0207674_10009367_pt1 | contig 11201 bp, 10 predicted proteins | sample KBSCornC72_FD_184303 | JGI IMG/M metagenome (GOLD analysis project Ga0207674, IMG submission 184303) | Corn rhizosphere microbial communities from Kellogg Biological Station, Michigan, USA - KBS Corn C7-2 (SPAdes) (version 2) | ecosystem: Host-associated > Plants > Roots > Rhizosphere > Soil ...
GACGTCGGGCCCGAGCCGTACCTTCAATGCTTCCAGGTGGACGCGGCCCGCCGGGTTCGCCGGGATGCTCTCGACGCGATAGCCGGCGAAAGCGGCGGTTGCCGGGTTCGTGCCATGCGCGCTTTCCGGGACCAGCACCACCTCGCGCTTGTCGCCCCGAGCTTCCAGCGCCGCGCGGATGCAGAGCAGGCCGCACAGCTCCCCGTGCGCGCCGGCCTTGGGGCTCATCGCCACGCCGTACATGCCGGTGAGGTCGAGCAGCCAGAATGCGAGCTCGTTGATCACCTGGAGCGCGCCTTGGACCGTCTCCTGCGGCTGGAGCGGGTGGACGTCGGCGAAACCCGGCAGCCGCGCGACCTTCTCGTTGAGGCGCGGATTGTGCTTCATGGTGCACGAGCCGAGCGGGAAGAGGCCGAGGTCGATCGCGTAATTCTGCCGTGACAGGCGGGTGTAGTGGCGGACCGCTTCGGGTTCGCTGAGGCCGGGCAGGCCGATGGGACGAGAGCGTTGGAGATTGGAGAGCCTAGCTCCTCCCCCTTTGGGGGAGCCGTCGGCAAAGCCGGCGGAGGGGGCCCGTCCGTCCGCACCCCCTCCGGCGCTTCGCGCCACCTCCCCCTGAGGGGGAGGAGCAAAGGGGTCGAAATCCACCCCGGTCTGCTCGGTGCTGCCGATCTCGAAGATCAGCGGCTCCTCGAGCATCAGCGCCCGGTTGCCGGTGACGGTGTGGGCTTCACCTTCTGCGTTCGCAGGCGCCGATGGTCGCCAGCCCGACGGATTGACGGTCATCGCACGACCTCCTTCAGCGCCGCTTCCAGCGCGTCGATATCCGCGTCGGTGACGGTTTCAGTGACCGCGATGACCACCCCGCTCTCCAAGGCCTCCGCGCCGGGATAGAGGCGCCCGAGCGAAACTCCGCCGAGCACGCCTTTCTCGACCATCGCATGCACCGCGGGCCGCGCCTCGACCGGGAGCTTCAGCGTGAACTCGTTGAAGAAGCTGTCGTTCACCAGCTCGACGCCCGGGATCGCCACCAGCCGGTCCGCCGCCTCGCACGCGCGCGCGTGATTCAGGGAAGCGAGCTGCCGAAGGCCTTTTTCCCCGAGCAAGGCCAGGTGGATCGTGAACGCGAGCGCGCACAGGACCGAGCTGGTGCAGATGTTCGACGTCGCTTTCTCGCGTCGGATATGCTGCTCGCGCGTCGACAGCGTCAGGACGAAGCCGCGCTTGCCCTCTGCGTCCACGGTTTCGCCGGCGAGCCGCCCCGGCATTTGCCGGACGAATTTTTCGCGCGTTGCGAACAGCCCGACATACGGGCCGCCGAACTGGAGCCCGACCCCGATGCTCTGGCCCTCGCCGACCACGATGTCAGCGCCCATTTCGCCCGGAGACTTGATCAGCCCGAGCGCCACCGGTTCGGTCACGACTGCAATCAGCAGCGCGCCCTGCGCATGCGCCGCCTCGGCGATCGCCGTCAAATCTGTGATCCGGCCGAGGATGTCGGGGTACTGGACGACGACGGCGCTCGTCTGGTCGTCTATCGCACCAATCAGCCGCTCGGCGTCGGTCTCGGCGGTCAGCTCAGGCAACGCCCTCTCGAGCCGGTCTTCGGTGAACTTCGCCATGGTCTTGGCGACGCTGACGTAGTGCGGGTGCACGCCCGAGGACACGATCGACTTCTTCCGGCGCGTGATGCGGTGCGCCATGACGATCGCTTCCCACATCGCGGTCGAGCCGTCGTACATCGACGCATTGGCGACGTCGCAGCCAAACAGTCGCGCGACCTGCGTCTGGAACTCGAACATCATCTGCAGCGTGCCCTGCGCGATCTCCGGCTGGTAGGGCGTGTAGCTGGTCAGGAACTCGCCGCGCTGGATCAGATGGTCGACGCTCGCCGGAATGTGGTGCCGGTAGGCGCCGCAGCCGAGGAAGAAGGGCACGTCGCCCGCAACCATGTTCTTGCGCGACAGCGCCGTCATGTGCCGCTCGACCGCCATTTCGGACGCGTGCGGCGGAAGCCCTTCGATCGGCCCCTTCAGCCGAAGCTCCTCCGGGACGTCGCGGAACAATTCGTCGATCGAGCTCGCGCCGATCACCCGCAGCATTTCGCTGCGATCGGCCTCGCTCAGTGGCAGATAACGCATCAGGCGGGCTTCCTCATGATGAAGCGAAGTCGGACATAATCGGCGACGTTGGAGCCGAAGCGATCGGCGACCGCAGCGCCGATCTCCGCGCGCTCGTGTTCGGGCACTCCGGCGCGGTCGAGCCAGCCGCGGCGGAAGGTCGTCACCCATTGGGCGATGCCGTGTTCGAGCGGGATCGGGCGCTCGATCAGCCGCGCATCGACCTGCTCGAAGCCTGCGCCCTCATAGACGGCGGCGAATTCCTCGGGCGAAGGATACCAGTTGCTGCTCTCCGACGGGGGCACGTAGCCGCGGATCACGAGCTCCGTATCGAGCGCCTCGCGGAGCTTCGCGATATTGCCCTCGCCGCCCATCTCCCCGGCGAAGCGGCCGCCCGGCTTCAGCGCCCGGAATATGCCCGATGCAACCGCTTCCTTCTGCGGAATCCAGTGCAGCGCCGCATTGGAGAAGGCCGCGTCGAATTCTTCATCGAAATTCATGTCGGCCGCGTCGACTACCAAAGCGTCGACTCCGTTCTCGTGCGCGGCGCGGATCATGTCGAGGCTATCGTCGATGCCGGTGACGGTCGCTCCGCGTTCGGCAATTCGCTTGGTCAGCGTGCCTTCGCCGCAACCGACGTCCAGGATCCGCTCTCCGCGCTGCGGGTCGAGCAAGTCGAGCGCCGCCGCGCCGAGCTCGGCAACGAAGCCGCCCACGCGCGCGTAATCGGCCGCGTTCCATTTGCTGGTCGAGGCGGCGGCTTCGCTCAAAGCGTTTTCACCCACTCGCGATAAGCGGCTTCGTCCATGAGGCCGTCGAGCTCGCCCGGGTTGTTGAGCTTCAGCTTGAAGAACCAGCCCTCGCCCTCGGGATCGCTGTTCACGATGGAGGGATCGTCGGCGACCTTGCTGTTGCCGTCGACCACTTCGCCGGAAACGGGCGAATAGACGTCCGACGCCGCCTTGACCGATTCGACGACCGCGGCCTCTTGCCCCTTGCTGAGCCGCTTCCCCGTCTCCGGCACTTCGGCGAAGACGATATCGCCGAGCTGCTCCTGCGCATGGTCGGAAATGCCGACCGTCGCGGTGTCGCCCTCGACCCGGACCCACTCGTGTTCCTTGGTGAAATAGAGGCTCATGCTTCAAGCTCCCTTGCGGTGATAGCGGTGCGGCACGAAGGGCATTGCGGCGACCTTCGCGTCGAACAATTTGCCCCGCTGCTCGAGCTTGAGGGCGGTGCCCACTTCGGCGAGCGGCGCCGCGACATAGCCCATCGCGACCGGGCGCTGCAGCGAAGGCGAGAAGCCGCCGCTGGTGATCCGCCCGACCTCATTGCCCTCGCCGTCGAGGACCAGCGTGCCTTCGCGCACGGGCTGGCGCCCGTCGACGTCGAAGCCGACGCGCTTTTCGATCGGGCCGTTCTGAAGTTCGGCCATGATGCGCATCGCGCCGGCGAAACCGCCTTCGGCGCGGCGGCGCTTGTTGATCGCGAAGGTGAGCCCCGCCATCACCGGCGTGGTCTTGTGGTCGAGGTCGTGGCCGTAAAGCGGCAGTCCCGCCTCCAGCCGGAGCGAATCGCGCGCTCCAAGGCCGATCGGCTTCACCAGCTCGTGCGCGGTGATCGCGTCGGCAAGCTGCGCAGCGGCGCTCGCGGGGACGGAAATCTCAAACCCGTCCTCGCCGGTATAGCCGGAGCGGCTGATCCACAGATTGCGGCCGTTCCAGTGATAGGGGCCGGCCTCCATGAAGCCGAGATCGGCGACGCCGGGGATGATCGTCTCAAGCACCTCGGCCGCGCGAGGACCCTGGAGGGCGAGCAGTGCCTGCTCTTTCATGTAATCCACGACGATGTCGCCGGGCAGCCGGCGCTCCATGTCGGCGATGTCGCCATGCTTGGTCGCGCCGTTGACGACGACATAGAAATCCTCGCCGCGGCGGGTCGCCATGAGATCGTCGATAATCCCGCCGTCTTCGTCGAGCAGCAGCGAATATTTCGGCTTCATGTCCTGGGCGGACTGGAAGTCACCGGGCATCAGCTTTTCGAGCGCAATGTCCACACCGTGCCCGTGAATCAGCAGCTGGCCCATGTGGCTGACGTCGAACAGCCCGGCATTCTCGCGGGTCCACAGGTGCTCGGCGATGATGCCCTCATACTGGACGGGCATCTCGTAGCCGGCGAAGGGGACCATACGTGCGCCCCGCTGGCGGTGCCACGCGTCGAGGGGAAGCTTGTCGAGCGGCTGCGGTTCGGCGCCGGCTCCGCCCTCGGGGTCGCCGCTATAGGGCGTGCCGCGCGCCTGCGTGTCGTCGGTCGGGCCGTTGTGGGTTTCCCGGTTCATTGTGCCCTGCTCATCAAGCGCTCCCCAGACGTAAAGCGACAGCCTCCACCCCAGCGGCTTCGGCCATCGCCCCCGTCTGTCTCTAGCGCCTGAGAGCTTTGCCCCCGCCTCGGCCGAGGCTTCGGAGGGGTTTCCCCTTCGGCGGCCCACCTTCGCACAAGTTCTCCCTTGGGCTTCGGCGGACACTTTCCAGACTGTCAGGCGCGCGCGGTCCCTGGTGCCTGAGAGATTCCGGGGGCGGTTGCTCCTTCGGCGCCGCTTAACCTCTTGAAGAGATTAAACGAACTCTCCCGCGCGGCCTCCCGGCGCCAGGGCGCCGGTTGACGCGGCACGCCTTGGCGGGGCCGAACGGCTGAGTCAACGAGTTGCGTTGTACTTCAGCTGGTCCTGGGTGAGCTCGAATCCGACGAGATGCTCGAAGGTCGCGTTGGCGACGGCTGTGCGCACCGCGGGATCGGCCAGCGGGTCGATCGCCGCTTCCGCTTCCCCGGCCTTGCGCGGCCGAGTGAGGATCGCGCGTACGTTCGCGGGAAGCGTGGCGGCAGAACGATTCACGCGCACGGTCGCCTGGACCTGGGTCGAGGCGTGCACGTCGCCGGCGGCGAAGTTCAGCACGGCCTGTCCGACCTGCTTCGCGGCGACGGTCGTTCCGCCGCGCAGAGCGACGTCGAAATAGGGCAGGACGACCTGGCGGGCCGGACCGGCGTCTCTCCGCAATGCCTCGATATTGAAAGTCGCGGTCGACACCACGTCATTGCCGGCATCCTGGCAGGTTGCGCGCACGTCGGTGATGCTCGCGGTCACGTCGATCGCGCGGGAATCGGTGCTCTCCGGCGGGTTGAAGAGCGTGATGTCTCCCGTCCCGGCAGGCACTCCCGCGATCGGGCAGACGCTGCGGACCGCGTACACGCCGCCGCCGTTGTCGGAAGTCACGTCGCCCGCATGACGGCAGGCGCTGAGCAGGATGACGGCAGCAAGGGCGGCGAGGCGAAGCTTCACGTGGGGCTAGTCCTTACGAGGGCGAAATCGAGTGAGCGCGTTCATAGGTAGGCCCTTCTATGGCTGCAAGCGAAGCCTTATGTCGCTGTCTGCATGCTGAACCGCCCGCCCCTGAGAGTATTGATTGCTGCACCGCGCGGCTTTTGCGCCGGAGTCGATCGCGCGATCCAGATCGTCGAGCTCGCTCTCGAGCGGTTCGGAGCGCCGGTCTACGTGCGCCACGAGATCGTCCACAACCGCTTTGTGGTCGAGCGGCTGAGTGGGCTCGGCGCGGTGTTTGTCGACGAGCTGGACGAAGTGCCCGACGATCGCCCCGTCATCTTCTCCGCGCATGGCGTGCCCAAATCGGTGCCCGCCGAAGCGCAGAATCGCGGCCTCACCTATGTCGACGCGACCTGCCCGCTCGTCTCCAAGGTCCACCGGCAGGCGCAGCGGCTGATCGAGGAAGGGCGGCACATCCTGTTCATCGGCCACGCGGGGCATCCCGAAGTGATCGGGACGTTCGGGCAGGTCCCGGAAGGCGCGATTTCGCTCGTAGAGACGGTCGAGGACGTGTCCAGGATTGAGGTCCCGAACGAGGCCAACCTCGCGTTCCTGACGCAGACGACGCTCTCGGTCGATGACACCGCGGCGATCGTGGCGGCGCTGAAGGCCCGCTTCCCCGAGATCCGCGCGCCGCGCAGCGAGGACATCTGCTACGCGACTTCCAATCGCCAGTCCGCGGTGAAGGCGATCGCCCCCGAATGCGACCGGATGCTGGTGATCGGCGCTCCCAACAGCAGCAATTCGCTGCGCCTCGCCGAAGTGGCAGAGCGGATGGGGGTTCCGGCGCGCCTGATCGAGCGAGCCGCCGATATCGATTGGGATTGGCTCGGCGAACCCAGGACGGTCGGAGTCACCGCCGGCGCCTCAGCGCCCGAGGTCCTCGTCCGCGAGGTGGTGGACGCCCTCTCCTCCCGCTTCGACGTCACCGCCGAGGAGGCGGACCACAGCCCCGAGCGGATGATCTTCAAGCTCCCGCGCGAGCTCGTCGCCTGACGTGAGCGAGCCTCCCGTCGTCGAGATATTCACGGACGGCGCGTGCCGCGGGAACCCCGGCCCGGGCGGCTGGGCTGTGCTGATTCGCTCGGGTGCGCGTGAGAAGGAGCTTTCCGGCGGCGAGCCGCTGACGACTAACAACCGGATGGAGCTGCTCGCGGCGATCAGGGGCCTCCAGGCGCTGAAGCGGCCGTGTCGGGTCGCGCTCCACACCGACAGCCAGTACGTCCGCGACGGCATCACCAAGTGGATCCACAATTGGCAGCGCAACGGCTGGCGGACTTCCGACAAGAAGCCGGTGAAGAATGCCGAACTGTGGCAGGAGCTGCTCGAGTCGGCCGGACCGCACCGAGTCGAGTGGAATTGGGTGAAGGGTCACAGCGGTCATCCCGAGAACGACCGGGTCGATGCGCTCGCCTGTGCTGAAGCCGACGACCAGCGCCGGCACCACCGCCTGTGATCTGGGCCTTAATTCACTTGCGAAACGACACTGAATTCCCACTTATCGTCCGTCACCAACTCTCCCGTTCCCCTGTTGGAAAGTTGGTGGGGGGAGGCGGCGCATCGCCCGCCTCCCCAACCGGGGCAGCCCTGAATGCGAATCGCAGCGGCGAGAAGATGGCGGGATCGATGTGCTCGACCGATGCGTCGGGTTCCTCTTCGAGCAGGAGCGCGGCCGCCAATTTGGCTGCGGCGGGAGAGGTCTGGATGCCAAACCCGCCCTGGCCCGCGCACCAGAAAAATCCGGGCACGTCGCCATCGAATCCGAACACCGGAAGGCGATCGGGCGCGAAACTCCTCAGCCCCGCCCAGCTTCGCTCGACGCGCTCGATCGGCCAGTCGACCACCTCCTGGAACCGGTCAATCGCGATGGCGACATCGATCTCCTCGGGTGCGGCGTCGCACGGTTCGCTCGGGATCTCGTCGTGGGGGCTGAGCCAGATCGAATTGTCGGTTTCGCCCTTGAAATAGAAAGTGCCTTCAGCCGAATCGACCAGGGGCAGCTGCTTTAGGCCGGATCGGCCGATCCGCAGCTGAACCATCGTTCGCCGCTTTGGAGCGATGCCCAGCCGCTCCGCTCCGCATAAGTCGGCGATATCGTCCGCCCACGCACCCGCCGCATTGACGAGAATCGCTGCGGTTCGCGTAGAGCCGTCCTCCAACGCGACCATCCAGCTTGCGTCCCGACGCTCCGCGCGAATCAGCCTTGCACCCGTCTCGACGGCGCCGCCGCTGCGCCTGAACCGGCGCAAATAAGCCGCGTGCAAACCCGCAGCGTCGATGTCCGCGCAGCCCGGCTCGAACAAGGCGCGGCGCCACTGCGGCCTGATGCCGGGAATGAGCCGCTCCAGCTCCTCGCGCTCGACGATTCGCGTTGCCACCGTCGGCGGAACTTCAGGCAAGGCGTCGCGCGTGACGTGGAGGTCTCCGCGGATTCGCAGGAATCCGTACTCCGAGAAGTCGCTCGGCGGAGCGGCGAGAAAGTCGCGTGAGGCCAACGTCAACTTCGACACCTCGGGCCCGCCGTAGCTCTCGAGATAGAAGGCGGCGGACCTCCCGGTTGCATGATAACCGCACTGCGCCTCCGCCTCGATGATCAGCGTCGGGCGCCTGGCCGCGATCTCCGCGCCAAGGCTCGCTCCGGCGATCCCGCCGCCGACGACGATGACGTCAAATTCGGCCATTTCCCTTGGCGGTTACGAATTCGAAAGCCGTGCCGTCTAGTGACGATCGCATGTTCAATGCGGCTTTTACCAACCTGCTGCTCGTCACGCTCGCGGTCATTCTGGTCGTCGCTGCGGTCATCGACGTCCGCACTTTCACAATTTCGAATCGGCTGAACCTCACCGTCGCGCTGCTTGCGCCGGTCTATTGGGCATCGGTGGCGCTTTCGCCCTGGCCCGGAGTCGCGATCCAGCTCGCCGCCGCCGCGATCGTCTTCGTGCTGCTCGCCGCGGCCTTCTACGCCGGGATGATGGGCGGCGGTGACGTCAAGCTCGCCGCGGCGCTGGCGCTGTGGTTCCCGCCTGCGGGCACCTTCAAGTTTCTCGTGCTGATGTCGCTCGCCGGCGGCGTCCTGACGCTGCTGATTCTCGCGCTGCACAAGATGCGGAATCGCGAGGGCCGACCGGAGATTCCGTATGGGGTGGCGATCGCTTTTGGCGGGCTCGCGATTCTCACCCAACGCTTTCTTAACCAATTTGCCTGATTTGTGAGGCTGTTTTGAGGACCCGTCTGGGGGAGGCGATCGCGCCATGGATGTGAAGAAGCTCGCTCTGCTCGTTGGAGCGCTGGTCATTGCGGTGGTCACCGCTGTCATGGCCAAGAACATGTTCGCCGGAGCCGGCGCTCAGCAGGCTGCCGCGGCACCCGTCCCGGTCGGGCCGAAGGTGCTGGTGGCCAAGAAGGCGCTTCCGGTCGGCACGATCATCGATGCCGACAGCTTCGCCTTCCAGCCCTGGCCGAAGGAGCTGATGCAGGGGGCCTATTACGTCGAGGGTCAGCCCGACGCGAAGACCCTGGCGGGCACCGTGGTTCGCTATGCGATCGCCGCCGGCCAGCCGGTGACCCGCGGATCGCTCGTCGGTCCGCAGGATCGCGGCTTCCTCGCCGCGGCGCTCGGCCCGGGCATGCGCGCAGTCACCGTTCCCGTGAACACGACCACCGGCGTCGCTGGCTTCGTCTTCCCGGGCGATCATGTCGACCTGGTGCTCACGCAGCAGGTGCAGGGTGGCGGCGACGGCGCTCCGCTGAAGGTTTCCGAAACGATCGTTCGCAACGTTCGTGTCCTCGCGACCGACCAGCGCTTCACCGACAAGGACGAGGACGGCAAGACCGCCGTCAAGACCTTCTCCAACGTGACGTTCGAGGTCACTCCGAAGATCGCCGAGAAGATCGCGGTCGCGCAGAGCCTCGGGCAGCTGTCGCTGTCGCTCCGCTCGCTGGCTGACAACAGCGCCGAGCTCGAGCGCGCGGTTGCCGCCGGCGACGTCAAGATCCCGGCGAACGCGAGCCCGGCGCAGGAGCGCCAGATGCTGCTCGCTTATTCGAACCGGCCGATCGACACCAACACCACGTATACGACCGGCGGCGACGTGTCGCGCTTCCAGCGCCGCTCCGTCCCCGGCCGTGCCCCGGCCGCCGGCGAGCAGATGGCTTCGGCCATGGCTGGCCTCGGCAAGGGCATCGCCCAGGCGATCGGCGGCCCGGCCGCCGCACCGACCGGGCCGGTCGTCCGCGTCGCACGCGGCAATGATGTCACCGTTGTTCCGGTGGGAGCTCGCTAAGATGAACATTCAAGCCATCACTCGCCGGGCGCGTCTCGGCACTGCACTGGCGGCTATGGCCGTGGGCCTGGCGGCGGTTGCCGCTCCGGCTCCGGCCGGAGCCCAGCCCGCGGCCTACAAGTCGGGAACCTATCGTCCCTCGCAGCATGTCCTGCTGTCGGTCGGCGAAGGCCAGATGATCAACCTGCCGCGCTCGGTCGCGAGTGTGTGGACGTCGAACCCGAAGGTTGCGGACGTCTACGTCAACACCCCGCGTCAGATTAACCTGTTCGGCAAGGACGCCGGCGAAGCGACGATCATCGCGACGGCGGCTGACGGGTCGGTGGTCTATGGCGCGAACGTTCGCGTCAACCAGAACATCAGCTCGATCAACGACATCTTGCGCCAGGCGATGCCGGGCTCGGACATCAGCGTGACCACGGTCGGCCAGGTCGCCGTGCTCAACGGCACGGTGCCCTCGCCCGACGACGCGGCGCAGGCTCTGATGCTGGTCCGCGCTGCGCTCAACCCTGGTGTCGACGTGACCAAGGACAATGCGGTGCTGAGCATCGTACCGGTCAGCCGGCTGAAGGTCGCGACTCCGCTTCAGGTGACGCTCAAGGTGCGGATCGCCGAGGTCAATCGCTCGGTGCTGAAGCAGATGGGCATCAACCTGCTGTCGAACGACACGACCAACGGCTTCCATTTCGGCATTGCCCAGGGCGGCGGGATCAATCTTCCGGACGCCAATTGCACGTCGGATTGTCCGGCGCCCACGGTGCTTCGCAGCGCGATCGGCTCGACCCTGTTCGCGCACGGCAAGCTCCTGGGACTGGACCTCCTCGGTTCACTGGACATCGCGGCCGATGACGGTCTCGCGACGATCCTCGCCGAGCCGAACCTGACCGCGCTCTCCGGCGAAACGGCAAGCTTCCTTGCCGGCGGCGAGTTCCCGATCCCGGTCTCGCAATCGCTGGGCACGGTCACGATCGAGTACAAGCAATATGGCGTCGGGCTGGCGTTCACCCCGGTGGTCCTCGCCGACGGCAGAATCTCGATGCGCGTCCGTCCGGAAGTGAGCCAGCTCAGCGATGCCGGTTCGATCAAGCTCAACGGCTACACCGTTCCGTCGCTCACCACGCGCCGGGCGGAAACGACGGTCGAGCTTGGCTCGGGCCAGTCGATGATGATCGCCGGACTGCTGCAGAACACCGCCAACAACAGCATCGACAAGGCGCCGTTCCTGGGCGACATCCCGGTGCTCGGCGCGCTGTTCCGGTCGACCCATTTCCAGAAGCAGGAAACCGAGCTCGTCGTCATTGTGACGCCGTACCTCGTGCGTCCGGTCTCGGGTCAGCTCGCGACGCCGATCGACGGCTATCGCGTGCCGGACGACGTCAAGCGCGATTTCCTCGGCCAGACATTCACCGGCAAGAGCGG
>Ga0207674_10009368_pt1 | contig 11201 bp, 10 predicted proteins | sample KBSCornC72_FD_184303 | JGI IMG/M metagenome (GOLD analysis project Ga0207674, IMG submission 184303) | Corn rhizosphere microbial communities from Kellogg Biological Station, Michigan, USA - KBS Corn C7-2 (SPAdes) (version 2) | ecosystem: Host-associated > Plants > Roots > Rhizosphere > Soil ...
TCTCTTGAAGGTGATCAGAACAGTCCTGCCGCTATAGAGGGACTGGGGAACAAATGAAAACGAAGATTGGACACTCCGCTCACGCTCGCGCTTTATCGATCATTTCTTTCCAGATGCCCTTGGATTTGAGAATGAGTTCGACGGCTTCGCGGATCGCGCCCCGCCCAGCGAGCGCCTTGGTTGTATAGTGCGCGGCTTCTTTGACCTCGCGGACGGCGTCGCCGACGGCAATGGCGAGGCCGGCGCGCCGCATCAAGGGAATATCCGGGAGATCATCGCCGATATAGGCCACAGCAGAATCGGAGAGGCCGGCATTGCAAAGAATTTCTTCATACGCCGGCATTTTCAACGGCTGTTTCATGTAGATAAATTCCATCTTCATTTCGTGGGCCCGGCGGAGAAGTGCTGCACTTTCGCGGCCCGTAATGCAACCCGTGCGCAAGCCTGCGGTCTGCGCGAGGGTTAGACCCTGACCGTCATGCGCGTCAAATGTTTTGATTTCGAGGGCGGTGCCGTCGGTTTGCGAGAGCAGGGTCACGCTGCCGTCCGTCATGGTGCCGTCCACGTCCATGAGGAGCAACTTGATGCGCGTGGCGCGCTTCTTCACTGCGGGAGAGATTTTGGCAATACCCGCCAAAGAAGCCTCCGGGGAAACGAGATTGAGCGAGTCGCGTCTGACTCAAAGCCTGTCATGCCGTCCTACTTCCGCGATTTGGGATCCAGCAGGTTCAATCAGATGTTCGGCAGCTCGTCGAAGTACTCATCATCTTCGTTGGTCCCACCCTCGCCTTTGCCTACTTGCTTCTCGGATTCGATGAACTCTATCCGTTCAATCCATTTGACCATCTTATAGCCAAGCTGGTTCTCAACCCTGAGCCGGAGTGGAGCGCCGTACTCTTCAGGGAGTGGCTCTCCGTTCATCTCAGAAGCAAGCAAGCATTCCGGTTTAAGGACATTCTCCAAACTCTGCGTGTCGTAATATTGGCCACCATACAGGCCTCCACCAAAGGAGAAGAAGGCGACGGTTTTTACTGAAGGCTTCGGCTTGACCAATTCGACAAGCGTCCTCATCGGCACCCCGCCCCACTGCGCGATGCCAGACCAACCTTGAATGCAGTGATGCATGGTAATGTGCTCCTTCTTACCCAGAGCCTGGATATCCGACAATGAGAGTTCCACAGGTCTTTCGACGAGGCCGCCAACCTTCAGCTTAAAATCACGAAAATTATTGGCAGCCATTTCTTTCCAATCCGCTCGTTCCGGCCTCTTGCCATTTGGCCAAAAGTAGGGAGAGATATGCTCTTTTGTATAGCGCTGGCTCGGATACAGTCGATTCAGAGTAGCGAGGCGTATAGGCTGAGAAATTGCTTTTTGCATATGTTGCAGAAGACGCGGAAACTTCCACGAAGTGTAGTGAGCGATGATCCAAGTTGCAATTACCACCCCAATACCCAAAAAACCGAGGATCATCCCCAGCGGACGAACATTATCCGTTCCGAGAACGATATGGTTCATATTCCGCTTAAATCCGGTAAGGACCACGAGAGTTACATGAGCGGTTATGAACCCGACCCACATCAGCATCATGAGAAAGTGAATGGAGCGGCCGCCCTGTCTTCCGCCGAACAGACGGGGAAACCACGGAAAGCGATTCACCATCGCAGGCGACATCGCGGCGCCAGTCAGTATCGATAACGGTGCAAACAAGAAGATGGCGGCGAAGTAGGCCAATTGCTGCAGCGCGTTGTATCCATAAAAACCGTTGGGTTCAGGCGGAAAACGGAAGTTCGCGTAATGGACAAAGGTGTTCCACGCTTGAGGAAGAACGATCCACGATGTCGGTACCACCCGTTGCCATTGCCCGGTTATGAAAAGCAATGGGATAAAAATTAGACCAGTAATAATGAAACCGTACACATCGATGAAGTGCCAGGAGCGCGCCACTCCGACGGTATGGCGATAACCCGGGAGCGCAAACATGGGTGAGATGTAACGCGCATCGTCCTTCGCCGTCCATGCCCGGTCTTTCGGAACCGTTAAGGGCGTGAATCGAATCCACTCTGTGCCTGGCGTGCAGTCGTTATTGAAATAAAGCCGCGGATGATCCATGAGGATTGAAAGGCCGCTGCGAACCAGCATCATCAAAAACAGAAAATTGAAGAAGTGTGCATAGCGGATCCACAATGGAAAGCCGTGTGGTCCACTCGGAGACGCCTGGTTAAATTGGGGAATCGGTGGAATATACGGCAATCCGAAAATGGCCGCCTGTCCCCATGCAAACAGAAGAGGCACGAGAATCAGCACAACTGCTCCCGCGACAAACGAGGGCCTGATCCAGATACGAAAGCGTCGGTCTGCGGGATAATGAACAGCTTTGTGGGCCGGGTCGAACGGGATCATCCTTACTCCTTAACTTAAGCTGTTCGGCGTGGATGAGAATCCCGCACCAGAACAAAAAGGGAGTTTGCCAGCCCAGTCATCAACCTGAACTTCCCGGCTGGATCAAATCACTCGTTACTTCGCCTACAGAAAGAGTGATTATGCTTCAAGTGCGCGCTATGCTGCCGATTGCGTGACTAGTGCTGCTGCCGCGCGGTCCAGCCACCAGATCACGGTTTTTTCAGCCAGACGAATGCCGGAGGCCGGATAATTCGTTGGGTCAGGCGAACCGGTGAGAACGTGATGTAGTGCCTCGGCCTTGTTTGATCCTGTTATCAGGAAATAAATGTTGGATGCCCCTGTGATTGCTGGCAACGTGAGCGTAAGGCGCAGAGCTGGTTTAGCCGGGGCTTTCACGGCTACTACCCAGCGCTTATTTTCATTGAGGGCAGGTGAGCCAGGGAATAGCGATGCGGTGTGCCCCTCTTCTCCGAGCCCGAGTAGAACCAGATCGAATCGCGGCCAGTCCTCGGGAAAGTAATTCCTCAGCGTCTTCTCATAGTCACGAGCAGCTAAATCGGGATCAGGCAGTTCCGTCGGCATCGGATGGATATTTCCAGCCGGACACGGAACCGCATCCAGCAAAGTCTCTCGGGCCATGCGGTAGTTACTCTCTGAATCGGCAAGTGGCACGTAACGCTCGTCTCCCCAGAAAACGTGCACTTTCGTCCACGGGATCTGGTCTCGAAACCGCGTAGAAAACAAACCGTAGAGAGTTCGCGGCGTATTACCACCCGACAGGGCGATCGAAAAACTGTCATTACGTTGCACGCACTCGTTGATTGTTCTGACTGCGGCTTCGGCCGCGCGAAGGCTGAGTTCGTCGATATCAGCAAACACACGTATATCGGATTTCATTGTCCACCTCCTCCTGGTCGTCAAAATCAGCGAGGTTCCAGCACTCCGCAAGACTCAGACCACTTGTGCTTCGTGATACGACGATTGATGGACCTTCTCCGCCGGAGGCACTTGGCCTCTACTCCACTCGAGCACGACCTTGATCTCGTCTGAGCCGTGATGCTGAAACGCACTTTCGAATTCCGTGTTGTTGTGCCGTTGCGTAATCAAATCCGCTACATGGTCGTGCCAGCGGTTTGTTGCCTGGACGAGGTCGTCCACTGCCAATTGGAAGTGATCGCGCGATGCATTGACGCTCCCTACCAGAACTTGGTTACGTAGGACTACCCGTCGCATAAATTCCGCGCCATCTATTTTCAGCGGACGGTCGCCCGCGGGTATACCGGTCACCGCGTACACGCCATTTATGGCCAATGCGTCAATGAGGTCGAATTCGAGACTGGCGATCCCGGTAGCCTCCAACACTAGATCGAACAAGTCTATCTTGCCGACGAAGTGCTCAGGCGTAATCTGCCGTCCATCGATGTAATGGCCGCCAATCAAATTCAACCATCGGGGACGGACGGTGCCTGCATCAACCACGTCTAAGCCCCAGACTTCGGCGCCGCGAAGTCGCAACGCCAATGCTGCCAGCAGACCGATTGGTCCCAGGCCGGCGATGAGGCAGCGCTTTCCGGATAGCCAATCCCGCGGGGAAGAATGCGGCAACCGGATCGTTTGCAACTGCACGGCTTCGGCGATCGCCTTTTCCGCCACTGAAAAAGGCTCGGCGAGCACTCCAACGGCTTCGAGTTCAGGCGGAACGCGTACAACGTATTGCTCGTGATCTACCACGTATTCGGTTTGATATCCATCGATGCCAGCGATGCCGCGCTCCGAGTAGAGTCCTGTCTCGCACATGTCAGAACGATTCATCGCGCAGGGACGGCACTTTCCGCAGCCTCGGCGGACGGTAAACACGGCATAGTCACCCGATTTGACCTGCTTCACATCACGGCCAGTTTCGACCACCTGGCCGAACATCTCATGACCTAACACCAGATCTTTGTGAGAAGGTGGTGCCTGCGCGCGGCCACCCGCAGCCTCTTCGCGATCAGTGCCACAGATTCCCACCCGCAGCACACGGACTTTTATCTCATCGGGTGCGGAGATCGATGGCTCCGGCCGGTCGACTAACCGGACGGTTTTGGTCCCGGGTACAACCGAAATGGCTTTCATTTCCTACCTCCTTGGTTGGCATTCCTTTGGTTGGTATTGCTTTGCTGCGAAATATTTTTGATTAGACACGGCCACATCTCGCACATCTTCACCCGACCACACGTTTTTTCTCCAAATTTTTAGGGGCAGCATCGTTCTGAAGGGCGGGTGGCTGCCGCAACCGAGCGAGTATCTGCGAAACAATGGCGGAGGATGGAAGTGATATGTCGACGACGATGGCGTCAAACGGCTCTTCCAGCGCTTCGAACTGGCTGTCAAGCATGTTCGCCTTCATGAAGTGCTTCTGCCGATGATTCATGCGCCAACGAATCATTTTCTTTGAGCCCTTGAGATAAACCCAGGTGATCGGAACTCGGTTGGCGAGAACCTCCCGATATTGCTGCTCCAGAGCTGAGCATGCGACGACCAGGCTTTCTCCTCGCTTGAAAAACTCCAAAAGTCGGGCGTGAATAGCCGCTAACCACGGGGCACGATCACAATCGTTTAGTGGAATCCCATGACTCATCTTCTCTATGTTCTCTTTGGAATGCAGGGAATCTCCCTCCAGGAATGAGCATCGGAGCGCGTCGGCAAGCAGTGTGCCAATGGTTGTTTTTCCCGACCCTGAGACTCCCATTATCAGGATGATCATGGCTGAATCGTGCTCTTCAATTAGAACTGCTCCCTTTCGGAGCCCGGACTCATGCGGCCTGAGCCCGAAGGACAAATCGTTCCATTGCCAGTGCGAAGCCCTCTTCCTTATTGGAACTGGTCACAAACCTGGCCTCATGTTGCACCTCTGAACTGGCGTTCCCCATAGCGATGCTCACCCCGCTGCGCTTGAACATGAACACATCGTTCGGCATATCTCCAATAGTCGCGATATTTGCGCTTGGGACATGCAGCATTTCGGAGAGGACATTGACTACCTCGCCTTTGTTGGCTTTCGGATGAGTTACGTCCAGGTAATAAGGTTGGGAGCGTGCAGCCGATACGTGCTCGCCGCATTCCTTTTGCACGTCCTTTTCGCAGCCGGCCACCGCTTCAAGATCGTCACTGACTCCAACGATCTTCGCCACTCGATCCAGCAGACCCGCAAAGCTCGACACCACGGTTGGGGGAAACTTGACAGTCCATTCTTCACGGTCCACGTGAGGACCATGACGCGACGGAACATACCAATCCTTATCGCTATAAATCCAGACATCGAGCTTTTGTTTGGTCAAGATGTCGATCACGGGTTGTACCGCCTCGCGGGGAAGCAGGTTTTCGCGAATGACCGAAAGATCGGGATTGAGGAACAGGCCGCCGTTAAATGCGGTGATTGGATCCTGAAGCTGAAGAGCGTCGATCAGCATCTTCATGCCTCGCGGAGGCCGGCCGCTGGTGATGGTGAAAGCGATTCCGGCTGCAATGATTTCCTTAACGGCGCTGCGCGCTCGCGGCGTTATGACTTTATCGGGAGTGACCAATGCTCCGTCAACATCTGCCACCACCAGGCGTACTTCTCCCGGTGCTTCTTCTTTTTTGCTCGCCATTGAATCCACCTCTCCTGAACACAGACTCTTGTGATCGACGAACCATGCAGCTCTGCTCTACATACTCATCCGCCACCGAAAGCTCCTCAAGGGCAGTAATTAAGACGCGCATCCTTACTTTGGGCGACGCCGTCTCCATCACTGCTCATCCGACGAACTCCCAATCCCATCCGATGACCAGGACGGTTGCAAACTTCTGATCACTCCAATCCTCATCGTTTCGAGGAAATCATCTCAATAGTCCATTTGTACCTCTCACAGAGATGTTCGTTCTGTAAGCGCAGAAACTTCAATGAGAATTCACAGCCTGATCTTAACGACTCTCGATTTATACGAACTGTTCACTCTTGACCAGTTTCAGTCCGGACGCATCGTCGATCATCGTCGTAGAGAACGCGCGAATATCTTCAGACGGCTGAACGCAATGCCGCCCAATAGGCCGTAAGAGGACTTGGTGCGCAATGTTGTGAGTTTGTCTTGCTTCAGAAACAAGCGTTATCGGTTCCCATTATTTTCAGCGAGTGAATGGAGATGAGTATGCAACTTGGAATGATCGGCCTAGGAAGAATGGGCGCCAACATGGTTGAACGCCTGTTGCATGACCGGCATGAGTGCATTGTGTTCGATATGAAGGCCGCGAATGTCAACAAGTTGACGGCCGAGGGTGCGATCGGAGCCAAGTCACTCGACGATTTGGTTTCAAAGTTAAAAACACCACGCGTCGCTTGGCTGATGGTGCCTGCGGCTGCCGTGGATAAGACGTTGCACGACCTTGCAGCTCGCATGCAGGAAGGAGACATCATCATCGACGGAGGCAATTCTCACTACATTGACGACATCCGACGCGCCCATGAACTTAAGCCGAAAGGGATTCACTACGTCGATGCTGGAACGAGCGGCGGAGTCTGGGGCTCTGACCGCGGATACTGTCTTATGATCGGCGGCGAACAAGATGTCGTTCAACATCTCGATCCGATCTTCGCCACTCTTGCCCCAGGAATTCGAGCGGCGGCCCGCACGCCGGGTCGGGAAAAGAGTACCGGAACAGCTGAGAAAGGCTATCTGGATTGTGGAGCTAGCGGCGCTGGTCACTTCGTCAAGATGGTCCATAACGGAATCGAGTACGGCATTATGGCGGCCTATGCAGAGGGTTTGAACATCCTTCAACACGCTAATGCCGGCCGCAAAAAGCTTGCGAGCGATGCCGAGACCACGCCATTGCGGCAACCCGAACTTTATCAATATGAATTCTCTCTGCCCGACGTCGCAGAGGTCTGGCGGCGGGGCAGCGTGATTTCTTCATGGCTGCTGGATCTCACGGCGACTGAGTTACTGAGAGAGCCCAGCCTGAAGAGCTACGCAGGACACGTCTCAGATTCTGGGGAGGGGCGCTGGACAATCACTGCCGCAATTGATGAAGCGGTTCCTGCTCCAGTTTTGAGTGCCGCACTTTATGAACGATTCAGCTCACGCGGTAATGCGGATTTTGCCGATCGAGTTCTATCCGCGATGCGGCATGAATTCGGGGGGCATGTAGAAAAAGCTGCGTAACTATGAAAACGGCCACCCTTGAGTCGGATGCATTTGTCTTCTTCGGCGCTACCGGAGATCTGGCGTACAAGCAGATTTTCCCTGCACTTCAGGCGATGATCCGGCATCACCAGTTCGATCTGCCCATCATTGGAGTGGCAAGGTCTGCTAAAGGCCTTGACTCCCTCCGGGCCCGTGCTCGCGACAGTATTGAGGAGCATGGCGGAGTGGATCCCAAGGCGTTCGCAGTTCTTTCGGAGAAGCTACAGTACGTCAACGGAGATTACAACTCTCAACAGACTTTTCGAGATTTGCGAAAGGCACTCGGTGGGGCGTCTCACCCTCTTTATTATCTTGCTGTCCCACCAAACATGTTTGCGACTGTTGTCAAAGGCGTGGCAGATGCAGGCTGTGACAAAGGCGCCCGTGTAGTCGTCGAAAAGCCTTTTGGCCGTGACCTTGCCTCAGCGCGAGAGCTCAACCGAATCCTCCATCAGTCGTTTCAAGAATCGGAAATTTTCCGAATCGATCATTACCTCGGCAAGGAACCAGTCCAGAATCTACTCTACTTCCGCTTTGCCAACTCGTTTCTCGAGCCAATCTGGAACAGCAACTATGTCCGAAGCGTGCAAATCACGATGGCCGAAACCCTCGGTGTCCAGGGCCGCGGAGTCTTCTATGAAGAGGTAGGCGCGATCCGCGATGTCGTGCAAAACCACATGTTGGAAGTCATTGCCTTGCTCACGATGGAGGCCCCGACTGGCCGCGATCCAGATGCTTTGCGCGATGAGAAGCAGCGTGCCTTTCGCGCTATGCGGCCGCTTACTCCAGCCGATGTCGTTCGCGGTCAATTTCGCGGTTACCGGAATGAAAAGGGTGTGGCTGCGGATTCACAGGTGGAAACGTTCGCCGCGGTCAAGCTGCACATCGACACATGGCGATGGGCAGGGGTTCCATTTTACGTTCGAGCAGGTAAGCGGATGCCTGTCACCGCAACCGAAGTATTGGTTGAACTCAAGCTACCGCCACAAGCAGTGTTCGACACAATCACCCAAAGTCAGGCGAATTGCTTTCGCTTTCGTCTCAGCCCGAATGTGTCAATCGCTCTCGACGCGCGTGCCAAGATGCCTGGTGAAGAGATGGTCGGCGAGGATGTGGAACTCGTCGTGCGACCACCCTCATACGACGAAATGCTGCCTTACGAGCGACTGCTCGGCGATGCGATACGAGGCGATTCTCTGCTGTTCGTTCGGGAGGATGGCGTAGAAGCCGCCTGGGGCGTTGTCGATCCCATTCTGGGAAATGTGGCGCCGGTCCATGAGTACGAACCAAATACCTGGGGACCGGTCCAGGCTGAGCAGATCATTGCTGGAGACGGCGGATGGCACAATCCCGACCCGATTCAAAGAAAGGATCCTAGTAGCGAGACAAAGAGAACGCAGCGCGAGGTTGCATTCACAGGGGTCAAGCGATGAAGAAAGACTTTCAAATTGGAGATCATGTGGGATGGAACTCGGAAGCCGGCCGCGTCCGCGGAACGATCAAGAAAAAAATCACCTCGACCAGCAGATTCAAGAGCTACACGGTCCATGCCTCGAAAGAGGAGCCGCAGTACTTGATTAAAAGCGACACGACCCACCATCTGGCCATGCACAAGGGATCGGCACTCAAGAAACTCAGAAAGAAATAGTGAGCATGTCGAGAATAAGAACGATCTGATTTGTTAACCCTCCCCTTGGGAGGCGCTAAGGAGAAAAAATGAGTACAGCAGTTGCCAACTGGCCGAAGTTTCTCGCGAAGCTGGAAGCTCGGCACGAAATAGCTGAGCGCACCATGGCGTTCCGTTTTGAAAAACCAGCTAGCTTCAACTTCACCCCCGGTCAGTTCATCGATATCACGTTGCTGAATCCACCGGAGACGGATCCGGAAGGCAATGCCCGCGGTTTTTCCATCGCGAGCGCGCCTTATGAAGACTTCATCATGGTAGCTACCCGTTTACGGGATACAGCATTTAAGCGAGTGTTGCAGAAGTTTCCCCTGGATGCTGAGGTCAGGATCGAGGGACCATTTGGCAACCTTCGCCTTCACAATGACAAGTCGCGGACTGCTGTGGTTCTAACCGGCGGAATCGGCATCACTCCTTTTCGCAGCATTCTGTTGAACGCCGCCAAAGAGAAGTTGCCGCATCGCATATTTCTCTTTTACACAAATCGACGCCCGGAAGATGCAGCATTTCTCACCGAGCTTCAAGAGCTCGAAAAGAAAAACCCAAATTACAAATTAATTGCCTGCATGACTGAGATGGAGAAATCGCAGCAGCCCTGGTCAGGAGAACGAGGTCTGATCAACCGAGCGCTCTTAGAAAAGTACTTGAAAGGAGCGTCATCGCCTATCTACTACATCACCGGGCCACCAGCCATGACGAAGGCCATGCACACCATGCTTACGGATGCGGGAGTGGATGACGACAACATACGCATCGAGGAGTTTGCAGGTTATTAAAACGCACGATCTGAACGAGAACCGAATCGACAAGCCGAGTCCAGACTGCGAAGAGGCCCGCGTCTTCAGACGAGCTGTCACAGCGCTGAGCGGCTACCGTCCGGGAAGGCAAGAGGAGTGACGTCATGACTGTTGAAACTTTAGAACAAGTCGCATTGCAAATGCTGCAGGACAAAGCGACTCGCTTGCGTATCGACTCGGTCCGCTCGACGACAGCAGCCGGCAGTGGACACCCCACAAGTTGCGCCTCCGCGGCCGAGATCATGTCGGTACTCTTCTATTCCGTGATGCGTTACGATCCTCGCGATCCCCATCGGCGGGACAGCGACGTTTTCGTGCTTTCGAAAGGCCACGCGGCACCTATCCTCTATGCGGCGTGGGCGGAGGCTGGTGCTTTTCCACGCGAAAAGCTGTTGACTCTGCGCAAAGTCGATTCTGATCTGGAAGGCCACCCCACTCCCCGCTTGCCGTTCGTGGACGTGGCGACCGGTTCGCTGGGCCAGGGTTTATCTGTGGCTGCGGGAATTGCCATTAACGCGAAGCAATTCGAGAATTCCGATCAGCGCGTTTATGTTTTGATGGGCGACGGCGAATCGGCGGAAGGTTCAGTATGGGAAGCTGCGCAATGGGCGGCCCGCCACCGCCTCAACAATCTTTGCGCGACCATCGACATCAATCGGCTGGGCCAGAGTCAGCCGACCATGCTTGAGTGGGACCTTGAAGTCTACAAAGCTCGCTGGGAAGCATTCGGCTGGCGGGTATTGAGCGTCGATGGACACAGCATTCCCGATCTGCTTACAGCTTATGAAACCGCCAGCCGGTCCACCGGCGGGCCGACGATCGTGCTCGCCCGGACGATTAAGGGGAAAGGTTTCATCGGGATCGAGGGTCTCGAGCATTGGCACGGCAAGGCGCTGCCCAAAGACAAGCCCGGCAGCGAGGCCGACGAGCCGCATGGCAAGCAGGCCAACCCGCTGACACCGCTCGACCCCGCGGGCAAACCCAAACTGGAACCGTGGGCCGCCGATAAGTTATCGCCCAAACTCATCGAGCATTTCCAGTCGCTGGGCATCAACGCCACCACGCGCGATATGTCGGCCGCGGCCGTGCTCAAAGGCTCGCACAACAGTTGGGAGG
>Ga0207674_10009369_pt1 | contig 11199 bp, 10 predicted proteins | sample KBSCornC72_FD_184303 | JGI IMG/M metagenome (GOLD analysis project Ga0207674, IMG submission 184303) | Corn rhizosphere microbial communities from Kellogg Biological Station, Michigan, USA - KBS Corn C7-2 (SPAdes) (version 2) | ecosystem: Host-associated > Plants > Roots > Rhizosphere > Soil ...
TTGGCCCGCAACATCGCCGCTGATCGGGTCGTCGACGGCGACCAGTGCGACCGCTTCGCCGGCCTCCTGCCGCCGTCCGAGGTTGAAGGTCGCGATGTTAATCCGATTCTCTCCGAGCTTCGTCCCGAGCGCTCCGATGAAGCCCGGCTGGTCGTCGTTGACGATGTAGATCATCTGGCCGGTGAGCTCGGCCTCGACCGGAATGCCGAAGATTTTGACCAGCCGTGGCGCGCGATTGCCGAAAAGCGTGCCCTGGACGCTTTTTTGCCCGTGCTCGGTCCCGACCGTCACGGTTACCAAGGTGTGGTAGTCGCCTTCGCCCTCGTTGCGGATTTCGCGGACGGCGATCCCGCGCTCCTTCGCGAGATAGGGCGCGTTGACCATGTTCACCGTGTCCGACCAGGTGCGCATCACGCCGGCAAGCACGGCGCCGGTGATCGGCTTGATGTTGAGCTCGGCGGCAGCGCCTTCAACCTCGACGTCGATCGACCGGATCTCCGTCCCCGCGATCTGGCCGGTCAGACGCCCGAGCTTCTCCGCGAGCGCCATGTAGGGGCGAAGGCGCGGCGCTTCCTCGGCCGAAAGTGACGGCACGTTAACGGCATTGGTGATTCCGCCAAGCAACAGGAAGTCGGCCATTTGCTCGGCGACCTGAATCGCGACATTGACCTGCGCCTCGGTGGTCGAGGCGCCGAGGTGCGGCGTACAGATCAGGCCGCGCGTGCCGAACAGGGCGTTCTCCTTCGCCGGCTCCTCCTTGAATACGTCGAGCGCGGCGCCTGCGACATGACCGCTTTCGAGCGCATCCTTGAGTGCAGCTTCGTCGATCAGGCCGCCCCGCGCGCAGTTGACGATCCGCACACCTGGCTTGGTCTTCGCCAGCGCCTCGCGGCTGAGGATTCCGCGCGTCTGGTCGGTGAGCGGCGTGTGGAGCGTGATGAAATCGGCTCGGCTTAGCAGCTCGTCCAGCTCGACCTTGTCGACCCCGAGCTCCATCGCGCGTTCCGGCGACAAGAACGGATCGTAGGCGAGGACCTTCATCTTGAGCCCATGCGCCCGGTCCGCGACGATTGAGCCGATATTCCCGCAACCGATCAAACCCAGCGTCTTGCCGGCAAGCTCGACGCCCATGAAGCGGTTCTTCTCCCACTTGCCGGACTGGGTGGACTGATCCGCCTGCGGGATTTCGCGCGCGAGCGCGAACAGCATCGCGATCGCATGCTCGGCCGTCGTGATCGAATTGCCGAAGGGGGTGTTCATCACGACGATTCCGCGCGCCGAGGCGGCGGGCACGTCGATCGTGTCGACGCCAATCCCGGCGCGGCCGATCACCTTCAGCCGCGGCAATGCAGTGTCCATTGCCGCCGCATTGACCTTGGTCGAGCTGCGCACCGCGAGCCCGTCATAATTGCCGATCACTTCTCTGAGCTCGTCCGGCGAGAGGCCGGGCTTCTCGTCGACGTCGATTCCGCGCTGGCGGAAGATCGCGGCGGCCTTTGGGTCCATCTTGTCGGCGATGAGTACACGCACCGGCTCGCTCATCGGCTGGCCTCCCATGCCCAGTCGAGCCACGGCCCTAGCGCCTCGACGTCCGCCGTCTCGACGGTCGCCCCGCACCAGATGCGAAGGCCCGGGGGCGCGTCGCGATAGGCGGTCAGATCGTAGGCGGCATCTTCTCGCTCGAGCAGCTGCCCGATGGCTTTCTGACGGGCGCGGTTGGCATCCTCGTCCGAGCGGTCGGTGAATTGCAGGCAGACCGAAGTGTTGGACCGGATCGCCGGATCGGCGGCGAGATGCTCGATCCAGTCGGCGGCCTGCACCCAGCGATCGAGCGCAGCCGCGTTGGCGTCGGCACGAGCGATCAGCGCATCGAGGCCGCCGACGCGCTCGGCCCAATCGAGGCAGAACAGCCAGTCCTCGACCGCGAGCATCGACGGCGTATTGATCGTCTCGCCTTTGAAGACGCCCTCGATCAGCTTTCCGCTTTTGGTGAGACGGAAAATCTTCGGAAGCGGCCGGGGCGCGGGCTCATTCTCGAGCCGCTCAACGGCCCGGGGGCTCAGCACGAGCATCCCGTGCGCGGCCTCTCCGCCGAGCGCCTTTTGCCAGCTGAAGGTCCCCACATCGATTTTCGACCAGTCGATTCGCTGAGCGAATGCCGCCGACGTGGCGTCGCAGATCGAAAGGCCTGTGCGATCGGTCGAAATCCAGTCCGCATTCGGCACACGCACGCCGCTCGTCGTTCCGTTCCAGGTGAAGACGATGTCGCTGGCCGGATCGATCCCCGCTAGATCCGCGATCTCGCCGTAGCCGGCGGTGCGGATATCGGCGTCGAGCTTCAGTTGCTTGGCGACGTCGGTCACCCAGCCCGCGCCGAAGCTCTCCCAGGCGAGCATTGTCACCGGACGGGTTCCCAGCAGCGACCACAGCGCCATTTCCATCGCGCCCGTGTCGGAGGCGGGAACGATCCCGAGCCGGTAATCCGCCGGCAGTTGCAGAAGCGCGTGCGTGCGCTCGATCGCTTCGGCGAGCTTGGCTTTGCCGAGCGCTCCGCGATGCGAGCGGCCGAGCGCGGACGTCTCGAGGCGATTCGGGCTCCAGCCCGGCGGCTTGGCGCATGGCCCGGACGAAAAGAACGGGCGCTTGGGTTTGGTTGTCGGTTTTGGAGCGCGCAGAGCCTGCGCGGCAACGGCTTCGGTCAATGTCACTCTCCTTGCAGAGAGCTCGCGCCGCGTTGGGACGGCGTGGCCCGGAGCCGTTTGTAGAGCGCAATGTGGCGCTCGCAAGGCAGGTGCGAAAGAATCGCGCCGTTGCGAGTCTCAAACGATCGATGCTGCGCCGCACAACAGCTTGAATTCGCTCGAATCCGGCCTCCCAAGCGGCAGAGTTGAACGCTTCACCGCGCTCACCGGACGATTCGTCCCGCAGAAGGCCGCTGACGGTTGAATTTGTTAACCATCCGAAAGCAGTGTCGGCAACGCCAGCTTGCGACGGGCAATTCGCGAGTTCGGCAGGGGGCTGGGGAGCTCCTTTCAGAACGGACTTTCAAACGGCGGGCCGTTGGCGCGCGCCGTGCTGATTTGGAGCGGGATCAAGATGTCTCACGTGTTGGCAGCCAGTGGCCTGTTTCGCGACCGTGATCTTTTTATCCATGACGGCTCCAAGCTTCGGCGATTCCGCATTTCAGCACCGCTCCAGGCGGTGTTTTTTGTTGCGCTTCTCGCGCTCGTTGGATGGGCCGGCTACGCGACGGCTCGGCTGGTGACGCGCCCACGCGTCGCCACCGTGAGCCTTTCCGCAGCGACCGAAGCTCGCGCTCGTACGATCGAGCAGCGTCAGGCGCTGATCGAAGCCGCGCTTGCAGGCCAGAAAATTGATCCGGCGCAGCTTGCCGCGGCAGCCAGCAGCGGCCGCGTGGCCAAGGATGGCCCGCTCGCGCGGGTCGAGCAGCAGCAGCTCGAGCAGGCGGCGCTCGTCGCCCAGGCGCTCGATGTCCGCTACAAGGTCACCGCCGCCGAGCTGAAGCGGCTTGGAATCAGCCCGGCGCGCGTCGGCAGCCCCGATGGCGTCGGCGGTCCCTTCGAGAGCGCCGGCAATGCGACATTCAAGGCGTTGTTCGACAGCTGGAAGAAGCTCGATCAGCTGCAGGATGGCGTGATTGCGATTCCGTCCGATAAGCCGGTGCAGGCCGCGGTCACCTTCACCAGCGGCTTCGGCGTCCGCTCGGATCCGTTCGAGCATGGTGCGGGCTTCCACCCCGGCATCGATCTCGCCGGCGCCTATGGCACGCCCATCTATGCGACGGCCGATGGTACCGTCACCCGCGCCGGCTGGAACAACGGCGGCTATGGCAACATGGTCGAGATCGACCACGGCCGCGGCATCTCGACCCGCTACGGCCACATGTCGGCCGTCCTCGTTCACGAAGGCGATCATGTGACCCGCGGGGAGCAGATCGGCCGGATGGGCTCGACCGGCCGCTCCACCGGCAACCACCTGCACTATGAGGTGCGGATCGACGGCCGCGCGGTCAATCCGATCCCATTCATGAAGTCGACGGATTATGTCCTGGCCATGCAGAAGCGCGCCGGCGCAGCCTCGATGGACGCGGTCGGCGGACCGGCTGCTGGCGCCCAGCGCTAATAGCCCCAGAGTTGTCCAGCGCTCCGGCGCTTCCTATCTCGGCCGCGTGAGCGAGCCTCTGATCAGCCTGACCGAGAATGCCGCCAGGCGCGTCGCGTGGATCGCGGAGCGCCAGGACAAGCCGGCAATCCTGCGCCTCGCGGTCGACGGCGGCGGCTGCGCTGGGTTCACCTACAAGTTCGAACTCGCCGATGCCGCGGAAAAAGACGACGAAGTGGTCGAAACCGATGGCGTCAAGCTGGTCGTCGATCCGATCAGCCTCGACCTCGTCAAAGGCTCGGCGGTCGATTTCGTCGAGGATCTCGGCGGCGCGGCGTTCCGCGTGACGAATCCCAATGCGCAGTCGGGCTGCGGCTGCGGCTCCAGCTTTTCAGTCTAGAGCGCGAAGCTTCCGAGCGGGGCGTGAAGCACGCGTCGCGCCGGGCGGCGAACTGTCGGCTTTGGGTCCTCCGACAGCTTACCCTTGCCCCCAAGGACCGAACCGTCGTTTTCGGCCTTGGCCCAGGCGACGCGTGCTAGCGCGAAATCGGGCCACAGCGGGCTCATAGCGGGAACGCCTCGACGCCCGAGATCAGCTGCATCGCCAGCAGCAATGCGGTGACGACGACGACGCCTCCGATCCCTGTGACTGCGCGGTTGCCAAGCACGTCCATTCCCCTTCGAGCTGCGTGTGAACGCATGCGACCATATGCCGCCACTGAGGCATGCGCCGCCACGGGAAAGTCCCGGAAATGCGCGCTGCGCCCGGCACGGGCCTGGTTACCGGTTGACGAAATGTGCGGAAATGTGCGGAGATGTACGCAGCTCAGGGGGCGAGTCCATGCACGGCGAACTAAGCGAAGAAGGCAGCGAAGGCGTCGCCTTGGTCGTCCGCGAGGAGCTCGCTCGCCGGCGGCTTTCGCGCCAGTGGCTTGCCGACGAGGCCAAGGTCAGCCTGTCGACGCTCGAGAAGGCTCTCGCCGGCCGCCGGCCGTTCACGCTCGCGACCGTTGTCAGGCTCGAGGATGCGCTCGGGACGAGCCTCAGGTCCCCGGCCGCGCGCGTTCAGACCGGCACCAAGCTCTTCGCGCCGGAGTCGATGGGCGCCTACGCGCGGCCTGCAGTCCAGTGGCTGGAAGGCACATATGTGACGCTCCGGCCCTCGTTCAGCGAGCCTGGTGCCATTTTCGCCTATCTCACCTCGATCAGCTGGGACGATGCCCATGCGCATCTCGTCTTCAGCGAGGCGCAGCGGATCGATCATGATTATGAGCAGAAGGGCTTCGTTTCCTTTCCAGTCCTCTCGGGTGCCATCTACCTCGTGACGATCAGCGACGGCCAATATCGCGTCGCGTTGTTGAACCGCCCGTCGGCCTCGGGCCTGTGCGGGATCCTGCTGACGCTTGCCGCAGGCCACGGCGCGCAGCTCGTGCCCGCGGCGGTCCCGATCGTCCTGCTGCCGATGAAAGATCGCCCGGACCCGAAAATCGGCGTCGTTCACCACGGCGATGAGTGTTTCGAGGAATATCGCGCCTGCGTCGACAAGGTGACGGCCCAAGAGTTCGCCCGCTTCCCTGCTTGAGCCGGCGCCGCTAAGCGGCCCCGAGTGAAGCTCGCCACCTACAATCTGAACGGCATCCGTGCGCGCCTGCCGCGACTTCTCGAGTGGCTCGGGCGCGAGCAGCCGGACGTCGCCTGCCTGCAGGAGCTCAAATGCGCAGATGAATCGTTGCCGATCGCCGATATCGAGGCGGCGGGCTATGGCGCCGTGTGGCACGGCCAGAAGGGCTTCAACGGCGTCGCGATCCTTGCGCGGGAGGACACGCCCGAGCTGCGCCGCGTCGGCCTTCCGGGAGATCCCGACGACAGCCACAGCCGCTACATCGAAGCGGAGGTCAAAGGGCTGATCGTCTGCTCGCTTTATTTGCCCAACGGCAATCCTGTCGGCACCGAGAAGTTCGACTACAAGCTAAGGTGGATGGAACGGCTGTGCGCTCATGCTGCCGAGCTGCTGAAGAACGAGCGTCCGGTTGTGCTCTGCGGAGACTGGAATGTGGTCCCCGAGGACCGCGACGTTTTCTCAGCGCGCGCGACAGCCAACGACGCGGTGATGCAGCCGGAGACTCGGCAGCTATGGCGCCGGATCGTCCACCAGGGCTGGACCGACGCACTGCGCGCGCTGCATCCCAACGAGGAGAAGCTCTACACCTTTTGGGATTACACCGCCGGCTGCTGGCAGCGCGACCTCGGTTTCCGGCTCGACCACCTCCTCTGCTCGCCCGAAGCGGCCGATCGCCTTCAGGGCGCCGGCGTCGACAAATGGGCGCGCGGCGAAGAAAAGGCGTCGGATCATGCGCCGACTTGGGTGGAGCTCAGCTAGAGCGCCCGCATTCGCTCGAGCAGGGCTGTGCGGGGCTTAGGGACTCGGCCAGTCGAGATCGGCCAAAAGGCCCGCGTAGACTTCGATCCCGTCCCAGAGATTCCCAAGCCTCAGGTTCTCATTCCGCGCATGCTGGTTGTCATCGTAATTCGCGATTGAGACGCCGATCATCGGCGTGTGCAGCTGATCGACGGCGTCGGCGATGCCAGAGCTTCCGCCCGAGCTTGGAAGCTTGATGGGCTCGTACCCGACAGTCCTGCCGATAGATGCAACGACGGCCGTGGCGGCTGGGAGATTCAACGGCGTCCTGGCGGCGATCGACTCCCCCTGGTCCCAGTCCAGCTTCAGGATTTTCGGATACGCCAGCCGCGTTGCAAGGTCAGGGGCGCTGTGAACGATGTGCCAGCCGAGCGAATTCAAATAGGCTTCGACGAGCTGATGGATGCGGGCCGGAGTTTCGCCCTGGACGAGGCGGATGTCGAGCGAGGCAAACCCTTCGGTAGCGATTGCATTTGCAGCCTCGGGCCCTTCGTCGCCGACGTGAATCGATCGCACGTTCAAGGTGGGCCTCAGGTAGCCCTCTGCGAGCCGTGCAGGGCCGATGCTGCGGCCCAATCCCAGGCTTCGCTTAAGCTCAGCCTCGACCGCCGGCATGGCGGCAATCGCCGCCTCGTCTGCCGCTGTCGGCGGAACGACGTCGTCGTAGATGCCGGGGATCAGGATCTTGCCGTCATCGTCGCGGAGGCTGGCGATCAGTCGAGCCAGCATCACCGAAGGGCTCGGAGCGAAGCTTCCATAATGGCCGTCGTGCAGCGGGTTCACCGGCCCGTAGACCGTCATCGTGAAGCCGACGATTCCGCGATTGCCGAATCCGACCATCTGTCGCCCGCTCTGGTGCATCGGGCCGTCTCCCATGATCAGCGCGTCGGCTTTCAACAGATCGCGGTTCAGCTCGACGATCTTGGCGAAATGGGGCGAGCCTTGCTCCTCTTCACCTTCGTAGAGGAGCTTGATGTTGACGCTTGGCCTGATGCCGTTCGCCTTCAGCGCATCAAAGGCCGAGATGAGCGCCTGGATCGAGGCTTTGTCATCGCCCGAGCCGCGCGCGTAGACCCGCCAGTTCGGATCGAGGGGGCCACTGACCAACTTCCAGTCGACGGGTCTGGCATCGGGCAGCGAAGTCCGCACCGACGGCGTGAACGGGTTGATGATCCAGCCCTTCTGGGAAATCGGCTGACCGTCATAATGGGCATAAAAGAGGACTGTGCGCTTCGCCCCTGGCGTGTCCAGCTCTGCGAAGACCGACGGCGGCGTTCCTGGACCGGCGGAGAGGGTGCTCGTCTTGAAACCCCGCTCCCTCAACTCGGCTTCGATATAGGCCGCGTTCTTCTCAACGTCCGGAACATTTGTTGCGACGTTGGGCAAGGACAGGAATGTCATGAAATCCGCGAGGATGGCCTTCTCGTGCGCCTGCCGCCAGGCTCGCACGGCCTGGTGCGGCGACGCCGCCGATGCCGGAGTGGCGAACGCCAGGATTCCCAGGATAGCGGCGACTGATCTTCGAACCCGCCAACGGCCTCTTAATCTGGTCATCATCAATGCTCGCTTCGTGATTTGGCCGGACAGTGACGACCTGTCGAAAGAGACGCAAGCGCCTAGCTTTCCACGATTTAATGGGGGCGATCGAAAACGGACACTGGCACTATTCGTAAAACGTGTGCCCCGATTGTCCGGTCTGAGCAGCTTGTAGATGGCCGCACCTTAAGGGCGGTGAACGCAGGCTACAGCTGCTTCTCGTAAATCCGGTAGCGGTGGTTGATCCGAGCGCCGGGCAGCTCGGCGATCGAGAGCATCCCCTTGTTGTCCTCCAGGATCCAGCCGAACTCGCCGACATTGATGCCGAATTTCCCGACGCAATCGCGTCGCGTGTACTCGATCATCATGAACGCCAGCATGCTCGCCAGCCGAGACTGCTGGAGCTTCTTGGCGACGCCCATCAGCGGAACGCGCGCGCGCTTCACCCGCGGGTTGCGAAGCCGCCACAGCAGCTTGATGAAGTTGAAGGGGAACAGCTCCCCGTTCAGGTCCTTGGTGAGCTCGTTGATGTCGGGGATGGTGATCATGAAAGCGACGGGTTCGCCATCGATCTCGGCGACGCGGACCAGCTCATTGTAGATGATCGGCTTCAGCTTCTTGCCGGCATAGGCGATCTCCGCCTCGGTCAGCGGAACATAGCCCCAGTTGCTCGACCAGGCGTCGTTGAGGATGTTGAGGATGATCCGCGCTTCCTCGTTGAACTTCGACTTGTCGACCATCCGTATGCGGATGTGCGGGTTGCGCTCGCCCATGGAGATCAGGCGGTTGATCTTGGGATCGTCCCAGTGCGCGATGTCGACTTCGTAGGTCAGCAGGTCCTTGGCCTTGGCGTAGCCGGCAGACTCGATCCACCCGCGATACTCGGGCCGGTGGTGCCCCATCATCGCGGTCGGATCCTCCGAGAAGCCCTCGATCTCCAGGCCCGGCTCGTCCCAGATCGACAGGCTGATGGGTCCGAGCGCCTGTTTCATCCCCTGCGCCCGCAGCCAGTCCTCGGCGGTGGCGATCAGCGCATGCGCCGCTTCCTCGTCAAGCGCATCGAGGAAACCCCAATTGCCCATGCCGGGCGTCATATGTTCCTGCACCAGCTCGTCGACCTGGGCGCTGATCCGGCCGACGATCTTGCCGCCACGCTCCGCCAGCCACAGCTGCGCCTTGCCATGCTCGAACCACGGGTTCTTGCCCGGCGTGATCAGGCCGTGGACCTCGTCCTTCAGCGGCGGGACCCAATGAGGGTCGTCCTTGTACACCTCCCACGCGAAGTCGACGAAGGCCTTCTTGTCTTTCTTGCCCTGGACCGGGCGGATGGTGACGGGGCTGCTGCTCATGCGCGGAGGGCTAGCGGGTTGGGGCGTTCAGCGCCAGTGAAGTGTCTTGCTCGCCTGTTCCCCGAACGGGCTGCGCGCGGCACTTCAATCGCCCAACTCCGGCCACTATCTCCTGCAAGAGAGCGTTCTTCCGGAAGAGATGATGAGCGACACAGCGACCCTTGAGCGCACGAACGACGCTGCCGCGCCTGATGCTGCTGGGCGGCCGGCTTCGACGCACGCGAAGGACGACACGGCGATGCTGAAGGCCGCGGCGAACCTGACGCGCGACCTCAACGCGCCGAACGCCGCTATTTTCTGGACCGACATGCTGGGATCCGCGCTCCTCGGTTATGCCGCGCTGTTTGCCGCGATGTTTGTCCGTCCGACGTGGCTTGCCATCGGCTGCGGCTTGGTCGCTGTCCTCTCGCTCTACCGCGCGGGCTCGTTCATCCATGAGCTGACGCACCTCAAGAAGGGCGCCGTCAAAGGCTTCCGCTTCACCTGGAACCTGATGGTCGGGGTGCCGCTTCTGATCCCGAGCTTCATGTACGAGGGCGTGCACAACCAGCATCATGCGAAGCGCTATTACGGGACCGTCGACGACCCCGAATATCTGCCGCTGGCGCTGATGCACCCATGGACCCTGCCGGTGTTCCTGGTCGCCGCCGCGCTGGCGCCGGTGGGGATGCTGATCCGGTTCGCCATTCTCGCGCCGCTGTCGCTGATTTCGCCGAAGCTGCGGTCGGTCGTGGTCGGTCGCTACTCCGGGCTTCAGATCAACCCGAAGTTCGTCCGCCCGAAGCCGGAAGGCGAGTTCGCGCGCGACTGGGCATGGCAGGAGGCGGCGGCGAGCGTCTGGGCGATTGCGCTGCTGGCGATGGTCGCGACGGGCGTGATCCCGCTGCGCGATTTCCTGATCTTCCTCGGCGTCTGCTCGGGCGTGATGTTCCTCAACCAGATCCGCACTTTGGTCGCGCACCTGTGGGAGAATGACGGCGAGCCGATGAGCGTGACGGCGCAATTCCTCGACAGCGTCAACGTGCCCCCGCCGGCGACGCTGCCCGCGCTGTGGGCACCCGTCGGCTTGCGCTATCACGCGCTGCACCATCTGCTTCCGGGGCTGCCGTACCACGCGCTCGGCGAGGCGCACCGGCGGCTGTGTCGCGAGCTGGAGAGCGGGTCGGTGTACCACGCATCGAGCCACCGCGGACTCACGCCGCTGGTGCGGCGGCTGGCGGCGAGCACAATGGCACGGAGCTCGAACCAAAAGTGCTGAATCGGCTGCTCTCGATCGCAGCGATCATGGCGTTTGCAGCAACAAGTCCGGCAGCAGAGCCAAACCGCCGCGCCGCTGGAAAATTTTGCTTCCACGCGGACAAACCCGTTCGCGTGTTCGGCACCGTAATCAGGCGAACATTCTATGGACCGCCGAATTTCGGAGAAAACCCGAAGACCGATCGCCGTGTGACCGTTTACGTGATCCGCCTCGATCACCCGCTGTGGCCATGCGAACTGTCGGATTTCGACGATGTCGATCATGCGGGAGCTCCAGCCCGCGAGGCTGTTATTGTGTCTTACGGCCGAAAGCTGAGAGAAGGGCGCCAAACTCTCGTCGGGCAACTGGAACACTCTGATAATGCAAACCAGTTCCTTCCATACATTTTTGACATGGGCGAATCGCCAGCACCTTGACTAAGCGCGCCATTTCCGCTTGAGCGCTCGGCGTCCGGCGGGCTGAGGCTCGCCGTTGTTGTTTGGGATGAGGGCGGTCTCCCCAAGAACCGCCTGGCC
>Ga0207674_10009371_pt1 | contig 11197 bp, 9 predicted proteins | sample KBSCornC72_FD_184303 | JGI IMG/M metagenome (GOLD analysis project Ga0207674, IMG submission 184303) | Corn rhizosphere microbial communities from Kellogg Biological Station, Michigan, USA - KBS Corn C7-2 (SPAdes) (version 2) | ecosystem: Host-associated > Plants > Roots > Rhizosphere > Soil ...
CGACGAGGCCGTCGAACGCCGGCTCGAGGCCGATGAAGCCGAGCGCGTGCACGGAGCCGTCCTCCGCCGGCCGTGCGCGGCTGCGGACGCGCTCGACGAGGGCCGACAGCCTGCGCACCTCGGCGGGTGTGAGCACGTCGGGCAGCACCAGGAAGCCGTCGCGCTCGAAGCGGGCGAGCTCAGTCGGGTGGGGCGGTGGCACGCGTCGGAGTACGGCCGCGGCCCACCCGGGCGTCCCGCTCCGGGATGTCACGGCCCGCGTGACAGTTCTGCTGCCGACCTGCGGCCACCGGCCCCTAGCGTCGTGACGGGGATGCGAACCACGATGCGAATTGCCTCACCCAACGCCTCGCGAAAGGAACCCCCCGTGTCCCCCCGCCTTCGCCTCCTGGGCGCGCTGGCAGCCGCGCTCGCCCTGGTCGGCGCCGCCTCGCCGGTCGCCCATGCCGGCACCTACGACATCGCAGTCCGCACCGACGCGGACATCGACGGCTGGCAGTTCTTCCATGATCCGGGCTTCTCCGGCTGCTCGATCAAGAGCCATCCCGGGCCGTGCGCAGACGGCGACGTGCCGTCGCCGACCACGCTTCGCATCTTCGCCTACGGCACAGCCGAGCACCTGGCGAACGCCTACTGGGAGTGGCTCGCTCCGCAGACGACCACGATCGAGCACGGTTCGATCAGGGTCGTGGCGGCCACCTCCGCCAACGACACCTACGCCTACATGAAGGCCCGTCTTCGCAGCGAGTCGTTCGTCGGCTCGCCGCAGCTGCACGTCACGCCCGACGACGGAGCCTTCGTGTGGTCGATCCCGGCCGGGAACGAGGCGTTCGGCGTGTTCCTGAAGACCGATGTCGACCGCAGCTACACCGACAAGTGGCGCAACACGATCCGGATCACCGATCTCACGGCCACGCTCCGCGACGACACGCCGCCGAGGGTCGTGCTCTCGGGCCTGCTGACGTCCGGCGGCTGGCTGAACCAGTCGCAGCAGGTGAACCTGACGGTCGATGCCGACGACGCGGGTGCGGGCGTCGCCGCCGCGTCGCTTCGCAGCGCCGGCACGGCGCTCGACTCGGATGCGGTTCCGGCACAGGCGGGCCTGCACCTCGGCCGGACGTCCTACTCGGCCGCCCTCGGCACGAGCCCGGCCGGCCTGGGCGACGGCACCCACGTCCTGGACGTGGTCGTGGCCGACGCGGCTGGGGAGTCCACCACGACGCCCGTCACGGTCAGGGTCGACGCGCATCCGCCCGCCGCGACCGGGATGTCGCCGGCGCCCTCGACGACGAACGTCCGCCCGGTCGTGTCGTTCTCGGTCGATCCCGGACCGAGCGGCCTCGGCACCTTCGAGGCGAGCCTCGACGGCATGCCCATGCAGGTCTCCGGGTCCGATGCGACCCTCACGCCGGCGGCGGACCTCGCGTACGGCACCCACACCGTCAACTACCACGCCACCGACGGTGCCGGGAACAGCCGCGACGGCTCGTGGACGTTCGCCGTCGTCGACACGACGCCGCCGTCGCTCACGCACGCCGCGCCGGCTGACGGGTCGGGCGGGGAGGACCGGCGGCCCGAGATCGCCTTCGACCTCGTGGACACCGGAACCGGGGTGGATCCGGCCACGCTGCACGTCGTCCTCGACGGCTCCGACGTCGCGGCGGCCGGGACGTACGCCGCCGGGCACTTCGCGCTCGTCCCGGGCGCCGGCCTCGCGTACGGCAGCCACCACGTGAAGGTCACCGTCTCCGACCGCTCGGGGAACGCCATGCCGGCGGCCGAGTGGACGTTCACGGTCGCCGACGCGACGCCGCCCGTGCTCTCCGACTCGACGCCTCGCAACGGGTCGTCGGGCTCCGACCGCACGCCCGCCGTGTCGTTCCAGCTCGCCGACGCGGGGATTGGCATCGACCCCGACACGATCAGGCTTGCGATCGACGGCACCGACGTCACTGCAGGCGGGTCGCTGGCGGCCGGGCGGTTCACCTACGTCCCGCCGGCGCCGCTGGGGTTCGGCGTGCACAGCGTCGCGGCGCACGCGTCCGACCTCGCCGGGAACGCCGCTCCGGCCCTGGCCTGGTCGTTCACGGTGGCCGACGAGGAGCCGCCGGCGATCGCCGGCCGCAGGCCGCTCGCGGGCTCGATCGTCCCCGGCGCGACCGTCATCGCGTTCGACATGACCGACGCCGGCACCGGCATCGATGACGCGACCCTCGTGGTCGACGTCGACGGCTCCGACGTCGCGAGCTGGGGCACGCTCAGCGGCGGCCACTTCTCCTACGCGCCCGGCAACCTCGGCGCGGGCGTCCACACGATCGCCGTAACGGTCGCCGACAACGCCGGGAACGTCGCCGGGCCGGTCATGTGGCAGTTCGCCGTCGCCGATCCGGCCTCGCTGGCGCTCGCGCCGGCGGGCGGCCCGTCGTCCATCGTGCACGGCCGCACGGCAGTCCTGCGCTTCTCGGCGACGAGCAACGGGACGGGCATGGCCGGGGCCCGGATCCTGGTCTCGGGCCGTCCGGCCGGGAGCGCCGCGTTCGGGCCCGCCCGGGTCGTGACGGCAACCGCGACCGGTGTCGCCGAGTTCTCGGTCTCGCCGGCTCGGACGACCGTGTACCGGGTCGAGCTCGAGGCCGATCCGAGCGTGCGGGCGGAACGCACGCTCGCCGTGCACCAGCGTGTCACGCTCGCCGCGTCGCGGCACCGGATGCGGCGGGGCGGCGCGCTCCAGCTCAGCGGCCGTGTGGCTCCCGGCCGCGCGGGCCGGGTCTCGATCCAGCTCCTCACGGCCTCCGGCTGGCGCACCGTCGCTCGGCCGAAGCTGAGCGCACGGTCGGCGTTCCACGCCACCGTCGTGGCTGCACTGCCCGGCCGCTACATCCTTCGGGCCGTGGCCGCGGCGACCGCCCAGAACGCGGGCGGGACGAGCGCCTCGGTGACGGTGCGGGTGCGGTAGCCGGCCCCGATGGGCGGCCCGGCTCCGGCCGGGCCGCCCACCCCCGCCGGTAGAATCCACCTCGTGGGCACCTCCGCGCTTCCGATCGCCACCCGACCGCCCGTGAGGGTCGTCGGGTAGTGGCGCACGCGGTCAGGTCGGACGACTCCCTCCTCGACGCGCTCAACCCGGAGCAGCGCGAGTCGGTCCTGCAGACCGAGGGCCCGCTCCTGGTCGTGGCGGGCGCCGGCTCCGGGAAGACGCGTGTTCTCACGCACCGCGTCGCCCACCTGATCGCCTCCGACCTGGCGCGGCCGTCCGAGATCCTGGCCATCACCTTCACGAACCGCGCCGCCCGTGAGATGCGCGAGCGGGTCGAGCGCCTCGTCGGCGGCCGCACCGCGTCGCGGATGTGGGTGATGACCTTCCACGCCGCCTGCGGGCGGCTCCTGCGCCGCGACGCCGCCCGGGCCGGGTACACGTCGAGCTTCACGATCTACGACCAGGCCGACCAGCTGAGGCTCGTGAAGGCATGCACCGAGGAGCTCGGCCTCGACCCCAAGCGGTTCGCGCCGCGGGCCGTGCACGCGCGCATCTCGCGCGCCAAGGAGCGGCTCGTCACGGCCGAGGGCTACGCCGACGAGGTGTCGACGTTCTTCGAGCAGGCGGCCGCCGACGTGTACGCCCTCTACGAGCGGCGCCTGCAGGACGCAAACGCCATGGACTTCGACGACCTGATCATGCGGGCCGTGCTCCTGCTCGACCAGAACGAGGAGGCGCGCCGGGAGTGGCAGGAGCGGTGGCGCTACATCATGGTCGACGAGTACCAGGACACGAACCACGCCCAGTTCCGGCTCGTGTCGCTCCTGGCCGAGCGGCACAGAAATCTCGCAGTCGTCGGCGACCAGGATCAGTCGATCTACGCCTTCCGCGGCGCCGACATCCGCAACATCGCGGAGTTCGAGCACGACTTCCCGGGCGCGCACGTGGTGACGCTCGAGCAGAACTACCGCTCCACCCAGTCGATCCTCGACGCCGCCAACCATGTGATCGACCGGAACCCCGGGCGCAAGCCGAAGCGGCTGTGGTCCGACCTGGGAACGGGCCTTCCTGTGCAGGTGGTCGAGACGGACGACGAGCACGCCGAGGCCCGCTTCGTGGCGGGCGAGATCGCCCAGGCGATCGACGCGGGGGCGAGCGCCGCCGACATCGCCGTCTTCTACCGGGTGAACGCCCAGTCGCGCGTGCTGGAGGACCTGCTGGTGCGCCAGGGCGTGCCCTACCGCGTGATCGGCGGGCCGCGGTTCTACGAGCGGGCCGAGGTGAAGGACGCGATCGCCTACCTCCAGGTCATCACGAACAGCGCCGACGAGGTGTCGCTTCGGCGGATCCTGAACCGGCCGCGGCGCGGCATCGGCCAGACGACGCTCGACCGCCTGGCCGGGCATGCCTCGCAGATGGGATGGACGCTCTGGGAGGCGATCGAGCACGCCGCCGCCGTCTCGCTCTCGGCTGCGGCCGCGGGCAAGGTGCGCGAGTTCGGCGCGATGATCGAGGACCTGCGCGTCGAGGCCGGCGAGCTCGGCCCGGCGGCGCTCGTGGAGCGGACGCTCGCCGCCAGCGGCTACATGGAGATGCTCGAGGCCGAGCGGACGTTCGAGTCGCAGGGCCGCATCGAGAACCTCCAGGAGCTGGTCGGGGTGGCCCGCGAGTATGAGGAGCGCGGCCAGGAGGAGGCGTCGCTCGACGCGTTCCTCCAGGAGATCTCGCTCTTCTCGGACCAGGACGCCCTGGACGTCGAGCGGGCCGACGTTACGCTCATGACGCTGCACAACGCCAAGGGACTCGAGTTCCCGATCGTGTTCGTCATCGGCATGGAGGAGGGGCTCTTCCCCCACCAGCGCTCGCTCGAGGAGGGCTCCGAGGACGAGGAGCGGCGGCTCTGCTACGTCGGCATGACACGGGCCAGGGAGCGGCTGACGCTGCTCCACGCCCACAGCCGCACGATCTTCGGCGCCCGTGGCTACAACCTGCCGTCCCGGTTCCTCGCGGAGCTGCCGCAGGACGGCGTCGACCGCGTCCGCGAGTCGGGCTGGTCGCGGCCGTCCGCGGCGTCGAGCGCGGCCGCCCCCGACAGGCCGATCCCGGCGCTCTCGGTGGGCGACGAGGTGCGCCACTCGACGCTCGGCGACGGGGTCGTCATCGGCCTCGAGGCCGACGTCGTCGCGATCCGCTTCCGCGACGACGGCTCCGAACGGCGACTCGTGCTGGGCTACGCCCCGCTCGAGAGGCTGTAGTCGACCCGGCCCATCGCGCGGACGCTGGGCACGGCGAGCACGACCGCGGCCGACGCCAGGCTCCACGTGACGCCCAGCCACAGCACCGTCGAGATCGAGGCCACGTCGGCCGCCGGCCCGGCGAGCGCGAAGCCGAGCGGGAGGAAGACGAGCGTCCCGGCCCAGTCGTAGGAGCTGACCCGGGCCAGCGCCCGGGCCGGCACGTGCTCGTGCAGCGCCGTGTTCCAGATGGCGACGACGAACGCCATGCCCGCGCCCGCCACGAGCGCCGCCGCGCCGATCAGCCAGGCCGGCGCCTGGAGGGCGAGAAGCGCGACCTGCGGCGTCCACAGGAGCCCGGCCCACGTGACGGCCCGAAGCGGCCACCGCGGCCGCAGCCGGAGCGCGGCGATCCCTCCGGCGAGCTCGCCGATCCCGGACGCCGCCAGGATCAGGGCCCACGCGCCGGCGCCGCCGAGCTCATCGCGCGCCACGACCGCCCCGAGCACCATGAACGGGCCCAGGACGAGCATGTGCCACACCGCGTACTGGAGCACGATCACCCACACCCACGTCCGCGCCCGGAACTCGGCCCAGCCCTCGGCGAGGTCGGCGAGGAAGCGCGCCCGTCCGGGGCCGCGGTCGTGCTCGGCCGGCCGCATCGCGACCAGCGCGATCGCGCTCACCACGAACGTGCCGGCATCGGTCGCGAGCGCCGCCCCGGGGCCGGAGACGGCGATCACCACCCCGCCGAGGGCCGGGCCGAGCACCGAGCCGGCGGAGTGCGCGATCCCGAGCAGGGCGTTCGCCTGCTGGAGCAGCGGCGCGCTCACGGTCTCCGGCACGAGCCCGGTCGAGGCGGGCGTGAAGAAGGCGGCGCCGACGCCGTGCACCGCGACCATCGCGACGTAGAGCCCGAGCGGGGCGCCGCCGGTCATGACCGCGACCGCGAGGACGCCCGTGCAGAGCGCCCTGGCGGCGTCGGCCGCGAGCATCACCCGCCGCCGCGACAGGCGGTCGGCCCACACGCCGCCGACCAGCATGAACGCCACCCGCGCCAGGATGTTGGCGGCGTAGACCACGCCGACGTCGGTGGCCGAGCCGCCGTCGTCGAGGATCGCGAACGCGAGCGCGATCGGGGCCAGGTTGTCGCCGATCAGCGAGATCGACTGGCCGCAGAAGAGCAGGCGGAACTCGCGCTCGCGCAGCGGGGCGATGGCGTCGGGGATCCGCACGCGGGGCGATGCTAGATGATCGGTTCCACGCCGGCCTCAGCGTCGCCGGTGACCAGCCCGAGACGCTCCGCCAGCACTTCGACGGTGCTGCCCTGGACGACGGTCGAGACCAGGACGGCGAAGAAGACGATGTTGAAGAACTCGAGGCTGCGGGGGACGCCGTCGATCACCGGAAAGGTCGCGAGGATCACGGGCACCGCGCCGCGCAGGCCGGCCCAGCCGATCAGGGCGCGCTCCGGATTGGTGAACGGCTCGAAGGCCGTCGCCAGCACCGTCGCCAGAGGACGGGCCACGAAGGCCACGACGAGCCCGAGGAGGGTGCCCTCGACGAGCACATCTCCGAGCTGGCTCGGGAAGACGAGCAGGCCGAACGCCAGGAACATCCCGATCTCGGACACGGAGGCCAGGCCGGAGTGGAAGGCCCGGATCGGCTCGCGCGCCGGCGCCCGCATGTCCCCGAGGACGAGGCCGGCCAGGTACACCGCGAGGAAGCCGGAGCCGCCGATCGACGCGGCGGCTCCGTAGGCGACCGCAGCGGTCGCCGCGGACGAGACCAGCAGGAGGCCCGACGGCGCCCCGGCCAGCCGGCGCAGGAGCGCCGCCGCGCCGGCGCCGATGATCACGCCTTCGATCGCGCCGATCCCGAGCTCGCGCACGAAGAACACCGCCCCGTCGAGGGCGCCGTAGCCGGGCGTCTGGATGAGCTCGACGAGCGCGACGACGAGCAGCACGGCCACGGGATCGTTGAAGCCAGCCTCCGCCTCGAGCGTCCGCGCGAGCCGGTCCGGCAGGTGCGATCCGCGGAGGAGCGCGAAGACCGCCGCGCCGTCTGTGGCCGAGAGGATCGCGCCGAGCAGGAGCCCCTCCTTCGACGAGAAGTCGAAGAGCCACACCGCGCCCAGGCCGGTGACGAGCGCCGTGACGATCGTCCCGCCGACCGCAAGCACGATCGATGAGCGCAGGACCGGCCGGATCTCGCGAAACCCGGTCGCAACCCCGCCCTCGAAGAGGATGAGCACGAGCGCGACCGTCCCGATCGAGCGGGCCAGCTCATAGTCGTCGAATTCGATCCAGCCGAGCCCGTCGCTGCCGATCGCCATGCCGATGCCGAGGAAGACGACCAGCGCCGGGAGCCGTACCCTGGCGGCGCCGAGCGACGCCGCAACGCCGGTCGCCAGGAGGACGCCCGCGATCAGGATGAGGAGCGCGTCGTGGTGCATTACGGCTCGATCAGCCCGGCGCGGATGGCGTACCGGGTGAGCTCGATGCGGTTTCGGAGCTTCAGCTTGTCGAGCAGGTTGTCGCGGTGACGGTCGACGGTCCGCGGGCTGATGACGAGCATCTCGGCGATCTCACGGGTCGTGTGGCCTTCGGCGACGAGCGCCAGGATCTCGGACTCGCGCCGGGTGAGCTGCGCCAGGCCGGCGTCGCCGGCGAGCTCGAGGGCGCTCCCCAGGAGCTTGCGCTCCGAGTCCGGGTACATGAACGGCTCGCCGCGCATCACCGCCCGGCAGGCGCGGATCAGGTCGTGGTCGGCGACGGCCTTGAGGACGTAGCCGCCCGCGCCGGCGCGCAGCGCCTCGAGGAAGTACTGCTCGTTGTGGTGCATCGAGAGCATGAGGATGCGGAGCGACGGCACCCGGCGGGAGAGCTCGTGCGCCGCCTGGAGGCCGCTCATCCGCGGCATCGTCACGTCGAGCACCGCCAGGTCGACGTCCTCGCGGATCGCCATGTCGACCGCCTCGAGGCCGTCTGCCGCCTCACACACGACCTGCATGTCCGGCTCGGATTCGAGGACGAGCCGCAGGCCCCTGCGAACGACGGCGTGGTCGTCGGCGAGGAGGATGCGGATCGCGCCGCCAGGCGCGGTCATCCGGCCCCCGCGGCCGGGACGCGCATCGAGACCTCGACGCCGCGGCCCCGGGCCGAGCGGGTCTCGAACGCGGCACCGACCGCGACGGCCCGCTCGCGCATGCCGCGCAGCCCTCCGCCGGGAAAGCTGCCGTCCATGCCCACGCCGTCGTCGGCGACGTGCAGGAGGATGTCCTCGCCGACAGGGCCCAGGAAGACCCGCACCGCGTGGCAGTGGGCGTGCCGGACGGCATTCGTGAGCGCCTCCTGCGCCACCCGGTAGATCGCGAGCTCGACCTGCGGGTCGAGCTCGGGGAGGGAGTCGGGGACGTCGAGATCGACGACGATCCCGGCGCGCTTCTCGATACCCGCGCACAACGAGCGCAGCGCGCTCGGGAGCCCGAGGTCGTCGAGCGCAGCCGGCCGCAGCTCGTAGCTGATCCGGCGCACCTCCTCGAGCGTCTCGCGCGCCAGCTCCTGCGCGTCGGCCAGCGCCTCCGCCTCGCCGCCGTCCACCTGGGCCCGCACCCGTTTCAGCTCGAGGACGACCGCGGTCAGGTTCTGGCCGATCTGGTCGTGGAGCTCCTGCGCGATCCGGCGCCGCTCGGCCTCCTGGGCGGCGAGCACGCGGTGCATGCTCGCCCGGCGCTCGCCCTCCAGACGATCGAGGGTCGAGTTGAAGGTCGAGATCACGGCCGCCACCTCGGCGGTCGCCGCCGGGTCGAGCCGCCGGCCCGGCTCGAGCACGTCGACCACCGACATGAGCTCCGAGAGCCGTCGCAGCGGCCGGAGGCTGAACCGGACGAGCCACGCATTCGCGACCAGCATCACCAGGAGCCCGCCGACGAGGACGAGAAGCTGCCCCGGAGTGGGGCGGGCGTCGATCGTCACGGGCGTGACGATGAGGAGCACAACCGCCACCGCGAGGATCGCCGCGTTCACGGCGAACACGCGCCAGTAGAGGCTCACCCGCAAGGTTGCCGGGCCGAGCCGTTCGAGCGTCGTGCGGCGATCGTCCCCGCGGCCGTCAAGCGTCGTCATCTCCACCCCCGGGCGAGGCGAAGTCTAGTGCGCACGTGCCCGCGTCGTTTGGGGGGAATTGCGTATGGAGAGCCGGATCGCGGGCTGCGAGGATTCGGGTCCGTGTACACCTGGCCCGGTGCCGAGCTCCTCTCCGCGCGGTCGATCGAGCTGACGCTCCGGCGGCAGCGCAACACGCTCGCGGCGGTTGCCGCGGCCGCGGCCGCCGACTTCGCCGTTGCTCCGGCCGGCCCGTCGCACATGATCGGCGCGGTGTGCGCCCTGGCCGTGATCGGAGCACTCGTCATGTCGGTCGCCGGCGTCTACGAGCGTGACCGCGGCGATCGCTCTGCCGACACACTGATCGAGAGCGGGTTTCGGCACGAGCGGCGGGACGACGCGGTCAGCCGTGCGGTGGCCGAACGGGTCGCGCGGCTCGAGTCCGACAGAAAGCGCCGCAGCCTGGCCGATGCCCTTCGGGCGCACGTGGAGCTCGACCGTTCGCCACCCCCGCCCGTCCCGCGCTGCCCGGCCGCCCTGGTGCTGCGCGGCCTGGGTGAGCACTCCGAGGTCGTCGAGCAGATCGCGACCGAGTTCGAGCGGGGCACATGCGACCCGCGCGCGATCATCCAGGTCGAGCGGCTCCTGACCCTCCCGCCGGTGGTGCCGCCGAGTGACGACGACCGCGCCGAGCTCGCCCACCGCCTGCACCGGATCGCCCGCCTGCTCGAGACGGGGCCCTGAGCGAGTGGGAAGGGGGGCGCGCACATGGAGGTGAGGCAGGCGGCGGCGATCGTGGCCGGGACGTGCTTCGTCACCTTCGCCGTCGTGCTGGCGGCGCTCCTCATGGTGCGCTGAGCGTGCCTGGGTGATACCACCCAACTCCGCTCAACCATGCCAATTCGGGGCCCTCGGGTGACTATCGTCGCCTGCAGATCACCGCGCCGGGATTGCCGGCGCAGCTATCGGAGGTGCGGATGGACACGGTGACCGAGGCCCTGGAAGAGGCCCGCCGGCTCATGGGTGTGGGGGACGACAAGCGCGCTGCGCAGCTGCTCCACACGGCCGCGCTCGAGTGCCATGACCCCGCCAAGGCGGCGCAGATCCACGCGCTGGCCGTTCAGGGGCGTGACCGCGCCGGGCGCTTCGGGCGCCGGCGCTGGGAGGAGCCGATCCGGATCGCGGAGGCACGGCAAGTCACGGGCGTGAGCTAGCCGTCCCGCGGACCGCATCGGACCGAGGCCGGGTGGGCGATCATGCGCCCACCCGGCCGATGCCGACGCCGCCAGACCCACCCAACGCGCCAGCCGGCTCCGGGCTCACCGAGGCCGAGGCGCGCACGAGGCTCGACGCCCTCGGCGAGCGGGGCGAGCTCCCGACCAGCCGGTCGTACAAGAGCATCGTGCGCGCCAACACGCTCACGCTGTTCAACCTGATCCTGGGCAGCTTCCTCGTCTTGATCCTGATCGCGGGCCGCCCCGCCGACGGGCTCTTCGCGGGCGTGATGGTGGCGAACACCGCTATCGGCATCGTCCAGGAGGTGCGCGCGAAGCGCACCCTCGACCGGCTGGCGCTCCTCGTCGCGCCGCACGCCCGGGTCGTCCGCGACGGGGCCACCCGGCCGGTCGGCGCCGACGAGGTCGTCTCGGGCGATCTGGTCGTCCTCCAGCCCGGCGACCAGATCGTGGCGGACGGCACCGTCGCGCGGTCGGTGGGGCTGATGCTCGACGAGTCGCCCCTGACCGGCGAGTCGCACGCGGTCGAGCGGCACGCGGGCGAGGCGCTCCTCTCGGGCTCCTTCGTCGTGGAGGGCGCGGGTGCGTACCTGGTCGAGGCGGCGGGCGATGCGAGCTACGCGGCGTCGCTCACGGGCATCGCCC